>ENA-USUG01001061-USUG01001061.1-human-gut-metagenome-genome-assembly--contig:-NODE-1061-length-47285-cov-14.718967_pt1 | contig 47285 bp, 43 predicted proteins | sample MGYA00250059_ERZ773394 | MGnify/ENA primary metagenome ERZ773394 (study PRJEB29103, sample SAMN06111957) | human gut metagenome | biome: human gut; feature: ankylosing spondylitis patient; material... | reverse complement strand
GTTTGCTGTCATCAAAAAAGATCAATTTTATACCCCTGTTTATTCATGAAATATTTGCATAAATCATAAGAATAGGGAGAGTTAGAGGGGGTAGTTGGGAAAGCTAAAAACTAAAAGTGTGTAGCCCCGTGCGGCCGGAATCATAAATCTAAAATCCCAAATCCATTCTCTGTCAGCTCATTTTAGATAAATAGTAAGGACAAAGTCTTCCCCGCTCAACTTGGATATTGTAATTGTCATGATTTTATTTATTTTTGTTACATTCATTTTAAATACTAGCAACAGGAACCATGAAAAAAAAGAAATGAAAATATCATGAAATTATTATTACTACTATTTTTAATACCGGTACTAAAGGTTTCAGAGCTAAACCAACCCTTGTACTCCAGTATCTCTAATGACACTATAATGGGTAAACAAGCTAGTTACTGTTACATGAAAGATACTAGAATAACCACGATCATTAGAAACGTTAACAATGTAGACACGAGCGAACATGTTTATTTTGATAATGGAGAAGTTGTTTCCTGGGCAAGATTTGTGGCAAGGCCCATTAAATTTACCCAAGAAGAGCTTCACTCTGTGTTTAGAAAAAATCTTACCGACAGCGAATGGGATTGTATCAAGGGTAAAGTGGGATTTTTTTTACAAATTTGGGTTGTCGCGGATAAGAAAGGAAATCCGGTTGAACTTGAGTTCACGGTAAGAAACACCGACCCCGTATTTCTTAAAATGACCCCGGATAGGTTGTTCCAGATAGAACAAGAATTGAAACAACTATTGAAAACAGAAATAGCGGAAGACGAGCATGATATAAAGAATGTAAAACATATCGTCATGGTTTCTTACCAAGATTTGAAATAATATCAAATCAGATTTATAGAATATTATTATATCAGAATGAAAAATATCACCTCATGGTGCAGAAGGTACAGATACAAATTTTGTATGAAGCATTTTTGACTGATTCTCGTACAAGTACACCTCACTCAACATGAACAAATACAATTTAATATTACTCGTTTTTCTCGCTCAATTGGGGAATTGTCATTTTTATGATTTACACAACCAGCAAGACCAGTCACCAATAATTAATAACTAAAGCCATGAAATTGATACTAGGAATTTTAATTTTATTATTTTCCTCGCTAAACGATGGGACATTCAGTGTAAAAGAAAAATTGCAACGTACACCATATGCAGAACTACCCTTTGAATGCATAAGGAGAGCACCTTGGGGTAAGCCAGGCTATGCTATAACGAAAGAAGAATACGAGCACCTACCTGTCTTCACTTACGCGAACTTGGGATTGACGGAACGCAACGATTATGACGAAGAAGTTACAATCTTTCGGAAATTTGCTTCGGACTTCGATAATTATTGTATTGTCGCGTTGGAAATAGGTGTTTCTGATCCGGGAAAACAATTGCTAGTCACGTACGACAACAATGGTAAATTGATAGATTTCTTGGAAGCTGGAATTTATGACGGGGGCACAGAAAATCGTTTGTGTTTAAAACAATGGAGAATAGATACCAATAGAAAAATCATGGTGACATGGATAAAAGCGTTAACTGGAAAAGAATGGAATATAACAAAAGATTTTTCTTCCATACAAGGACAACGTATCGATTGCCATTATCAAATTGATAAAAATGGAAAGTTTTATAAAGTAAAAGAAATTATATATCAAGCGAAGAACTATCCCATGAGTTATCTTAGAAGTGACAAAAATTTGTGGGAGGGTGACGAGAGTTTTTAACTTTTAGCTTCCCGACTACCCCCTCCGACTCCCCCTTACACAGGGGGAGAGACTACCGCGAGAACGCGCTTCAATGTAACAATGAAGCCCATCCTCCCCCTTCTCAAGGGGGAGCCAGAGGGGGTTCAATCATAAATCAAAAATCATAAATCAAAAATCCAACTCATTCTCCCAGCCTGGAGTGAACCGAATTGGACGTGATTTTCCCGTCGGCGGTCATGGCCAGGCTGTAGACGTGGATGTTTTCCGGCTTGACGAAGGAAGGGATGGCGATGGAGGTTATGCCACCATCGCCTCTGTCGCGTAGTTGCTTGACGAGGGCGAAATGGTCGTCGGGGCTGTAGATAACGGTGTACACGCGGTCGTTCGTCCAGCAGTAGGCACCCTCGTAAACGTTGGCTACCTGCGTGAGGGTAATGTTGTACATCTCGCCCTCCTCGGCGGTCACGGCGGGGGTGTCCGCGTCGGAGAGGGGCGTCACACGTGACTGGAAGCTGGTCTTCTCGGCGAGGATCTGCTTGCGGCTCATGTTGGTCCGGTTGGCGTTCACGGATGGAGCGAGCAACGGTCCGGCGGCGAAAAGGACGCGCGTCCAGTCGATCTCGCTGGTGTACTCCTCGTTGGCTTTTTTCTTCGGGTTGACGGGCGTGTCGGGGTTAATCTTCGTGGTGGTCAACACGCCCTCGCGTTTCTTGTTGACGCTCGTGAAGCGATTGGCCCATTTCGTTCCGTTCGAGTCGCGGGGGAAGGTCACGCGGAGCACCGGGTTCAGGTACCGTACCTCCGTGTTGAGAGCCGAGAATCCCGACGCGTTGATTTTCTGTTCCTCGTTCAAGGGCGCTTGCTTGCTGTTCTTGGCGCGGCAACCGACTTCGCCGTTGCCTAAATTGGAGAAAACCTCGTTAGCGACTTTCCCGCTCTTCTGGTAAAAGTTGGTGGATTTTATTCGTGCCATACTTTCAGATATTAGTTGAATATTTCAAAAGGCCTTTCCCCACGCATCGAGGAAAGAACGAGATAAAGGTAGGACCCTTTTTCGACTTGGACAAGGAAAAATAAATTTATTTTTAATAAAATTTAACATGTTTTATATGTCGTCCGCCGATGAAGAGATGGGTGACGGACGTTTGGCATACAAAAGGCTAGCTATCTTCGTGATAGGTCAACTGTTCGTTCTGTTAGTTACCGGTAAGTTACCGGAAAGTCACCGGAAAGTTACCGGAGTAGTTCGGTGACTTATCGTTCACGATTTGGTAATTACCCTAAAAAATTGTAAACTTGACATGAAGGTGTGATTAAGCATTATTGGAGGTTTATTAAATCATTTAAGAGGAGGCAGCATGAGCAAGAAAAAGAAGAAGAAAAAAAAGAAAATGACGTCACCGTTCCGGCAACCGTCGACCACCCGTTCCGGTGGCATCACGACTTATTACCGGAAGGGCAAGGAATGTCAGTGTGCCAGCAAGCGACCCGCCGGGTCGACGGAGGCGCGCGATCGGCGTCACGCCAACCGATCGGCAAGGCAACAATTGCTGACGAATGTTTTCAAGTTTGTTGATAGGCTCGTGAAAACCCTCCTGCGGAAGCTCGCGGAAGCCAATTCGTGGGTACCTTTCGCCAAGGATACTTCCATGAGCGCGCCTAATTTATGCCACAAGGTGAACGCTTCGGCCTGTGGCGAGCATGGGGTGGAGAATTTTCGGGCATTCATGTTCAGCGTCGGGTGGCTTGCCGTGCCGCTTTATACCCGCGTGTGCCGCGACGGGTGGACGTTTACCCTCGAATGGCGCCGCCACGGGATTCTCGACGAGGCGAGGGACGGCGACACGCTGATCATGGGCTATTTTTACGACTGCCTGCCGGACGCGCCACGCGTGCTTTACCTGCCCGCCGTGACCCGCGGCGACGGGACGGCCACGTTCACGCTACCCGATCCCGCGGGACCGGGCGGGGAGCCTCTTTCCCCGGAGACGGTGGTGCATATTTATCCTTATTTCAAGTGCCCGGACGTGGAGGAGTACACTCGTTCCATCTATTTGCGTGTTGCGCCCGGGGCGGAGGAGGTGCTGGGGTAGGGAAGGGTCCCCCCGGGAATGTTTTAACGATACGGTTATGAAAGAATTTAAGCTAAAAGAATAGAATATGAAAAATAGTAGGTTCGGTTGTTTTGTTTGTTTGGTCGGGTTATTGGGGGGGGTGTCTTGTGAGGCAAGAAAGGAGCGTGTAAAGGTTCAAGGGGAGATGAATCAGGAGGGGGGTAGGGATAAGGTTTATGAGGCTGTTTTTGTACTGGATAGATTCAAAAAGATGATTTCGGTGACATGTGTTTCAGAGGAGGTAATATATCCGCGGTATTACGGGGGAACGTATATTAATGACGCGGGGAAGCCCGTGATTTTGACGACAGATACTACCAAGAGGGAGTTGATAAGAAAGCTCGCGGGATGTGACGAGGTTGTTGTATTGCCATGTGCGATTTCGTATCGGTATTTGAAGGACGTGGATGACAAGATAAAATCTTGTTTGGGTGATAGGCCTGGGTTAATAGAAAAGGTGGGTATAAATACTTTTGGGATATTGACGGATAAGAATTGTGTGGATGTATCTTTGGTGTGTTGTACTCCTGAAAAAGTGGAGTTATTTAAGTCTCTAGTTGTTGATGATCCATGTATTACGTTTAGTGAGAATGTTTCGCGGGTGGTTTTGCAATAAAGAGAGAGATTGGATTTTGGATTTATGATTTGGGATTTATGATTGAACCCCCTCTAACTCCCCCTTGGGAAGGGGGAGAAACGGACGCGAGAAACTGCCGCAATGTAACAGCGCTGCGCCTCCTCCCCGGGAGAAACGAACGCGAGAAATTGCCGCAATGTAACAGTGCAGCATGTTCTCCCCCTGTGTAAGGGGGAGTCAGAGGGGGTAGTTGTCGCGTCAGCCTTGTGCGGCTGGAATCATAAATCATAAATCATAAATCATAAATCATAAATCATAAATCAGTTCATTCTACATTCCAAAACTGTAAGTTCCGATGCTCTCGTACACGATGCTGAGGAGTCCCACGAGTAGGATTCCGGCGCTGCAGATGACGAGGCTTACGCGGGAGTAGTTGTCGGAGGCGAAGGGGGCGATGGGTTGCTCGCTTTTGTTGATGAACATGGCTTTGACGACTCTCAGGTAGTAGTAGAGGGAGATGATGGTGTTCAAGAGGGCGATGAAGACGAGCACGTAGTATCCCTGTTGCGCGGCGGCGGCAAATATGAAGAATTTGCTGAAGAATCCGGCGAAGGGCGGTATTCCGGCCAGCGAGAAGAGGGCCAGCATCATGACGAAGCTCAGGCGGGGGTTGGTGGCGTATAGCCCGTTGTAGTCGTCGATCGTGATTTTACCGGAGCGGTGTTCCACGACGGCGATGACGCCGAAGGCGGCGAGGTTGGAGAGCATGTAGACGAGCACGTAGTATACGAGTCCGGTCATACCGAGGGCCGTTCCGCTGATGACGCCCAGCATGATGTACCCGGCTTGGGAGATGGAGGAGTAGGCGAGGAAGCGTTTGAGGTTCTGTTGGCGTATGGCGAAGAGGTTGGCCAGGGTGATGGAGGCGACGATGACCCAGTAGAGGATGGTCTGCCATTCGTTCACGAGCGGGGCGAAGACTTTGTAGAGGATGGTCATGAGGACGAACGCGGCGGCGCCTTTGGAGATGACGGAGAGGTAGGCGGTGACGCTGGTGGGGGCTCCCTCGTAGACGTCGGGCGTCCACTGGTGGAAGGGGACGAGGGAGAGTTTGAAGCCCAGTCCCACGAAGAAGAAGACGAAGGCCATCAGTTGGAGGGGGCTGCCGTTGAGCCCGGCGGGGATGTCCTCGAAGTAGAGCGTGCCGGCGGTGCCGTAGATTAACGAGATGCCGTAGAGCGACAGGCCGGAGGCGAAGACGGCGGTGAGGATGTATTTGGCACCGGCCTCGGCCGATTGTTGTTTGTATTTGTCGAAGGCGGCAAGGGTGGCCATCGGGATGGAGGCCGTTTCGAGGCCGATGAAGAACATGAGGAAGTTGCCGGCCGAGATCATGAAGTACATGCCGAGCAGGGTGGCCAGGGTGATCATGTAGAATTCACCGCGGCGAATGATGGCGCGCTCGCCGGAGAGCCAGTTGTTGGCTTGCATGAAGACGAGCAGGGTGCCGATGCCGAGGATGGTTTTCATGACGCTGCCCATGGCCGTGTTGTGGTACATGCCCCCGAAGGCGGTGACGTCCGGGGTGGGACAGATGTTGAACAGGATGTGTATGCCCACGAGGAGGCAGGCTACCGGTTGTATGTATTTCAAGCTTTTCGGGGTGCCGAATATGTCGTAGATGAGGAGTAGGACGATCACCGCGACGAGTGATATTTCCTGTTGCATGTGTAAGAAGTTCGTGTAGACCATTTTGATTTATGATTTATGATTTTAGATTTTAAATTTTAGATTCCGGCCGCACGGGGCTGGCGCGGGGGCTACCCCCTCTAACTCCCCCTTACACAGGGGGAGGATGGCATTGCGGTGGATTTGGAAGTCCATCGCTCGGCCCTTGGGTAGGGGGAGGATGGGATCGCGGTGTATTTGGGTGTCCATTGCTCGGCCCTTGGGAAAGGGGTGGAGGTGCGGCGCTGTTGCATTGCGGCGGTTTCTCGCGTTAGGCTCTCCCCCTGTGTAAGGGGGAGTTGGAGGGGGTAGTTGTTTCATTCTGCATTCTGCATTTTAAATTTTAAATTTTAAATTTTAAATTCTACATTCTTCCCAGCGCCGCGAGTACGGAGTCAAGCGAGGTCCGGATCATGTCGGAGAGCCACAGGGGGGCCAGTCCGATGCCGGCGATGGCGATGATGAGTATGGTCGTGGAGAAGCGTTCGTACCAGTTGGCGTCGGAGAGGGCGTAGTGGTGTTCGTTGACCACGCTCCCGTAGAGTAGTTTGCCGACCACGCGCAGGATGTACACGGCCGTGATGACGATGGACGTGCAGGCGATGATGGTGAATACCCGGTGGAAGGTGTCCGTTTCCTGGAAGGCCCCGACGAAGACGGTCATTTCAGCCACGAATCCGCTGAGTCCCGGGAGACCGAGGGAGGCAAGGCCGGCGATGACGTAGCAGACGCCGAGGTAGGGCATGATTTTCATGAGTCCGCCCATTTCCCGGATGTCGCGGGTGTGCGTGCGCCCGTAGATCATGCCGATGAGGGCGAAGAAGAGGGCGGTCATCAGGCCGTGGGAGAGCATTTGCATGACGGCTCCCGTCATGGCCGTCTGGTTGAGCATGAGGATGGCAAAGAGTACGAGCCCGCAGTGGCTGACGGAGGAGTAGGCGTTGATGTATTTCAAGTCGGTTTGCACGATGGCGGAGTAGGCCCCGTATACGACGCTGATGCCCGTGAGGATGATGAATATCCAGGAGAGTTCTTTGGCGGCTTCCGGCATGAGGTAGATGGCGACGCGGAAGCAGCCGTATCCCCCGAGTTTCATCAGTACCCCGGCGTGGAGCATGGAGACGGCCGTGGGGGCGGAGGCGTGACCGTCGGGCGACCAGGTGTGGAACGGGAATAGCGCGCCGAGTACCCCGAAGCCGATGAAGACGAGCGGGAAGAACCAGTGTTGCAGGTTTTCGGGCATGGCGTGGGCCCGCGCGATTTCCTGGAGGTTCATGGTGAGCGCTCCCGTGGCGGAGGAGTGGAAGTAGATGCCCAGGATTCCCACGAGCAGCAGGGCCGATCCTCCCATGAGCATCAGGGTGAGTTTCATGGCCGCGTATTCTTTTTTCCCGCTACCCCAGACGCCGATCAGGAGGTACATGGGGATGAGGGCGACCTCGTAGAACATGAACATGGTGAAGAGGTCGACGGAGATGAAGAACCCGAACACGCCGATGGTCAAGAGGTTGAACCACAGGAAGTATTCTTTTTGCAGGAAGTCCATTTTCCAGGACGCGAAGGTGCCCGTGAAGACGATGATGGCGGATAGCAGCAGCATGGCTACCGAGATGCCGTCGACTCCCACGGAGTAGTGTATGTTCAAGGGGGCGTACCAGATCGTGCTGGCGGTGAAGAGCATTTCGGCGGTGTTGCCGGCTGCCCGTTCTCCCAGGTACGCGAATACCAACCCGACGGCCAAGGCCAGCAGGAGGGAGGCTCCGGTGGCTACCGCTACACGTATTTGTTGCAGGTTTCTGGATAGGAATAGCCCGCACATGGTGAGTATTGGTATTAGGACGAATAGTGATAAGAAGTTCATATTATTTGTGATTTATGATTTATGATTTTAGATTTATGATTTTAAATTCTACATTCTACATTCTAAATTCTACATTATTAATAAAATTGCAACTAGTATCAACAGGGAGCCGAGGAGGATCACGTAGGCGTGTTGTTGTACTTGTCCGGATTGTAGTCCCCGGATGGAGTAGGAGAACCGGCGCGTGGCGTTTGCCAGGCCGTTGAGCGAGCCGTCGATGACGTGGCGGTCGAACCAGGCGATGGGACGGGATACGTGGTTGAAGATGACGCGTTTCGTGATGAAGAGGTACAGTTCGTCCATGTAGAACCGTCGGTAGGCGGCGCGGTGCAGGCCGCTGAACGCGGTGGCCAGGCGATCCGGTACGGGGTTCGAGCCTTTGTAGAACCAGGTGGCGAGGGCGATGGATGCCGCGGCGATGATGATGCTGGCGGTGGCTATCGTCCAGTCGAGGTGGATGGTGTACGCGAGGCCGTTGCTGCTGACGAATTTACCGAAGGGTATGAACCCGGCGATGAGTGTTACCGCGGCGAGGAAGACGAGGGGCAGGGTCATGCTTTTCGGGGCCTCGTGCGGGGTGTGTTCGTGGGTGCTTTCTTTGCCCCAGAATATGTTGTAGTAGAGGCGGAACATGTAGAATGCCGTCAGGGCCGCGATGAAGCTCATCACGACGCCGAGCACGGGGCTGAACATGAAGGCGGCCGTGAGTATTTCGTCTTTACTGAAGAACCCGGAGAAGGGGGGTATGCCCGAGATGGCGAGGCAGGCGACGAGGAAGGTGGCGTGCGTGACGGGCAGATATTTGCGAAGTCCGCCCATGTGGCTCATCTCGTTGCTGTGGACGGCATGGATGATGGCACCCGCGCCGAGGAATAGCAAGGCTTTGAACATGGCGTGGGTGAAGAGGTGGAACATGGAGGCCATGTATCCCAGTCCTTCGTGTCCTTCCATGCCGGAGACACCGAGGGCGACCATCATGAAGCCGATCTGGGAGATGGTGGAGAAGGCCAGCACGCGTTTGATGTCGGTCTGCACGCAGGCGACTACCGCGGCGTAGAGGGAGGTGACGGCTCCCACGACCGCGATGAGCACGAGTACTTCGGGTGCCTCGAAGTAGTAGACGGGGAACAAGCGGGCCACGAGGTAGACTCCGGCAACGACCATGGTGGCCGCGTGGATCAATGCCGACACGGGGGTCGGTCCTTCCATGGCGTCGGGCAGCCAGATGTGTAGCGGGAACATGGCCGATTTCCCGGCTCCTCCCATGAATATCAAGGCCATGGCCCAGCTCATCACGGAGCATCCCATGAAGGTTGTTCCGGCAGCCCCGGCAAAGAGGGAGGTGTCGCCCGAGGTGAGCAGTTGGAACGAGAATGTTTTCGTGTAGAAGGAGAGCAGCAGGATGCCGATCAGGAAGCCGAGGTCAGCGAAGCGGGTGACGATGAAGGCTTTTTTGGAGGCGGCCACGGCCTCGGGTTTGGTGTAGTAGAAGCCGATCAGCAGGTAGGAGGAAACTCCCACCAGTTCCCAGAAGATGTACATCTGGAAGATGTTGGTGGCCACGACGAGTCCCAGCATGGAGAAGCTGAAGAGGGAGAGGAAGGCGTAGTAGCGCTGGAATCCTTTTTCCCCGTGCATGCATCCCAAGCTGTAGACGTGTACCATCAAGGATACGGTGGTGATGACGACGAGCATCATGACGGAGATGGGGTCCAGCAGGATGCCGAGGTCGATGTGCAGGTGGCGCGTGAAGCGCAGCCATTCGAAGTTGAAGGGTGTGACGGGGAGGCGTACGCCTTCTACCCGGGGCATAGAGAAGTATTGCCATGCCGTCATGTACGCGAGCAGGGCACATATCGCCAGGGATAACGTTCCGATGCATCCGGCGGTGGCGGGCTTTAGTTTCGTGCCCAGCAGGCCTAACGCTAGGAAGGTTAGCAGTGGTAGGGTTAGTATTAAGGTTGTGTATTCCATGTTTAGATTTATGATTTATGATTTCTTGATTTTAGATTCCGGCCGCACGGGGCTGGCGCGGCAACTACCCCCTCTAACTCCCCCTTGCACAGGGGGAGGATGGCATCGCGGTGTATTTGGGTGGCCATCGCTCGGCCTTTGGGAAGGGGGAGGAGGCGCGGCGCTGTTGCATCGCGGTGCTTTCTCGCGTTAGGCTCTCCCCCTGTGTAAGGGGGAGTCGGTGGGGGTAGTTGTTTTTTCATTTTCAATTCTCAATTTTCAATTGTTTATCTTCTTCTTCTCGCAGTTCGTTTAAGTTTTTCACCTGTATATTGCGGATGTTCCGGTATATATTGATGATGATGGCTATGGCGACGGCGGTTTCGCAGGCGGAAACACCGATGGCGAAGAGGGTGAAGAAGAAGCCTTCCAGTTGTTCGGGGAAGAGGTAGCGGTTGAACACGGCGAAGTTGATGTCCACCGAGTTCAGGATTAACTCGATCGAGATGAGCACGGCGAGCAGGTTTCTTCGGGTGATGAACCCGTAGATTCCGGCAAAGAGCATGATTGTGCTGATCACTAGGTAGTATTCCATGTGTAGTTCCATGTGCTATTTATGATTTTGGATTTATGATTTATGATTTATGATTCCGGCCGCACGGGGCTGGCGCGGCAACTACCCCCTCTAACTCCCCCTTGCACAGGGGGAGGATACGCTTCATTGTTATATTGAAGCGGTTTCTCGCGTTAGGCTCTCCCCCTGTGTAAGGGGGAGTCGGTGGGGGTAGTTGTTTTTTCATTTTACATTCTACATTTTACATTCTATATTTTTCGTTATCTTTTTCTCGCGATCATGATCCCACCGATGATGCAGGTCAATAACAGGACGCTGATGACTTCGAAGGGGAGGAGGTATTGGTATTTCTCCGTGCCCATCAAGGCGGTCCCGATGACTTTCTGGTTGATCTCTCCGCCCACGAAGCGGGAGGGACCGAAGGAGTGCATTAAGGTGATGTAGACGCATATTGCCGTTCCGGCGAGGGCCGTGATCAGTCCGGCAAACATCTTGCTGTTCTTTAGTCTGCTGACTTTGCTTTTGTCGGGCGTGGTGAGCAGTATCGAGAACACGTACAGGATGATGATACCCCCGGCGTAGATCGTTAGCTGTACCGCTCCCAGGAATGAGTATTCCAACTGGAAGTATATTCCGGCAGTGGCGAAAAGCACGAATAGCAGGTAGGTGGCCGATCTTAAGATTCGGTTGGTTGTCACGGTCAGGATCGAGAAGACAACGATGACTGTTGCCAGGATGAAGAAGACCGTTTCTTGTAGTTCTGCTGTACTCATATGATGATTTTAGATTTTAGATTTATGATTTATGATTTATGATTCCGGCCGCACGGGCTGGCGCTTTTGGTTTTCACTTTTATCTTTTAGTTTTTATCTTTTATCTTTTATCTTCTCGACGACCCCCTCTAACTCCCCCTTACACAGGGGGAGGATGGCATCGCGGTGTTTTGGGGTAGTTCTTTTCATTTTAAATTCTACATTTTAAATTCTAAATTCTACATTTTACATTCCTTCCTCGTGTAGGTATTTTACCAGTTTGCTGCGCGTGTAGACGGCGTGTTCGAACGTGGGTCTGAATTCGATGGCTTGTTGAGGGCACATTTTCACGCAGAGTTGGCAGAACATGCAGCGGCCGAGGTCGTAGCGGTATTTTACCAGTACTTTTTTCTTTTTGCCGGCTTCGTCCGTGACGAGTTCGGAGGTGACTTTGATGGTGCCGTTCGGGCAGTTCATCTCGCAGATGCCGCAGGCGATGCATTTGTGGTGGTTGTTTTCGTCGTGAGGCATTACCAGTTCACCGCGGAATCGGTCGAACATTTTCAACGTGGCCCGGTTTTCCGGGTATTGTTCCGTTGTTTTCTTGGTAAAGAATTCCCGTAGCGTGACTTTCATTCCGGTCAGCAGGGAGAGGAGGCCTTTGAAGAAGGTGGTGATGTATTTTATAATGCTCTTCATAGTTTCGTCTTTAAAAGTGTAGTTTAAATACGACAATGATTACCATCAGGAACAGGTTGATGAGGTTGATCGGCAGCAGGTAGCGCCATTCCAAGCGGAGTAACTGGTCGATGCGCAAGCGCGGGAAGGTCCATTTAAACCACATGATGATGAATATGACGACGGCTGTTTTGCCGAAGAACCAGAAGATGGAGGGTATGTAGTCCATGATTTGGTTGAAGTTTTCCCAGCCGGGGACGTGTAAGGGCATCCACCCGCCCAGGAAGAGGGTGCTGGCCACGGAGGCGACGACGAACATGTTCAGGTATTCGGCGAGGTAGAAGAAGCCGAAGTGCATGCCGGAGTACTCGGTGTGGTAGCCTGCGGTTAGTTCGGAGTCGGCTTCCGGCAGGTCGAAGGGCCCCCGGTTGGTTTCGGCGGTTCCGGCGATGATGTAGACGATGAAGGCGATGCAGGCGGGGAGGTGTCCTTTGAATAGTAGCCACCCGTTTACCTGGCTGTCGACGATGGTGGAGAGTTGCATGCTTCCGGTGAAGACGACCACGGTGAGGATGGATAGCCCGATGGATAGCTCGTAGCTGATCATCTGCGCACCGCTTCGCATGGCCCCGATGAGGGAGTATTTGTTGTTGCTGGCCCATCCGGCGAGCAGGATTCCCACGATGCCGATGGAGGAGACGGCGATCAGGAAGAAGATGCCGACGTTGAAGTCGATGACGTGCAGTCCTTTCGCGAAGGGGATGCAGCCGAAGGCCAGTACCGACGCGATGATGACGACGAAGGGGGCGAGGTTGAACAGGAAGCGGTCGACGTGGTTGATGTCGATGATTTCCTTGGTCAACATTTTGATCATGTCGGCGACACTTTGTATGATGCCGTAGGGGCCCACGCGGTTCGGTCCGATACGGCATTGGAAGAAGGCACACACTTTACGTTCCACGTAGATCAGCACGAGGGCGATCACGGCGTATCCCACGAGCAGGCAAAGCCCGACGAGGATGAATTCGACCAGCGTGGCGGCCGCGTGCGGGAGGAAGCTCCTTAGGAGTTCGTCTACCCATTGTGTTATTGTTGAGAAATCAAACATGTTTCGATTTTAGATTTATGATTTGTGATTTATGATTCCGGCCGCACGGGGCCTGATTAATTTTAGATTTTAGATTTTAAATTTTAGATTCCGGCCGCACAGGGCTGGCGCGGCAACTACCCCCTCTGGCTCCCCCTTGCACAGGGGGAGGAGGCGCTTCATTGTTACATTGAAGCAGTTTCTCGCGTTAGGCTCTCCCCCCGTGTAAGGGGGAGTCGGAGGGGGTAGTCGTTTCATTCTACATTCTACATTTTAAATTCTACATTCTTTGTCATCTGTCAATGTCCGGAACAACGTAGTCGAGGGTACCGCCGATGGCGATGAGGTCGGCGATTTTACCGCCTTTGGTGATCAGGTCGACGATGGATACCAGTGGCAGGCAGGGGGAACGGAATTTTACCCGGTAAGGGTATTTGTCGCCCCGGCTTTCGAGGTAGACACCGAATTCTCCGCGGCTGGCTTCGACGCTTTTGAAGTAGTGACCTTCCGGCAGTTTGATGAGCGGTTTGGTCTTCACGGCGTAGTCGCCCGCGGGGATGTTGTCTACCAGTTGTTCCAGTATATGTAGTGATTCGAGGATTTCGTCCATGCGTACCATGTAGCGGGCGAAGGAGTCGCCTTCGGTGTAGAGGATTTCTTTGAAATCGACTTTGTCGTAGACTCCGTACGGCGAGTGTTTGCGCACGTCGCATGACCACCCGCAGGCGCGTCCCGTCGGTCCGGTTGCCCCGTAGCTGATGGCATCTTCTTTTTTGAGGATGCCGACGCCTTTGAGACGTTGTTGGGCGATGACGTTGCCCGTGAATACGTCGTGGTATTCTTTGAGCATGGGGGGGAGGTATTTGATGAATTCTTTGATCCGGTGTATGAGGTTCGGGTGGATGTCGGCCATCACGCCGCCGATGACGTTGTAGTTCTGGATGAGGCGTCCCCCGGTGGTTTCTTCCATGATGTCGAGCACTTTTTCCCGGTCGCGGAAGCCGTAGAAGAAGGCGGTCAGCGCTCCCATGTCCATGCAGAGGCAGGACCAGAAGAGGAGGTGGGAGGAGAGGCGGTTGAGCTCGTCCATGATGGTGCGGATGTATTTGACGCGTTCCGGTATTTCCAGTCCCATGGCTTCTTCGATGCACATGCAGAGGGCGTGGCGGTTCTGGTGGGCGGCAAGGTAGTCCAGTCGGTCGGTCAGGGCGAGCGTTTGCGGGTAGGTGAGGCTTTCGCATAGTTTTTCGATGCCCCGGTGGATGTATCCGCAGTTGACGTCTACCTTTTTCACGATTTCTCCTTCGAGGGATACTCGGAAACGGAGCACGCCGTGGGTGGCGGGGTGTTGCGGTCCGATGTTTACCACGTATTCGTCTTCTTCGAAGAGGATGTTTTCTTTCTCGCTGACTTCCCCGTCCTGGGTGTCGGATTCGAAGGTGGGGACGGCGTCCAACGTTTCTTCACTTTCCAGCCGCACGGGGTTTATTTCGGGGTCGGCGTTGTAGTCTTTGCGCAACGGGTAGCCAACCCAGTCGTTCCGCAGGAAGAGGCGTCGCATGTCGGGGTGGTTGATGAAGCGGATACCGAAGAAGTCGTAGACTTCGCGTTCGTTCAGGTTTGCCGTGGCCCAGATGTCCGACACGGTGGGCAGTTCCGGGTTTTCCCGGTCGGTCGTGAAGGTTTTAAGGAATAGTTTGTGCTCGTGAGCGGTGGATTGCAAGAGGTTGATCACCCCGAGGGAGTCACCCCAGTCCATTCCCGTCATGCAGATCATGAAGTCGAAGGAGAGGTCGTGGTCGTGCCTCAGCCGGAGTGCCAGTTCCCTGTACTTGGCAGGGGGCACGGTCACGGTGAGGATGCCGCTTTCGTCGATTTCCGCGTCGGGGATGATGTTTTTTATTTTATTTGCTAACATGTACTGGTTGATTTCTTGATTTATGATTTATGATTTAGGATTTAGGATTGAACCCCCTCTGGCTCCCCCTTGGGAAGGGGGAGGATGCGCTGCGCTGTTGCATTGGAGCGTGTCCTCGCGTTGGTCTCTCCCCCTGTGCAAGGGGGAGTTGGTGGGGGTAGTTTTTCATTCTAAATTCTAAATTTTACATTCTACATTATTCTTTGTTTTCTTTTTCCTTGTGGTTTTTGCCACCGAGGAAGCGTTCCACTTTTACTTTGCGTTGCAGTTGGATCATCCCGTAGAGGAGGGCTTCCGGGCGCGGAGGACATCCGGGGATGTAGACGTCGACGGGAATGATGGATTCGACGCCTTGCACGACGTGGTAAGAGTTTTTGAACGGTCCGCCGGAAATGGCACATCCACCCACGGCAATCACGTATTTGGGTTCGGCCATCTGGTCGTAAAGACGTTTCAGCACGGGGGCCATTTTGTGGACGATGGTGCCCGCCACCATGATGAAGTCGGCTTGTCGGGGACTGGCTCGCGTTACTTCAAACCCGAATCGGGAGAAATCGTAACGTGCCGCTCCCACTGCCATGAATTCGATACCGCAGCAGCTTGTCGCGAAGGTAAGCGGCCAAAGGGAGTTCGAGCGTCCCCAGTTGATGACGTCGTCGAGGCATCCCACGATGACGTTGGTGCCGGATGCCCGAAGTTGTTCAAGATATTCGTTATCGTTGAACTCTTCATATTTCATGGATTTGATTTTTACTTCCATTCCAACGCTCCTTTCTTCCACGCGTAAGCTAATCCGAGGATGAGGATCAGCATGAAAAACAAGACGTTTAGCAAGCCGTTAATCCCGGCGTCTTGCACGGTGACCGCCCAAGGGTAGAGGAATACGGTTTCCACGTCGAACATTAAGAATAAGATGGCAAACAGGTAGTATCCCGCTTTGAATTGCATCCATGATTTTCCTCGCGTGGGTACACCGCATTCGTAGGCTTCTCCTTTCTGTTTGTTGAAGCTACGGGGAGAAATGGCCCGGGCGATGCTCATGGCGATAACTACCAGTAAGATGGCTGTAATGAGTACAACCACGAATAATGTTAGATTCATAATATAAAAAGTTTCAGGTTTTCAAGTTTCAGGTTACAAGTTCGGTTACAGGGAAAAGTGTGGCAAGTTGCAAATTCGTGACTGCAATTTGCAGGGGGATCGGCCCGCCCTGTAACTTGTTTGATTGCCGGCTAAACAATGATTTCCCGCAGGGCAAAGACGTAGTATTTGGTCTTTCCGAGGGTTGAGTAGGGGTGAAAGTAGAGGTTGCGTTTGGCGTGTGTGGCTACCGTGTTGTTTTTGCCGTTCCTTTGCAGGAAGGAGGGGACCAGGTGTGATTTGGAGTCCGGGACCAGGTGCGAGTAGCCTAGTGAAAGTTCGTAGCTTTCGTGAAAAAAGAGTAACAGGGGGATCGTGGCGGCTTCGCAGGTTTCGTTCCGGTAGAATTCATGTGCTACGTGGGCTTCTTCCAAGGTCAAGTTTTGTCCTTGGGCCGGAATCCCGCTGGAGCTAACCAGTGCGAATAACACGATCAATATACTATTTTTCAGTACGTTCAACATTATTCTGTTTTCTTAAGGCCCGCAAAGATAGCCTAATTTTAAAATTTGATTGAAAAATGTGTGGTAAAGAATGTTAATGGGAGGGGGTAGAAGCTTGTGTTTTTTTCCCGTGATCTGCGTTTTTTTTCTTATTTTTGTGACTTCTCCGGGAAAGGAGAATGTCCCGGGGGTTAATACAAGAAATTAGGTAAAAATATGAGTGACACCATTCATCATGAGTGTGGTTTCGCGTTGATTCGATTGCTGAAACCATTGGATTATTATCAGGAGAAGTACGGTTCTTATCTTTATGGACTAAACCGGTTGTACATTTTAATGGAAAAACAGCGTAACCGCGGTCAAGACGGGGCGGGGGTCGTGGGGTTGAAGCTCGACATGGAGCCGGGGTACAAGTATATGGATCGGGTGCGTTCCTGTGACGCGAATCCGATACAGGAGGTGTTTGACCGGATTCACGAGCCGTTTACGCCGGAGGCGCTGCGGGGGAAGGATGCCGCTTGGGCGAAGAAGAATCTTCCGTTTGTTTCCGAGATTTACTTGGGGCATTTGCGTTACGCGACTTTCGGGAAGAATAATATAGATTACGTTCATCCGCTGAAACGGGCAAGTAATTGGCGGGCGCATAATCTGGCGTTGGCGGCGAATTTTAACTTGACGAACGTGGATGAGTTGTTCGAGAGTTTGATCCGGGCGGGGCAGTATCCGCGCAATTATTCCGACACGGTGACTTTGCTTGAGAAGGTGGGTTATTTTCTGGATAGCGAGATCCAGGATTTGTACCGTTTCTATAAAGAGAAGGGTTTTTCGAAGCAGGAGATTACCCCGTTGATCGAGCGGACGATTGATTTGCCGAAGGTGCTTGCCCGAAGTAGCGAGGATTGGGACGGGGGGTATGCCGTGGCCGGGGTGATCGGGCACGGGGATGCTTTCGTGATGCGCGACCCGTGGGGGATACGTCCGGCTTATTATTATAAGGATGAGGAGGTGGTCGTGGTGGCTTCCGAGGCTTCCGTGATCCAGACGGCTTTTCAGGGGGTGAATATGGAGATATCGGAGATTCGTCCGGGATACGCGTTGTTGATCAAGAAGGATGGGACGGTGACGGAGGAGCTCGTGCGCGAACCGCGGAGGCGTGCCAGTTGTTCGTTCGAGCGTATTTATTTTTCACGGGGGAATGATAGGAGTATATATCAGGAACGGAAGAAGTTGGGCGAGTTGTTGACCCCTCGTTTGGTGAAGGCCGTGGAGGGGGATCTGGATAACACGGTGTTTTCTTTTATCCCGAACACGGCGGAGACTTCGTTTTACGGGATGGTGAAAGGGATTCAGTTGTATATGATGGAGGAGAAGAAGCGGTTGGTCCGGGAGGGGAAGGCGACGTGGAGCGAGGAGACGCTGGACGAGATTATTTGCCGGGAACCCCGTATCGAGAAGATCGTGATCAAGGATGCGAAGTTGCGGACGTTTATTACCTCGGATTCGGGGCGCGACGGGCTGGTGGGACACGTGTATGACGTGACTTACGGGGTGGTGCAGCCGACGGATAATCTCGTGGTGATTGATGATTCGATCGTGCGGGGGACGACGTTGAAGAAGAGTATTTTGCGTATTCTCGATCGTCTTGGTCCGAAGCGTATCGTGGTGGTGTCTTCCGCCCCGCAGATTCGTTATCCCGATTGTTACGGGATCGATATGACGCGGATGAACGAGTTTATCGCGTTTAACGCGGCGATCGAGTTGTTGAAGGAGCGGGGTATGGAGGGGCTGATCGACGAGGTGTACCGGAAGTGTAAGGCGCAGCAGGGTTTGCTGAAGGAGCAGGTGGTGAATTACGTGAAAGAGATTTACGCTCCTTTTACGGAGGAGGAGATTTCCGATAAGATTGCCGAGATGGTGCGTGACGAGCATCTGAAGGCGGAGGTGAAGGTGGTGTTCCAGTCCGTGGAGGATTTGCACGCGGCTTGCCCGAATGATACGGGTGACTGGTATTTCACCGGAGATTATCCTACTCCCGGTGGGAATAAGGTGGTTAATACTGCTTATATTAATTGGGTGGAGGGGAGGAATGAGAGGTCTTATTGATTTGGGATTTGTGATTTTGGATTTATGATTGAACCCCCTCTGGCTCCCCCTTGGGAAGGGGGAGGATGCGTTGCGCGATGAGAACCCCTTCGGGCTTCTCTTTGGGAAGGGGGAGGAGGGGCAGCACGGTTGCATTGGAGCGTGTTTTTGTGTTGGGTTTTCTTCTGGTGAAAAAGGGGGAGGCGGATGTGTTTGAAATTCCACATCCGCCTCCCTTTTGATAAATGGTTTTGATCTATTGGCTTCTATGCCATAGCTTCCGGTGGATTAGTCGTAGAGACTGAAGAATATCAACGGCAGTCTGAATTCTTCTCCGTCTTGGAATCGGCATATTAGCGGTAAGTTGTCATCTTCTTCGTCAGGGTATACGTCGAGATCTCCGATTTTCTCGTCCCTGTCCGTGAACACGATTACAGCTGACATGTTTTTTTTCCAGAGTTCGAGTGCTAACTTGTTGTTATTGCCTTCCAGCTGATTCACCAGATTCAGGAAATTATTATACTGGTTGACGGTGACATGTGCCCGGAGGTTGTTGTATTCCGTCAAGAGTACCAGGTTGCCGTTCTCCAAGTTTATCGACTGTAAGAGGGAAGGCCCGCCTTCTTTCCGTACGATAAATTCCGAAGTTGGGAAATTGGCTTGGCTATTTTCAAAAGCCTTGTAGGAGTAGAAGTAGGGGGGAGTATTTTCAGTTATGTATACCGAGAGTCCATCTCTATCTTCGTTATAGAGACGTTCAGTGGTCATGATCAGTTGTTCGTCCAGGTAGAACTTTGTTTCCTCTTTCATCGTGTAGTTGCTCCATTCGCCATTTATCACGATGCGAAGGTTGTTCCGCGAGTCGTCTGTCTGCGAGTAGGGAATGAGTATTTCGATGAACCCATCGGCGTCGATGGTCGTGTCCAAGGCGTGTGTCGCGGGGTTCCACGCGATTTTCATTCCGGTGAATTTGTTCTCCACGGGTGCAGCTGTTGACCTGGAGTTCAACGTGTTGAAGGTAAAAAAGTCTTCGATATCCACGTCGTATTTATCCAGCGCGTCTTCTATTGGGCCTACCACGTCCATTCGATGTCCTTCGAAATAGTCATCGATGATCGTGTCGATGAGCCAGAAGTCTTGAAGCATTCCCTTGAGTTCAGATTTGGAAATGGATGTGAACGGTTTGTCGAAGTCCGACATCATCACTTCATTCTTGTCGTCGTCATCGCTACATGCGACGAAAACGAGCAAACACAGTATGTAAAATAGTTTCTTCATCATGTTGTTATTGTTTGAATTAGAGGTTCATTTCGAGAAATATCGATGGCAGTCTGTATTCTTCCCCGTCTTGGAATCGGCATATTAGCGGTAATTCGTCATCTTCTTCGTCGAAGAATAGGTCGAGATCTCCGATTTTCTCGTCCCTGTCCGCGAACACGATTACCCCCGACATGTTTTTCTTCAAGATTTCGAATGCTAACTTATCAATATTATCGTTGCCTCGCAGCCGTTGTAGCCGTTGTAGGATGTTATTGTAATTGTTCATGGTGACATGTGCCCGGAGGTTGTTGCATTCTGTCAGGAATGATGCGTTGCCATTTTCCATGTTTATCGACTGGAAGAGGGATCGTCCGCCTTCTTTCCGTATGGTGATTTCCGTACTTTGCATGGTGGTGGCGTTATTGTAGGTATTGTTTTTGAACGTGGACTTGTAGGAGAAGAAATAAGGGGGAATATTTTCATTCGAGTATTCTATACCCTCCTCCGAGTTTATGTAGTTTTCGATGTTTATGATCAGTTGGCCGTCCCGGTAGTATGTTATTTCGTTTCTCCTGTTGTTGTTGTTGTTCCATTCGTTGTTTACCACGATGCGAAGGTCGTTCCGCGAGTCGTCCGTTAGCGAGTAGGGAATGAGTATTTCCATGAATCCATCGGCGTTGATGGTCGTGTCCAAGTCTTGTTTCTGGGGGTTCCACGTGAGCTTCATGCCTGTGAATTTGTTCTCTACGGGTGCAGCTGTTGACCGGGTACTCCGGATGATGCTATTGTTGAGATTGATATCCACTTTATATTTCTCCAGCGCATCGCCTATTGGGCGTATCACGTCCATTCGATGTCCTTCTTCATAGTCATCGATGATCGTGTCGATGAGCCAGAAGTCTTGAAGCATTCCTTTGAGTTCTGACTTGGAAATGGATGTGAACGGTTTGTCGAAGTCCGACATCACTTCATTCTTGTCGTCGTCATCGCTACATGCGGCGAAAACGAGCAAACACAACATGTAAAGTAATTTCTTCATAATTCTTTTTTTTAATTGAATCTAAGTTGTTTTATTCATCGACAATACTTTTTCCCACACAAGACGGTTCGTGGGTGTCTTGTGCGAGAATACGTCTGTCTGCTTTGTTTTTCGTTCGCGAATATATGTAAATTTTCTTTAATCGGAAACGATTGTCTTCCGAATTGTTTGGTTTCGCGGGAGGATTCTGTCGCGTGTTATTTTTTCATGTAGCGGTCCATTTCCCGTTTGGCGTCTTTCTGTTTGAGGGTTTCCCGTTTGTCGTATTCTTTCTTTCCCCGGGCGAGGGCGATGCGGAGTTTGGCAAAGCCTTTCTCGTTGATGAAGAGGCGGACGGGGACGATGGTGAGTCCCGATTCCTTGGTTTTGCGTTCGAGTTTGACAAGTTCTTTCTTTTGTAGCAGGAGTTTACGTTCGCGACGCTCGATGTGGTTGTAGTAGGTGCCCAGTTTGTATTCGGCGACGTACATGCCTTTGATCCACAGTTCGCCGTTGTGGAAGTAGCAGTAGGAGTCCACCAACCCGGCTTTCCCGGCCCGGATGGATTTGATTTCGGTGCCGGTGAGCATGATGCCGGCGGTGTATTCTTCCAAGAATTCGTAGTCGAAGGATGCTCGTCTGTTTTTTATATTGATATCGTTTTGCATAGGTCTTGATGTTTAAGCGTAAATGGTTGGTATTCTGAATATAATCATGAGCAGTTGCTGGATGATGATCGGTGACACGATGACGAGCAAGCCGATGATGACGAGGGCACTTTTGCGGTATTGCGCGTCGAGGGATGTCAACCGGTTTAGTCCGACGTAGAGGGTGCGTAGGCACAGCAGGCTGCATATGGCCATAAGCTGGGATAGGAATCCTTCCGAGAATCCGCTGGAGAGGCAGTGGAACGGGATGAAAACAGCCGAGCTGTACACGGCGAGGTGAAGGACTGTCCGGTTGGCTTGGGGCACTTTGTTGATGAGGTATTCCCGGGCTATCCGGTAGGTGATGTAGCACCCCACGACGGAGGCCACGAAGAGGATGATACCTATTCCGATGGCATAAAGTGGTGACGTTGACAAGAAGCGTAGCAGTATGGCGCACACGGAGGAGATCGCGGAGAGGGGCACAAGGAAATTCTTGAAAAGTTCGATGCCTTCCCAGTTTTCCCGGTTTATCGCCTGCCACTCCGTTTCGGGGTGAAGCAGTAGTTTCCGGGGCCTCGCGAATATGCTATTGATGTCCGATTTCTTCATAGTGACGCGAAAATACAGTTTTTTATCGAGATTAGATCGCTAATCATCCGCTTTTGATGACTTCGGGGAAGGTTGTTTGATTTTTGGCCCTTTGAAGACGACCGATGTTGAACGGGCGCGGGGCATTGGGGTGCATGGGGCGAGGAGGGAAATATTGGAATAGAGGGCTTGGGTCACCTCTATTCTTCGTCTTTTTTCTTTAATTCTTTCGAGAAGAAGAAATAAGCAATAGTACACACGATTAGTGGGAATATGTAAATTAATCCCGGGGAGAAGAAGGCGAAATACCACGGCATTCCCCATTCTTCGTGGGCACCTATTTCCAAGGCTTTGTAGCCTACGTGTACGATTCCGATAGAGAGGAAAGCAACGGCGGCGATTCCGAATAACTTCTGGTTTTTGGCGGCTTTTGTTTTGTCCATAATTGATTTGTCTATGACAAGTTTGCAGGTTAGTGATAAACTTGTAACCTGCAAACCTGCAACTTGTAACTATTTTTTATAAAGATGTTTGATTCCAACCCGGTGTCCGGCTACGGCGAAGTAGAGGATGAACAGGTAGCAAGGCAACGTCATCCAGTAGGCTCCTTGGTATCCCATGGAGGTGGTCAGTGAACCGTATAACATCGGGAGTAAGGCTCCCCCGGCGATGGCCATGATAAGGAGGGCCGATCCGGTCTTCGTGTGACGTCCCAACCCGAAGATGGCAAGCGGGAAGATGGCGGGCCACATGAGTGAGTTTGCCAAGCTTAACAGGGTCAGGCACCAAATAGAGATGTTGCCCGGCAGCAGGACGGTGCAGATGCCTAGGATGACACCCAAGGCGGCACAGACGGCGAGGGCTTTTTCCTGACTGATGTATTTGGGGATGGCAATGATTCCGATGATGTAACCGACGATCATGGCGATCATGCCGTAAGTCGGGAATATCCTAGCGGTGTCCATGTCCATTTTCATGGATTGGGCGTAACCGATGATCGTGTCGATGGCGATTACTTCAACACCCACGTACAGGAACAGGGTTACGATGCCTATCCACAGGTGGGGGAAGCTGAATATACTTGATTTTCCACCGTGTTGCAGGCTGCCTTCTTCTTCTTCCGGGTCCTCGATTTGAGGGAGCGGGGAGAAGCGGACGAATAGCGCCAGCACGACGAGTGATACCATGATCACGACGTAGGGTACGATGGATTTGGAGGCTAAGAGGTCGAGTTCCGCGGCTTTTTGCACGGCATCCATCGTTTGTAGTTTTGCTTCGAGTAAGTCAATGTCTTTCAACATGATTGATCCGAGGATCAACGGGCTGATGGCTCCGGCCACCTTGTTACAGATCCCCATGATGCTCACGCGCTGGGCGGCACTCTCGGCGGGGCCAAGCTCGATGACGTAGGGGTTGGAGGCTGTTTGAAGCACGGATAGCCCCGTACCCATGATGAATAATCCAAGCAGGAATAACCCGTAGGTGCGGGTCATGGCGGCCGGGATGAACAGTAATGCACCGATGGCCATCACGAGAAGACCGAGCATCATTCCGTTCTTGTATCCTGTTTTCCGCAGTACCCAGGACGAGGGCAGTGCCATGACGAAGTAGGCAATGTAGAATGCAAAGGTTACCAGGTAGCCCTGCCATTCATGTTGCAGTTCGCAGGCAATTTTGAGATAAGGGATCAAGGTGGCGTTTAACCACGTGACGAACCCGAAGATAAAGAAGAGAATACCGATAATGATAATCCCCATGCTGTAAGAATTTTTCTTTTGTTCCATCATCTTTTCGTTAAAATATACATAAACACGTAACACTTTCAAGAGTTCACAAAGTTATTAATTTTTGCTAACGATGGATGAATTTGAGGGAAAATAATCAACTTACTTATAGAAATGATTTTATCTGTTTTTTGCCTCAAGTATGGTTTCAAGTTCATTGCTGTTGTGCCCGGAGAAGATGATGTTTCCCTCGGGGTTAATGATTAGGAATGTCGGAATGCTTGTCAAGTTGTAGTCTGCGCGGGTTGCCTTGCTGAATTCCGGGGTAGCGAGGTATTGCTCCCAAGGTAGTTTTTCTTCCTCAAGAGCTTTATGCCACTCTTTTTCATCTTTGTCAACCGAGATGCTGATGAAAGTTACTTTTTCCCCGTGTATTTTGTACATTTCCCGCAAGTGAGGGAAGCTGGCGCGACATGGACCGCACCAGGAGGCCCAAAAGTCAATCACGGTGTAGCCTCCTTTTTTTAAGCGGGAGAGCAGTGATGTTTCTTGTTTGTCGGGTGTAATGACTTTTCCGTCTTCCAGCGGTTTGCCTTGTACGTATGCACGGGCTTCCTGTAGGTATTGCCGGAAATCTTTCAACGCGGAGCAAGTATCTTGACAGGAGGCAAAGAAGCCGGCCAATTCGTCGAGATAGGCTTGGTCGTAGGTAAATGGCTCTTTCTTTAACTGGTTGACAAGATAAAGGTTGACCGGTAGGTTGTGGTGTTGTCGTATGAACTCTTTCGTTTGGGCTTCCAGTTCGGACTTCGTTTTTGTCAGTGTTTTATACTCTTCGGGGGTCGCATCTTTCAAAAGGTGTTGTTCCAACTGACGGATGCCGTGGCGCGAAGGAATCGTTTGTTGTTGATAGCGGTAAAAAATCTCTTGTGTCGGTGAGCCTGTCAAGGTGTAGTTCTTTTCTTTTCGGACATCGTATCTCCAAAAAGATTCCGGCAGGCTGTCGATATGAGGCGTTTGGAAGGTCAATTCTCCATTTTCGACAAAGAAGTCAATCTCCATGTATCGACTGTGTTGTTGTGAGTCAGAACGATCAAGAATATCTTGATCGTTCATGCTCAATCGGCAATACGTGGGTTGATCCACTTTGCCTTGAAGTTCGAATTTGCCGTTGACGATAAAGCCTTGCGCTATTTTTTGGGAGTACTTTCCAGCGGGCGACAAGACAATTTCGGTGCTGTCGGTGGCTCCGGGAATTGTTCCCCGTAAGACGAAATGGTCTGTCGGTTTGTTGTTGCAAGAGTAGAGGGCACTCAACAACAAGAAAAAGGGTATATATCTTTTTTTCATGGAATGATTATTTACGATTGGATTCTACATGTTTTTTATAGCCGTCGAAAGTCCATTGGGCATGACTTTTTTCGTCGTCATCGGGTAGGTTGGGAAGTACTTTCTCTCCGAGTGCAATCAATCGGATGTAGTCTTTCTTTTCCAACGTATTCTCACCCATGCACATGAGGATAATGGAATACGTAACCAAGTCGTTACTTGATAATTTGTCCTCTTTCTTTTCCATGTTGGCGATGGTTTGTTTGACCAGTTTTTTGCCTACCTGCTGGTAGTGTTTCGGGTGAGGCGTCGGTGTCGTCCACAGGATGGCTCGGAAGGCAAAAGCGTATAACTTTAATTCTTCGGCACCGGTTTGAGGTATTTTCTCTTTTACGATGGCGGCTACCTTATCAATATCTTTGTTGCTGACGGGTTCTGCCAAAGCTAACATCTTTTCCAGATTCTCCTGTCCTTTGATTTGGAATCCGTGAATTTGTTTTTTTAGTGTTTCAACAGGGATGGCATCCTCTTTGGCATATCCGATGATGTGATCCTGTAATGCCTTGGCGTAATGTTTGTAAATGAATCGGTCTACCGTGTTTTCTCCCACGTTCTTTCTGATGGCAGGTAAATGTGCCAGTAAAAAGTCGAACATGGGGGAACCGATCGTGCAACTTCCATCCGTGTAGAGAGACCAGTACTCCTTTTGAGTTTTCTCTTGTTCCGTTAGGCGGTTGAGTAGTTCTTGATACACGCGGGCTGCCTCTTTGTCGTTATCGGCTTCCGATAAGGCATTTTTGTATTCCATGAGTTCCAAATTACTCATGTTTCCTTGTTGGTAAACTTGGTTCATGTAAAGTAGAGAGGTCTTTTCGTTCAACCCTTTTTCCACTCTTGCAATGAAGTTTTCCAAATTATCGCCTCCGACCAGTTTGTGTTGTACCGTGCCGTCGGGTCGGATGATGATAAATGAGGGGTAGGCGTGGACGTCAAATTGCTTGGCGAGTTCTACGCCTTCGCCTTTTTCCATGTCATATTTCACGCATACGAACCGAGGGTTAAAGTAGTCTCCCGCGGCTTTTTGCGGGAACACTTTTTCCGTCATGTTTTTACACGGTCCGCACCAGGAGGTGTAGCAATCCATGAATACCAGTTTGTTTTCTTGTTTGGCTTGAGCCAAGGCTTCTGTGAATGTTAATTTACGGAAGTTCACTCCCTCTTGGGCGAATGTTGTTATGGAAGCAAATAGAATTGCTATGAATAAATATATGTTTTTCATTGTTTTCTTGTTTATTGGGCATCACGCACGTAACGTACGCTTAAATATTTGGGATACACGTTGTCTAAATAGTCTTGTTCGGTGGTTGCGATAATTTCACGCTCGATCTTCGAGGTGTTGTAACGAATGCTTCGATAGAACACGGCCGTACCCTCCGGATAGCTCCCTTTGGCTTCCGTGGAGGTCCAGTAGTATCCGGTGGACCGGACAAGGCGCAGGCGTAAGCTCATGGGTCTTCCGGCTCGTACGGAGACATATCCGCCTAGTTGAAGGTGTATGCCACTGCCTGTTTCGTCTTGCTGGAGTAGCTCCCCGATACTCGAACCGCGCCAACCTTTTTGTGCTGCTGTTTGGGCTGACATACCCATGGCTTGTTCTAGTTTTTGCCAGTCCTCGTCTGTCGGGAGACGCCAACCCTCGGGAGCGAGAGCTAATGCCTGTTCGTAGGTGTATAGATTGCCGAAAGTTTCCAGGTCGGCTATGGCCAGCTCTTTGTCGTCAATGCCGATCAGGTCGTCGTCCCATTTGTCCTTGGCCTCGTAATAGGGGGTTCCTCCTTTGTAATTGGAGGTCATCCAGTCGATCCCGTTATAGCGCGCCCATGGGTATTCTTGTCCGTCCGTATCGCTGAACGTGCCGGTTGCTTCCGGGGTTACACGGGGTAGTTTGTCGTCGTCATTACATCCGGTGATAAGAATGACGGATATGAAGCATAATAAATTGAATATCTTTTTCATATGTTTCCGTTTAGAATATATAACCTTTTTGCTTGACCACCTCTTTCATAATATCGTATTTTTGAAGTATGAGAGGATATGAGGCGTATCGAGCTTTGAAATCCTCTTCTTTTTGATAGAAGACCGCTTTTAAAAATGAAGTGAAATCACTGCTTCTGCTTGGAAATTCTCGGTACCAGGTTGACCAGGTTAAAAATCCGAGGGCGTAGATCTCTTCATTTGTCGGGTCGTCGGATAGACCGGCCGACTCGAGTGTTTCTCCGTGAAGGTTGTTGCCCAATGCCATGAAGTCATTCAGTTCTTCGTCGTAGTAGTTCGTTTTACTGTCGACGATGTTGTAGAATATGTCAATGCAGCGTTCTTTTAGCTCTTCTTCCTCCATTTCGGCAATGCCTTGGGTGGCAAGGGCCAGACAACGTTTCCCGTTATAGTAGGCAACGGTTTTCCATCTCCAGCCGTACTCTTCCAGTGTCTCCACCAAAAAGATGGAATAAGGGCGTAACCCTTCGCCTAAATGGGGAAGAATGTAGGTTTCCGCGTAGCGTATGCCTTCTTCTTGCTTTTGATGGTCTCGGATATATGTGAAACGAGTTTCGTTTTTGGTGGTTGTGATGTCGTAAGACAAGTCGAGCAATTCCGTAAACCAATGCGGTGTCCCATCGGCATACGTACCCCGTTGTTCGTGGCGTAGGGTATCATTGAAGAGAAGATGAATGTTGTGATCTTCGTAAAATTTGCGTCGTAATATGGATTCCTCGTCATTGGCATCCGGAGAGACTGTGAAGTAATCGTACCGCATGTCTGTCGGTTCCAAATCGTCCTCCTTGCTACAAGAAAAAGTAACCGTTAAGAGGCTGAGCAAGATGATGTAATATATCTTTTTCATTGTATGTACTTGTTGGTTAATAATTACTTTCTTCCACGGGAAGGCGTTCCGGTCGATTGTTCGTGTTCAACGTGTTTTGGAAATCCAATACCTCCTTGGGGAATGCTAAAGTATATGCCTTGTCATTGGGTTCCAGTTCAAAAACGCGGGTCCTTTCCGGGCTCCAATCTTGGGAGCTGAAATCCGTGTAAAGATGTCGGATGGTTTTTGACCACGGGTATTTTTCACATACCGTGTAACGACGTAAGTCAAACCAACGGTGACCTTCCAAGCATAACTCCCGTTGGCGTTCTTCTCGAATCAAGTCGATCAGTGCGTTTCCGGATTGAGTGACCGCGGGTACCGTCGCGAATCGTTTGGCTTGCAATTGTTCGATGTATTGACGCGCCAAGCCTTCCTCGTTGTCAAAAGCGCATGCTTCGGCCAGGATTAAATAGGCCTCCGAGGTGCGGAATAAAAAGTTATCGGAGACACTACAAGAGGAACCGTAATGTTTTCTTCCCCAGTAGATTTTTTTGTAGTAATAGCCATATCCTCCTTCCGAGATATACAGGCTTTTTCTGAGGTCATTCTCTTCAAAAGCGGCGATTAGGTCATCCGAAACGTAGAACGGATACTCTTCATCATATCGGTCGTCTCCGTAAATGTTGTACGATAGGAAATGTCCTCCCATACTAAAGATTACTTCGGGATTCTCGGAGGTGAAAACATTATCTGTACCTGCAAAAAGGTTGAGGTCTGTTAAGTTGTCGTTACGATCCAATACCAGTTGGGCGTATTTACGGGCATTGGGATAATCTTGCATGTACAGGTAAACCCGAGCCGTTAACAGGTAAGCGGCCGTTATGTCAGCCCTGTAAATGCTTTTACGCGTTGTTTGCGACAAGCATTCGATGGCTCGGTTCAAGTCTTTCAGCACTTGTTCGTAGATTTCTGCCACCGAGTTGTTTTGGTACTCCTTGTCTTCGACATACGAAGTTAATTTTAACGGAACTCCCGGTGTACTGGCAGCTTTAGAAGGTACGTACGGGTCCGCGTACAGGTTTACCAAGGTGAAATAGTATAACGCCCGCAAGAAATGACACTCTCCCTCTACCCGCATTTTCGTGCTTTCTTCTTCATCGTCATGGATCGTGACTTCGTCTAATTCACTTAGAATCATGTTGGTGGCATTGATGTAATTGTAGGTCTTTTTCCAATCCGTATTCTCGGTTCCAACGCTAGTCCCTTTTAGGTTGATTCCTACTTGACGCTGCCACGTGTAATACCCGAAAACAGTTTCAAAAATACCATTGGAACCATAGGATGTCTCTTCGTTTTGTTTTAGTTCATCGCTCATGAAGTGAACATATTGATTGTACGGCTCGCCTACCGTGTATAGGGTATAACTCGCTATGTATTTGTATCCGATGGGATAATATGCACTCCCCAACAGTAGTTCGTCCAAATCTCCGATGGTTTCAACTCTTGCCAGATCTTGCGAATACTCCTTCAGGAAACTATCACAAGAGGAGAGAACGAACAAAATGCAACTGATTATGAATATCTTTTTCATGTTTTTCCTGTTTTAAAATGAGACACTCAATCCGAAAGAATAAGTGGGACGGTCTGATAGCTGTATTTCACTGAAACCGCCTTGAGTCGGAGTCTGTCCTTTTAGTTTCTTGGAACACAGTGTAAATAGGTTTGTCCCGGACAACGAGAGGGAGAGGCGGGAGAAGCCTATTTTCGACAACAAGTCCTTTCCGAATTCGTACGTGAAACTTAAACTGGAGCATTTCAGATAGTTGGCACTTACCACTCGTACATCCGAATAGTCGTACATGGTCCAAGCGTCTTCGGCAAAAGTTTGAATGTTGTCGAAGACATCCGAGTAGTGGTTCGCGTAATTCCAGTAAGCATTGCTGTACAAGGATTCCAAAGCGGGAATATTTGTTTTTAATTCATCTCCCGGATTTTGCCAACGTTTCAAAAAATCGCGGTGTACATTGTATTCCGGGGAAAGATTTTTGTTGAACATGCGGAACAAACGCGTTTTTGCACCCAGGCTGTAGGAAAACATGGCGTTCATACGAATGTTTTTGTAGCGTAACATCGTGCTTAATCCTCCGGACATATAGGGTTCGCGGCGACCGGTTGCTTTTAATACGCGGGTAAATGTTTCGTATTTGTTTAACCCGTACAACTCGTGCTTCTGGTCTTCCATGTCATTGAACAACGGACCTCCATCTACCGGGTTGAGCCCGATGAAGTCGTACGAGTAGAAGGTGTTGACTGCTTTCCCTTTGATCACGGCGGTTCCGTTCAAGAATTCCGTATAGTCATAGGTTTGGGAACTCGGATCGTTTTTCACCGTGTTTTTATCTTTTGAGAAAGAGGTGGATATGGTCCAGTAGAGATCTGCACGGGTGATCGGAGATACGGTGATATCAACACTGTACCCTTTGTTCTCCACGTCGCCCCCGTTAATCACGTAAGAGTCAACACCGTTCATGCTGGCCACCTCTTTGGTCATGAAAGCGTCTTTCGTGCGCTTGTAGTAATATTGGGTTTCGAACTGAACGCGATTGCGCAACAGTGAGAATTGTAAACCCACGTTGAAGGAGCTCGTCTTTTCCCATTTTAGATTGGGATTCGGATGGCGTTCGATGCTACTCTTCAATTCGTTATAGAAAGGATCAACGGGAAGTTTTTTTATCAACATGACGGGCGATTGACTTTCCAGCATGTTTCCCTGATAACCGAAAGAGGCTTTGAGTGTCATGTAATCAATCCATTCGGCTTTCAAGGCTTCATGTTCCGAGAAGTTGTAAGCTGCCGATGCCGACCAGATCGGTAAGAACTTATCGTTACTTTGGTCTCCGAACTTGTTGGATCCGTCCACGCGGGCATTCACGTTTGCCGTGAAATAATTGTGGTAACTGTAAGAGAGGGTGGCGTATCCGGAAAGAATGTTGGTCAAATTATTACTCAGAGAAGGTACGTTTTGTGCCAGCCAAACGCCATAATCCGGAAAACTTTCAAGGTCGATTCCCGACACGAAGGTCATGCCTCGATCCGGGTAGTAACAACGATCCGTGCGGCTGTAGCTTTTGTATTTGCTGGAACTCATCTCGAAACCGGCACTGAGGTTGATGTTGTGTTGTTCTTCTGCACCGAAGTATTTGTCGGCATTCACTTGTAAACGTGCCGTGTAGGAGTTGTTTCTTGTTTCATTGGTACTGAGTTCGCCCCCGTAGGGTAATGTGGAATAAGACGGTGCGGCTTCACCGTATTCCGAACCCCTTTCACAGGCCACGTGATACGTTTTTTCTCCCCAATATCCTTCGATCTCCGTATTGCTGTTGGTGTATGAAATGATGGCGTTGGCATTGAGCCATGAATTGATGCCGAAACGCAAATTGGCCGTAACGGTGATTCCCGAGGAGTGTTGGTCCGTGTAACTGTTTTCCAATTCGTTCAAGATATTGTATTGGCGATAGTATCGTCCGGTCTGTTTCTCATAGTAAGCATACTTTCCGTTTTCATCGTATGCCGGAATGGCGCGACTGGTGTTGTATGCATAATCCATGGGAGAGATTTCACTTTGATTGTATTTCCGACGACTCGCGTTCCCTTGTATTTGAAAAGAGGCATTCAGCCATTCTGTCAAGGTCGACTCCAGGTTCAAACTACTCGTGTAACGTTCGTTGTAATTCCCTTTAAGCACGTCGTTGTCACGCGAGTAACCGATGGATGCGTAGTAACGGGTTTCGTTTGAACCTCCCGATATGCTGACGGTATGTTGGTGAGAGAAACTGTCTTCGGTCAACAGTTTAAACCAGTCCGTGTTTAATGTTTCCAGGTAGGCGACTTTTTCGGCAAACTGCGTGTCGTTGATTTTTCCGTTATACAAGTCATTGAGTAACCCCTCGTATCCCACGTAATTGAAGTGGCCGGAGAAGACATAGTGTTGTTCGTTCAATTCGCGGGAGAATTGGATGCGTTCCTTGGAGTTCATCAGCTCTATCTTGCGATCGGAGTAACGAGGGCGTTGCCGGAAGGTGGTCGTCATGTTGTAGTTGATGATGGGGGCACCCATGCGGCCTTTTTTCGTGGTAATCACGATAACGCCATTGGCTGCTTTGGTACCATAGAGGGCTGTCGCCGCGGCATCTTTTAAAACATCCAGACGTTCGATGTCTTGCGGGTTCAATCCGGCAATGGCATTCCCGATACGATTGATGTAATCCGGGTCATTTAGCTCTTCGGCCGAGATGGGCACCGGGTCTTGCACGATAATTCCGTCAACCACCCACAACGGTTCGCGGTTCCCGATCAGGGTGGAAGTACCTCGAATACGGATCTTGGGTGCGACACCCACCTCACCGGAGCCCGACACCAAGGTCATTCCGGAGATGCGACCCTCCAACATCTGATCCAGGTTCGGTACGCCGGCAGTCATGATGTCATCCATTTTCAGGCGTTGAGAGGATCCCGTGTTTTTTCGACGGTTAATGACTTGGTAACCGGTTACCACCACCTCTTCCATCTCTTGCGAGTCTTCTTCCATGACGATGTTCAACTCTTTCCCCTTGTAGACGATCGTTTGGGTTTTCATGCCGATAAAGGAGACGATGAGGGTGACATCCGAATCTTTCGGTTGTACGATTTCGAACCTACCGTTTTGGTCGGTTGAAACGCCGATCGTCGTTCCTTTGATCAACACGGTCACGCCGGGTAGGGGAGCTTTCTTTTTATCCGTGACGATTCCCCGTATCTTTTTAATCTGTTCTTGTTGCTGAAGTTCGGCCTTACGAATGACGATCACCTTATCGAGAATGGAGTAGGTGTACCCGCTATTCTTCAGGCAAGCATCGAGAATGGTTCTTACGTCGGAATCCTTCACGTTCATGGTGATTGATCCGATGTGATCCAGTTCCTCCACGTTGTAGACGAACGTGTAGTCGCTCTGTTGCTTTATGATCCGGATGATTTCCCGGATATTGCCATTTTCCACCGCTACCGAGAATTTGGCCTCTTGGGCGTGGATTCCGGCTGATAAATTCATGCAGAATAACAGCATCAATAAGCTACTTAATTTCATAACTAACAGTAGTTTTTTTAATTTTTCACGCGCACAAGCGTGAATAAAACAATCTTTTTTCATAATTTTGTTTTACTGATTTGTACTTACACTCGCTTTGACCGGGGAGTGTGGTTCACGAATTATAGCGATGGGACGTGCTGCCAACATGTCCCGTTTCTATTTTCAGATTACTGGATATATATGTTTTTTCCCTCCTTTCTGCACTTGACCACGTGCGTTTCTTCAATCAATTTCAGCACTTTGTCTATGTTTTCATAACGCGATGTCTCGATAGTGAATTTCCGTTGTTTCAGGCTTTCTTTTTCGAAAATGACGTTAAATTCGTACCAGTGCGATAATTCCTGCATGATTTCTCCGAGTGGTTTCTCGTCGAAATAAAACATATCCCGCACCCATGCCGTGACGACGTGCGTGTCCACCTTTTTTACTTCGATCCGGGAGTTGCCCGGTGTGGTGATGGCTTGTTGGCCGGGAGCAATAATGGTTGTCGACAGTCCATTGCCGATCTCCACTTTCCCGTTCACGAGGGTCGTTGCTACATTCCCGTCGGGAGCGGAAGCATTCACGTTGAAGGTGGTTCCCAACACGGTGACCGTGGTCCCCGCGGTTTCAACGACGAAACGGCGAGCGGTATCGGGTGTTACTTCCAGATAGGCTTCTCCCGTCAGGCGGATTTTTCGTTCTTTCCCCTTGAATTGAACGGGATAGGTCAGAGTACTTTCGGAATTGAGTTTCACGGTAGTGTTGTCGGAAAGACGAACGGTGTATTCCCCGTATTTTGGAACGATGATCGTGTGATAGATTTCATCGATTTCTGTCGTCTCTTTTTCCGCGGTGGCATAATCGATTTCCTGTTTTTCCGCGAATAAAGCAGCATTATTTTTCAATGCCTCTACGGAAGATTGCGGGTCGTCCAGCATGATTTTATTCCCGTTTCCCAGTACAAGTTGTACGGCAGAAACGGGGCGGGGAGAAGTAATTATTTCTTCGTTCGGTTGTGTAAGATAGTAATATGTCCCTGTGATGGCAAGAACTAGCACGGCGGCAGCGGCTACCAAGCGGTAAAGGGTACGTTGGAATTGTTTGCGGGTTCTTTGACCGGTACGGTATTTTTTCTCGAATAGATTCCAACTATCCGCGGCGGATGGCGAGGTGGCGGTATTCTTGTTACATGATTTTTTGTATAGTTGTTCGTAGAAGGCTTTGTTCTTTTTGTCTCTTTCCACCCATGCCAAGAGTCGCCGTTCCTCTGATTCGGGCAGGATTCCCAAACGCTGGAGGGCAACGAGGCGGGCTACTTCTAATTTTGATAAAATATCTTTTTCCATCTTTCCTTTTATTTCTTGTGGAATATCCAGTTTTCATTATGAATACGGATGAGGGTGAAAACCGGGTGAGTCAATTTTAGATTTTTTTTGATACTTATATACCACTTTACAATGAAAACCGAAGTAAACTTTTCCCAGATAATACGCGATTGTCTTCCGTGGCATATTCGATGTTCTTAGGGATTAAAGACGTATCAAAGACGAATCAAAGACGTTACAAAGACGTTCGTGAACGTCCCTGACACCTCTCCGTGGCGAAATGAATGGGTGCTTGTCTTAGAAATGGATTCCTTATCCATTGGATCACGAATGGTAAATATACCTTCTTGCCTGCAGGAGTAAACATCTCACAACAAAATTGTATATAACTGCCTAAAATTTTTAGTAAGCTATTAAAACCTTATTCTTTTAGGAGAATGATGATAACCAAGCATAGCTTAACGCTAGGGGAAGGCCTGGCATTACCCAAGGTAATAATCTCCCGATGTTTAGCGACGGGATAAGGAACTCGTTTTTTGGATTAAAATGGATTTTTGAATTGTGACATTGAAAAAAAATTTATACCTTGTCAACTCATTTTGACAAGGAAAATTAATCATTAAATGAATAATAAATATGTTTGATAAAAGCGTGTATATAAATAGAAGAAAGCAACTTATCGACAAGATGAGTGGCGGCTTGGTGTTGATATTGGGTAATGAGGAAGCTCCTGCAAATTATCCGTCCAACACGTATAAATTCCGTCAGGATAGTTCATTCCTTTATTTCTTTGGATTGAATATGCCCGGGTTTGCCGGGTTGATGGACGCGGATTCCGGGGAAGTTTGTCTGTACGGAAACGACGTGGATATGGACGATATTATCTGGATGGGACCGCAACCGAGCGTGAAGGATTTGGCTGCCAGCGTGGGTGTGACTTGTTCCGCTCCTTTCTGTAAACTGGCCGAGGCTTTGAAAGAGGCTATCAGTCAAGGTCGAAAGATTCATTTCTTGCCGCCTTATCGTTATCACAACATGTTGTTGCTGGAGGATTTGCTGGGTATTCATCATTCGCTGATCAAGAATTATTCTTCTTTGGAATTGATCAAGGCCGTGGTGGCTTTGCGTTCCGTGAAAGAGGCTTGTGAGATCGAGCAAATTAATCTGGCTTGTAACATCGGTTACGAGATGCATGTGGCTGCCATGAAACACGCGTTGCCGGGACAAAAAGAGCAGTACATTGCCGGGTTGATCGAGGGAATTGCCGCTTCGTACGGAAGTTTGGTTTCTTTCCCCGTGATTCTTTCACAAAATGGCGAGACGTTGCATAATCACGATCATAGCAAGACGTTGACCGTGGGACGTATGATGTTGACCGATGCCGGAGCGGAGAACAACATGAATTATTGTTCTGATTTTACCCGTACGGTTCCCGTGGGCGGACGTTTCGATCAGCGTCAAAAGGATGTATATAATATTGTATTGGCTTGTAATAACAAGGCGATGGAGATTGCCCGTCCGGGAGTAACGTATCAGTACGTGCATCTGGAGGTATGTAAGGTTTTGGCCCAAGGGTTGAAAGATCTTGGCTTGATGAAGGGAGATGTGAATGCCGCTGTGGCTGCCGGGGCTCATGCTTTGTTCATGCCTCACGGGTTGGGTCACATGATGGGATTGGACGTGCATGATATGGAGGATTTGGGACAGATTTACGTGGGATATGACGACGAGACTCGCCCGATCAACCAGTTCGGTACTTCTTCCTTGCGTATGGGACGTAAGTTGCAACCGGGATTCGTGGTTACCGACGAGCCGGGGTGTTATTTCATTCCCGCGTTGATCGACCAGTGGAGAGAACAGGGATTGCACAAGGAGTTCTTGGTGTATGACAAGATCGAGACGTACAAGGACTTTGGTGGAATCCGTTTGGAAGATGATATTTTGATCACGGAGAACGGGTGTAAATGTATGGGAGACCATCGGGCTCCGATCACCGTGGAAGAGGTGGAAAATACGATAAATGGATAAAAATTATAAAGAGCAGATATGAGATTTGTTGTATCAAGTAGTAGTTTTTTGATGCGGTTGCAGGCCGTGAGTAAGGTGATCAGTGGAAAACCTGCACAACCGATTCTGGATAATATTCTGTTGGTTGCCAAGGATGATATGTTGTATGCCACGGCTTCCGACAAGGAAACGACGATGGAGGCCAAGATCGAATTGGATAACCTGGAGACTCCGGGAAGTATCACGATCCCGGCGAAGTTGTTGCTGGATATATTGAAAGAGTTCCCGGAACAACCCTTGACGTTTGATATTAACACGGGAACGAACGAGGTGAAGATTATCTCGGATAAGGGAGAGTTTTCCGTGCCGGGAGAGAGTGCCGAGGATTACCCGGTGCAATCCGGAATGGACGAGAGTGTGAACACGATAACAACGAATTGCGGTATGTTATTGGAGGGGATTACCCATACGGTTTTCGCCACGGCAAATGATGATTTGCGTCCGGTGATGAACTGTATCTTGATGGAGATGGGACCGGAGAATTTTACGTTCGTGGCTTCGGATGCTCATAAGCTGGTACGCTACAAACGTTTTGATGCCAAGACGGATGGGGATCAGTTTGCATTGATCTTGCCGAAGAAGCCGTCGTTGTTGTTAAAGAATATATTACCGAAGGATGATAGCGAGTTGCGTTTGCAATTCAACGAGAAGATGGCTTGCTTCACGTTCGGAAATTACAAGATGGTTTGCACGCTGGTGGAAGGACGTTTCCCGAACTATAATTCCGTGATCCCGCAGAATAATCCTAAAAAGGTTATTATCGAGAAAAAGGAGTTGTATAATTCGCTGAGACGGGTTTCCGTGATGGCCAATCAAGCTAGTAACTTGGTGAAGTTTGACTTGACCAATGGAACGATCGTGATTTCCGCCCAAGACGTGGATTATGCCATGTCCGGACACGAAACGATTACTTGCCAGTACGAGGGAGAGGAGATCGCCATAGGATTTAAGTCGCCTTTTGTACAAGAGATATTGGTCAACCTCAATACGGAATCTCTGGTGTTGGAGTTGTCCGATCCGAGTCGTCCGGGATTGTTCTTGCCTTACGAGAATGAGAACGAGAACGAGGATTTGTTGATGTTGTTGATGCCGATGATGGTTTAATCAGTAAGGCGAGATTTTCGCCTTACCGATTAAACTAATTTAAAATTTGGAGTTTAGAATTTAGAATGGAAAAATTACCCTCTCCAATTCCTCTTTACACGAGGGGAGAGGAACGCGATAGGGTACTATGATGTAGCAATGCAGCGTGTTCTCTCCTGTGCAAGGGGGAGTTAGAGGGGGTAATTAAAGCGTAGGCTTCGTGTGGTTGGAATCTGAAATCTAAAATCATTCAATCTAAAATTAGTAAGTTTTGGAATTAAAATTGACTAACCCGATTGTATTCTTTGATTTGGAGACAACGGGTATTAATATCGCGAAGGACAAGATCGTGGAAATTTCTGTTTTGAAGGTGATGCCGAACGGGAAAGAGGAACAGAGAACGATCCGGGTGAACCCGGAGATGCATATACCGGAACAGGCGTCTGCTATTCACGGAATTTATGATGATGACGTGAAGGATTGTCCGACGTTCAAGGAGATTGCCAAGGATTTGGCCCGTTTTATCGAGGGGTGTGATTTGGGAGGATATAATTCAAATCGTTTTGACATTCCGTTGTTGGCAGAGGAGTTTTTACGTGTAGACGTGGATTTCGATATGCGAAAACGGAAGTTCGTGGATGTACAGACGATTTTTCACAAGATGGAGCAACGTACGTTAAGCGCTGCATATCGTTTTTATTGTAACAAGAATTTGGAAGATGCCCACACGGCAGCTGCCGATACCACGGCGACCTATGAGGTGTTGAAAGCCCAGTTGGATCGCTACAATGACACGTTGGAGAACGACATCGCTTTCCTAAGTAAGTTTTCTACACAGAATAACACGGTGGATTTTGCCGGATTTATCATCTATAACGAAGAAGGGGTGGAGGTATTTAATTTCGGGAAAAATAAAGGAGTTCCCGTGGTGAAAGTGCTGAAAGAGCAACCCGGTTATTTTGCATGGATGTTGAACGGGGAGTTCCCGTTGTACACGAAAAAGATTTTGACCGAGATCCGTTTGAGAACGGCTGGTTTGGTGAAATAGGGTTATCATTTTTTTTACAACTACCTACCCTAACTCTTTTTTACACAAGAGGGAAGACCGCTTGGTAATCAACTCTCCCCCTGTGTAAGGGAGAGTTGGTGGGGGAAGCTATTTCTTTCCTAAAGGGACTTTTCTGCGCCCTCGTTTAAACTTGTGTATAAGTACCATTTTTTACATGGTATGCTTAAAAATATTTTATTCCCATGTAATCCTTTTCTCTAACGATCGTGTATTTATATATAGAACATATGTTTAAAGGTAGAATAATATTAATTTCAAATTCAGATAGATGATCGTGTTTATCTGAATTTGTACAAATCATAAAAATCATGTTCATTAATAACTACAGTAGGATATTTAGAACAAGTACATGGTTCCTGGTTGTTTTTTTCTTGGGTTGTTATTCTCTATCAACGCATGCTGAAAATAGGAAATGTAAAAAAGTGAACAACGATAATGTCATGTTCCAAGGCAAAGAAGCCGGAGTTTCATTTCCTATTTGGTTGTTGAACCAAATACTGCACCAGCATATACCGTTTCGTGTTAATCTCACGGAATCAGATCTGTTATTTAGTAACATGGCTTATTTGAACAACATTTCACGCAAATGTGATTTCGAGACTGATTTTTGGGTAACCAAAAGAGGAAAAATTAAAAATTGCGTTGTTGAAAACCTTTCTGATACGGCTCTTGTAAACGAAATAAAACGAGTGGTATCAATGTCACGAAATTGGAAAGCGAGTCGAGAAAATGGTAAAAAAGTAACTTCCAGTTTGGCTTTCTCTATCAGTTTGAACACAAAAGGTGATCTTGTCATGCTTGATGAAGGACCAAAATGGGGAGAACCGGATAAAAGATTTTACGGGAAAAGATACAACTTGACGAGGTATATTCACCAAGTTGCCATGCACATTTATTCTAAAAACAGCTATAGCGTGGAAAAGATTGAATATCCCGTGAATGCCTCTCCCGTATTAGGAAGTATAAAATTTAGTTTTATAGTAGATAAAGAGGGTTATTTTTCAAATTTAAAATATGCAGATGATTTATATCACAGGCAAATTGCACCTATTATTACAGGACAAATGTTCCCGGGACGTTTATTTAGCACCGAAGTAAAATGGGCCCCGGCAATCTTAGACGGGAAACCTGTGAGTGTACAGGTGAAGGCCATTATAGATTACGATAGTAATGAATTTTCTTGGGACTGCTTTGTGCTTGATGAAGAATAAAATAAAGATAAGGTAGTGTCAGAATATTAAATTCTTCTATCTTGTTGTTTTGCCCATAGAATACAACTTTGTCTATTTATTTTCGTATACGAGTCAGGTTAATGATCAATAAGATTGTTAGGGTAGCGTATCGGGTCGAGGGGAATGGACTCTAATTATTAAGTTATTTGTTAAAATGTTCGATGAATTCATCCATTACTATTTAATCGAGTGATGGGGTGATAAATAATTTGTAAAATAAATAAGAAGGTTTGTTTTATGGGATTTAAATGGATTCTTTATGTTTTGGTTGTTCTTTTGTGGAGTGGCTGCCAAGGGAAAAAGGATAACGCGTATCAGGACATTGTACGTCCTGTGAAAGTGGTAAATGTAGAGTCACTAGGGGCTATCAATAAATTATACACGGGTGTTGTGGAGGCTGAAGAATATAGTAATTTGGCGTTTAAGTTGTCCGGGCCATTGATAGCGATGAACGTGGACGAGGGGCAGAAAGTGAAAAAGGGGCAGGTGATTGCGGCGGTTGACCCGTTGGATTATCGCTTGCAGTTTGAGGCGAATAAGGCGGCTTATTTGACGGCTAAATCTCAGTTGGAACGGAATAGAAGATTGCTTTCCATGCAGGCGATTTCACAACAGGAGTACGAGATTGCCGAGGCGAATTATATAAGAGGTAAATCGGCTTACGAGACATCGGTAAACACGCTGGAAAACACGAAATTAAGAGCTCCTTTTGACGGGTTCGTGGAGAAGAAGTTCGTGGAGAATTACCAGAAAGTGAATCCGGGCGAGTCGATTGTCAAGTTGGTTAACCCGAACAAGCTGGCTGTTGGTTTTACGTTGCCGGAAACGAGTGTTGATTTGACACGCACGCCCATGACGGTGACCGTGGAGTTTGACACTTACAAGGGGTTATGGTTCAAGGCAAAGGTGAAAGAATTTATCGATGCCTCCCCTGATGGGACGGGTATTCCGGTGAAATTGGTGATTGACGATTCCCGGTTTTCGAGGGACAAGCATAATATATATCCCGGTTTTTCTTGTAAAGTAAATTTGAAGATTGAAACTCCGGTGGAGGGTAATTATATTGTACCGATGAGTGCTTTGTTCAGGAATCCCACCTCGAACGAGACGTGTGTTTGGGTGTATGACCCGAAGACGGAAACGGTGACCAGCCGGACCGTGGAGATCGGGCAGTTGTTTGGGAGTGATAAGATTATGGTGCAGAAGGGGCTCACGGATGAGGATTCGATTGTCGTGGCAGGAGCGAATTATATAACGGAAGGTCAAAAGGTGAAGTTGCTTAAATAGGTTGATATGATGAATATAGCTAGATATTCGCTGGAAAACACGAAGGTGGTTTATTTCTTTTTGGCCATATTGTTAGTCGGGGGAGTTTTGTCTTTCGATCTGCTGGGGAAAAAGGAGGATTCGCCTTTCGTGATTAAAACGGCGGTCCTTATAACGAGATTCCCGGGGACCACACCTAATGAGGTGGAGCAGTTAATCACGGAGCCGATCGAGCGGGAAATTCAATCCATGCGCCGGGTTTATAAGATCAAATCGGATTCCTATTACGGGATGTCTAAAATACAAATCGAGTTGAACCCGGCAACCCCACCGGAGGAGATGCCCCAGATGTGGGACGAGTTGCGGCGTAAGGTGCTGAATATACAACCTTCATTGCCACAGGGGGCCTCGATGATCAGCGTGTCGGATGACTTCGGCGATGTGTTCGGAATATATTACGGGCTGACGGCCGGAGAGGGTTTTTCTTATCACGATTTGCGGGAGTGGGGACAAAAGTTGAAGACCCAGCTTGTTTCCGTGGACGGGGTGCAGAAGGTGGCCCTGTACGGTGAACAGACGGAGGTGGTGAACGTGTTTATCTCCATGTCGAAGTTGGCAAATTCGGGAATTGATTTGAACTCTTTGATACAGACGATCAAGTCGCAGAATTCCTTGATTAACACGGGAGAGAAACGGGCGGGGAGTTTGGAATTGAAGATATTGGCTGACGGGACGTACAAGACGTTGGATGATATTCGTAACCAGCTGATTGTAACCCAGGCGGGACAACAGGTCCGGCTGGGGGATATTACCACGATTGAAAAAGGATACATGGATCCGCCGAGTAGTTTGATGCGGGTGAATGGAAAACGGGCTATCGGCATCGGTATTTCGACCGATCCGGAGCGTGACGTGGTGAAGACGGGGGATAAGGTGAAGGAGCGGTTGAGACAGTTGGAGGAGTTGATGCCTGTGGGGATCGAACTCGTGACTCTTTACCCGGAGAACGAGATCGCGCGGGAGGCAAACAATGGTTTCCTGTTGAACCTGGTGGAGTCCGTGGTGATCGTGATCTTTATTATTTTACTGGTGATGGGGACTCGTGCCGGGTTACTGATCGGTTCGTCGTTGATTTTCTCGATTGGTGGTACGATGCTGATTATGCAGTTTATGGGGGTCGGGTTGAACCGGACATCGCTGGCGGCCTTTATTATCGCGATGGGGATGTTGGTGGATAATGCTATCGTGGTGACGGATAATGCTCAAATATTGATTAGGAAGGGTATGCGTCGGCGGGATGCTTTGATCAAGGGGGCGACGGTTCCGCAATGGGGATTGCTGGGGGCCACGCTGATTGCTATATTTTCTTTTTTGCCCTTGTATTTGGCGCCTTCTTCCGTGGCGGAGATGGTGAAACCGTTGTTTATCGTGTTGGCGGTTTCGTTGGGATTAAGTTGGATTCTGGCGTTGACGCAGACGACCGTGTTCGGTAATTTTATATTGAAGGAGAGTTCCGGAGATTCGAGTAAAGATCCTTACGATACGAAGTTTTATAATAAGTTTGTTTTTGTGTTACGGGGATTGATTAAGCGCAAGGTGATCACGATGGTCTCGGTGGTCTGTTTATTCTTGGTGGCCATGTATATCATGGGGATTATGCCACAGAATTTCTTTCCGAGTATGGATAAACCTTATTTCCGGGCAGATTGTTTTCTGCCGGAAGGGTTCAGTATTCGTGAATCGGAGGATATGATGTCGGATATTGAGGCTTATTTGCTGGAGCAGGATGAGGTGGTGAACGTGTCGGTGACGATCGGGGGATCGCCATTGCGGTATTATCTGGCAAGCACGTCTTTTGGACCGAAGGCGAATTTCGGGAATTTGTTGATCGAAGTGAAGAAAAAGGAGCAGTCTCCGGTGGTGGAGGAGCGTTTGAATACTTACGTGCGGGAGAATTATCCGGATATGTTGATCCGTTCTTCTTTGTTCAAGTTGTCTCCGGCGGTGGAGGCCGCTATCGAGATCGGATTTATCGGGGAGAACGTTGACACGCTTGCTGCCTTGACGGAACGGGCGATGGATGTCATGCGGGAATGTGACATGGTGACGGATATTCGAAGTAGTTGGGGAAATCAAGTTCCCGTTTGGGAACCGGCCTACTCGCAAGAACGGGGACAACGCCTGGGGATTACCCGCCAGTCGGTGGCTTACGCTTTGAAGATTGCCACCAATGGGTTGGCCATCGGGGACTTCCGGGAGAAGGATTTGTTTATGCCGATATTGTTGAAGGAGGATGGGTTTGATAGTAAGAATTTAGATAACATGAAGACGCTGCCCGTGTTTGCCACGCAAGGGTTCACGGTGCCTCTGGCACAGGTGGTGGATAGCTTTGCTTATGATTATCATTATAACGTGATCAAGCGGTATAATCGGGATCGGGTGATGATGGCGCAATGTGATCCCAAACGGGGAGCCAATACGAAAGCAGCTTTCACGGAAGTATGGGACAAGGTGAAGCGTATGGAGATGCCGGAAGGGTACCGGATGAAAATATTTGGGGAGGAGGAAAGTCAGGTGGAGTCCAACGAGGCTTTGGCAGCCAATATGCCGTTGACGTTTATCTTGATGTTTGTCGTGTTGTTGTTGCTTTTCAGAACATATAGGAAACCGATGGTTATATTGCTGATGGTGCCGTTGATTTTTATCGGGGTGGTCTTTGGTTTGCTGGTGATGGGAAAAATGTTTGACTTTTTCGCTTTACTGGGCGTGTTGGGATTGGTCGGGATGAATATTAAGAATGCGATTGTACTGGTGGACCAGATCGGTATCGAACAGGAGAACGGGTTGGCCCCGCTGGATGCCGTGTTGCAGGCCACGAAGTCAAGAATCGTTCCGGTAGCCATGGCTTCGGGTACGACGATATTGGGTATGCTGCCCTTGTTGTTCGACGCGATGTTTGGCGGTATGGCAGCCTGTATCATGGGGGGCTTGTTGGTAGCCAGTTTATTGACTATCGTGGTGTTGCCCGTGACGTATTGTTTGATATTCGGGATAAAAGCGGAGTGATTTGGATTTAAGATTTAAGATTTAAGATTTAGGATTTTAGATTTTCAGTTCTCAATTTTCAATTATTATGAGGGTTTTATTTAGTATAGGAATGGTTTTGTTATTGGCGGGGACGGTGAAGGCGCAGACCTTGACGGTCGAGGAGTACCGGGCGAAGGTGCTGGAGTATAATCAGGACATCAAGCAATCGAGAGAGGCTGTTAAGGCGGCAATATACGCGTTGAAGGGGGTAAAGACGGGATTCTTCCCGAAATTGCAATTGAGTGGGAATTTTTCGTATCAGATAGAAGACGTGGAATTTATGCAGGGGGTTGATCTGAAACACAATAATTATTCGGTGGAGGCGGCATTGTCGCAGAACGTGTACGCGGGGAGTATGGTACGCAAGCAGCAGGAGGCGGCTAGGTTACAGAAAGCGATTGCCCGTTTGGGAGAAGAGTTGACGACCGATAATATTATTTATGCGGCTGACGTGAGTTATTGGACGTTGGCGGCTAACGAGAGTTTGTTTTATATCTCCCAAGAGTTCGTGTTGATCGTGAAGGAATTGGACGGAATTGTACAAAAGCGTTTTGACGAGGGGGCGATCAGCAAGACGGACTTGTTGATGGTGAAGACTCGCTTGAAGGAGGCGGAGTTGCAAGAGTCTACCCGGAATATGAATTACCAGACAGCGATGCAGTCGTTTAAAATCATGATGGGGGTTCCTTTAGAGGAAAAGTGGGTTATTACGGACTCGATTCAGAAACCGGTGATGGTTCCGGGTTTGCAACCGTTGGAGGTGGCCTTGAAACGGAGGGCCGATTACCAGATTGCCGTGCAGGATTTTAATTTGACCAAGCAACAGACCAAGATTATACGTTCCAAATATCTGCCGCAGTTTGCCGTGGGGGTGAAGGAGACGTGGGGTACGCCGTTGATTAATGTTGCTGGTGACGAGAAGTTTGCGACGGTGGCTTTTGCAAAGTTGAGTATGCCTATTTTTAACTGGGGAGAGAAACATCAGTACGTGAAACAGAATCGTGCGATGGAGGTGAGTAAGGAATTGATCATGAGTAAAGTAGAGGATCAAGTGAAAGAGGAATTGGCAAATGCTTGGGTGAAGTTGAACGAGAATAGGAAACAGGTGGAGATTGCTAATTCTACATTGGAGATAGCCTGGGAAAACTTGAAATTGAATACTTTTAGTTATAATGAAGGGAAACTACCGATTCTGGATGTGTTGTCTTCGCAGGTGACTTGGTTGCAAGCCTATACAAACGTGGTTTCGGCGAATTACCAGTATAAGGTGGCATACGCGGAGTATGTGAGAATTTTGGGAGGACGGTAGGATTTTAGATTTATGATTTCGGTCTCGAATGGTTGGTACTTTTTAATTGTAAATCGTAATTCATAAATCGTGAATTTCAGTTATAAATTAAGGATTTTTCCCTTGTTGTTGTGATTTTTTTGAGATCATGAGGGCAAGGGAAAAATTATGCTGTTTTTTTTCGGGTTTAGCGGGGATTTATAGCAAGAAATTGTATTTTTGCAGATCAATGGATTATATTGTATTAAAAGTTTGAGAGATATGACGATAGAAAAAATGCTTACTCAGCAGGTGCTGGAGGCCGTAAAGGCTTGTTATGGGGTTGAATTAACCGAGAAAGACGTACAATTGCAGGAAACCCGGAAGGAATTTGCCGGTGATTTGACCGTGGTCGTTTTCCCGTTTACCCGATATTCCAGAAAATCGCCAGAAGAAACGGCTAAAGAGCTGGGAGAGTATTTGAAACAAAATATTGAAGAGGTGGAAACCTACAACGTGATCAAGGGATTCCTGAACGTGGTGATTTCTTCCGCTTACTGGATCGAGGTGTTGAATGACGTGGCAAAAGAGGATAAGTACGGTTACGCGAAGGAGCCTAGCGGGAAGACTTACATGATTGAATACTCTTCACCGAACACGAATAAGCCGTTGCATTTGGGACATATCCGGAATAATTTTCTAGGGTGGTCTGTTTCCGAGATACAGAAGGCAAACGGGCATAAAGTGATTATGGCGAACTTGGTGAATGATCGGGGTATTCATATTTGCAAGAGTATGATTGCTTGGGAGAAGTTTGCTAATGGCGCTACTCCGGAAAGCACGGGAATCAAGGGGGATCATTTCGTGGGGGATTATTACGTGCGTTTTGACAAGGAGTACAAGGCGCAGATCAAGGAGTTGATGGCGCAGGGCAAGACGGAAGAGGAGGCGAAGAAAGAGGCCCCGATTTTGTTGGAGGCTCAGGAGATGTTGCGTAAGTGGGAGGCCGGGGACGAGAAGGTGGTCTCTTTGTGGCGGACTATGAATGATTGGGTGTTGAAAGGTTTTGACGAGACCTATAAAATGATGGGAATCTCGTTTGATAAAGTATATTTTGAGTCACAGACTTACAAAAAAGGACGTGATATCGTGTTGAAAGGATTGGCTGACGGTGTGCTTTACCGGAAAGATACCGGAAGCGTGTGGGCCGATCTTACGGGTGATGGGTTGGATCACAAGTTGTTGTTGCGGGATGACGGAACTTCCGTTTATATGACGCAGGATATCGGTACGGCATACGATCGATTCAATGAATTTAACATGGATCAGGAGATATACGTGGTGGGTAACGAGCAGAATTACCATTTCCAAGTATTATCGTTGGTTTGTAAAAAGCTGGGATTTGATTGGGCCGACAAGATCAAGCATCTTTCTTACGGTATGGTTGAATTGCCGGAGGGGAAAATGAAATCCCGCGAGGGTACGGTGGTGGATGCCGACGATTTGATCGAGGAGATGATTCACACGGCTCGTGCGACTTCCGAGGAGTTGGGGAAACTGGACGGTTACACGAAGGAAGAGGCCGAGGACGTGTATCGTAAAGTGGCTTTGGGTGCGTTGAAGTATTTTATATTGAAGGTTGACCCGAAGAAGACCATGATGTTTAATCCGAAGGAATCGATTGATTTTAACGGG
>ENA-USUG01001045-USUG01001045.1-human-gut-metagenome-genome-assembly--contig:-NODE-1045-length-47607-cov-15.500442_pt1 | contig 47607 bp, 30 predicted proteins | sample MGYA00250059_ERZ773394 | MGnify/ENA primary metagenome ERZ773394 (study PRJEB29103, sample SAMN06111957) | human gut metagenome | biome: human gut; feature: ankylosing spondylitis patient; material... | reverse complement strand
GAGTTTCAAAAGAAAGCCGTATCTTTGAACCCGAAAGTTAGGCAGACAAACAGCGGTCAAAGTTGGACAAGCCCAACATCTGAAAATCGTTACTGTTTCGTTACCTATTTGAAATTTTGAAAGCGAAGTAGCTGAAATATAAGCGGTTAGAGTTGTAGGTTCAAAACCCTCCCTCTCCGCTAGAAAACACACAAAATCAGAGAGTTATCCCGAGAGGCTGACTCTTTTCTTGTTTTATGGTTGTTACTTTTTTGTTGTTTGTAACTTCGTGATTTGCAATATGTTGCAAGCACTTTTACCGAAGAAGTACCCTATTTCCACAACTTGACATACTCTTTTACGTGTCTTGATAAGTCGCTGTAACGTTCTGTGTACCTTAAGTTTATGTTCGAAAAATCAAGCAAAAATTAGTGGTAAATTATTCGACATTTATCGACATGTATCGGTGACTTACCGGTGACTTACCGGTGACTTACCGAACAAAGAGTTAAGGATGCTAGAATCTACAATTGATGAATGTTAGTGTTGCAAACCGTGTGGAGCATCCCTATTTCTTTGATTGAAGAATTGAAGCCCGTATATTTTGTTAATTCTAAAAAATTCATGATGTATAATTATTAAGTAAAAAATGGATCCCTATGGTTTGTAATTTACTGCAATTTCAATTGCAGCACCCTGAATGATTTCATAAATGGTGGGTACAATTTCATCATTATCTTCATCAGCAGTGGCCAGCGGTTTTTCAAGTAATTGGCGTAATAGTATTCTTTGATTATCCGAATACCCGCGTGCCAGTTCTCAATCTCTTTGCTGTCGGTAATGCCCCATTTGAACGGGGCATTGTATTTCTTTACATCGGGATGCAACTTGTAATTCCTAACCGCCCATCGACTGATCGTGTCAAAGGCAATTTCCGCGGATTTGAACTGTTTGGCTATTTCACAAAACAACGCCCTAATGTCTTTTTCTTCAAAGTACATCATTACTCCTTCCGAAATAAACAGTGTCGGTTGGTCTTTGGGAATAGTATCCATCCATGAGTAATCAAACATGGATTTGGCTATCATTTTACAGAAAGGTGTTTCTTCAAAGAAGTGTTTGCGTATTTCAATAGTTTCTTCCACGTCGATATCGAACCATTGACAGTCATTTAAAGAGAGCCTTTTACAACGGGCATCCAATCCGCAACCCAAATTGACAACACAGCCTTGTGGGTGCTGATGTAAGAAGTCGTTAATGATTTCATCCAAAATAATGGTACGGATAATCGTTCCTGTTTGTGAGGCTTCCGACACTTTATTTTTAGGTGATTCCTCGAACTCTATTTGTTCCAGTATTTCTGTCGCGTACGGGTCTATGATCGCTGCATCAGGGCGTTTCGTTTCAATTGCCCGTATTCGTAATGTGATAAATAGTGTTTCGGGCACGCCCGTCAGGTTTATTCTCATTTTTTTCCTGTTTTAAAATTTCCAACCTTTCATTCGTTGTTGTTCATCCCACATATGCTTGTACAATCCGTTGTTCGTTATCAATTGTTCGTGGGTTCCTTGTTCTGATAATTTGCCCTCATTTAATACCACGATATTGTCGGCATGTACAATCGTGTTCAATCGGTGGGCAATCACGATTACGGTTTTGCTTTTCACCAGTTCGTTGATTGCTTCCTGTATGTGTAGTTCGTTTTCGGGATCGAGTGAAGCGGTGGCTTCATCCAACAAGATAATCGGTGCATCTTTTAACATGGCACGAGCAATGGATACGCGTTGCTTTTCACCACCGGAAAGCGAGCAACCGCCTTCACCTACCATTGCCTGCAAACCACCGGGCAGTTCCCGTGCGAAGTTTATCACCCGCGCTTTTTCGGCTGCTTCCAGTATTTGTGCATCCGTGGCATTCGCGTTACCGATTTTGATGTTGTTGTAAATTGTATCATTAAACAGGTATACATCCTGAAACACGATGGAAATGCACGATAACAAGTTGTCTACCGGATAGTTCTTAATATTTTTTCCATTCAGCCGGATTTCTCCTTTGTCCACGTCCCAGAAACGGGCGATCAATCGTGTCAAAGTTGTTTTCCCCGAACCCGAAGGGCCAACTAGAGCAGTGAGTTTGTGCGAGGGAATTTTCAAATTCAATTGTTTAATGACAGGTACATGGTTGTATGAAAAGTCTATATTCTGAAATTCGATGTCATAATTTGTGATTTTTCCCGTGTCAGCACCATCAGGCATAACAGGTGTTTTACGCAAAGTTTCGATGCGTTCGACGCTCAATCCCATATAGGTTGCTAATCCGAGGAACATCAATGCCTGCATCAGCGGTTCGCATATTTTGGTTCCGAGCAAAAGAAAAAGGATATACACGGGTAAGGTCATTTCACCATGTGTGAAGAAATAGAATCCAACCAGGATGATCAATGGAATACTGGCATTCAGCACAAAAGTGGCTAAAATCAACGTGGGGCCGGAACCGGCTTCCAAGCGGATAGAGTCTTGTTTTAATTTACGGAATGAATTTTCCATGCGTTCGAATTTTGTTCCATTTAAATTGAACGCTTTAATAAGCCGGATACCCTGAATGTATTCAATAACACGTGATGCTGTATCGTTTTTTGACTTTTGCTGTTTCTTGCCCGAATAGGCGATCAGTTTGCGGGTAATCCAGACCATTGGCCACGCCAACGGGATAACCAGCGCGGCAATTAACGCCAGTTTCCAGTTGAAAAATGCCAAACTGATAATCATAACCAACGGGCCTATTAATCCACCGATAATTTGTGGAAGTAGGTGCGTGACTAATAATTCTACATTATCGAAGTCACTTACAATGTACGAGCCAATTGTGCCGGGGTCTTTGGTATTATAAAACCCCATTGACAGTTTGCGCAAGTGTTTCGCTACGTTTACCCGTCCGTCTGCACAAATGCTGTAGCCTTCGCGGTAAGATGCCATATAGGATTTATAGTTGAAAAATACCAATAGTAACAGGCAGATCAACAGAACGGCACAGTAAATGCCAATTAATTTTACGTTTAATTCCGTTCCCGGATATTGAAGCAGTTTAAAAAGTTCCCAAACCACCCCCAGCATAATACAATAAGGGGTGCTACGGAAAGTATATTCCAATAATGTCCAGCCAAGCATCGGATACAACCGACGGGGTTTTCCTTGCGTGGCGGCATTCATTAATTTTATAATATTCATAGTGTATTACCTGTTAAGTTTCCATTCGCGTGAGCGAGAGTAGATGTCCCACATATTTTTATACAGACCGCCAAGGGCAATCAGTTCATCGTGCTTACCCAGTTCGGCAACCGTTCCTTTGTCGATAACCAATATCTGTTCGGCATTGCGGATTGTGGATAAGCGGTGCGCGATTACCATGACCGTTTTACCTTTGATAAGTTGGGAAAATGAATCCAGTATTTTGCCTTCATTTTCAGGGTCGGCGTAAGCCGTTGCTTCATCAAGCAGAATAATCGGGGCATCTTTCAAAATAGCTCTTGCCAACGCGACCCGTTGTGCTTCGCCACCGGAAAGGTAGGTTCCACCTTCACCTACCAAGGTATCGTAGCCTTTTTCCAGTTGCATGATAAAGTCATGACATTGGGCGGCTTTGGCTGCGGCAATCACGTTATCCTTCGTTGCCGTTTTATTTCCCATGCGGATATTTTCTTCGATGGTATCGAAGAATAGCATGTTATCCTGAAAGACGAACGACACGATATTCATCAAGTCTTCCGTACGGATTTGTTTGATATTACTTCCACCGATACGGATTTCACCGTCTTCAATATCCCAGAAACGGGCGGTCAGCATGGCAATGGTTGATTTCCCCGCGCCTGAAACGCCTACCAATGCTGTTACCGTACCGGGGGGAACGGTGAATGATACATTGTTCAGGACTTGTATTTTATCATACGCGAATGATACGTTGGCAAATTCGATGGAAGCATCGCGAGGTGTTTGCGGCTCGTCGGGATCAGTAATTTCTTCTTTTTGTAATATTTTGTCTATTAAATCAACGCCTATGGTATTTTGACGTAACATGTTGGTCATCCATAATAATTTGTGCATAGGGAAAAAGATACCGCCACCTAATATAAGAAATATGAGCACGGTAGAGATGTAATTACTATAAGATGGTGCTTTTAATAAAAAGTAAATGGCTGCCGGAATAATGAATAATAGGGTTGCTGAAAGCATATTGTAGAAGCCAAGGTAGGTAACAGCATAGTTGGTGGTAATGGCATTTGAAAAATCACGGAATCCAAAGATCTGTTTTTTCAGGTTTTCCAGTGCGATGGATGAGTGGTTAAAAATCTTTACCACTTGCATGCCACGCACGTATTCGATAATGGACGCGTTCAGCTTACCCATTATAGTCATATAGCTTTTTGTATCTTCGGTGGCCTTTTTTGACCATGTGGTAGAGAACTGGAATACAATGGCAATCAACATGACTGCAAGCATAATAAGTGATAACCGCCAATCAATAGTGAAAAGCCAGCCGATAATCAATAGCGGAAAAACAATAGCACTGGTTAAATCGGGGATATGGTGGGCGACGAATAGTTCAACTCGTTCCACGTCTTCTCCGATGATTTTCTTCAAATCACCCGTGGTGCGTTTGGTGAAGAATCCCAGTGGTAGTTTCGCCATTTTCCATGTTAGTGCTACCCGCAGTTCATACAAGATGTTGAAGGCGGCGATGTGTGAAAACATTAATGAAATGAACATCAACATGCCATAACAGCCAAAGGCTATCAGACAGATGATTCCCCAATGTTTTACTAATTCCCGCGAGATATCTTCGGGGTGGGCAGCATGGGCTGCCAGTTCGTTTAATATATTCATGATGGTGACGTAAGGAACAAATTGCGCTACCGTGCTGCCAATGGCTAGCACAACCGACCCGATAAGCCACCATCGTTTGGTTCCGGCTATTTCCAACAAGCGAGAAAGGCCTTGCTTTGTTTTTTTGGAAGTTTTTTTATTCATTGTTCTTATTTTTTTCTTGATAAATCATACACAAGGATATAATATATCGGTTTTCCAAAATGTATTTTACTTTTACTTTTGGACAGGAACGGTTTTCCAATAATTTACAGCAATTGACATTTATCATTTCTGTTCGTTTTCCGTAGGCCATATAATTTGCTTTCACAACGGATTCCTTTATGGAGAAGAAAAGCGTGGCATTGAATGAGTTTTCTTCCACATAGGTTAGTTCTTCATCAACACAAAAAAGCCGGGCATGTGTCGTGTCAAGAAAGGAATGGGCGTCTTCTATATCGATGCCAATTCCCGCGTAGGAAGGGTCTTTTGTTACGGCTGCAATAGCAATATTGTCCTTATGGGCAATGGAGCCTTTGAATGTATCAGGCCAAAGCGGTTCGTTCATGGAACCACGCAGAACGGGATAAGTTGTAGTTCCATAACTTTCCATTGCCTGTTTTGCTGCCAATCGCCCCATGACAAATGTCTTTTTTCGTTTTTCAGACCATGTAGGGGGAATCAACGCTAATTCTTCGGCATGTAATAATGATTCCATGATTGTTTCCGAATCCTCTTTTACGGAAATATTTATTTTCCCGGTTACCCCAAACTGTTCTGAAATATTCCCATATCTCATATTATTTGTTCATTTTTACATTTCGTGAAAGAACGATTGAAGTACATAAGAAAAGTAAAAACAATCCGACCATCGGGCAGCAGGTTCCGTAATATTTTCCCCATACGGGTGAAATCATACCTATCACAACCGACAAGGCAATGGTGACTATCGGGTTGCACAGGGACATCCACCTTTTCAGCATGGTTTTTCCGGTAATTACTAGTATAAGTATTCCCAAAGAGGCAACAAGGGCAAGGGCGTATAAGACTACGAGATGTATGCTGATATTGTGGGAAAACATGTTGAGTATTTCATTTATTTGAAGGTTCTCTGCTTGCTGGCTATTGTAATTCGCTAGATAAACAATATACGGATATCCGGCATGGGCAGCCGTCATCAGGTAAGTGAGATACCATAAACAAAGGCAGAATATGGCTGATATAATCTTTCCGGAAGGTTCCAATACCTTGTACAAGGCAATAATCCCAAATGTAATAAACGGGAAAACATAAATTGCCATGTGCGATGAGAGGAATAAACGGGTTGGTGTCATGCCTGTAAATTGTTTCCAAAAAACACCGTTGTATTCGCCTATGCCGCCCGCGATATCGGAAATGATAATTAAAAATGCGGCTATTGTCCCCAGTATGCCGAACGTAACATACTTTTTGTTTTGTGTTCTCATTTGAAGGTCGTTTTATTATTCGTACATGTAGTAGTAAGTATGTAGATTCCCGCGAGAATACTTAACATGCTGATTAAAATTGTAAAGAGGTTACAACGATTGTAACTGAATAGCCATAGTATCAGGCAAGTGCCTGTCAAGGTAGTGTATACAGCAATAAATTTCAAAACAGGTTTGTATTGTTCAGGATTCTTGGCACAAACAAACAGGATGATACCGAAGATTCCTACGAAGAAAAATATCAGTCCTGCAGCATATTCCGAATACGGATTCCCAAAATAGGAAGGTATTTGGAGAGCCGACAATACTTTTTCAATTACATTTTGTGGCATGATAACCCAAAACGTATTTGCAAACAGGATCATTCCAAGTGTTTTCAACACGTTAGGGAATATTCGTTTGGCGTGCTTTTCTTCTGAACGGATGTCGTTGTACTCGTGGAGTTCAAAGAACCATGATAGGAACATGGCAATGCCGATACCAAGCCAAAGGTAGTGTTCATAAGCTGTTAGCGAAGTATGCAAGCCGGATATGTTCCTGACATACACCATGGCGCCGCTCATGAGTAGCATGAGTAGAGACGATATTAAAATCAATTTCTTATACCTGATCGGCTGATATGCCATAAAAAGATAAAATCCAGAAAAAGCACCGAAAGACAAACATTGAAGCCTGAAAAGGAAAATAGTTGGCAGAGAATTATCAATTAAAATCCCTCCTTGTGAATTGGTCATGCCAGCCACGGTTTCCCATGGCAGGAAAGTCCACAGGAAGCCCGATAAACTACCTAAACAACAAATAATAAATATTATCCTGACGATAATAAACGGCTTTGATTTAGCCTGTTCCTTGTTTTGTATATGCTTATTCATATCTTGCTATGATGTTTTGTGATTTCAATTCTGACATAAAATGATGTGGATCTATTTTGTGGCATAAATAGCCTAACCCTTTTTCGATTCTGTTTTGAAGGACAAAATTGGCTGCTATGGCAGAAACTGTTCCGGTTGGTTTATAATTATCGTTTTCATAGATATAAGCTGTAATTTGTTTTTTCAGATTGTTTTTCATGCCTTCCACAACACAGTATATAAGTCCCCACGACCCTTTTCGAGATGAAATGCGGGCTTCTTTTTCCATTATTTTTGCCGCACAACGGGTATTTCCATGAAGGAATATTTTAATAAAAAGCGATGAAAGCATCGACAATTTGCTGTTGATAATAACGTAGTTCCCGAAAAAGGGAGCTTTCAAATCTTGGGCTACGAGTTTAAGTTGGTTGTCGAAATACGGGGTCGTGTACTTTGATTTGTGAAGTGGCGGGAAAAAGACTTTTTGAGTATGCTTTGAAGGTGACACTAATTGCCATTTTCCCTGCTTAAAAATACCGTTGCTTTTCAGTGACAGGCTCCATGTCAAATCCATACAGGAGTTGTAAGACCAAGCTTCCGATGCTCCGTAATATATTTTCACGGTATTTATAGTATCCAATTCTTTTAAGGAATTTTCTATTACCGATTTTGGGAAAATACCTGATACGCCTGGCATCCAACCTGCCCCTACCACAAATACAAGTCCTTTTTCTTTTATTTCCTCTGATTTGGACATCAGTGCCTCAAGCAAAAGATCGTATCCGCCTATATCTATGTAATGGCAATTATTTGAAAGTGCTGCCAGTGCAATTCTGTCCATTATTTTAAGAGTAGGGCCTGCCAGATTGATAATGATATGGCATTGCTGACAAAAATTATTCAGTGCAGGGGTATCAAAAATATCTACTTCAACAGCAGTTATCCTGTCGGGAAAGCGCGACGCCTGCTTTTCTCCTTTCGAAAGGTTTCTGCCCCCAATAAGTAAAGTGGCATTGGTTTCCATAATCAAGTAGTCAATAGCTGCTATGCCGACTTTACTGTACCCGCCGATAATCCCGATGATAGGTGTATCCTTATTTTTCATGATTGGTTTACTATTTCAGGGTTTATTTTAATTCCTTCCCTTTCAAATCGGGTTTTCAGTATTGGCTTGGAAATAATATCAGATTCAATACTGTGCACCCCGTTCGTTTCTACTATTTCGCCTTTCAAAACCATTTCTGCCACTAACGATGCTGTTAAGGCCGTTAATTCATAAGATGATTTTGAACTGACCTGACAGTGTTTGATGCAATTGTCGAATTGCCCGAATGCCGATGCTATTACGAGTGTTTCCACAGGTTGTCCTGATTGTTGTTTCTTTTGCTTTTTGTAGGTTGATTTGCATAAAAATTTGATAATCGTTTTGCGAAAGATTTTCAATCCACGCAGAAACGGTATTATATTCATGGGCATCCCTTCCAAATGAAAAGCAAAATCCAACTGACGTATTCTTGAGCAATCTTTGTTAAGAGGCAATGTCTGGATTTCAGGCGACGAGTAATAAATAAGGGGTTTATGTTTCAGCGATTCGTTAAAAGTATAGTATGCATCCTTTTCTATTTTTTTCGACAATGTTTTATAGGCTTTGCCATTCGACAGTATAAATACATGCGAAATGAAGTTAATCAACATGGTGTAGATAGATGCTTTACCTGAATTTATACCATTACTGAAAAACATACGAACACCACCACTTTGGGCTGTTTCATTATTCTGTTGTAAAACTTCCAGCAAAAGAAGGGTTGTCAGACCAGGTGCTAATCCCATGCCTGTGAGTATCATGCTTTGATGGTGTTCGGCGTCTTTTTTGAGTTTGTATATTTCCGAAGCGGCTTCGTAGGAATCATTTATATCAATACATATCTTTTGTTCCGACACACATATTTCATGCAACGAAGCTTTGAAAATGTCGAAGGGGCCAATGGCCAAGATGATAATATCATATTGCCGAAAAAGCGCACTTGTGGCCTTTTTATTTTGGAAATCGATGTCGATCTTTCTTACTTGTTCCGGTAAATTTTGCGCTCGCAAGGCGGTGCGTGCGGCAATGTCTACCTGAACAGGTAATTTGAAACCTGTCAGGTAGCGGACAATCAGTTTTCCCGTAACCCCATTACCACCTGCGACCAGTACACGTTTTGGCGGATTTTTCATAGTTGTTTATTTGTTTTAGTACGATTGATAAATGCTTCCACACAAGTTGCCAGATTTTTGTGAAAGTTTTTGATTAGTAAGTGACCGCCGCGCAATGTAGCATATTCGACATGCGAAAAATATTGTTCCCATATATTTTGATGTTCTTTGATAGCCGATTCTTCATCTTCACCTATAATGGAAAGTAAAGGTGTTTTCAGTTGTCTTTTGAGGAAATTGTAATCAAGCATTGACCTTGTATCCGATTTCAATTGTTCTAAGTATTCTTCTTGTTCTTCGTTTGATAAGGTTTCCAGGAAGTGCTGATTGAATAAATTGTTATTACCTTTTTCATAATCGGTTTCGTGATTCAGATAAAAGGTCATCAATTCATCTTTTATGTCAGGCGGGGTAGTTCCTATCATTATGATTCCCTGAACAGGTACGTTTGATTCTTCCAGTTTCCGACAAATATCGTATGCGACATACCCGCCATAAGAATATCCTAAAAGGAATAAGGGTAAATTGTTTTTTTTCAATTCTTCGATATACAATGCACTTATATCTCCAATATTTTCTTTGAGCGGGCGGTTATCCCCATGTCCCGGATAGTGGGCTGACTGTATGTTAAACCGTTGCCCAAAATCTTCACTCAACGGTGCGTACATACCTGCTGTTCCTGCTGCATAAGGAAGGCAGAATAATATCGCTTTGGCATTAGGTATTGATTTCAGGGTAAGGATATTGTCATTTCCGCTTACGTTGCCCATACGATTTACCATTTGGAATATGGTAGGAGAATCAAACATATCACGTAATTTGATATGTTCAAAACCTGCCGATTTTAGTTCTCTGACCAATCGAACCGATTTAATGGAATCGCCACCGATTTCCCAGAAGTTGTCATGGATACCGATTTGCGGAATATCCAAAATTCGGCTCCAAATTGCAACCATTTCCTTTTCTGCTTTATTTGTTGGTGGAGCGTACGATGCAGAATGTGAGATTTGTTTGGTACCCGCTATGTAAGGCAACGCTTTCCGATCTGTTTTGCCATTGGGGGTCACCGGAATTTGTTCTACATGGAGTAGCACTGACGGCAGCATATATTGGGGCAGTAGCTTGGCAATAATTTCAAGTATGTAATTATCATCCAATGCGATTTTTGTTCTGGTCGTATAAAATGCCACTACAACCGCTTGCTTGTTATTGTCGAATTGGATATCTGCGCAGGTTTTCGCAATTTCGGGAACCTTACTTAAAGCATTTTCTATTTCCCCGAGTTCTATCCGGTAACCTCTTACATTTACCTGAAAGTCTTTCCTGCCAATAAAAATAATATCACCCGTTTCTGTGAATTTTGCCAAATCACCCGTATTATATACAACATCGTTTTTATTTCCTGTCAATGGATTCGGAATAAATACACTATTTGTCTTTTCTTCCTTGTTCAAATAACCAAGGGCAACTCCGGCGCCACCAATATGAAGGATTCCCGGAACACCCGGCATACAGCGTTCATTGTTTTCATTCAGAATATAAACTTGTGTATTATAAATAGGCTTACCGATAGGCACGATGCTTAATTCACATTTCCCGTGCTTAACGGGAATCGGGAAAAAGGTGGATGCAACGGTGGTTTCTGTAGGTCCGTACTCGTTAATCAGTTTATGTTTCGGGAAATAGGAAAGCCATTTATTGACATCACCCGCGTTGATAATTTCGGCGCCTAACATGACCGTCATGTTTTCCTGCAATGTTATTTTTTCGTCGGTAAACTCTAATGTATTTGCCAACATGGAAAAATGCGACGGGGTGATGTTCAGAAATGATATAGCTTTATCCGCAATGAAACGAAGCAAAAGTTCCACGTTTCGTGTATTTTCTTCCGATAATATATGTAACGATGCGCCCGTAAGGAACGGAAGCCAGTTGGAAGTAATGGTCATATCGAATGAATAGGACGTCACGAAAGTAAAACGGTCTTCGGGTTTTACCTCAAACGCTTGCTGTACATAATAAAGGAAATTGCAAACATTCCTGTGTCGTAACATAGTTCCTTTGGGTTGTCCGGTAGAACCAGAGGTATAGATAATATAAATCAGGTCTTCGGCGGTATTGGGCGATTCTATTTCGGTTCCCGGTTGTAGCAAAATGTCTTTTCGTGTAAAAAGGGAATAGTTACAGGGAAGGGTAAAACTTTCATCTGCATCCGTCAGAATACAGTTTTTGAGTTTTTCGGTGTAAGTCTGCTCGATAAGTTCTGTATGCATCTTTTGGCTGACAAGGACTTTCGCCCCACAATCTTCCAACATATATTTTATCCGTTCGGCAGGATATAACGGGTCTATCGGCACATAAGCACCTCCGGCAATAAGGATAGCCAACTGGGCTATGGGTAAATCCAACGTTCGATTCATCAATAATGCAACCTTTTCGCCAGGTTTGACACCCAAATGTTGTAATAAATAGGCGAATTGGTTTGCCTTCCTGTAGAACGATTCATAGTTTAAGTTTTTATCTTCGAAACTTACTGCTTCTTTCTGCGGATATCTCTTCGCGATGTTTTTTATCCATTGGTTGATAGTCATTATAGGATATTCGTGTGCCGTATTATTGATCAGGTCAAACAATCGGTTGTATTGCTCGGGTATTATATTTGTTCCTGTAAATTCGGACTGTTTTGCAGTATCATCTTTAGTTCGTGCCAATTGCTCCAACATTAAAGCATATTGGTTCGCCAATGTTTTCATGAAACTTTTGCTGAATAACTCCCTGACATAATTCCAATCGAAATGCCATTCTCCTTCCCAGGTGAACATCACCAAGTCAATGTAAGTTCCCGGCGCACCGGTCTGTACTTTCGGCGCACCCATTTTGAAATACTTTGAAAACTTGCTTGTGCCTTCGGGTATCATGTTAATGGAATTACTGAAAATAATGGAACTCAAAGAGCCCTGTTTAAAGCCTTCCTGTTCAGCAATCCGTCTTGTCAGTTCAATGGATGAAACTGGGTATTCCAAAAGTGTACGTACGAATTTTTCTATTTTTCCAGCTATGGACAATATGGGTTCCGACGGCTTGGTTTGCACCCTGACCGGGAATATATCCAGAAAACTACCAATTACTTTCCGTGCATGGGGGAAATACTGTTCCCTATTATAAACAGGCATGTTGATGATTAAATCGTTTTGTCCTGACCAGATATTCATCAGTTTGAAATAGCAAGCCAGCAACAAAGAATTCATGCTGATACCTTGTACCGATTTTGCCATGGAAGTTATCGCCTGCATAACTTCGGGCTTCATTTCCGTATGTAACGTGCTGAAATGAACGGTATTGAGCATCGACGGGTTTTGACACATCGGAATCGCTATTTTTTCCGGCACATTTTTGAAAACGTCCAACGCGAATTTCATGGCGTCCTGATAGGCCTTGGTTTCTGACCTGGATTTTTCAATCCGTACGTAATCTGAGAATTGTAATCCTTCTGGTGTCCGGATTTCCAATGTTTTCCCATCCGCAAATTTGTCATACAATGACAGAATTTCGTGGATAAATTCAAAAAAGCTGAATCCGTCGATTAATTGGTGGTCGATGTGAATTACAATTTCATGTTCGTTATCGCCTGTTTTGAAAATATTAGAATAATACAAAGGATGACGTGTCAGGTCAAAACGGTGGTCATGATCTTTTAAATCATTTTTCTCAAAAAAGGCTTCTTGTTCCGGCTTTGATAGAGATGATATATCTGTATAACTACTTGCAAAGTCAGGATAATCATTAAGTGTTATCATTGACGGTGTTTCTGAGTCTTCAGAAATAACTGAATGCAGGATAGGATGTGATTTTACAACATGATTAAATGCCTTGTCGAAATATTCTTTCTTGAATTCACCTGACAAAGTTGTCCGGCAAATGATGTAGCAACTCAATCCGGTAGGCTCGTTGCGCAGGAAACTTTTGCTGTGGTAAAACAACGTTTCTTGGAAGTCCATCAGTGGGAAAGGCTCACCCGGCAATAACATATATTTTGCTTTTATCAGGTCGGCTATTTGCCGGACACTGCTTGCCTCTTGCAGCTTTTCATCAGTATGATCCAGTTTGAATATGTTTTTAATTCGTTGTATCAACGTCAACACATTGTTTACACTTTTCGCTTTAGAAATAAAGTTATCGGTTGTTCCTAGCGTTTCAGGATTAATATGGAGTTCTTCGCCGATAATTTCCCTTACAAGAAGTTCATATTCGTCGGTAGGCAATACGACAGCTTCTGTTTCAAGTGATTGAAAATAATTAATTTGTTCCTTTAAGGTCGGATATTTATAGATAAAATTGGCTTCCACTTTACGTTTGTACCGACTTTCCATTTCGGCAACCGCTTTCATTGTCCGTATGGAATCACCGCCTAAAGCAAAAAAATTATCCGTTACATCAAGTCCGGCAAGTTTGTTGTCAAGTTGAAGCGCTTCTTTCCATATATCCGTCAATAACTGTTTGTGATTTATATTTTGAGTATCTTTATTTTTCATATCAACTGGTATGTCGTTTTGTATTGATTTGTCAAACCATCCGTTTAAAAACCTGTTGGCGAGCTCTTTTCTCATTGTTTTGGAACTTGATGTTTTGGGGATGTCGCCTTTCCGTATAGGTATTGAAAAATCGACAGACAATCCCGCCAACTCACCAATCAACGCGTTACAGCTATTGACAAGAGAAATGGTGTCTTTGTTTCGGTTTTTGGGCACAAAGAAATGTAATACGATTTCCCGTCCTTCGTCTTCGGAATAATAGGATGTAAACAGAGATAGTTCTATTTTATCTTTTAGCTGGGAAAGGATACATGATTCCAAATCGAACGGGAAATAATTTTGTCCATTGACAATAATAATTTCCTTTTTACGGCCAACGATATACAGGTATCCGTCTTTATCAAAAAAGCCTGAATCGCCCGTTCGTAACCATCCGTCGGCAAAAGCATTCTGGTTGGCTTCCGCGTTGTTGTAATAACCCAGCATGACACAATTACTTTTTATCTGGATTTCACCTACGGAATAAGTGCCCAAGGGCAAATTGTCGTTTGCTATCCGAATCTGGACATCTTCTAACGGCTTCCCAATGCTGACTATCTCACAAAATGAATCCTCGCATTGGGAATATTCAACAATATTTCCTTTCGTAAATTGATGCCTGTCCACCACGATTTTTCGATAACCTGTTTCCAATTCCGTTCCGGCAACAACCAAGGTCGTTTCAGCCATTCCGTAGGCCGGACAATATACAGACGGATTGAATCCGTATTGCGACAAAGTGGTACAAGTCCGGTCGAACAAGCCTGCCGGAACCATTTCTGCTCCTAACGACAAGATTTTAATACCAGAAAGGTCAATTGGATTTGTTGCCTCTCCTTTTTCCAACGATTTCAATAAAATATCCATCCCAGTCGGGGTGGAACCTGTAATGGTTGCCTTGTATTGTGTGATTTTTTCCAACCATATTAACGGATTCCGTAGATAAGTCATCGGGTCGATTCTGATTTCTGTAATAGCATTATACACACTGCTCAAATGATTGCCGAATAATCCGAAATCGTGAAAGTAAGGCATCCAATGAATAAGAATATCATCGGGTGTTGTATGATCGAATTTACTTTTAAGCGAAAGGTTTGCTAGAATATTCGCATGGGAAAGCATTACACCTTTAGGATTGCCGGTACTGCCAGATGAAAATTGGATAACCGCGACATCATTTGCATGAGCGTTATACGCGATAAAATCATGGTTTGAAATCTGGCTTTGTTTTATGATATTTTCTGCAGAAAAATAAGAAGGGAAATCTTCCGGCAAATTACTATCAGTTGATACGACTAACGGGGCTTTCAGGTAATTCATGGCTGCCTTCAACCGGCGAAAGGCAACAGACGATTTCTGTTGCCCTGCTATTGCCGGCATGGGTGCAGGAATGATACCTGCAAAGATACACCCCCAAAATAATTGCGTAAAATGATACGATTTATCCACTGACAAAATGAGAATATCACCGGGTATAAGCCCCTTTTCTCTTAAAATAAATGCGGTCGCTTTACTTTTAGTGTACAGTTCCCTGTAGGATTGGAAATAATCTTCCTTGCCATGGGTCACATGAATTATTCCTTTTTCGGGAACCGTATCAAAAGCATTTTTTATTACCGAAACCAGTGTTTTCATGAATATATCCTTTCTTCACTAAAACTTGGCAAAATAAAATGGCGAACCTTGTGTACTTATCTTTTTCCCGATCACCTTCCCGGCTTTGTAATCATATAGGTAATAACCTGTTCCTTGTTCGCCCGACATACCGAAAACAATATTGTTGTCGTAGATACCAACACATGCCGACCAAGCTGTTGTGGGCAGTAAATCCAATTTACGGAACGTTTTATTATAGATGTCCAGCTCAAACGGCTGCATAGATTTATCGTTCACATAATCGGGAGGATTGCTTGCATTGGCAGGGACATTGAGGTAGGTGTAGAGTTTTCCGTTTCCGGCATATACTTTGGAATACATATAATCTGCGGCATTTCCACTAATACCATTGATGGATTGACCTTTTACAGGGAAGTAATATGATTTGTCGAATTCGGTTTTCCCTTTTTTGACACGTAATAGTCCGTCGTTTTCACTGCTGTATCCGAATCCCCCTGTACAATAGAAATAAATATCACCATTTTCATCCATGAAAGGGTCGCCCGTGGGGCCGTCAGAACCAACCATGCCGGCACGGTCATCACTTATCATTTTTATTGGTTCATCAGTTTCTGTATTGATAATAGCTACGTGGCAGCCCGGGTTGGGATTGAATAATGATTTTGTCTGCCAAAGGGTGACGTACAACAGATTATCTCGGATAATAACTCCCATGGGTTCTGGATTATTATCGCCTTCACCAATCGCGTATTTCGACAAATCTATTTCTTTCAAGATCGTCATGGATGAAGGATTAAACACAATTACTTTACCCGTTCCGGAAGCTGTAATGTATCCTTTATTATCATTTAAAAATGCCATCGCGTTTGTTGTTGATTTGGCAGGAAGGATAAGTGTATTTCCTGATTTTTCCAGTCTGTTGGTATTTTTCTTGTACTTGAACAAACGGTCCTTAGCTTCTTCCAACACAAAAACATAATCCTTGTACGTAAAAATGTAACCTGACTTATCGTGTACCAAGGCATTGGCTGTAGTCGTTTTTTCAACGTTCAAATCTTTGAACAAGTCAATATACGATTGGTCATCGATTGTAACACTGTGCAAACAAGTTGTCGTATCAGACCGGTTATCTGGATTCGGGTCGTTTTTCTTACAAGCGGTGAAAAGAAGGGCCATTCCCGTTAAGCCCATCAATAGGAATTTGTTTGTTTTCATCTTTTTAATTGTTTATGTGATACATGTATTGAATTTGTTACAATTGCATGGCGCCACCTTCCGATTTATCTTTAAACCAGTTGTAGCGAAGTTTTATGCCGAAGGTTCTTCCGGGTAACGGCATCTTGTAATCGTTGTAAATGGTTTCATTCAGTATATTATTTACATAAAAGCATACGGATAATTGGTTTTTGAAAAATGATTGTTGTATGCCTGCCGAAAAGTTATAGTAGGCAGGAATTGTCCATTTTATCTGTTGGTCTTTCTGCGATGAGAGTTTCCATGCGTTGCAGTAATCACCCACATAAGATACATCGGCATATATTCTTGAAAGTTCACCTTTCAGTGGCCATCCGCTACGGTGATATTCTACGCCGCCATTGTAGTAGAATGATGGGATATTGGGAATATCCAGTTTGTATGTCGGATTTTCTACCGTTTTATCATTCGTTTTCCATTGCAGATTATCGCGTAAAGATTGGTAAGTGAGATTGAAGTAAGTATACCAGTCGGGTGTTACATCAATTTTCAAATCCAAATCCACTCCTTTGATTATCGTTTCACCCAAGTTGACGTATGCCATACGAATATTGGCAGGCATCAGCCGTATCAAGTTGGATGTGTTCATGTAAAATCCATTGGCTTCAGCCTGCATACGAGTTAATCCCAAGAAGTTCATTCTGTCTAAAATCAAACCCAAATTGAAATTGTCACTTTTTTCAGGCTTCAGATTCACCGACGATTTAACGCTAATTCCGTCTCCAAACAGTTCTTCGGGGTCGGGCAAACGCAACGTATGTTCAAAAGACGCTTTTACCCGTATGCCGCGCAAAAATTCATAGCTGACTCCTTCGTTATAGCCCCAAAACAAATCCTTATTTGTGGTTTGGTCGGGTTCTTTTTTAATGCTGCTACCGTCATCCGTCTTTTTGTCATCCGTTCGAAATACTTGCGAATAGAGGTAATAGGCTTTCACTGCTGCAGTATTTTGGAACTTTTTATTTTTTGAAAAAAATGTGTAGGTAAACCCTGTTACATTTCCCGTCATTTTGCTCGGGAATCCGCTTGGATCAAAGCCTATATAACTTTTTACATAATCATCTTTCGGGGTTCGTTTGGAAAAAACAAACTGATTGTTCAGATTTAATTGGTGGCTTCTGTTTATTACATATTTGAAATTTAACTTATGGCGTACATCCCTTGTCCAATCGTCCGACAAATTGAATATCATGTCGGAAGTTTCACCTTGATTTGGAGTTGTCTCGCCTGTCCACTGGTAAATATGCCCGACGGTATCCACCAAATGAGTATTCACTATAGCATAAACTATCGATGTTTTTAAGGCAAGTCCTTTTAGAAAAAAGTTTTCCTTTTCCAGTTTCAAGGCGGGCATAATATTGAAACCATGTGTATATGCATAGCGGGAATCGAATGAAATATTCTGTAATTCCTTATAATTCTTATATCCTGTACATTCCAGTTCTATTTTATCAAACCATAGTTTCGTAAATACCAAAGAACCGTTAAGTATGGATGAATGATATTTATCATTATTTCTGATGACATGAGAATAAGGATCTATGGGGTAATCAGGGTCAAATGCCCTTAAATCCATCGGGTAATTATTATTTGCTCGATTGTGCATGAAAGCAAGTCCCAACTGTATACCCGGTTTTTCAAACAATTTTTTTCCGCTTCCAGTAAACCGCATCTTTCCGTACGACGATACTTCGGCAATAGCTCCGACCATATCGCAATTTACTTCCCGTGTCACAATATTTATAGCGCCACCTAAACCATCGCCGCCATATTCTGCCGGAACAATGCCTTTATAAACTTCAATCCGCTCTATAACATCAATAGGTAAATCGTTGATGTCGAACGAGCCGTCAGGACTGTTTAAGGCAAAACCATCAATAAAAATAGCCACTCGTTTTCCTTCCAAACCGTGAACCGATACCCGGCTTTTGCTTCCCAATCCGCCTTCTTTACGGATAGTCAGGCCGGATGAACGACTTAAGATTTCTTCAATTCCCGATGACCTGCCCATCATCTTTCTGCCGTCGATAACAGAAACGGCCATCGGACTTTCTTTAATTTCTTTGATGATTGCCCCGTTTCCTTTTCTTGCGGTAATTACGGTCTCGCCCAATTCAATTGCTTTTTCTTCTAGTTTGAAGTTTTTAGTGATTAAACTTCCTTTCAAAATGATTTTTTCTGTAATTTTGGAAAAACCGACATAGGATACAGTAATGGTGTATTCTCCGGACGGAACTTTCAAGGTATATCGTCCTTTTTTGTCGGTTATTACGCCACGTTGAAGTTCTTTTATCCAAATGGATACACCATAAAGAGGCTTTTGGGTTTGGCTATTGGTGATTATACCGTAAAGTACAGTATTACTATTATTTTTGGATATCTGTTGGGTATATCCCAAACTACTTATGACAATGAAACACAATATGGTAGTTGTTTTTTTTGCTTTTAAAATACCTATTTTAAGGGATTGAATAACCGTATATATCATTGTATGTTTACTTTTAAATTTCAAATGCGAAATTACCGGGTCTGACAGGATTAAGGCTTACCCGAAAAGTAGTTAAATTTTAATATGAGGTATTTTTAGATGACAGTTAAATTAACAAACAAAGATTTGCAGGAAATGATAACAGAATATCCAATCCATACGTTTTCTATGGGAAACGAACTGGAAGAAAACAGGGTATTCATTGAGAATCATTATGGAAAATCAACGACCAAAGAGTTAAAGACACATCATTTCTGTATAGCTGAATCCAACATACAATGTCACGAAAACTGCAAACTATATTCCGAATCAGAATGTGGCGATGTGTTTTGGTTTTCAGCCATCTTACACGGAAATGTGACTTGTTTTTATAAGAAGGAAGAAAACTGGAAGGCAGGACACGCCAATTTGATTTCGGTAAAGGAAGAAATGAAGGGGTATCATTATTTCAGTAAAAACGAACCTATCAGGACGATAGATTTTATGTTATCATCCGAATATATGGAACGTATTGCAAGCTGGTATCCCGATTTATTTGAAAATATTGTTAACCGTTTCTTAGGTGAAAAATCGTTTAAAGTGTTTCCTGAAAACGTGATGTTCTGCCCTGAAATAAGGCGGATATTGAACAATATGTTGGATTATAAAGTGTTAGGTAATGCTGCAGCCTTGTATTTAGATGCTAAAATTCTTGAAGTTTTATCGTTGATTGTATGCAAAACTTCGCAGAAGAATTGTTCTGCCTGTACCTGCTATTCTGCAAAAGATAACGATAAACTGTTCCATGTAAAAGCTATTATTGAACAACGATATCAGGACCCTCCGTCATTGCATCAGTTGGCGTTGATGGTCGGAACAAATGTTTGTAAGCTGAAAACGGGTTTCAAAGCATTGTTCGGTACAACCGTCTTTGAATATCTATTTGATTACCGAATGGAATTGGCATGCAAGCAGTTGTTGGACACGGACCGATCCATTCAGGAAATTGCAGACAGCATCGGATATGAATATCATTCACATTTCTCAACAGCTTTCAAGCGGAAGTTTGGGCTTTCGCCATTGGAATATCGCAACATTACAATGCGTGGGAAAAGAGTGTAGTTTTTTGTAATTAATGTGAATTTGATATAATCATCGGAAATAACTTATACTAAAAACTATGGGAAATCCTACTGAAATCCTAGGGAAATAATCCCACTTATTCGTTGCTCAGCCGTTGTTCAGCCGTTGCTCAGCCGTTCTGGGACGGCTGAGCTTCGAGTCAACTTCAAATGATCTCTGGGTATGTGGGATTATTTGGGTTTATTTACTACTTTATTTGGGTTAGATTTGAGTAATTAAACGCATATTTCTCCTGTTTTTATTGCCATCCCCCACCCAAAGCCCTGTAAAGATTAACGATGGAAAGTAGTTCGTCCCGCACGGCATTGTTCAGTCCGATTTGAGCGTCGAAGTAACCTCTTTGGGCGTCCAACACGTTCAGGTAACTGACGACCCCGTTAATGTATTGCAAGTTGGCTAGTTCCATGTACGAGCGGGCGGCTTCTTCCAGGCGGGCTTTTGATACCCGCATGTCCCGTACTTTCGAGAAGGTGGTTAAAGCGTTATCGACTTCTTTGAAGGCAGATAACACGGTTTGTTGATAGCTGTACGTTTCGGCTTCCAGGGCGGCACGGGCAGCTTTAAGACGTGCTCGCTTGTTCCCGGCATTAAGCACGGGGGCGAGGAGTTTGCCTCCCAGGTAAAAGTAAGGGGCTTTCAGGAAGTCGCCGAGTTCGCTATCTTCCCGTCCATATCTGGCGGTTAGCGTGATTTGAGGGAATAGATTGGTGTAGGTAACACCGACTTTGGCGTTTGCCGCTTTCAGTTTGTATTCCGCTTGCCGAATGTCGGGGCGGCGTTCAAGCAGGGAAGAGGGTAATCCCACGGGGAGTTCCGGTAGTAACATTTGCTGGTCAATGTTTGCCCCGCGGGGGATATCCCCGGGGTATTGGCCCGTGAGTAAGGATATTTCATTTTCTTTTAAGCGGATCTGTCGTTCAAGGTCGGGAACGAGTGTCGTGGTTTTAGCTAATTCCACCTGAGCCTGACGATAGGCCGTTTCAGATGTCAGTCCTCCTTCGAAACGTAGTTTGGCCAGGCGAACACTCTCTACGCGAGCCTCGTGGGTTTGTTTGACAATGCTTAATTCCATGTCGAGGGCGCGTAATTCAAAGTAGGCTTGTGCCACTTGGGAAATTAGTGTCACGTGTAAGGCCCTTTGTCCTTCCACGGTTTGGAGATAGGCTGCCAGGCTGGCTTGTGAACTCCAGCGAAGTTTGCCCCAAAGATCGAGTTCCCAGGAGAGGGTAGCCTCGATATTGAATGTATTGCCGGGAGAACGGTCGTATTCTCTTGCTCCAAGGGCGTCAGCGTCAATTCCGGGGAAAAGATTTGCTTTTTCCATGCGGTGGGCATAGCGGCTTTCTTTCACCCGGGCCGCGGCAGCCAGCAGGTTCTTGTTGTAAGCGAGTGCCGTGTTGATCAAACGCTGTAACACGGTGTCCGTGTAGATCGCCGGCCATTGGATATCGGCCACGGTTGTCGTGTCCGTACGGTTCGTGTCGATTATTGTTGTCGGCAGATTCAGTTCCGGACGGGTATATTTCTTGCCGATCTTGCAAGAAGTCGATAGGCTTCCGATAAGAGCGGCGATGAATACGATGTGATAATGTTTCATGACTATAGGTTTTAATAATGGGGTCATAGACTACTTTTTCCTCCACGTTTTCACCTTGTAAATTTGTACGAAAAAGAAGGGTACAAGGACAATGCCGACGGTGATGGCAACAATCATTCCGAAGAAGATGCCGGTACCGATGGAGTGACGGCTGGCCGACCCGGGACCCGAGGCGAGTACCAAGGGCAACATGCCGAGAACGAAGGCCAGGGAGGTCATCAAGATCGGGCGGAAGCGGGCTCGCGCGGCGGTGATGGCTGCTTGTACGGCATCGACTCCTTTGTCGACCTCTACTTTGGCAAATTCCACGATGAGGATGGCGTTTTTGGCTGCCAGCCCGAGCAGTGTTACCAGTCCGATTTGGAAGTAGACGTCGTTTTCCAACCCGAATACCCACACGCCGAGGTAAGCCCCGAGGGCGGCAACCGGCAGGGATAGTAACACGGCAACGGGCACGAACCAACTCTCGTACAAGGCGGCAAGGAAGAGGAAGACGAAGAGGAAAACGAGTGACATTACCATCCCGGTTTGTCCTTTCGCTTTCTTTTCTTGAAAGGAGAGACCGCTCCATTCGGTGCCGATGTTGTCGGGCAGGTGTTCTCGAACCAGTTTTTCGACGGCTCTCATGGCTTCACCGGAGCTATGGCCCGGGGCGGCTTCACCGTTGATGATTGCGGTCGTGAACATGTTGAATCGCTTGATCGATCCGGGGCCCGTGGTGTTTTCCGCTTTACCGAGGGCTGTCAGTGGGACCATGTTTCCCTTGGATGTCTTCACGAAGAACAGGTTGAGGTTTTCTTTCTGCATCCGGTAGGGGGCTTCCGCCTGCATGTACACTTTGTAGACCCGGTTGAACATGTTGAAGTCGTTGACATACACGGAGCCGGTGTAAGCCTTCATCGTGGAGAATATGTCGGCCAAAGGGATTCCCAGGAATTGTGCCCTGTCGCGATCCACGTCAAAGTACAATTGGGGAATCTCGGCCTGCAATGAAGAAGATACCCCGGAAAGGGCCTTGTTGCCTGCAGCGTATTTTACCAGCGTGTCGACGGCATCTACCAAGTTCTCGAAGGTGGCCCCGTTACGAGCTTCCACTTGTAGTTCGAATCCTCCCGACGTTCCCAACCCGGGAATTACGGGCGGGGTGGAGAGGAATACAAGGGCCTCCGGGTATTGCTTGAATTCGGCGCGAACGTCGTCCATGACTTCTTTCAGAGACATGCCGCCTTTCTTACGCTCTTCCCACGGTTTGAGGATAACGGTCAATTCCGAGCGGGATTGGTTTGTCCCGACACGGGGACTACTTCCCGCCACGCTCTGCACGTATGCCACGGCAGGGTGTTCCTTCAGGTAATCGACAGCACGTTCCGTTACTTTGCGGGTGCGTTCCAGCGTGGCTCCCTCGGGCAAAGCCAGTTCTACTTTGAAGTATCCTTGGTCTTCTTCCGGTAGGAAACTACTGGGGATTACCCGGTTCAACACGATGATGAAGATGATAGCCATTCCGAACCCGGCGATGATTCGTCGGGGGTTGGCAAGAGCCCGTTGCAGAAAATGAACGTATTTGTTGTTCCCGCGGGCGAGCCACTCGTTGATTTTACGGAACACGAAGTTCTTCTTCCCGTTAGACGGGCGTAACAGGATGGCACACATGGCGGGGCTTAGAGTCAGTGCCACAACCAGCGAGATTAACACGGACACCACGATCGTGATGGCAAACTGACGGTAGAGCATACCGGTGATTCCCGGCAGGAAACTCACGGGTACAAACACGGCTCCTAGCACGAGCGAGGTGGCAACCAGCGCTCCCGTCAGTTCTTTCATGGCTTTACGGGTAGCCTTGTAGGGCGACAATCCCTCTTCTTCCATGATGCGTTCAACACCCTCGACGACCACGATGGCATCATCAACGACTATACCGATGGCAAGTACCAGTCCCAACAGGGTCAGCATGTTTAGCGAGAATCCGAAGGCCAGCATGAACCCGAAAGTTCCGATCAGGGACACGGGGACGGCAACCAAGGGTATCAAGGAGGCACGCCAACTTTGGAGGGAGAGGAATACGACGAAGATGACGAGGAAAAGGGCCTCGAACAGGGTCTTGTATACCTCGCGGATGGATTCCGAGATGTAAGTCGTGATGTCGAAAGGGATGTTATAGCTTACTCCTTCCGGAAAGTCTTTACTTATTTCTTCCATGGCTTTCACCACGTTCTTGGCCACTTCCATGGCATTCGCGCCGGGGAGCATGTAGATGCCGAGTACGGCGGCATTCTCTCCGTTCAATCCACTCTCCGTGTTGTAGGAGCTGGCTTCCAGCGATACCCTGGCCACGTCGCGCAAACGGATGATGGAACCGTCGGGATTTGCCCGTACGACAATTTCTTCAAATTCGTTCACGGAGGAGAGACGCCCCGGGGCCGTGATGGGGATGGTGATGTCCGTTCCGCTCATCGGTTGCTGGCCGAGCACTCCGGCCGCGGATTCCCGGTTTTGGTCTTTCAGTACGTTCTGCAAGTCTTTGATCGTTAGCCCGAAGTTGGCCATACGGTCGGGGAGGATCCAGATTTGCATGGCGTAGTAACGGCTACCGATGTTGGAAACTCGCCCCACGCCGGGAACACGCTTCAGCACGTCGAGCACGTTGATGGTGGCGAAGTTACTGAGGTATATCTCGTCAAAACGAGGGTCGGATGAGGTCAGCGTGAGTGTCATCAACTGGCTGGAAGATTGTTTTTCTACCTTGATTCCGTTTTGCACGACTTCTGCCGGAAGACGGGATTCTGCCAGTTTCACGCGGTTCTGGATATCGACGGCGGCCAGTTCGGCGTTCGTGGATATGTCGAATGTCACGGTAATCGACAAGCCTCCCGAGTTAGAACTGCTCGATTCCATGTATAGCATGCCCGGCGTTCCGTTTAATTCCTGTTCGATGGGAGTGGCTACGGCTTGTGAAACGGTAACGGCACTGGCTCCCGGGTAGGACGCGGATATTTTCACGACGGGCGGGGTGATGCGCGGGTACTGGTCCACGGGGAGTAAATATAACCCGATGAATCCTACCAGTACGATGAGGATGGATAGTACGGCCGAGAATATCGGCCTGTCAATAAAGAACCCGGGTTTCATAGGGTAACCTCCTTTTCTTTAATCGTTTCGGGGCTCACGGGTTTCACGAGTGCTCCCGGGGTTAGTTTGTGGTAGCCTTCAACGACAACCAGCTCGTCGGGACCAAGCCCGCGCTCTACCACGATATGGTTGTTCACTTCGGGACCGGTTTCGATAAAGCGTTTCTCGGCTGTACTATCACGGCGGACAACGTATATGTAGGCGCCGCCTTTTTCAATGGCGACTGCCTTGCTGGGAACGACGATGGCGTTTTCACGCACGTCGAGTAACAACTTTACTTTAGTGAATTGTCCCGGCAATAGTTTCCTGTCGGGATTGGGGAGTTCGGCACGTACGCCGAATGTACCCGTTTGGGGATTTACCTGCGGGTCGGCGAAGTCCACGATTCCGGTCAGGGGGTAAACCGAGTTGTCGGCCAGGGTGATGGTCACGCTGGGTTGCCATGACCGGTTGGCGTCTTTTTCGCCAAGGGTTACATTCCGCTGTTGGCTGCGCAGGTAGTCGAGGGCAGTAAGGCTGAAGTCCACGAGTACTTCGTCACTTTCCACGATCGTGGCTAGCTGTGATTTCCCGCCGGGACCGACTAGGGTACCGATGTCGGCGTACCGTTCGCTGATGTATCCGTCGATGGGGGAGCGCACGGTGGTGTAACTTAATTCGAGTTCTGCTTGTGCCAAGTCTGCCTTGCTCATGGCGACGTTCGCCTTGGCACTCTCGTAAGCCGCCACGGCGTTATCGAGATCGAGTTGGCTGGCAGCCTTTTGCTCGTAAAGGGGGCGTAGGCGTTCCACGTCACGTTCGGCTTTTGCTTCTTGTGCCAGATCTTTTGCCAGTTGTGCTTTCGCTTTGTCAACACGAGCCTGGTAAAGGTCACTATTTATTTTGAAGAGCGGCTGGTTCCGTTTCACGCGCTTTCCTTCCTCGAAAAGCATCTGTTCCAGGTAGCCTTCGACGCGAGCTCTCACTTCGACGAATCCTTTTGCTCGAATTTGCCCGACGTATTCTCCGTATATTTCCATGTTCTCTACTCCTACTTTCTCGACGGCCACTACTTGTCGCTCCGGTTCGTGCTTGTCTTTACAACCGGACAGGAGTATGAATGACACGAGTGTAATTGCTATTCCTAATTTTTTCATATGAGTTGATTTTGTATACGTTTCTGTCTTAATTCTTCTTTATGCTATGAAAATAGCATGCTATATTTTCGCGTGATGGTGTAAAAATGTGGCATGTCGTTGTAATACAGTGTTGTTTGTAAATCCTGTTGCATTGCCTGTTTCACGAACGGCGTGTTTTTCGTGTAGAATAATACCACAGGTTGTGGAAGAAGCAAGTTTATAGCATGCTCACCACGTTTTTTTGTTACTGAAATGAGGTTATAGTGCTTTTGCAATGAGGTGTCCCGCGTAAATGGCTGTTAATCCCAGTATGACGCTGAGGGCGGTGTAGGAGATAAAATATAAATAGTTTTGTTCTCTCAGTAAAACGAAGTTCTCGTTCATAAAGGTGGAGAAGGTGGTAAAACCTCCGCATAAACCCACGGTTAGGAATAAGCGTATGTCCGCGTTGAAGAGGTGGCCTCGCTCGAACAAGCCGTAGAAGATTCCGATCAGCAAGCATCCCGCGATGTTAACAGCCATGGTGCCGAAAGGAAATGCTGAAAGGAAGTGGTGTTGTACAAAACGAGTCAGAAGGAAACGAAATATTCCCCCGCAGAAGCTTCCCAAACCGATGATCAATAGTGTTTTAAACATATGCTACGCTTGTTTGATGATTTTCGATATCATGATTATGAATTGGACGCAAATATATGACTTTTATTGGGCGTATGAAAGGAGCTATTGTTGCTTTTTTTTTTTATATTCGCGGGTGTTATTTCAAGGAACGGCAAATGAAACATGAAGAAGAAGATATAATCGATCTCTTGAAAAAAGGGAACGTGGCGTGTGTTAAGATGCTGTTTGATAACTATTACCGGGCATTATGTGTGTTTGCTTTACGTTTTTTGAATTCGTTCGAGGATGCCGAGGATGTTGTACAAGAGGTTTTTGTTAATTTTTGGGAGAAAAAGAAGGGGTGCGAGTTTTCGGGTTCGTTGCGATCGTTTCTTTTTGGAGCGGTGAACAAGGCGGCTCTTTATCATTTACGAAATTCTGATCGAATGGTCTTTGAGGGACTTGAAACGCATCTTAATCAATTGATGGAAGAGGAGATGCCGGAGAGTGACGAGGATATAGCATTACGTAAGCAGAAGTTATTCCGGGAAATAGAGGCATTGCCGGAAAAATGTCGAGAGGTTTTTGTTGCGATCGTATTGGAAAATTTGTCTTATAAAGAGGTGGCAGAAAAGTTGAATGTTTCTGTTAATACCGTGAAAACACACTATTCACGTGCGTTAAAACAGTTGCGGGAGCATTTGGATATCATTGCGTTACTATTTTTTAGTATCAAAAAGTAATTTTTTCTTTTCTTTTTTTCACCCATATCAGTTAAAACTGCAATATGTAGTAAAAAGTAACGTTGATTATGGATGAAATTATATATAGATGGATTGCGGACTATAGTTTGGGGGTGATCGAGAAAGAGGATTTTGAGCGATTGAAAGCCTGGATTGAAGCATCTCCTAGTCATCGGGTTTTGTTCGAGCAAACACTCCGCCTTTACAAGGAAGGGAGAGAAATCGGTTTTCTGAGTGCCATGGATGAGGAGTGTTCATGGAAGAGTTTGGAGAGAAAATTGGGCAGAAGACATCGTTTGACGTGGACGAGGTGGATCGTTGCGGCTTCTATTTTGCTCGCGGGGGTTGTCGGGGGTGGTATTCTGTTGTTACCGGAATGGGAGAATGATTCTTCCGTGCAAGTGTTTTCAGAAATACCGGGAAAGGCTACGGTAATATTGCGAATGGCTGATGGAAAGAGTGTATCATTGAAGGAGAACGAGACAATAGGACTGGTGGAAAAAGACGGAACGGAGATTCATAAAGATACGATGAATCGATTGGTCTATGCGGCAAGTAATACGGAGAAAAAGAGTGTTTTGCACACGTTGGAGGTGCCTGTGGGAGGAGAGTTCGACATGGTATTGGCTGATGGTACGCGGGTATGGCTTAATTCGGCGACAAAGTTGCGTTATCCCACTCGTTTTACCGGGAAAAACAGGGAGGTGTACGTGGAAGGGGAAGCTTTCTTTTCCGTGTGTAAGGATTCGGCACACCCTTTTATAGTTCATGCAGAGGGGGCTTGTGTGCGGGTTTTGGGTACGGAGTTTAATTTGTCTGCGTATCCCGGGGAACGTACTATAACGACATTGGCAGAAGGAAAAGTGGAGGTCAATGATAAAGTATCTAAGGTGTATTTGAAGCCGGGAGAGCAGGCTATTTGTGGGAAAGGAGCAAGGTTTATAGAGGTGAAGGAGGTGGATGTGTCACTTTTTACCTCGTGGATAAAGGGTGTTTTCGAGTTTGAGAATATGTCGTTGCTGGCAATTTCTCGGCAATTGTCACGGTGGTACGGTGTTTCTTTCCAGTTTGAAGATGAAAGTTGTGCCGAGCGGCGTTTTACGGGAGGTATAAAGAAGTACGTTCCTTTGAATCAATCGTTGGATATTTTGGAGAAAACGACAAATGTGGTTTTTAAAGTTTCGGGACGGCACGTATTCGTAAAGTCACTTAAAAATGAAATATAGAAACAAGAGGAGAAACAAAAAGTGGGAAATGGTACCAGCATTCCCCACGGTTGTATTCTCTCCATAAACTATAAGTTGATGTGGAATAACGTAAATTGATTAGGCAAAGTTATGGAAAAAAAACGCATGTTCCGCTGTCTTTTGAGAGAAAAGCGGGATAGTAATTATTTTTTGATGATGAGATTAACAATCGTTTTAACAATTCTTTTGACAATGAACGTGTTTGGGACCGTGAATTCCCAAATCGTGAATCTGAAATGTAAGAATACGCCTTTGCGGGAGGTATTTCGATCTTTGAAACAGCAGACGGGGTATCTTTTCGTTTTTAACGAGGAAGAAATTGATCGAACACATCGTGTGAGCGTGGATATACATGATCGTACGTTGGTTCAGACTATGGATGAAGTGTTACGGGGATTGCCCTATTCTTACGAATTGCTCTCGGATATGGTCGTGATCAAGCCTATTCTGGAAAAAATTCGAATGCAAGTGCAGGATTCTCTGCCTAAGCAAATGGAAGTGACGGGAGTGGTGAAGGATTGTCAGGGAGAACCACTTCCCGGAGTATCGGTAGTGATCAAGGGGACGACGATCGGGGTGGCAACGGATGTAAATGGAAAGTTTCGGATTTTGTTAGAGAAGAAGAAGCAAGTGTTGAAGTTTTCCTTTATCGGAATGGAAACGAAAGAGGTTGTGTGGAACGGGCAGAGAACGATGGATGTGTTGTTGGATGATGATTGCGTGAATATCAAAGAGGTGGTGGTAACCGGTTATCAAACTATTGATAAGAGGAAGTTGACGAGTTCTATATCTTCTTTGGGCGAGGAGGATTTGACGTACAAAGGAGCGTTGACCGTGGACCAGATGTTAGAAGGTAAGGTTCCCGGTTTATTGGCGATGACGTTAAGTACTACACCTGGTGCAGCCACGAAGATGCGTTTGCGCGGAACAAGTACCTTTACCGGTACGCGTGAACCTTTGTGGGTGATTGACGGGGTGATTTACGAGAATCCGGTGCCGTTGACTGCCGACGAGATTAATAGTTGGGATAATGTGAATTTAATTGGTAATGCAATCACGGGATTGAATCCGCAGGATATAGAGCGTATTGATGTGTTGAAAGATGCTTCGGCAACGGCTATTTATGGTACGCGTGCGGCTAATGGCGTGATTGTGGTGACAACAAAAACGGGTAAAGTGGGTGGTACTTTGCTTTCCTATTCTTTTAATGCCTCGGTGACCCAGCGGCCGACATACAATGATTTCGAGTTGATGAGTTCCAAAGAGCGTATTGATGTTTCGCGGGAGATTATGGAGCGAGGTTTGTATTTTGAGAATACGCCTCAACGTATGGGATACGAGGGGTTGATGATGGATTATTGGGATAAAAAGATTTCTTTTGCGGAATTTCAAGCGGGCGTGTCCCGGATGGAGAGTCAAAATACGGATTGGTTCAAGGAGTTGTACCGCAATTCTTTCAGTCAGTCACATAACTTGAGTCTTTCCGGGGGTAACGAGACGACGCGTTATTATTTTTCTTTTGGTTACACGAATAGCAAAGGTGCGGAGAAAGGTGCTGATTTGTCTCGTTTGACGGCTCGTATGAACCTTTCTTCCCGGTTGAGAGAGAATATTTTGCTCGACGTGCGTTTGAGTGGTTCTTTACAGGATGCCGATTATAACCCGGGATATTACTCGGCTTTTGACGAAGCGTATTACACGAATCGTACGATCCCAGCAAGAAATGCCGATGGTTCGTTGTATTATGTGGACAAAGAGGTGAATGATGAACATATCACGCAGACGAAAGTGTTGGCTCGATATAACATCATGAATGAGTTTGCAAACGGAGGACAAAGTATTATAAATAAGAGTTTGAATTTGACTGCCGCTTTGAATTGGGAATTGTTGCCCAACTTGCGTTACATGGGTACAGTGGGATTGACAACGACGACGAATTTGACAGAGAGCTGGATGGGTGAGAAAAGTTTCTATATTGCTAATTTGCGCGGTTGGGATTATGGAGACAAGCCAGCGGGAGATATTGCCATGAAGGGGATTCTTGACGGGGGAATTTATTCCAACGGCATGATGAATCAGTATGATTGGACGGTGCGAAACCAAATCAATTATAATTTCACGCTGAACGAAGTGCATAATTTTAACATTGATTTGGGACAAGAGGCTAAATCTACGATTTACAAAGGGGCACAGGGTAGTGTGTTTCCGGGATATATGCCGGATGAGGGAAAAACGTTTAGTATGTTTCCAATGATCAGCCCGGGGGATATTTACGAATACCCGACAGCAATCCGAAGGTGGTTTTTGAGTTCCAGTGATGGGGTATTTCCGGTAATCACGGATAGACGGGAAAACTCATTGTCGTTTTACGGAACGTTTGCCTATTCTTACCAGAATCTTTATTCATTGAATTTCAATATCCGTAATGACGGTTCCAACCGTTTCGGTCAGTATAAGAATGAGAAGTTTAATCCCGTATGGTCTGTTTCCGGGCGTTGGAATTTGAGTGATGAGGCTTTTATGAATAGTGGTTGGATCGAGAGTCTAGCCTTGAGAATGTCTTACGGTTATCGGGGAAACGTGCCGAGCGAGAGCCCGTATATGATTATTGATCGCCCGAGAAAACAAACGGTTTCCGGGGAGCTAGGAGCTCTTGTGCAAGCTTTCCCGAATGCAAATTTGAAATGGGAGAAAACTTCTACGGTGAATATCGGGTTGGATTGGGCCTTTTTTGGTGGACGCATCAGTGGTGCATTGGAGTACTATTATAGTAAATCGGTGGATTTGATCACGGAGCGTCCCGTGTCGTTGGTAAACGGTATTTCTTCTTTGAAGGTGAATGACGGAAAACTTACCAACAGTGGTATTGATTTTAATATTTCGACTAAAAATATCGAGACGAAAGATTTCAAGTGGAGAACGTCACTTTCTTTCTCTCACACGAAAAATAAAGTGACGAGAGGAGCCAAGACGGTGGAGGGGACGGTAAATACTTATATGAATTATGTCAATGGCTCGGTGATCAAGGAAGGATCTTCTGTGGATGGTTTCTACTCTTACCAGTTCGATCGTTTGGACGAGTATGGATTGCCGCGTTTCAAGAATTTGACGGGAAATTCATCGAACATGACAAACGAGGAGTTTTTGAGCACGATCTTCACTTACTCGGGGACTCGTACGCCGACGGCGTATGGTAGTTTCTCTACCGAGTTTATGTACAAAAAACTCTCTTTGCGTGCAGAGTTTTCTTATAAGTTTGGTTACAAAGTGCGGATGTTGAGGCTTTACCAGAATGATAAGAATGCATTGCCCGCACCGGAGGACAATATGACAAAAGTTATGGTGAACCGCTGGCGTCAGCCGGGTGACGAGGCTTACACGAATATCCCGGGATTGTCCAACGAGGAGTTGGCTGTACCAGAGGGCGATGTGATGCCGAGCGAGAGTGTGGCGTACAAATACACGATGGTGGATGTGGCTTTCCGTAACATTGTGGGACCATCGACCTACACGGGGTGGTACATGTACGATCACTCGAATTTGCGTGTAGCTAAGGCTGATAATATCCGTGTGCGTTCTATTTCATTGGGATATTCGTTGGGCGGTAACTGGTTGAAGAAATTGGGAGTCGGAGGTGCCCGTTTGGATTTCTCTGTTCAAAATATCGGGGTGATCGTGTTTGATAAGAAACTGAAGGGACAGGATCCGGATCAGGTGCAATCAGTTGGAATGCCGACGTTGCCTACGTATAATTTGAGTTTGAACGTGAATTTCTAATGTCTAGATAATATGAAAAAAGTATTTTTATTTATATCGCTTTGTTTCGCTTTGCTCTCTTCCTGCAGTGATTTTTTGAAGGAGGAGGACAAGGATAAGGTGATACCGCGTACTGTTGATCATTTTTTGCAGATTATGCATCGGGAGGCTTTTATCACGAACAAAATGAATTATTTGACGGAGTTTATGACGGACGATATCGAGGAGAGGGCGAGAACTTCATCTAAGGATAAGAATGTTTACAAAAATCTATATACTTGGCAGCGAAATCTGGAGTTGGATGCCAATGGCGATAATGCTAACGTGAATGTTTCTTGGGAGTTGGCCTATCGGTTGATCCTGATCTGTAATTACGTGATGGAGAATATTGACGATGCTATTGGAGAGGAGAATGAAAAGGATTTTGTGCGGGGAGAGGCCTATTTTGTGCGTGCTCGTAGTTATTTTGAACTGGTGAATTTGTATGCTAAACATTATGACGTGGAAACGGCGGCCACGGAACCGGGTGTACCTCGTCACTTGGGTACCGGTGTGGAGGATACTTATACGCGTTCCTCCGTGGCTGTAATCTATGATTTGATTGAAGCGGATTTGAAAGAGGCTATCCGGCAGTTCTCGAATAGCGGGTTGAAGAAATCTTTGTGGCATCCGAATGCAGAGACGGCGATGTTGCTACTATCCCGTATGTATTTGTATAAGTCGGATTGGGATAATTGCATTGATTATGCTACTCGGGTGATTGACGCTAATGGGGGAAGATTGTGGAATTTGAAAGAACATCGGGAAGGAACATTCGTGAACACGACGAATCCGGAGATTTTGCATACTTACGGGGATCGATCGTCATTGTGTGGTGATGGTGGCGAGACGGCTGTTCCGAGTATTTATGAATCGTCGACCGGGGCGGTGACTTACGGGGTTTCTACCGATTTGTTGAGAACATTTTTGACCGGAGATCTGCGTGCCGGCAAGTACATGAAAGTGGTGTCCGGCACAAGTGTACCGACGAAGTGGTTGAATGCGTTCACGGATATGGGGGCGTTCACTTATCGGGTATCAGAAGCTTATTTGAACCGGGCAGAGGCGTATGCGTTCAAAAATATGGATGCAGAGGCGTATGCCGATGTGGTGAAAGTGGTAGAGAATCGTGTGGAGGATATGGCTAGCGTGGGAAATATTGCGGAGAGCGGTGTGGAATTGAAGCGTTTTATCTTTGACGAGCGGCGTCGGGAGTTCTGTTTCGAAGGGCAACGCTGGTATGACTTGAAGCGAACCAAATTGTTTGCCAAGCAGATTAATCACAAGTTTACGGAGGTGAACAATACAGGAACAACTATGGGTACGGAGATTTATATGTTGGCTCCCAATGACCCGAATTATATTTATCCTATTCCACAAAATGAGTTGAATGTGAACAACGTGATACAACAGAACGAGAGAGTGGATAAGTTACCGATAAAGGAAGATTATTAATAGTGAAAAGTGATGGTAATGAAGAAGTTATTTGTATATATGCTAGTGGGAGCATGTTGTTTCTTTGCTTGTAGTGAAGATGAGGACACAACTCCGTCCTTGAAGGACACGGATCGTTTGGAAGAGTTGATAGACAAGTCGAACAAGACGATCATGGATTTCAAGGAAAAATACGGTACCTATATTTTGTATCAATTTGATCAGTTGTTGGATTTCGCTTACCAGTTTGACCAGGCGGCGAGTTGGAGAGCTGCGGAGTTGACTTATCTGGAGAAGGAGGAGGTCGTGGGAGCGGTAGATTTCTTGATAAATCGCTTTATGGCGTGCTACGGGGATTCGGTGAAGGTAAATTATTTACCGCGCAAGGTGCTGATGTGTTGTAAAATAAAAGCTCGTCAGTTGGGTATTTCAATCCCGAAAGGGGGAGATCCTGGTGATCACGATGCGGCTGCCAATATGAATAGTTTCACGGTGGCGGGATTGGATAACGCCAACTTGACGGCAATGTCGGAAGAACGGTTGGAGGAGTATGTGCGGCAGTTGCACTATATTTTCTTGGCAGGCTACGTGGTGAATGTACGCCGTTTGATGTTCGTGGAGGATACTTTCTTTGATCCTTGTAAAACACTTTACGGTACCGAGGTGGAACGGGATAAAAATGTACAATTGCCAGCAGAAGATTACTTGAAATTGGGTTTCTTCCCGATCACGGATATTGAGGAGTACAGTTACCCTCTAGAATTGGATGACTTGATAGATTTCGTGGAGAATCTGGTGAAGATGGATCAGGCGACACATGATACGATAATGGAATACGAGTTGATGAAAACCAAAATGCAGAACGTGGCTGGCTCCCTGAAAGCCATGGGTGTAGATGTCGAGAAAATCAACCCGTTGGCGGTAGATTTCTTATAAGCAAAATATGTATAACGTAATGAAGTACAAACTTTAAATGAATGAATTATGAAAAAGATGATGAATTACTTATTGGCCTTGTTGGTGATGGCCGGTTTTGTAGCTTGTTCTGATGATAATCCGGGGATGGCTCCGGTAATCGGAGGTGATGGAAATGTAACATTGGAGTTGAAACGTGACACGGCTGATACGTACAAGATTAGCTTGCCGATTGTTTCGGAAGAGGGAGTTGCTAAGATTACTTTGATGGATAAATCTTCTAATAAAGTGTTGGATGAGCAAACTTCATTTGCAGATCCGAATGCTTTCACGTATACTTATGACGTGGATTTGACTTCCTACACAGAGAACACGATGTTGATGTTGTCTTTGACAATCGAAGATCGCGAAGGACAAAAGGTGACTCAAAATATCACATTGAATATTAAGAAATTTTCTGAATTGGATGTGCGTTTTACGGCAGACCGGATCGTAACTTTCTCTGAAAATTGTAACTTGAAATTGACAGTTATTCGAGGGCTGATTCCATTAAAAGAGATGATCGTGAAAGTAGAGGGGAAAAGTGATGTTAAGTTCGATTTGTCTATGGATCCGGAACAGGAAAAATATGATTTTAATGTTCGTATTGAAAAATTGGTACTTGGGAATAATGATGTAACGGTTGTTGTGGTTGACGAGAAAAAACAAGAGTTTGCGAAATCGGTTGCTGTTGAGAGGAAAGAGGGAATGACATTTAAGAAAGTGCTTAATGTCAATAAACTCATGATCAATCGCGGGGATATGGATGGTGTGTATCACCCGGATATGGAGGCCCTTGAGAAATATTCCGATGCAGATAAGATATATCGATTAGCTGCACTGGATCCAGAAACGATGGAAGGGTATCATATCGTTGATTTTTATTATGACGGGAATGATAGAGTCGTTAAACTCGAGAAAAAAGTACAAAGTGTGAATGAGGAGACTTATGATATAGAGGAAACTAAAGAGACTTACGTGTTCGACTATAATGGCGAAGAAGTAGTAAAAGTAACTAAAGATGGGACTGATTATGTAACAGATGTTGTTTACGAGAGTGGTTCTATCAAGAGTTTCAAGATTGATGGTAAGTTGTACACACCCCAATATGCAGAGAAAGAGGGTGAAATGGTGCGAGTAGATAATATGGACAAAGCGTTATCCGGGAATTCTTTTGACTTTACTGACAAGAATAAAGTAAATCCGTTATACATGGAAAATCTGCCGGCATTACTTCCGTTGGATTTGTATGGAATGACGTTTAGTCAATATGTTTATAATCGTTATTTCTTTGATTCCATGAAAAACGGTGATACCGTGTTAATATCTTATAATATTTCAGACATTACAATGGGTGACAGGGGATTGGAACAAGTTATATCTTGGACAGACGAGAATAAAGAAGAGCAGTCTATGATTTATTATTACGACGAGTAAAAAGTGAACGATTAAAAGTGGATGGTGTGTCAAAACACTTCATGTGAAATTTTGACACTCCATCCAATTAAAAATGAAATTATGATGAAATACTTATACTATTTATCACTCGCACTTTTTTGTATTGCTTGCAGTCCGAAGGCTCCGACGGATGAGCAATTGGAGGATTTGTGTCGAAATGCTGCTTTTGCGATAAACAATTTGAAGGAAGGTGATAAGGGTAAGGCCTTTCAAGAGGTAGTGACAAAGAATGCACAGAATTATGATATACAAAAAATCAGTCCGTCGCAAGTAGAGTTATTATTTGATGCGGGAGGGGTGTCATTAGATAGTTATTTACGTGAATGGTTGGCCCCGATATTGGAAACACAATCGAAGCAATCTGGCGAAGCTGGGGCACTTGCTTCTTATTATCGTTGGAAATATGTGCTGACGACAAGATTTGAGGAAATGGCTGCTAAAGAAGCGGAATTGTACAAGCTGATGCTTACCAACGCATCGATAGGCGGAGTCTTGTCCGGTAACGAAAAGATATTGGTAGACGTGCTGAAAGGTGCGGCTCGTGTGGGGGGGGACTCTTGGATGGAGTCCGGTATTTTGGACAACGTGAAGTCCTTGCTGGATATGTCGTTGTCGGATGATGCTGTTTTTGCTTCCATGGAAGTGTTTAACGCGGCATTCGTGGCGGAAAAAATTTCTACCGCGGAAAAAGAGGAGATCAGACAAAAAGTTTTAAAACAATATACAGGTTTGTTATCTACCGAACGCTACAGTGAGGGACGTCGTCGAGCACGTGTAGAATTAGCTATTCAGTATTTAGAAGGACCTTATGCCACGGGCACATTGGTTGGAAATAAAGCACCGGAGCTGGATTTCTTGTGGATGAGTAGCGGGGAAGAGAAAAGTTTGGACGATTTGAAGGGAAGAGTGGTGATACTCGATTTTTGGGCGACAAAGTGTGGTCCATGTATCGGGATTATGCCGAACATGAGAGTCTTGACGAAGAGGTATGTGGGGTATCCCGTGGAAATTATCGGAGTGACTTCCGTCATGGGCTACCACGTGGACGTGAAGAATGGAAAGACAATCCAGACGAAAGGAAATTCGGAATATGAGTTCGAGTTGATGAGAACTTTCATGAAGGATCAGAATATAAACTGGCGGGTGGCTTTCACGAAACAGAATGTGATGAACATGGAGTACGGGGTACTGGATATTCCACATATCGTGATTATCGATGCTGAGGGGAATGTGCGGTATAATGGAGTGGATCCTTTCTCTGCTCCCTATCATAAGGCTGATTTGATCGATGGGTTGTTGAAAGAGGCTGGATTACGTTGCCCTGCTACTCCGATGGAAAAAACGGATTATAGTAAAAAGCTAAATGAATAAAAATGAGAGGGAGTTTATGTTGTTTGCTTTTAACCTTGTTTGCTTGGGGATGTGGTCCGGAAGAAGGGAAAAAAGTAGAATTGAAAGATTTGATGTTTAAATGCGTGATTACGAATCCAGTGGAGGATGAAGTGATACGCGTAAGTATCAACGGGAAGGAGCAGGTTTTTGAAGTGCCGGAGAACGGCGTGGTGGAGATCAAGGCATCCCGGATTGCCCCACAGTACTCGGAGGTGATGTACGGACGGAAGGTTTATCCCGTTTACTTGGTAGGAGGAGAACCCATGGAGATGGCATTTGACGGGAACGAGGATAATTGGAACCGTAAGTTTTCGGGAGGAGCGAAGGCGATCAACGATTATTTGTCTTCATCGATTTCCTTGTTCGAGTCGTCGTATTTTTCCGATAATGAGGAAAAATTGAGCGAGAATACGAAAAAATTATTGGAAAAAAACTGGAAAAATCTAGAAAGAAAAGGATTGCCGGAGGATTTCGTTGCGGTGGAAAAGGAGCGTCTGCGTTACGAGGCGTATGGTTCGTGGTATTCTTACCGGATGAATCATCGTTGGATGACGGGGGACGAGACTTTTGAACCGGGAGAGGCGTATTACAAGACCTTGCGGGAATTGGCAAAGGAGCGTAAGAATTTGGTCGGGATGATGGCATATTACAATTACGTGCGTAGGTCGATTGCAACCTTGGTGAGCAAGGGGGTGGAGGAGCTTTCCCCGAATGATCTGATCCGTCGGGAGGTAAAATATATCGTGGAAAATTACAAGGATTCCATCCTCGTGGAAGAATTGATGCATGATTTCGTGTACGAGTATATTTTGGAGTATGGACTGAAGGGGCAGGAGGATCTTGTGGAGTTATATAAAAAAAACGTGAAGAGTGCGGCGAAGTTGATGCTTTTCGAACAGATGTGTAACACGTGGCTAAGCTTGTGCCCGGGTACGCCTTCCCCCGTGTTTAACTTACCGGATGCGAACGGAAAGATGATGTCACTGGAGGCAATGCGTGGAAAATTCGTATATATTGATTTGTGGGCATCGTGGTGTGGTCCTTGTCATCGAGAGATTCCTTTTTTGAAACGTCTGGAGAAAAAATTCGCTGGGAAGAATATTGTTTTCGTGGGTATTTCTTGTGATACGGATAAGGAGGCTTGGTTGAAGGCAATGCAAAACGAGGGGTTGGATGGTATCCAGTTGTACATGGGTGACGACCTTGTGTTTGCTAAAGCGTATATGGTGAGCAACTTGCCGCGGTTTATTTTGGTGGATCCGGAGGGGAATATCGTGGAAGCATACATGACGGCCCCTTCCAATCCGGAAACGGAAGAGAGATTGCAGAAGTTGTTTTTAATATAGTTTCAAAAAAACGTATTTATTAAATTTAGATTATGAGAAAATTAGTTGTAATGTTATTCATTTCTTTGTTGGCGTTTGCTTGCCAGAAAGAAAAGAGCGTGTCAGTGAATGTAACCGTGAAAGATAAAAATATTGCTGAAGGGGTATATTTTGGACTGATGAAGATGGATACGATGTTGCAGATGAATGCCGAAGGGAAAGCCTCCGTGGTTTTGCCCGTGGATGAACCGCAATATGGTATTGTGAAATATAAGTGGAAAACAAAAGCCATTTACTTGGAACCGGGGAAAGGGTTGGATGTAATCTGGGATATGAGGCCCTCCGGATTGGAGATAGAGTTCGCGGGAGATGGTGCTGATAAGAATAATTTTATTAACGGGAAAGAAACTCGAGTTCCGGTAATGGGGGACTTCGGGTTGAAAGAAGATGAGTTTTTGGAAAAAATAGATCAATACATCGCTGATAATAATAAGGTTTTGGAAAGCAAAGGCTTTGATAAGGTTTTCCAAGAGAAAGAGAAAACTCGACTGCTGTATGACGTGTGTGGTATCTTGTGGCAATATGCCCAAAATCGTGATTGTTCGGAGGAGTATATTGCAAAAATGAAATCTTTGATGGTAGAAGAGGATTGGTTGTTGCAATTAGACTCTTATACAAATTTTATGGAAGGGGCTGTGGCTTATTTCGCTGGTAAAGCGTTGGAAAATCAAGAAAATGCTTCCGTGAAAGAGAAAACATTGAATGTTTTGAATTATGTATTGAGTAATATCAAAAGTCAGGCTGTGAAGGAATATCTGGTGGCAAGTTTTTCCATTTCTTATATTGATAGCGAGGGGGTTGACGATGCCGAAGAGGTGAAGGCTATCTTCAATAAAGAAGTGACGAACTCGGTAATGCAAGCTGCCTTCAATAGTCTTTATGCCCAGGGATCCTCCGTGGCTAAGGGAAGCAAGGCACATGGCTTTAAATATTTGGATATAAATGGTAAGGAAGTGAGTCTTGATGATTTCAAAGGACGGTATGTCTATATTGATATTTGGGCTACGTGGTGTGCCCCCTGCAGAGAAGAATACCCGCATTTGCAGATGTTGGAAAAAGCTTTCCAGGGAACGAATATCAGTTTTGTAAGTATCTCTACCGATCAGGATGAAGCCAAGTGGAAACAAACAGTGAAAGATGAAAAAATGGGTGGAATACAGTTACATACTGGTGGAGATGAAGATTTTTTGAATGCATTCCGTGTAAAGGGAATTCCTCGTTTTATATTGATCAATCCAGAAGGACGCATTGAGAATGCTAATATGACCCGTCCGTCTGATCCTATGACAATAGAATATTTAGGAATGTTAGCAGAACGTTGGAAGAATAGTTTCTGACTTTCTCTCAAACTTTGAAGGAGACTGTCTAACAAGTCTATTTTTTACAACCACCTTCCCTAACCCCCTCCTACATGGGAGGGAAAATCGCTTGGTAATCAACCCTCCCCCTGTGTAAGGGGGAGTTGGAAGGGGTAGTTTGTGATACTGATAAGACTTGTTAGACAGTCTATGGTTATTGTAAAATTACTTCAAACCGCTTCTTTCCAACAATGCGTCAACAGTCGGTTCTTGGCCCCGGAAACGCTTGTAAAGGGTCATCGGCTTTTCAGATGCTCCTTTTTCCAGCACGTTGCGACGGAATGATTCGGCAGTTGCCTTATCGAAAATACCGTTTTGCTTGAATAGGGAGAATGCATCCGCATCAAGTACTTCTGCCCATTTGTAGCCGTAGTATCCGGCCGCGTATCCACCGGCAAAAATGTGTCCGAAAGCGGGAGAGAAGGCACTACCTTTCACGACAGGCATGATTTCGGTTTTACCCATGGCACGTTGTTCGAAATCTACAAGAGGTTCGGTAACGGGCTCAGTGATCGTGTGCCAAGCCATATCGACCATGCCAAAACTTAACTGGCGATCACTGGCATATCCGGCCTGGAAATTGGATGACTTTTTGATTTTATCGATATATTCTTGAGGAATTTTTTCTCCGGTCTGATAATGTTCAGCCCATGTGTCGAGCCATTCCTTTTCGAGAGCGAAGTTTTCCATGAATTGCGAGGGGAGTTCCACGAAATCGCGAGACACGCCGTCCATAGAGGTGGAGCCATAAGTGCATTTGCTGAACATACCGTGTAGGGCATGACCGAATTCATGTAGGAACGTGGTAACTTCGTTGAAGGTCAACAAAGACGGTTTCGTATCCGTCGGTTTCGTGAAATTCATCACGAGGGATACCAATGGCCGTTGATCTTTACCATGAACCATCTTTTGTCCGCGGAATTGAGTCATCCAGGCACCGCCTCCTTTGCTTTCCCGTGGGAAGAAGTCCGTGTATAGGATGGCAAGGAATGATCCGTCATTGTCGTACACTTCGTAGGTTTTCACTTCGGGATGGTATAACGGGATATTGTTGACCTCCTTGAAGGTAATGCCATAAAGACGTGTGGCTAAATCGAAGACTCCCTTTTGCACGTTTTCAAGCTTGAAGTAGGGTTTCAGCATCTCGTCGTCGAGCGCGTATTTTTCCTGCATCAATTTGTTGGAATAATAACTCCAGTCCCAACGTTGCAGTTCTCCTTTTAACCCGGATTTACGAGCAAATTCTTCAACTTCTTTTTTATCTTTAAGAGAATGGGGGTAAGAAGCTTCGTGTAGTTCGGCTATGAAGTTGTTCACGATTTCCGGGGTGTTGGCCATACGGTCGGTCAGGGCGTAGGCGGCATAGGTCGGGTAACCCATGAGCTTTGCTTTTTCCAAACGTAAAGCAGTAATCTTTTTGATCACGCCCTCGTTGTTGTATTCGTTATCGTGATATGCCCGTGAAGAATTTGCACGATATACTTTTTCCCTCAGGGCCCGGTTGTCGGCATATTTCATCAGTGGTGCCATGCTGGGATAATGGAGGGTGAACACCCATCCTTCCTTGCCACGCTGTTTGGCGGTCATGGCTGCCATTTCCTTGGCGCCTTCGGGTAAACCGGAAAGATCTTTTTCATCTGTCACGTGTAATTCGAAGGCGTTGGTCTCTTCCAATTCGTTTTTGTCAAAAGTTAGGCTTAATTTACCCAGCTCGATGGAGATTTCTTTGAAACGTTCGCGGGCAGCTCCTTCTAGGTTCGCGCCTCCGTCAATGAACGCTTTCCACGTGTTTTCGAGCAACTGGGTTTGTTCTGTGTTCAGGTTTAATGTCGCTTTCTGGGCATAAACTTGTTTTACCCGTTCGAAAAGTTGCGGGTTCATGTAAATATCGTGACTGAATGAAGTTAGTTTCGGCGACACATTTTGAGCGATATCCTGCATCAAACTGTCCGTGAGACAGGCGTTTAAATTGAAAAATATTCCGGAGATAGTACTCATTCGTTCGCCCACGTTGTCCAGAGCCGCGATAGTGTTTTCAAATGTCGGGGATGCTTTAGAAGAGGCGATTTGTTCTACTTCTTTTTTAGCCTCTTCGATAGCTACATCAAAAGCTGGTTCGTAATGTTCTGCTTTGATTTTATCGAAAGGAGGTGTCTGGTGGGGTGTATCGAAACTCGATAATAGCGGATTTTGTTCTGTCTTTCCGCAGGATGCCACAAGAAGGATCAGTGCAGCCATAAAAGTCGTTTTTCTCATTGTTTAATTTGTTTTCTAATTTTGTAATTGAAATTGCACTTCAAGATTACTAAAAAGCTAAATTGCAACTTATATGATTTATTTCTTTTTTCCTGTAAACACGATTTTAGGTTCTACGATCATTGGGATAATTGAAACTGTAATATCAAGGTTTAGTTGATCTTTTGTGATTTTTCCCTTGTGGGTGTAAGAGATCGTTTGTTGTCCGACAGAGACTTTACCGTCACCTTCTAGGTTAAAAGTGGAGTCCGTTTCGGTTACTTTGCCTAGCGCCGGGTTGACCGTGATCCCTTTCACGGGCATGGTAAAGTCCACGAGATTCAACTTGACATTCTTGCTGGTATCCGCCGTGATGCTGATTTTGCAGGGAATCGGACCTTCGGGGACCAGTGTTTTACCTTCGGCATCCGGTTTGAGCATGGCTTTCACGTGGTCAGGCAGAATAATCGTGGCTTCGCCTTCGTATAGACCGGGTAACGAGGAAATATCATGTGCCCGACGATCACTACAGCTATTGCAAGAGGTTAATAATGACGTGATTGGAATAATAAGTAATAATATTCCGATAAAGAAAATATTCCGTTTCATGAACTATTGATTTATTTTTGTACTTTCGACGGCTAAAAATATAAACTTTTATCAATTAAACCATCAGGATTATGAAATTTGTAGGATTACTTCTTTTTTTATGCCTTGCGGTAGGGGGATCGATGAAGGCCATGTCGGCGAATAACACGAATAAAAAAGATCACGCGGCAGCCGTTGCCGGAACATATAACGGGGAGGCTTTTGTCGAGATCATGCAGCAGAAAATGAAGTTGAAGCTTGAATTGCAACGGACTCACCGGGATAGCGTGATCGTGGTGGTGAAAGATTTTGTGTTACCCACGGGGCAAAAGTTCAATTATCGTTCCACGGGTGTTTCCGTGAAGCCGGAAGTAAAGGATGGTAAAACCGTGTATAAATTGAATATCTCGTTCACTTACATGTATAATGGAATGCCCATGAAAGTGACAGCCACGGGGACGATAAAAGACGGGGAGCTTGATTCTTTGGTGAAGGCCACGATCATGGATGCCATGGAAACAAAAGTGACTTACAAGGCGAAGAAAGCCTAGTAAGTCACCTTTATACTATCGCAAGTCAACGATGTCCACTTCAGGATGGGCTTCTTTGTCAAAGCGGAAAAAGTTTATATCCAATTCTTTTTCCGGTTTCTTTAGGCTTTTAATGGTTATTACCACGTCGTTTCCGTCTTTACCGAAGGAGGAGACTTTTTCAACCGTATTGGTTTTCGTGTTGATCCATACCCCGATTTTGGAGATTTGCTTGTGCTCTTTTTTGGGAGTTAACTCGATGTAAGCCTTGCCGTCCTTGTCTTCCACTAGCTTTTGAGTAAACTTCTGATTGTGAATATCGAACAGGATGGAAGGATTTAGCATTTCTTCTTCATTCTCATCCGGGTTTTTGATATTTACTTCTTCCTGATCCGGCATATACGTGTAGATCACCTCTCCGTCGAAATAATTAATCACGTCCATCACGTCGATACGGTACATGTTGTCTTTCATATACGCTTTCCCGGGGTGCGTTTCTTGAATATTTTCCTCCTTGTTGATCATGGAAAGGTCAAAAACGATTTCTACTGCCGGGTAGGACTTGATCTGTCCAACAGTTTTATCCAGAATTGCCTTTGCTTTTTCGTCGGTCTGGGCGGAAGCGAAGGTACCGCATAACGCCAGAATCATAAATGTTAGAATATACTTCATACCATGTGTTGTTTTATGTTGTCTTTTTTCTTTAAATCAAGAGCAAATATAGGGATTATCCCGCAGAAGCAAAAAAATATTGGAAAAATTGCTACTTTCGCACGTTTTAAAAAAAGGAAATGGATAAGCTTAAAGGAATTCTGTTTGCGGCATTATCTGCAGCTACTTTCGGGTTGATTCCGCTGTATGCAAACCAAGCTATACTGGATGGGGTTAATAATGAAACAATACTCGTGTATCGTTACGGGATAGCGGGAGTTTTATACGCTATCTATTTATTGTTTCGAGGAACCAATATGCGGTTAAGTCGTGGAGAATTGCAGGAGGTGACGATTGCAGGGGTGGGGGGATATGGAATTACGGCCTTTTTCCTGATGTGGTCATACCATTATATGCCCACGGGGGTCGCGACAGCGATTCATTTCTTTTATCCCGTGGTAGTGGCATTGCTTATGGCTATTTTTTATAAAGAACGTTTACCCTTGGCCGTAAGGGCAGGAATCGTGTTGGCTATATGTGGGGTGTACCTGTTGTCTTGGACTCCCGGTGAGGTGAAATGGATGGGATTGTTTTTTGTATTGATGTCAACGCTTACTTACGGATGTTATATTACCGCCTTGAACCGGCCCGTGTTGAAACGGATAAACCCGGATGTGCTGACTTGTTACGTGTTATTATTTACCGCCCTGTTCTATTTGATCGTGGCCGTGGCGCGAGGAAAGATGGAGATTATCACGAGACCCCGGTTTTTGATGGATATGGGGCAGTTGGCCGTATTAAGTACGATCGTTTCTGCCCGCTTGCTAGTCGCGGCCGTGAAACTGATCGGTTCCGTGACGAGTTCCGTGCTGGGAACGTTGGAGCCGATAACAGCAATCGTCGTGGGGGTGCTTTATTTTAATGAACAATTGACCTACGTGAATTACTTGGGATTATTGGTCGTGCTTGTTGCCGTTCTTGTCGTGATCTGCAAGATGAAAAAATAAGGGGGAAACTTCTATTATTATGATGCAACCTATTTATTTTTTGGCTATTTTTGCGGGTGAAATTGATTTTTAAGAATATCATATGCTGTTGTTTATAACTATAAATTTTTACACTATAACCGATATATTGTTGGCCGCTTTTATATTTTATCAGGTTTATAAGCTGGTGAAAGAAACGGTTGCTATAAATATATTTGCCGGTATTTTTACTTTTTACGTGGCATGGTTGCTGGTGAAGGCTTTGAATCTGGAGTTAGTTTCTGGAATATTGGGACAGTTTATCGGTATGGGAGTGATCGCCTTATTGATTGTGTTTCAGCAAGAAGTTAGACGTTTCCTATTATTATTAGGTAGTAAATATAATCTGCAAAATATATTTAATCTGGAGCGGCTTTTTGCCAAGACTTCCATAAAAGATGAGGTGGCCGCTGCTATCGTGCAGGCCTGTGATTATTTTTCTAAAACAAAAACAGGTGCTTTGATCGTGTTGTCACAAAACTCGGAGTTATATAATTACGCGCAAACAGGCGTGTTGATCCGTTCCATCGTGTCGGAGGAATTGCTTGAAAATATCTTCTTTAAAAATTCACCGTTGCATGATGGAGCAGTAATTATTACGGATAACAAGATTTTGGCAGCGCGATGTATTCTACCGGTTTCCGACAATACGAATATTCCCGGGAGTTTGGGGTTGAGACATCGTGCGGCAATAGGAATGAGTGCCGTAACCGATGCTCATATCATAGTAGTCAGCGAGGAAACCGGAAATATATCTTTTGTGAAGGATGGACATTTTAAAGTTCGTATCACGCCTCAGGAGCTGAATAGTTTTTTACACAATGATTTTACCGGTTTTGTCGTGAATAAGTAATTATAGTGACTTTTCTAGGATAATACCCGTAGTTTTCCTGTAGCATACAGGTGTTAAAGACGAATCATTGCCGTATCAAAGACGTTTCAAAGACGTTCACGGGTGTCTTTGAAAGGTGTATATTTAGGTATTACTATCTCTTTGTCGGTTGTTTTTTCCGTTACATCCCGTCTTGATCCCGGGGAACTGGGGAGGCTTGGCCCTTTTTATCGGGCGGAGGTGAGAAAAGTTTTTCCCTTAACGTTTTGCCAATCACGTCTTTGTAGAAGGATGAGAAAAAAACTTGAAAAATAATGGCGAAAATATTTGGAAACGGGGAAATCTTTGCCTTATCTTTGCACCCGCAAAACAGAAAACAACGCAAGTGGGAATGAGGCTAGAAAGGTAGTTTTCTGTAGAGTTCTTGAAATGCTGAAAAGATAAACCTTCCTTCTATTAGTCGGGTAGTTTGAAAAACATTGAATTACAAGGCTAAAGAAAAAAGTTTGAAAAAACTTTGAAAAAGATTTGGAGGGAAACGAAAAAAGGTTTTATCTTTGCATCCGCTTTCGCTCCTAAAATGAGCGATGCGAAAACAAGAAAACAAGAGTTCTTTAAGATATTGAGATGAACAAAACGTAGCGAGCGTGAATCGGAATCGACGGGAGTCGAGATTCATACACATGACCCTGCCAGAGAAAATTTCTGTAAAGTAACTTTTACCATGAAGAGTTTGATCCTGGCTCAGGATGAACGCTAGCGACAGGCTTAACACATGCAAGTCGAGGGGCAGCACGGGGTAGCAATACCCCGGTGGCGACCGGCGCACGGGTGAGTAACACGTGTGCAACCAACCCCGTACCGGGAGATAACCCGCGGAAACGTGGACTAACACCCCATAAGACCTTTCCCCCGCATGGGGGGGAGTTTAAAACCCCGGTGGTACGGGACGGGCACGCGCGACATTAGGTAGTTGGCGGGGTAACGGCCCACCAAGCCGACGATGTCTAGGGGTTCTGAGAGGAAGGTCCCCCACACTGGAACTGAGACACGGTCCAGACTCCTACGGGAGGCAGCAGTGAGGAATATTGGTCAATGGGCGAGAGCCTGAACCAGCCAAGTCGCGTGAGGGAAGA
>ENA-USUG01001041-USUG01001041.1-human-gut-metagenome-genome-assembly--contig:-NODE-1041-length-47695-cov-15.960414_pt1 | contig 47695 bp, 35 predicted proteins | sample MGYA00250059_ERZ773394 | MGnify/ENA primary metagenome ERZ773394 (study PRJEB29103, sample SAMN06111957) | human gut metagenome | biome: human gut; feature: ankylosing spondylitis patient; material... | reverse complement strand
TCGTAAGATTTCAACTTAATTCTGATTTTTTGGCTCATGTTTTTAATTATGATTTATGATTTAAGATTTACGATTCTTGATTACTCTCGAATCGTAAATCAGCAATCTAAAATTCTTATAATAGGTCTACTCTACCGTTATTTTTCTCAACTACCTCTTTGGCAATTCCCTTCGGAACCTCTGCGTAATGAGAGAACTCCATGGATGAACTTGCACGACCTGAAGACAAGGTTCTCAAGACAGTCACGTAACCGAATTGCTCTGAAAGCGGCACTTTAGCCTCGATCACACGAGCACCGGCTCTTGACTCCATTCCTTCCACCTGTCCACGACGACGGTTCAAGTCTCCGATAATATCTCCCATGTACTCTTCCGGAGTAACTACCTCAAGTTTCATGATCGGCTCTAACAATACCGGTTTTGCCTTTTGAGCTGCTTCCTTATAACCGATCTTAGCGGCCATTTCGAAAGACAAAGCATCAGAGTCAACCGGGTGGAAAGAACCATCAATCAACGTGATCTTCAAGCTTTCCAACGGATAACCGGCCAATACACCATTATCCATAGCATCCTTGAATCCTTTCTCTACCGATGGAATAAACTCTTTCGGGATATTACCACCCTTCACCTCGTTCACGAAAACCAAACCTTCTTTTCCTTCCTCAGCCGGTTCCATTCTAAAGATAATATCAGCGAACTTACCACGACCTCCGGTTTGTTTCTTGAACACGTGACGATGATCAACCGTTCCGGTAATAGCCTCTTTGTAAGCCACCTGAGGAGCACCTTGGTTACATTCTACCTTGAACTCACGTCTCAGACGGTCAAGGATAATATCCAAGTGAAGCTCACCCATACCGCTAATTACCGTCTGACCTGAATCTTCATCAGTTTTAACACGGAAGGTCGGATCCTCCTCTGCCAATTTCGACAAAGCCATACCTAACTTATCCGTATCTTTCTGGGTAAGCGGCTCCACGGCGATACCGATCACCGGTTCCGGGAATGTCATACTTTCCAACACGATCGGGTTCTCCTCGGTACACAAAGTATCTCCGGTACGAATATCTTTAAATCCAACACAAGCACAAATATCACCGGCCTCGATTACGTCCTTCGGCTGTTGTTTATTTGAGTGCATTTGGAACAAACGAGAAATACGTTCTTTCTTCTCCGTACGCGGGTTGTACACGTATGAACCAGACTCGATCTTACCCGAGTAAACGCGAGTATAGCACAAACGTCCCACGAACGGGTCGGTTGCAATCTTGAATGCTAATGCAGAAAGCGGGGCATCCGGATCAATCTCGAAAGTCACAGGCTCTTCCGTACGCGGTCTCTTACCTGCAGCTGCCGGGATATCCAGCGGGTGTGGCAAATAAGCAATAACAGCATCCAACAAATTCTGAACACCTTTATTCTTGAATGAAGAACCGCACATAACCGGACAGAAATCCATAGCGATAACGGCCTTACGAACCACCGCCTTCAATTCCTCAACGGTAATGGAGTCCGGATCTTCAAAGAAACGTTCCATCAAAGCTTCATCCTGAACGGCAGCAGCCTCAACCAATTTCTCTCTCCACTCTTGAGCTTCAGCCAACAAATTCTCCGGGATTTCTTTGATCGTGGCGTTCATTTCTCCATTCTCCCACACGTAAGCCTTCATCTCGATCAAATCGATCACACCTTGGAATCCGTCCTCTGCCCCGATCGGCAATTGCAACGGAACAGGATTAGCATGTAATTTTTCACGGATTTCACGCACTGCCTTAAAGAAGTCAGCACCTGAACGGTCCATTTTATTCACGAAAGCAATTCTCGGAACCCCGTATTTATTAGCTTGACGCCAAACGGTCTCCGATTGTGCCTCAACACCTCCCACAGCACAGAACAATGCAACAGCACCGTCCAATACACGCAAAGAACGCTCTACCTCAACAGTAAAGTCAACGTGTCCCGGGGTGTCAATAATATTTACCTTATATTGTTGCCCCTGATAATTCCAGTAACAAGTAGTAGCGGCAGAAGTAATGGTGATACCTCTCTCCTGCTCTTGTACCATCCAGTCCATGGTAGCCGTACCATCATGTGTTTCACCGATTTTGTGATTTACTCCGGTAAAATACAGGATACGCTCAGTTGTTGTCGTTTTACCGGCATCAATGTGCGCCATGATACCGATGTTTCTTGTAAAATGTAAATCTCTCTTTGCCATTTATCTTATCCCTTCAATTAAAATCTGAAATGTGCAAAAGCTCTGTTGGCTTCAGCCATACGATGAATATCCTCTTTCTTCTTGAAAGCCGCTCCTTCTTCCTTGTATGCAGCCATGATTTCAGCAGCTAGTTTTTCTGCCATGTTTCTTCCGCTTCTTTTGCGAGAGAACAATATCATATTTTTCACGGAGATAGCTCTTTTTCTCATCGGGTTGATTTCCATCGGCACTTGGAATGTCGCACCACCTACACGACGGCTTTTAACCTCTACTTGCGGAGTAATATTCTCCAAAGCTTGCTTCCAGATGTCCAACGCGGATTTCTCTTCCTTCTTGGCCATTTTCTCGTCTACGATGTCAATAGCATCATAGAAAATTCTAAACGCGATAGACTTTTTTCCGTCTACCATTAAATCATTAACGAACCGGGTAACCAACACGTCGTTGAACTTCGGGTCCGGTAACAGGATTCTTTTTTTTGGTTTACTTTTTCTCATCTCTTCTAGTTTACGAATTTGTTCGTTCGCTGCCCTTACCGGTCTTCAACGGTCTCACGACCATTTACTCAACTTTTCGGGAACAACCCATAAACAACTCCTGTCAATAACTCTTTTTACTTCTTACCTTTTGCCGGAGCAGCTGCTGCAGCACCTTTTTTCGGTCTCTTAGCACCATACTTGGAACGACCTTGCAAACGACCGTTTACACCGGCAGCATCCAATGTACCGCGAACCAAGTGATAACGAACTCCCGGAAGGTCCTTCACACGACCACCTCTGATCAAAACGATAGAGTGCTCTTGCAAGTTGTGTCCTTCTCCCGGAATGTAGGCATTCACCTCTTTCCCGTTGGTTAATCTAACTCTGGCTACCTTTCTCATCGCTGAGTTCGGTTTCTTCGGGGTTGTCGTGTACACACGAACGCAAACCCCACGTCTCTGCGGACAAGCATCCAAAGCCGGAGCCTTACTCTTGTCCTGGATTTTTGTTCTTCCTTTTCTTACTAACTGTTGAATAGTTGGCATACAAGTACTTTTAAATTAGTTACTTTTATTCAATTTGGCTCGCAAAGGTAGCAACTTTATATATTACCACCAAACATTTCTACTCTTTTTTTCGGAAAAAAGCATAAGATTGTGAGAAGGTTAGCCGACAATAAGCCGATGAAATTTCATGGCATATTCATTTTTCTCGCACGACACTCACCCCTCAAAGATGTTTCAAAGACACTCGTGAACGTCTTTGATACGTCTTTGATTCGAAAATGATACGTCTTTGATCCCTGTATTCATCGGGTAATCATAGGGTATTCATCGGGTATCTATCCATCAAAACAAATGTTATTCCAGTTATTACTGTTTACTGTTTCTTAAAAAAGAAGCCTGCCATTGATCTGAATTTGTCAATGACAGGCGACTTACTCCATTTTAAGGTATATCGAACTCTCGTTAGATTAATAAAGTCCTATTTCAGCAAAACTTGTATTATAAAAACCATAATAAGTAGCTGTATTTACTTGTAATCTCACATAACGTGCATCTTTTCCTCCCGATACAAATGGAATTAACGTAATTTCCCCACTGCTATTACCTACATTATTTTCTTCAACATACGTCGCGTTCTCCCAATTTATCTGATCTTTAGATACGTTGATCCGAATCGAAGAAGGTGCAATCATAATTTGGTTATCACCACCGGGATAAATCCTTTGTACAAATTTCAAACCTGTCAAATGACGAACTTCAGCAACATCTAAAATCATTTCATAGGTCGTGTACGAATTTAGCTGTAACGGCTGCCAAAACGTATTGACATCACCATCTGTCAAATAATTCACGTTCGAATTATAACCATCCTTGTCCTCAGGATACACGGAAAACACGTAATTTTTTAAGTCTATATATGGAAGATCCGGTTCTACGGTTTCCCCTTTCTCTATGATGTAAGAGGCCTTCTTTAAAGTCTGATAATGTTTATTGTAACGTTCAACAACTAAGCCATTAAGTTCATTCAATGTTTGCAATACAAATTGAGAGAAAGTCAATGCTGTCCAATTCATGTTATCATACGAGGCTATTTCATCATAAAGCTTACTTTGTCCGTGTTCAGCATCATTTGCAGCATTTTCATCTAATAAATATCGATTTTTACCTAAAATCAATTTCTTTAAATTCGGAAAATTCAAAAGATCTTCCAAGCTCCCGAAATTCCAATCCAATTCCAACTCTTCAACCTCATTAACCCAATCTTCCGGGATATTTTCATCGAATCCGTATTGACGTTTTAATTCTTGCTTCATATCAGCCTCGAACATTATTTTATGTTCAAGAACGTACGGCTCGAATTCAATGATATCATCACATCCCGGAAGAGATCCTGTTCGATATAATACCACAGGTTTAGAAGTATCGACATCATCCGGAACGATAAATCTTGTAAAACCACTCATAACAAGCCAATCTCCAAATTCCACGCTCCCTTCATCCCCGTTTATTTTAGTATATTTCAAGACAGCACTTTTAAGATTCACATCCCAACCCGAAAAAGTCAAGATCACTCTATTTTTTACAAAAAAATGTCTTGATATCAGGCGAGTAAAAGCCATTACTTCTTCATGATACTCGGTATAAGGACGACCATAAACCGTATTAACAATCGATTTATTTCCATCTTTATCTACCCCGTAAACGGATATTTCATAATTACCGTCTTCCTCTAAATTGGTGATATCATATTCTGCCACCCCTTTCTCTAGCACGCATTCATTCGTTTGATCATCTTTACTCCAAACAACTTTTACATACGCGACATTTGGATCGACATTATTTGTCCATTTAACTATCAAACGCTTCCAACCCGGTTTCACAGATAAATTACTACATTGACCAAGATAGCGAATTTCACCATCGCCTGTATACTTTTTATAGGTATCTTCCAAGCTTTCGCTACATCCCAATATAGTCATCAAAATAAACAACAACACCGTCGTATATTTATTCCTTTTCATAATTTCTAATTTAATCGGTATAAATTTCTAATTCTTGCATAGCAACATACTCTAACCCATTCCGTTGATTTATGTCTGACGGATTCCATGGCAGATCAAATACGTCATCAATCACGATTTTCAAATATCGATATCCCTCTCCCTGTTCTGCATCAAAATCTATCGCCAAATAAGACGGATCACACTCTTCCATGGCAACCTTATTAGCGAGACGAACATAATTGTACATACTTCCCGCTGCATTCCGAGTCCAACGTAAAGATTGTGCTAATTTCGGAGATTCTTCAAAATTGCCTATTTTCTCCCATGCTTTACTCTCCCAATCACTATTACCATCATCCTTACACCCATAAACGGTCACTTTACAAGGCAACATATTCTCATAATATCCATACCATATACCCGCGGTTTCCGCTTTTGAATATACGGGAGCAGAAAAATCCGGTCCCTTACCACTCATATACCCAAGCATACAATATATTCTTAATTGAGCCGTCAACCTATTCTTCTTCATATCAACATACATTGGATGAGCATTTTCTCCCGCCGCGTTTGGACCTGCCAAAAATGAATAAAAATGGAAACGATCAAATTCTTCTTCATCCCACCAAGTTGTTCCTTTTGTATCTCCATCAAACAAATACTGTAAACCAATTTTATCCTTTTCACTAGTTACAATATTATCACAAACAAATTCAAACTCAGAAGCATCCAGTTTGGATGTAGTAATCGCGTCTATATTTTCCCAAACACGTTCCTTTACCATGTGACCTCGAAAATCTTCTGCACGAATGACTATATCGTACTTTCCGGACTCTTGTTTGGGCTGATAAACAATAAAATCTTCCCCTTCTTCCAAATTAAAACTACTGATCAAAATAGTATCCGGCTCATTTGTACGAGGATTTATTCCTAAATAAAACACGTGAGCCATACCTTTAGAATTTTCCGGATTATTATATGTAACAGTAAATCCATTCCAACCAGATTTTACCTGAACATTATTCATAAACGCTACGGGACCAGAATCTTTTGTTCCAAATGTAATATTAATAGGATTAGATTCTACACCATCTCGCCTACATAAGGTCACAACCGCCGGGACATTACTTTGTGCTTCATTAAAACCTATTAATATAATCGAATCGCAGATACTACTAGCAGAACGAAGCATATCACTCCCAAAGGCATCCTTATAACGTACACAAATTCCCATTATTTCCGGATCGGCAGGAAGATTATAATGCATAATAGCACCACCTGCTATCGGCTTAAACGAAAAAACATCTTCCGAAATATCCGTTAAAAACGTTGAGTCTTCGGACTTAGAACAAGCAGCAATAAATATAGCCACTAACACATAAATAATCTTTTTCATTTTAATCTCAGTAATTACCATCCTAAATTCTGTTTACATTCTGACATCAACACTTCTTCACTTTGGATCGGGAAGAAATAATCCCTCGGAACATTAAACTTTCGTTTTGACCAAACCACAATCGGTCCATCATAATTATGGTAAAATGTTTCAGCAGTCGAACCTAACACATTCCATCCATACTGCGGTGTATTCAATTCCTCTGGTGCTGTCATCCAACGACGTAGATTCCAAAAACGACGTCCTTCAAAAGCAAACTCAATATTCCATTCTTGCTGAATAATCTCGCGCATTCCCAATTTCGTATTTACTTTATCTGGATTACGCGCATAATTTTTCCATGCTTCTTGAACATTTAAAATTCCCGCACGTTCTCTTATTTTATTCAATGGATCATACACCCGGTTATCCGGAGCATCCAGATACTCATTCCAAGCTTCAGAAGAAGCCAGATAAAGATCAGGGAGACGAAAGATAATGCCTCCTTTTTCTGTATTATCTCGACTCGTGTAATAATAGAATGTGATATTGGATCGAAGATATTTTTTTATCCAATAACCACTCAAATTTTGTGGGGTATTATTATCAATACGAGTAATTTTCGTACCATACAATTCCCCTTGATAAGCACATATTTCTTGAGCAACATATTTTTGTTCCGAACCACTTTTTTGCATCCGGTACCAAAGCGTACGATCGGCACCAATATTTGCATAGAAACGAGGCTCACGACGACGATGCAAACCAAGTATTTCGGTATTCAGATTCAAAACATTTGTATATTTCTCATCAGATTCTCTACCCATTGAATACTTCGCCACAACCCATTGTTTATCCTCACTAATCGGAACTCCATGTTCAGTATAAAACATTTCAACCATCTTCATACTTGCCCCCAAACAACCGATAGAATGAGGATCATAGCAATCAGCCCCTTCTCCTTCGCCCGCAAAGAACGGAAGAATATACCCGCATGGACCTCCAGATGTATTACGTACATAAAAAATAGCTTCTGAATTTTTATAATCCGGAGCAAGAGCCGAATCTTCAATATCCTTCATTATATTTAGTAACTTCGTGGGGCGATCTGTATTCCCAGTAACCAGAGTCTTACCGGCAGCCTCACAAATTTTAATCGCTTCATCGGCAGCTTCCGCAGCTTTTCTCCATTTTTCTTTATCATAATCAGGGAAAAGACGTTCTCCATTTTTATTCAAAAAATTTGCAAACATCTTATTACCATTAAACAAAGGTGAAGCCGCATAAAGAAGTGTCATCGCCTTCAAGGTCGCCGCGGATTCCTTGCTATGATAAGTAATACGTGTTGACGGTTTTTCCTTCAAATAAGGTAAATCTTCTATCGCCTCATCACAAAGATCAACAATCGCATTGACAACCTCGTCTATAGGTCTACGAGGTTGTTTCATTTCATCAAGACTTGCATTAGGATCAATATTCTCAGGAACTAAAATAATTGGACCATAACGACGCATTAATTCAAAATAGAAATGCGCCTTTAAAGCTTTTAACTCTGCAGTCCATAATTTCTTTTCTGAATCCTCCATATTATAGACATTACCAATCTTTTCAAAAAAGATATTGATATATCGAATCGCTCCATACGCCTCATTTTTATGCCACATAACTCCGTACGGAGCTTGTGCCATTTGTAAACCATCCCCAATAAACAATCCTCCGGGACCAATTTTTTGTCGACAATACTCACCTGCAACAATTTCATCCGCCCCAAGAAAAGCCGGATTATTCAAAAATTCCGCGATATGCGGTGTGAGCATAATATAACATGATCTGAGCCAGTGATAAGCATCTTCCCTTTTTTCGAAAATGGTTTCAATCGTCTGAATATCATTCTTGGGCACAACATCCAAATAATCCCCACACCCCGTAAGATGAACGGATAAGCCCAGTAATATAGTATATAATAAATTCCTCATCGTTATCTCTATTAAAAATTAACATTTAACGCAACCGAGTAAGTTTTTTGTATTGGATAATTAAATCCATTTTCACCTAATTCCACATCCCATAATTTGAAATTCGTAATACAGAACGGATTATTACAACTCAATGTAAATTTAACATTTTTCAATCTCATTGCCTGAATCCATTTTTTAGGTAAATTATATGCTAATGATAAAGAAGTACAACGCAAAAATGAACATTCACGCATAAAATAGGTACTCTTACGCACTTCTGCACCACTATACCAATTTTCTTGAGGATTATGTTGTGCTATACCATAGGTAGATAAACGAGGCCAAAAAGGCTTACTGGCTTGATTATCTTCAGACCAATGGTCTTTATAAATTGCCGTCAACATAGCATGATCATTCACAAAAGGAGAAATACTTACCGGATTTATAAAAAAAGTTCGTTTTCCCGAGCCTTGAAAAGAAAAATTCAATTCAAAATTCTTATAATTTATAAAACCATTAAACCCATAAACAAAACGTGGTGTTTCAGGATAACCAATATAGGTTGCATCTTCTACACTAATAACACCATCATTATTGATATCCCTATATTTTATATCACCGGGTAAAACATCACCATCTTGCCTCGGAGAATTATCAATTTCGGCTTGATCCCGGAACAATCCTTCTGCAATATACCCGATAGCTTGACTTATTTCATGTCCCACATGACGTTGCCACTCTGGCTTACCATTAGCTTCTTCTATTTGTTTATAAATCACCTTATTATACGTCAGCGTACCGTTTAATATAAACCAAAAATCATTACTAAACGAATGTTGAAGTTTTAATGAAAGGTCCATTCCACGTGAACGAGTCTTACCTATATTATCCAAAGGATTAGCCTCTATACCCATATTAGCAGGAATTACAATACGGTTCGAGATAATATTATGTCGTATCTCTTGATACAAATCAGCTTGCAATTCTACGATTCCTTTAAATAATTTCATTTCCAATCCCAAATTAACCTGCTCTGCAACTTCCCACTGAATATCGTCATTACCATAATTTGACACATATACACGATTTATTCTCTCTGCCATATAAGCTTCTGGATCTTGTCGATGTGTTGCTATAGCGCCAATTTCAGGAATATAAACATATCTTGGAGTACTAATAATACCATCATTCCCCACCTTTCCATACGAAATTCTCATCTTAAAAAAAGAAAGATATTTAGACGTATTTACCATCCAAGGTTCACTTGAAATAATCCAAGCTCCCCCCACGGCGGGGAAAAAACCCATTCGGTTATGTTTAGCAAAACGTTCAGAACCATTATAACCAAAACTTCCTTCAACAAAATAGCGATCTTTAAACCCGTAACTTCCACGCATTGAAAATGTTAAATTCCGTTGAGGCATACCATTCAAGACACTTGAAACCGGAGTATAAGTACGCTCATACATCTGAAAAACTCCCGTAAGTGATGTTTGGTGATCATTCCAGGCTGCCGTGTGTAACAAACGTCCTTCATAAGTGACACGTGTATCAGAAGTGTGTGATTCTGAACCGGCTTGCAATGTTCTGCTTGCAAAAGTATTATCAACTTCAGCCAATTGGTGCTCACCAGTTTCATCATCATAATTAACCAAACGATACTTATAAGGCATCGTACTAAATGGCGTAGAATAGTAATTAGCTGTTACCAAAGAAACACTGGCTCGCAATTCCAAACCCTTTATCAACGAAGACAGATTCTGTATATATTCAGCTCTATTTATAGTCGAAAAACGAGTAGTTTCCGTATATCCTCTTTGCAAAAGCATATAAGGATTAGTCTGCTGTGAAGCAGTTGTTCCAAAACGGATATGAGGCCATCCATAAGTTGCATCACCTGGATAAGTAGGAGCAAAATCCACCGGAGATGCATTGAATGCTTGTTGATATGCTGCAACTTGACTATCAATAGGCCCATGATATTTATCCAACGTCGCGGATGAATTAATTAACAATCTAATTCCTGCATTCAAATTAATATTTAAATTCGTCCGATAGGATATCTGATTATTCGTGATATTACAATCAAATTCATTTAACCTGTCTGTCTTCAACATTCCTTCATCTCGATTATATCCTAAAGAAGCATAATATTGTATGACTTTAGAACCACCGCGAAGATTAATTCCCACCCGGTGATTGATAGTCCTATTTTTGAACAAAATTTTATACCAATCATTAGCAGGATAAACCCATGAAGGATATTTACCGGAAGCTGTACGATTAATGTGTTCTACACTATATTTAGGCGTAGCCGATTCCGAACGAGCCAATAATGCTTGGTTATACTGTCTCATATAAGTAACAGGATCCACAACATCAATCTCTTTCGTCGGTTGAGAAACTACCATTTCATAACGAGTGGTAGTATATACACTTCCTTCTTCTCCTTTTTTCGTCGTGACTAGAATGACACCATTGGCCCCCCTTGCCCCGTACATCGCTGTCGCAGATGCATCCTTTAATACACTAAAACTTTCAATATCTTCGGGAGCAATACGTGCAAGGTCTAATTTTGAACTTTCCACTCCATCCAACAAGATCAACGGATCAGAATTTGCATTACTTTGAAATGAGGTAATACCGCGTATATAAAACTTGGTATTCATCTCGTCCTCTGTCAAAGCAATAGGTAATCCACTTTGTTTCCAACCGATAACTCCAGCAATTTTCCCCACGAAAGCAGACGTAAGATCGTTACTAGAGGATTTTAAGTCCATCGCTTTTATTGTAGTGATGGAACCAACCACACTCTCTTTCTTTTGCTCTCCGAATGCCACGACAGTCACCTCCTCAAGGTTTTCCTCCGTGAGATTCAAACGGATGTTTAACTTGTCCCTCCCTTTAATGTCAACTGTTTCCGTCTTGTAGCCGATAAACGAAACTCGCAAAATGTCATCGGGTTTTGTGGCAATTGAATAGCGTCCTTCTGCATCAGAAGCCACCCCTTGAGTCGTTCCCACAATCACAATTGTCGCCCCGGGAATCGGGTTCCCTTTCTCATCCACGACACGACCACTGACTTTCAATAATTTAACCTCCTGCTCCACGGTCTGTTTTTTAATAACCACCGTCTGTCCCGTGATTCCATACGTTAATCCTTTGCCCTTCACCAGCGAATCCAACGCCACTTGCAGCAAGACATTCTTCAAAGAAAGAGATACATCTTTCACGTGCTCCACATCTCGAGCATTAAACACGAATTCGTATCCCGTCTGCTGCCGCAAATTCTCAATAACTTTCGCAAATGTCACATGCTTCAAATCAATACTTACTTTGGGTGCAGATTGGCCACATACTCGGGTGTTAGCACTGAATAAGAATCCGCCAATTAGAAAAATCGTTTGCAACAGGAAAATAAATTTCCTATTTGGGTTCGTCCCAAACCATTTTCGTCGATTTTTTTTCATAATTTTGTTTTTGAATTTATTTATTGAATTAATTCAGCATAAGGCGAGAGATGTTTGCTCCATCTCTTGCTTTTTTTATTGCCGAGATATTATTACTTTTTTCCCATCTATCCTATATTTCATATTTCCAGTTAATGTTACTTTATCTAACACCTCTTCAAGCGTCTTACTCCGCTCCACGTATATATAATAACGATCGTCTTTCAATGCTTCCGACTCGTACACCACCTCCATGTCATACCAACGGGAAAGTTCATTTATCATATTCTCCAACGTCACATTCTTAAACACAAACTCTCCATTTTTCCAAGCTAACGTAGTTACCAAATCTGCCTCCTTCACGGTCAACAAGCCGGTTTGCTTATCCACTTCACATTGCTCTCCGGGAGCCAATGTCAACGAATCCAATCCCCTCTTCACCATCACTCGCCCTGAAACTAACGTGGTCATAACTTCATTTTCAGCATAAGCTTTTACATTAAATTCCGTTCCCAACACTCTTACCGTCATCACACCTGTTTCCACAAAAAAAGGACAATCTTCATCATGAGCAACCTTGAAATACACCTCCCCTTGTATATAAACACGACGCTCATTCGCCTGAAATTCATCGGGAAAGCGAATTCGAGAATCGGAATTTAACATCACACGCGTACCATCCGCCAAAGTCAACTGATAATCAGCACCTCGCGGGACAATAATTTCATTGTAAGCAATCTCTTGTTTTTCCGGAGATTCCTGCTTCTTTTCCAACTGTTTCAATCCATCTTGTTCATTCACTTCAAAACCAGGAATACCCTCGCTAACAGTTTGATCCGTCTGTATTGGATGAGTTGTTCCGTCTGCCAAAATCAATTGAACTCCAAGTGGCATTCTTTCTCTCGATACTTCTCGCTCGGGTTTAAAGAGTAACAACCATATTCCCAAAATCACTCCAGCCAAAACAGCCGCTCCCGCAATCCACCTCTTCACATAAACAACCACACGTCGCTGCTTTGGAATTCGTTTCCGAACTCGTTGCCAAGCCTTATCCACATCTTTCGATGAAACGTCCTCTATCGGGAAACCCTTTTCGTAATACGATGTGGCATCCTTAATAAAAACCTCCCGCCGCAAATCCTCCTTCTTCCAAACCTCCACGTCATTCTTCTCCTGCTCGGAAGCATTACCTGTTACCACCCGTTTTATTTTTTTCCACTCTATGTCCATAATTTATCATCTCTTTACGTATAAAAGACGATATACTTCAAAAGTGGGGGACAAAATTCAAATGCTTTTTATAAATATTTTAGAATAAAAATATAAATAACTGGAAGTGAATCACGTAGATATCGATACGCCCTTTTAACATGAGTATGCACCGACTCCTCTGAAATACTTAATTCTTGAGATATTTCCCTGTAATTTAAACCTTTAAACACTTTCAATTCCAAAACTTTTCGCTGTTGTTCAGGAAGTTCCTGCAGACATAATTTCACTTTTTCCAAAAGCTCTTGATTGTCTTCATACTCTACGGTTCCAGAAAAGATCAAAGCTTCTGTCAATTTTTCTTTGTTATTATCAATTACTTGTAAATGCTTCAAATAATCCAAACACCCGTGCTTTACTGAAGAATAAAGATAATTTTTCAAATTTGTATCCCAAGGCATTGACTCTGCAGACGTCCACACTGCCACAAACACATCCTGCACAACATCCTCAGCCAAATTCTCATTCATCAAATAAGCATAAGCAAATTTATATAGATCCGCATAAAAAGTTTTAAAAATCTCTTCGAACACCTCGTGAGATTGATTCCGCAATCCACGAACCCATTGCTTATTTGCTATATCATCCGTATTACACACCATAGTAACGTTAAAGATGCGCCAAATATAAAAAATGTTCACTCGATATACATTATCTCGATACACTTTTAACATTAGCAAACGATAATCTCTACCCCTTCTCAGCACTACACTCTAAAAGTCAATTACCACCTTATTAGAATGCCATGTATAATCACAAAAGCCCATAAATTACTTACCGACTGCTTGATTCAATAGCAAGAACAACATCGTTACTTCCGCTATTTTTTGTTTTAACTTTTTATAGGCGATCTTTTTCTGCGTTTTCACCGTATTCTCTGAAACTCCCAACAATCGGGCGATCTCCTCGTTATCTTTTCCCTGCATGGCAAGTTTGAAAATCTCCCTGCATTTCGGAGCTAATTCTTGTTCGGTTTTAACCAGTATTCGTTCAACCTCCTCCTCGATCACGTAATTGATAAAACAAACCTGTGATTCCAGTTCTTGCATTCCTTCGAGCATATACTCGCTCTTCACTCGTTCATGCTTCAAATGATTCAGCGCATTATTACGACTGACTTGATACAAAAAAGATTTCACATGAGCCGCAGATGCCATTTCTTCCCGATTATCCCATAAAGAAATAAACGCCTCTTGAACACAATCCTCACAAACAGACAGGTCTCGGATAAAGCGATGCGTGAACAAACACAAACTATGATAAAAAGTATCAAAGATCTGTTGGTACACTTTTCTGTCACCAATCATTAATCCTTGGATCTTCATTGAAGTTTGTTCTTGCATACACTTACGCTTTATTTATTTCCTCTAAAGCAAAGATAGAAATGAAAATGTAAAAACGAAATGATTTATTTCATTATGTTTCAAGATAGTCTCTTTTTATTTATAAAATTAAAAACTATTTATAAATTTAAGGGGCCATATAACCCCTTAACACAAGCCATCGACAATATTATGAATAAGAAAATAATTCTTATTCATAATACAAACTATCATCACATATTACTTGAAATATACTTTCTTAAAGATTCATCTTTTATATTTGCCTCCAACACAAGAACCAACTTCTGCAACTCATCCTCTTGTAGCCTTTCCGTTTTCAAATACTTCAAAACCGGAAATGCAATATTCATAGCTTCATCATCGTGAAACAATTTAAATCCCTTTTTACAACAAGTATATAATCTTTTCAAATCTTTTTTCATGTAGGCCTCCGCTATATCAATACACGCAGATAATTCTTTTCGTTTTTCCAACTTAAAAGGTCTAATCTCGTTTTTCATATTCACCACTTCTTCCACTGTACTTTTTTTATCGTATCCTTTCAATATATAACTCAACTGGTTATAATATACTGCATATAATTTATCATCAACTTTCTGTTTACCCAAAGATTGAATGAACTCCTCCCGATGGTCAATTAGATATTTAAACTGATCTGTTCCCTTTTTAGTCAATGCCGGACTTTCAAAAACAAACCAGTAACTACTATCCACTTTCTCTGATTCATCCAACAATCCCAACAGAACGTTACTCACATCCTTCGCCTTGCTCTCCTCATATATAGACAACAGAGACTGAATATATCTTGATAGAAAAGCCTTATCCCGATTTCCCTCTTCATACAATCGATCCAAATACCCCGTAGAATTCTCTTCTTTCATTCCTTCTTGTACACGTTTCAAAAATGCATCCGCCTCACCTGAACCAAGTAATTTGTGATACACGCTACCATCCGGACGCAAAATCAAAAATGTCGGGAATGCTCGTATTCCATAGCGTTTCACCAATTCAGGACCTTCTCCTTTCTCCATATCTATCTTCAAACATACAAAATTAGAATTAAAATAGTCTCCTACTACCTCCTGTGGGAATACATTTGATGTCATGTACTTACATGGACCACACCAAGTCGTGTAACAATCCACAAAAACCATTCTTTTCCCACTTTCGGCCTTCTTTAAAGCCTGCTCAAGAGTCAAGTCTTCCCAATAGACTCCAATCGAAGCCAACTTTTTAAATGAACTAAAATAAGATCTCAAATATCCTTTCAAGTCTTCTTCCTTTGCCGCTTCCACGAATTGATCCCCCAATGTTGCCACTTGTCCCCATTGAGCCTTATTTCCATTCTTCTTTATAAAATCCAGAGAGGTCGCCAAAGTCCATAATTCTCCTTGTGGAAGATTACAAATTTCTTTTTCTAGGATAGAGATCATCCTGTCAATATCCTCGTTACAACGAGCATAAGCCAATGCCAATTTCGTTTGAAGATACGTTTTGTCGGGCAAATCATATTCATCCAACTGTTGTTTCATCACATCCAGCCGAGCCACGTCTTCCTTTTTCGCAAAACCGGCAACATAACCATATAACATCCCCGAATATGCCGATGCAATCTTTTGATTTACTTTCATTTCTCCCACGTTTTTCTCAAAAGCAGCTTTATTCTTCAATAAAAAAGAAAAATTATCTGAAGTTAAAGGAGAAAGAGAATTATCCTCATATATCACCCAATAAGGAGTAGAAACTTTCTCGTTAAATGTCAATCGTTTTACCAACTCATCGGCAACAACCTTCAACCGATCTGCATCATAAGCATCCTGTAATGTCATCACTAGATCAAGCATTCTTCTTTTTGACATTTTACCAGTCGTGTACTCTTTATCCAACACGGGTAAAGAATTTTTCTCTTGTAGTCCTCGACTAACCCGCTCAATAAATTCTTCGAGTTCTCCACCACCAACAATACGGTATCTCTCCGTTCCATCTGGTTCCAAAAGTAGAAATGTTGGGTATGCCCTAATTTTAAAACGTGTAGATAACTCTTTTCCTTCCCCTTTCTCCATGTCAAATTTCACGTTCACGAAATGAGTATTGAAAAAATCCCCAGCTTCCTTTTGGGGAAACACCTGTTCTGCCATCATTTTACACGGACCACACCAAGTCGTGTAGCAATCTACAAATACCATTTTCCCTTGAGCTTTCGCTTGCTCCAAAGCCTCTTTTAACGAGATTGATTTAAAACCAACTCCCTGCGCAAATAATTGAACACAGGTAAACACGCCGATAAATAAACATACAATTTTTTTCATACGATACTTTTTAATCCAAAAAACACAGGGGCCGTCCTACATTAGTCAGAACAACCCCTGTTCACAAAAGAGCCTAATTCTTTATCCTAATTCCGTCAAGACAAAAATACGGGGGAGTTCTCATTCTACCGGTCCCTTCTTCAACATCCGATGAAGCAACATGAAACACGACTTTTGAGACAACGCCTAATGAACTCAAATCTACTTTATACCAGTCGTTTATAACCAAACTCCAATCCGGATGGTTCGGGTCGCCCTTCCGGGTACACAAATAGAATTCCACTTGCCCGGTTTCCGTGCTCCCGTTATATCCCGTTACAATCAACTTATAGTAATCCTTGTCATCGTTCACCATCTTCTTGACTCCTCCCGGTACATTCGTGTACCACACGCCTTTTTTATTGGCACTACCCGGAATATTCGGATTAGCCACGGGTTCTTCTTCCGTCCCGTATTGATCCCCGTACACTAAAGCCAGATACACGTATGTTGTATTCGCCACCAAAATATGCTCTACCACCGCCGGAGATTCCAAGGTAAAATAAGCATCATCTCCTTCCACTCTTCCCACGGCATAAATTTCATTCGCATTCGGGAAACGGGTATAAACACTATAAATATTGGAATCCAACGCTTCTTGCGTGGCCGTCCACGTAAAAGAACGATTATTCCGGTTGGAATAAGCAAACCCAGCATACGTTCCGTCACCATTTTTCTTTGTATTAAAGGTCACAGAATTCCTATGTGCAGCTTTTGAGGTAAAACCACCATCAGGAATTATATGGGTAAACCGCTCTAGTGACAGTTCGTTTAATGTCACATCATTAGGTACAGGAGCAAGCACGTCTTTATCATCAGAACATGCAGCCAATCCTATAATAAGAACAAATATAAAACACCACTTTCTCATAAATCTCTTTTTTATCGTTTATCAGATATCTGAATTAATTACCAAGCTCTGGATTCTGAACGGCTAATGGATTTTTAATCCGTTCATTTTCCGGAATCGGCCAGCAATACTGGTTCTCCGTGAAATTTACATCCGGCTTCAACGTGTATATCCAAGGTTTATTCTGGGCTACACTAGCATCCGTGTCATTTATAAACCGTAAAGCAGCAAAATACTCGCTTCCGTTTTCCAGGAACTGCTCCACCCAAATCTCCTGAAATATAGCCCTTAAAAGAGCTTGTTTGTTACCGGGAGATAAAGCCGGTAAAACCGGATTTGTCCGACACGCCCGCATATCATTTAACGGCTTTAATGCCTCCTCTAAAGAATAATCATCCAAGCGAGCTTTCAGTTCAGCTTCCATCAAATACAACTCCGCATAACGGAAATAATAAGTAGCGTAAGGAGCATCCTTCGTATCATATCTTCCACCATGATACAATTTCACGGGAGTAAAAACCTTCTTCGTATCCCAAGTTTCCGGTGCTCTAGCCGAATCCATTACCACTTCATACCGGGGATCTTCTTTTAACCATCCGGTTGCAATATCAGAATAAGTATTATTATAACCGATATTATACGAATAATCAAACTCGTAAGAAGTCGTGCTAGCAAAATCACCCAAATACCTTGCCCACAAAACCTCTTTTGAATCCCATCCGGCTTTATACATAACAGCAATATCCGTCTCCATCTGCCACGCAGCAGGAGCATCCCGTTTCACAGTTTCAACCAATATCAGAGCATCCTTCAAATCTTGAGTAGATCCCCTCATCACACCCCGGTAAAGTAATATCTTTGCCTTTATCACCTGTGCCATTTGCCGGGATAAATAACGAGAAGTCGTAAAATCCGGCATATTAGCAATAGCATCATCCAAATCCTCAAATATCTTCGTGTAAGATTCACCCACACTTAGACGAGAAACCTGCAAATTACTCAAATTAGACATTTTATCCCGGTATAGAATTCCATAAGCCGAATCATCTGCATCCCACCATCTTCCAAAGAACCAGAATAAATTTATGTAAGCCCAGCCCCGCATACACCGTGCTTCCGCCAACATCTCCTGTTTACGTTCTGGTGTTGGAAATTTATTTTCTGCCAGATTTGAAATAGCCTCAATCGCAGCATTAGCTGAATTTACCAACGTGTAATAAGACTTCCATGTTCCATTCATATCATTGAAACCCTCTTTATACGACATATTAAAATGAGCCGTGTAAGACGAATAAAATCCGCCCTGTGAAGACAACCTACACCAAGTTGCCCCTCCAAACTCGGAACTGGAAGCCACAATTGCATACATTCCGTTAAGAATATTTTTTGCCCCACTATAATCCGTGACGGCATTATCCAGTGTCAAATTATGCTTGGGAACCTGATCCAAAAAATCCTCACATGAAGTAAAGAACACGATCCCCAACAACATGATATAATAACTTAACTTCTTCATCATATCCTATTTTAAAGTTATTTTTATTCCCACATTATAGGTTCTAGCAGACGGGTAACTACTATAATCAATACCCATATTATAAAAAGCACTGTAAGACGTGCTAAAGTTTCCTTGCGGGTCCATACCCGGGTATTTTGTCCAAGTAAATAGATTCGTGGCTTGGAATGTCAGATCAATCGCATCCACGATACTGGACCCGAATAATCGTTTCGGTAAACGATAACTGATATTCAACGCTGATAATCTTAAGAATGAAGCATCATGTACATAACGATCCGTAATAATGGAATTGGAACCCCAGCCATAATACATAGCCCTTGGATAACCTCTGTCTACCCCTGGGTTCATCGTCCATGACTTCAACACATTTTTCGAAACATTATATGCATTAATATCTCCGGCACTACTCTTTTCTTCATCATAAAAACGATCGGCACCAACCGAATACGTGAATGTAGCATTCACCATCAATCCCTTCCAATAAAGCGTTGTCCCAAATCCCCCGAAGAAATCCGGATTCGCATTACCGATTTCCGTACGATCGCCATCTGCCGTAATCTGTCCGTCACCATCCAAATCCATAATATACAAATCACCCGGACGCTCGTAATTATTATTATCCCGGTAATACTGCTGTTGCCCAGTCTCCGGATTAACCGTTTTCAAGGCAACCAACTCTTCATTCGTCCGAATCAAACGTCCCCCGTACTTATACCCGTACAGGATTCCCGTTTTCCCTCCCACTTTGATCTTGAAATAGTCATAAGCTCCGCCCCCGAAATACTCGGCCTCACTATTCAACTTCTCCAATGTCGTAATATTTCTCGCCACATTAAAATCAAAATCCCAAGTCAGGTCTTTTTGTGTATTCTTAATAATATCCACCTTAACATCAAACTCGAATCCTTTATTTTTTAAAGAACCGATATTTTGAGTCACTGAAGAGAAAGAAGAAGAATAAGGAACCGGATCACTATATAACAAATTATCTACCTTCTTCTGATAATACCCTATAGATCCCCGAATACGATCATCCCAAAAACCGTAATCCAAACCAATCTCCTTTTGCACTTGGGACTCCCACTGCAAAATATCATTTCCCAACGAAGAAGGTTTAATTCCCGGAGCATCATTATAAGTTGCCGATCCCATCAACGTACGCCAAGCATAATTGCCTAAATTTTGCGAACCGGTCTTTCCGATAGACGCTCTCAATTTTAAATAAGAAACTATATGAGAATAATCCTTCAAAAAGTTTTCCTCGGAGATTATCCAAGCTAAAGCTCCCGATGGGAAATATCCCCAACGTTTATCCGGTCCGAACTTGGAAGAACCGTCTGCACGGAAAGTAAACGTGGCCAAATAACGATTCTTGAATTTATATTCCAAACGGGCAAATGTTGAAACCAACGTGTTGGAATTATAACTTGAAGCAATCGAATTCTTTGTTGCTGCACTTCCTAAGTTTGTTAACACCTCATCATCCGGAAAATTTGATCCAGAGGCTGATAATCCATCAGATTCGTATTTTTCTATCGAGAAACCCAACAAACCGACTAAATTATGATCTTCCAGTGTTTTAAGATAAGTCAACGTATTATCCCACACGTAAGTATAACTTTCATTTTTAGAAACCGTGGAAGAACTGATACCATCATCATAATATTTACGGTTATAAGTCAAATTCTTATTTATACCATACTTTAAAGTTCCATTTGTTCGTAAAGTAAGACCGGGAATAATATCCCATTCCAAACCTAATGAACCGGTAAAATCCTTCCCTTTTCCTTCCTTAATATTCTTTAATGTAAAAAGAGGGTTCTCCACGTAATAACTGATCATATTAATTGATCCGTCCTCGGTATAGGCTGGGTAGTCCGGACGCATATTCAATATCGTACCGATCATGCCATCTTTATCGTCTGTTACACGGGATGTGGCACGCAACCCCAATTTAAAACGAACAACATCCCGAATAGATGCATCAAAATTAAAGCTACCACCCAACAATTTTGAACTACCGCCTTTCACGATTCCTTTTTGATCTTTATAAAAGAAAGAGGAACTATAAGAAGATTCTTTCGATCCACCGCGGATACCCAAACTATACTCTTGTGTCGCCGCATTATGCGTCATCAAATCCCACCAATCCGTATCTGCCCCATAATAAGCATCTTCCAAGAATAAATCATCCGTTAGCGTTTCCAAATCAAACTGACTGTAATTCGTTTTAGCATTAAATTTTGTCTCATCTATATATTGCCGAGTAAAATAATCCAAACTTCCTCTTGTAAAGAAACTGGCTCGTACGGATGCTTTCGACAAAGCAATATACTCCTCGGCATTCAACACCCCGAAATCATTCGCGTTCATGGTCTGAATCCCGTAACGGGCAGAGAACTCCAACGTGGGTTTCATCCCTTTTTTACCCCGTTTCGTTGTCACAAGAACCACTCCATTGGCAGCCCTTGAACCGTATATGGCTGTTGCTGACGCATCTTTAAGAATATCTATCGTCTCGACATCTGTCAGATTCAGATTATACAACGTGTTCGAAATATTTCCTGATGTTCCAGCAGAATATTCCGGAACCCCGTCAATCACCCACAACGGCTGCGAATCTCCCGACAAGGATGATGATCCTCGGATAATTACCGACACCGGAGAAGTAGGGGACGCAGAACTGATCATCACGTTTACTCCTGGAGCCCGTCCCTGTAACATCGATTGAATGGAAGCGCCCATTGGAGCCGTCTCAATCTCCTTTTTCCCAAGCCGGGAAACAGCTCCCGTCATATCTTTCGCTTTCGTAGTACCGTAACCGACAGCCACAACCTCGTCCAAACGATTTATTTCCTCCTCCAATACCACATTGATAACCGTATTATTCCCGACAGTCACATATTTCGTCTGCATTCCTACAAAAGAGAAACGTAAACGCACATTATTCATTTCCGGATAAGTTAATACATAATTTCCATTAACGTCCGTCACTACTCCCATCGTGGTACTGTCAATCATCACAGATACCCCAGGCAAAGGCAATCCCTCCTTGTCCATTACCCGGCCTTTTACTTGTTTCTCCTTTTTCACGTTCTGTTGTAACGGCATCTCTTTCAATGGTACTATCACAACATTCATACCCACCACATTAAATGTCAAACTAGACCCTTTCAGGCACTCTTTCATTACATCCCGAATATCTGTATCCTTTAAATCCAAAGTCAGATTACGCACAGATTCTATTTGACTATTCTGATAAACAAACCTATAATCCGTAGATTGTTCCAGAATATCCATCACCTTTTCAAGCGATGCTTTCTCAACCCGTAAAGAAACTTTGGCGTATTGCCCGAACACCGTAGCTGAAACCGGAACAACACCTAGAAACAGAAAAAATGCTAGCAATCTCATTGTTAACAACCTTTTTAATAGCCATCTTATCCAAAGATAGACACAACTACCTGTTTTTTTCATACATTTGTAAAGTTTTAAAGTATAACAATTCCGGTTTAACCGGATCCAGAGGACGAGGTAGTGCCAATACCTTGTCCTTTTCTATTTACGTCTCACGAAAATATTTTTCCCTTTTATTTCAAAATCCGTATCCCCCGTCATCCGCAAAAGATCAATAATCTCCTCAAAATGTTCAAACCGCTTCATGTTTCCCGTAAACACAACATCTTTCCGAGAAACATCTTCATAAAAAACCTCCACATCATACCAACGAGCCAACGTGTTCAACACCTCTTCCAAACGTTGTTTACGAAATACAAAATTCCCATCTTTCCAAGCGGTATATAAATTAACATCCACACTTTTCCTAACCAGCTCCCCTTTGCTCGTAAGAATTGCTTGTTCTCCGGGGAAGAGTTCCAGACTCTTGTCTTTCCCTGAAATAAATTTAACTTTCCCCGAAACAAGCGTGGTCATTTGTTTATCCTCATCCAAGTAATATCGAGCATTAAACTCGGTTCCGAGTACCTCTATCCGATTCCCTTCCATCTCCACACGAAAAGGCCTATTCTCATCCCGCTTTACTTTAAAATAAGCCTCTCCCACTAGGAAAACCCGACGCTCTGATTCTTCAAATTTCACGGGGTAACGGAATTTTGTCTCCGAATTAATATACACTTCAGTTCCATCTTCCAGCACGAGAGAAAATTCACCACCTCTTGGAACTCTCAACTCATGGTATGCTAACTTTCCGTCTGAATCCTTACTTTCATAACGAATCCCTGCATTCCCCTTTATGATTGTCACTCCATCTTGATCCGATAATATCGAATTTTCCTCTTTCCCGTCAAGAGGCAGATGTTGTCCGTCTGCCAGAATCAATTCGGCCTTTATGCTACCCGGATTAATACGGACTTCTGAATGTAACGGCATTTGGGAAGATTTTTCCGGCAGTAAATACATCACGAAAAAAATACTGGAAATAACAAACACGACAACAGCAGCATATCGGATACAATACGTGATCCACGACCTCTTCCCCCCGGTTGCCCGATCCACTCGTTTCCAAGCAGAATTCTTGTGCAACTTCTTAACTAACTGAATTCGTTGTTGAGAATCTCTCTGATTACGAATCTTTTCAAACAATAATTTATTATCTTCCCTCTCATCCAACCATTGTTCCAAAGTTAATCGCTCCTTATCGGAAAGCTCTCCATGCAAATCTTTCACGATCAAATAAGGTATATGCAAATAATTCGTCAAATCTCTCATTATTCCTTCGTTTAATAAGAGAACAAAAATGGGATCTAATAAAAAAATAGAAAACTGTTATTTTACTGACAACAAGAGATATACTAAATTTAGAAAAAGATTATTTATCTTTAAATAGAAATATCATTAAACGAACGTTTATTCATATTTTTAATCCGTCATTCCCCGCACTTTATTTTACTGCTTTCTCCTCTTTTTTACAAACAACCAAAGCAAATCTACTCATATTACAATTCACCCTCTTATCTGGGTGAAAGATAAAATAAAAAAATTATTCTCTTATTCGAACCCACTTGACCGCATCTGCAAAAACTCGCTGTCCTTCAACGCCTTTATCTGACAACTCTAATTTTGCTTCTCCTTTATTAAAACGAAAATTTCCTAAAGAAAGCCATTCCACGTTCCTTCGGGGATTCATCTTTTGTTGAATCTCTTCCACTCCTTCTGCATGATGCAACGTGTAATATTGATACACCCGGGGCAAAGAATGCACTCCCGATATAAACGTAAATATAGAAGATGCAGCGTAATCACTTTGATTCGCCACGAACACCTCGTATAATCCGTTTTCGGGAAGATTTGCCCGCCAGATTGCCTTGGATTCCCCAGTCCCACAAATTTTGTAATAAGCGGAACGTTCGGGTTCTCCATAAAAAATTTTATTATAAACAAGACGCCACATCCCGGGGGCCGAAATTGGTTTTCTATACTTTCCTTTCTCTTTATTTCCATGAAAAAATGCATACATCTTGTTTCGTGAAGCAGCGTCCACTAACGAGAACCCCGAATCTTGATTATCCACAACGATTTCATCATTCAATTTTCTAAAATACTTCGAATCAATTTCCCGTTCGCCACTTGTACATTCCATAATAATTTCATTTTCAACATCACAATTCACCCAAATGTCCATCGGGCGATTTCCGGATATATTTGTACAATATCCTACATACAATGGCTTCTTATCACATGGTAACCATATTTCCATCGCTTTTCCTGCCGGAAGATAATAATCCTTTAGCACCTCTTCTTTAGGCATATAGCCTAATAATCCTCCAAAAGAAAATATACCATCTGTCTTTCCCGAATTCAACACTTTACAGGAAATCTGAAACCCGGAATACTCGTCTGTCTCTATTTTCCTCATCTTTGCATCCCTTACTTCAAAAACTGGTAATCCCTCTACCATGTATATTTCCCTAAAGAAAGGCTCAAAATCTACCCCTAAAGAATCCCGAAACATTGTCTCAAAATCATCAAGAGAAAATTCTCGAAAACGACTAAAGGAAGAAGCCTGCTCCAAAAATCGTTTGAATTTTTCTTCTGGTACTTGCATAGAGATCCTTTTACGTAGGTAAGTACACTTTAACTTCACCATTTGTTCTAACAACTCAAGCGACAAATTACGATCTTTTGCTGCATCTTCCAACGTCCTTGATAAGAAATAATCCGATGCAGACATTTCTACATATTGATTAAAAACTTGATATGATATTCGATCTCCTAAACTTTCCCAAGGGGAATGAAAAAAAGTACTAAAAAAAATATCCATTAAAGGGTACTTTTCCGAGCGAACATTTCGCACATAATAAGTTGAGAGCGGAAAAATGTAAAGAGGATTTTCCACTTCTTCCATTTCACTGAGATCTTCTGATAATTGCATTTTTCCTGGTTTAAAACTAGTACGCCGAAAAGAGAGTAAAGGATGTTGGAAATTACCTCCCGTCCATCTCCAAAACACACTCTCCAATTTAATTCCAGCCTTTATCGCTTTTTTAAAATTCGATGAAACCATCGTAACTGCATATTCCGGTAGTAAAAGTAATTCCGGCTGAACTCGATCACTCCCACCTTTCTGCTTACGAAAATACGATGCGAAAGGTAGGGCCGTTTCTACCAATGTCAATCGTTTAAAAAAATATCCCGTTCCATTCTCACGTAAAAAAGCCGTACTCGTCTTCAATACTTCAACGATATTAAACTCCGGATCATCAAAATCTTCCGAAAAAAAATCATGTCCACGAAAATAATACAACGAGTATAACACAGAATCTACCATAACAGACCTCTTCTCGTAATCTCCTGCACAAAACGTGATACCCGTCAAACGCTCTTCATTCGTGAATCGCAACGTATCCCCATGTCGTGTTTGAGCTCCTTGTGAAATGACCGTTCGATCTGTTTCTCCCACCACGGACAACGTGTATCGCGTAAAATTCTTTCGTGTATCCCAAGGCATTACAGGATTTACTGGCGAACACGTTACCGGATACCACAAACACTCCGGAATCAACAAGGTTTGTTTCTCTCCCCAAAAAACGTTTTGTTTTCCCAATCGGAAAAATCCAATATCCCCGGAAGTCCGGTAATACTCTTCATCCGGAATATCCAAGTAACAGATACGACCGTCTATCTTCCCGGCATACACCACTTGTAATTTTACACTATCTTTCACGCCAAGTGGCACATCCACGGTCAATACTTGATGATCTCTAACGAAAGGAACTTCCTGTCCCCTAACCATTACTCGTTTCACTGCCAAACCCGGATTTAAAAACAACAACAGACGGTTCATCTTTTCTCCCGTCGTATTTTTCAACATCAACTCACAATCGCCCGTAAAACAATCCCCTGATTGCCGAAAAACCAGAGACAACGACTCCAAGTCTCCCGTCGGTTCCTCAATATATCGCTCGAATGTTCGAACATATTCTTTCCGCACATCTATCTCCCCTATATGCGGTAAAAAATACAAAACTCCCATGCAAGCCCAAAGAATAATACAAACCATACCCACCATCCTCGTATTTTTCACCGATTTGAAACAATTCGGTAAACGATTTGCAAAACCGATTGCCAGAAACAGCAAACCAGTTCCTCCCAATAACCACGCCAAACGTTGCAAAAGATAACACCACAGATTCACGTGTCCTGTCACATCCGAAAACATATTCGGGAGAGCACGCGTTGTAAAATCAAAAAAACCATTGCCTATATCATACAAATACAACCCGACAACACCAAAAACGAGTATTAAAACCAGAGATACCACCACCCGATTTTTCCCCCATACCAAAAGCGACATTGCCATTCCCACCGACAACACGAAGCCGGGCAACACTAACGTCACAAAATAAAAAACATATATCCAGAAAGAAAATTGAGAATCACTCGCAAAAAGATTCACCAACATCGAAAATACCATAGAGACTAGACAGGTCAAAAAGACAACCCTTGCGATTCCCAACACCTGTCCGAAACTTCGCTCCACGTTACTTATCGGGTGAACCAACAAGGATGCTTCCGTATCCCGTTTTTCCCGATTCAAGACTTCATGCACGGCAAAAATCACGAACAACACCTGCACGATGTTAAAACACAAGGCTTGAAAATAAGGGAAAGACGAAGGTAAAGCCATCCAATACCACTCGTTTCTCACAAAATTACCCTGAATAAACAATTGTGATACATTAATACCCACAACAATCAAGGCGAACAACTTAAATATCCACCCCCGACGAAACTGTATCGCTTCGTACTTTGCCATTAATTTAATATAACTGACATCCATAATTACAATTTTTAATAACAACATTACAAACTACCGAAACTTATAACTGATTATAACAAAGGCATCTCCATCATTCTCTTTATATATTTTGATTATATCCGGATGTTTCCGACAAAATTCATCCCATCCCGAAAGTGATAAATGTTCTTTCAAACGATCTATCTTTCGGGTAAAATCCTGCGGACGATAATAAAAATTGAAATAACAATCATCAAAATACAAATCACTCCAAGCCTGGAAGTAAGTTGATGGGAAAAGACGAGATTGGGGAGACGATGGAAACAAGATATCATCATCAACAAAAACATAATTAGAAGTCTTTCCATTGGATTTATCATGAACAAAATAATAATACCTCGTCTTAAAAAAATACTCCCCGATCACATACTTCTGATTTTCTTTCAATTTAACATGTATTATACCCGCCTTTTGAACAGCTTTACCGCAATCTGTGAGTAATAATTCCATATCAAGAAGAGTTGTATGTTTCCCCTTATCCAAGCAATAACAAGGAATCACACGATTTTTCTCCACAGAATAAACATGGCTATCATAAACATTATACAATCTAATACAACCATCATATGTATAAGAACTATATTCTTCACCTTGCTCACGTCCCACCAAAGAAAAAAACTGAAGAACCGTATGACCATCAGTATTTGTAATCTTTAGCCAATATTTATCAGAATTTTTATTTCCCTGTTGTTGATACATACGCCACAAATACAAATCATTACCTACACCTCCTTGTAGACTGAAACCTGTTGTCCGCATTCCTGTAGAATTCTCTATCTTTCTACGAAAATTCAATTTTCCATCTAACGAATAATTCAAATAAGCCCTAGTTACATAAACACCTAATGTTCCATCTGGTTCCAACTGAATCCCATTAATGCCAACTCTCTTATCAAAATCCACGTTATTCCCGATCCGTTGCAAGAAATGACCGTATCTATCAAACACCGCAATATAACGCTCTTCCATTTTTATCTCCAATAAAGCAATAAATTGATCTCCAACTTCTAAAATATCGAGCATCCTGTCATAGGAACAACCATTTAACGAGAATATTCGATAGCCATCAAATAATTCAGATGTTCTTAACGTTATTGCCTCTTCGGGACAAAGACGGATCACGGGTACAACAAGAGAAGACTCTTGGCTATATCCATTTTGTAAAAATAAACACAATTGTAAATAAATAAACAGCACCCTAAAATTCATTATATTTAATATTTTAAAAGCCAAACGATTCTCCTTCAAAGAAAAGAATTCATTTGGCATCAATTTTATTTACAAATCTTCCTCCATAAACTCACACATATTACCAAACCACCCTGGATTACAGACGCAATACCCGTAATAAGCATCCCATTCCAAATTATAATCAAGCACAACAAAACGGCCATGGTCTGAACAAAACATTTTAACATCATATATTCCTGCAAACCACCTCGGCTCGTTAAACGACATCAAAACAAATGCTCCCGCAACTCCAAGAAGCACGACTAATTTTTTCACTTGCTTTTTCATAGTTTTAAAGTATAAAGTAAATCATCCGTACCAACCTCGCCTAGTACTGGCTATATTACACCGTTCGCCCCGCTATCGAAACTTGTAACTGATAATAACAAAAGCATCTCTATCATTCTCTTGATATATTTTGATGATATCCGGATGTTTCCGACAAAATTCATCCCATGCCGAAGGTGATAAATGTTCTTTCAAACGATCAACCTTTCGGATAAAAGCCTGAGGACGATAATAAAAATAGATATAGTGATTATCAAATTTATTCCAATTATCAAAATAAACTGACGGGAAATATTTAATCGGGAAAGACAAAGAGAACAAAATATCATCATCTATCGAAACATAATTACAAGTCTTTCCATTTGACTTATCATGTACAAAATAATAATACCGTTCTTTCCAAAAATAACTGCCCATTACATATTTTCGATTTTCGTTTACATCTATACTATGTAAACCAGCTTCCAGATTCGCTTTCTCTTTGTCTTTACACCACAATTCAAAATCAAGAAGAACTGAATGTTGGCCCTTATCAACATAATAACTTGGGCTTATTTGATCCCCTTCCACGGAATAAATATAACTGTCATAAACATTATACAATTTGATCGTATCCCGATAACGATAAAAAGAACCTTTATCACTGTTTTTCAATCCCTTCAAGGGGAAAAATTGCCGAACAAGACGACCGTCAGTCGTCATAACTTTTAACCAATAACTTTCGGAATAATTTTTACCTTGTCGATAACGTCGACACCATAAATACAAATCATTCCCCACACGCCCTTTCAAAGCAAAATCCTCGTCCCAAATACCGGTTGTATTTTTTATTGCCCGGCGATAATTCAATTTCCCTTCCAGCGAGTAGTTTAAGTACTCCGGATTCGAAGAAGCATAAGCTCCAAGCGTCCCGTTTGACTCAAAAAATATATCATGAACGTAATGATACTTGTCACAATCATCATTACTTCCTATCTTTCGTTTAAAATTTCCAGATTTATCAAACTCTGCAATATAATTATTACCAAGGCTTATCTCAAACAAAGCAATAAATCGGTCATCCAGTTCTAAAATATTTTTCACCCACGTGTAAGAACACCCCTTTAACGACATTACCCGGTAACCGGTGAACAATTCCGACATCTTTAACGTCTGAGCCTCTTCCGGACAAAGACGAATCACAGGTACATCGGAAGATTTCACTTGCCCATAGCCTCTTTCCAAAAGAAAGAAATAGACAAAACAAAAAAACAAAAGTCTAATATTCATCATACTCTTAAAAATAAAATCAAATGGTAATTTCCACCAGGAAACAACCATTTAATACACTCAATTTTTATTCCGGCATAAATTCACAACGATCGCCAAACCAACCATTACGGCATTCACAATACCCATAATAAGCATGCTTGTTAGGCTGATAATCAATTTCAACAAAACGCCCATTAGGTCCACAATACGTCACGATATCAACGGCATCATCAAACCACCTCGGTTCATTAAACGACATTAAAACAAACGCTCCCGCAACTCCAAGAAACACCACTAATTTTTTCACTTGCTTTTTCATAGTTTTAAAGTATAAAGTAAATCATCCGTACCAACCTCGCCTGGTACATGGCTATATCTATTTTAAATAATCATCCCGGATCAATTTCATATAATTATTCAACACGCTCAACGTATGATCATTCAATATCAAATAAGCCTGTACCTGCCGTTGAGTTCCAACGTGAAAAATTGCGGTTTCTCGTCCTAATCTATTCCCTAAAGGTCCAGTTTCAAATACTCGATACGGGTAAGTTTTCAATATCTCAAATAAAGCCGGATCACATTTCTCATCGGCAACGACAACCAACCGAGACGGGTCCACATCCTTACACGTATTCAACATATAACTTAATCGTTGATCCCATAATTTATCTGTCATATCACCAGCGATGTAAAGCACCATGCAATCCCGCAAATCATCATGAATACTATCCGACCTTTCATTTGTTTGAATCCTGATGATTGAATCGCCATCCCACCATTTCTTTTTATACGTTTCGAAAAGTAATCTTAATAGGAAATCCGTACCCTCGTGCATTCTCTCGATCCCCATTTCCCGGTAATGACACGTCTCCCGCCAATAGTTTCTCGAAGCTGTCAAATAATTTACATATATCCCTCCGGCAATAATAATCACCAGAAACACAATAAAACTTATATCCGGTTTCTTTTTCATTACTTTAATTATTAGTACAACGTAATTGTATCTCGTGAGGCGAATCCGGCAAATTGGAAAATACATACGCCTTTTTATAAACCCGTCCTTCCCCCGTTGTTTTATATTTAACCCTTATCACTCCGGCTTTCCCGGGCAACAAAGGCATTCGATTCCACGAAAAAGACAAACAATTGCAACTTGTTTCTATGGCAGAAATAATTATCGGAGAATCAAACGAATTCCGGTAAACAATATCAAACTTGGTCTCTTTATCATCCGCCTCCCTTGTAAAATCATAATGATCAGCAAAAAGCCGTTTCTTTTCCCCATTAGTCTCTCGTGTCTCCCCGAATTCCATTTGAGCGAGATACTCGCAATAAAGTAACTTATCTAAATCATCTAAATTCCTTAACGCCCTTTCTTTGTACTCAAAGGCTTGCTTATCATCTCCAAAGAAGGTGCAATATCGCCATCCGAGATAAAGATTCATAAAATAAGGTTCCGTATCCAATGACTTCTTTACCCGGAGCATCCCATTCTGCAAGATTATCGTATCCGTATCCGGGCAAGTTAATTGAAATGCTGCCTGCAAAACATTCTCAAAAAAAGAATAGAAATCCGAAGAATACGACGTGTAAAGAGGTACATTCAAACGAGGAGGCACATTCTGTCCCCGTTCCAACAATTGTAACACAGACGATAATCCTTCGGCTCCAATAAATCCCGTATGCAAATATTCTATTCGCATACTACTATCTGCTATGATCAGTGTCGGGGTAGACAGCGAACGTAGAACTTGAGGAATCAATGCATTCTTCTCGTCAGTAATTTCCAATTGCCACACACGAAAGTTTCTATTCAATTTTTCTACTAACATTTTATCTCCAGCCCAATCATCTTTTGTCGCTTCACACACACTACAATCCTTTGAGGCTAATAAGATTAAGACTTTCTTCCCATCTAATCGCATGACATCCAGAACCTCACGGAAATTCCCTTGTCGAACCTGCACGGGAAACAAATCCCGACATGAACTGCAAAACAAAACCATCAAAACGATACTCAAATAACCACCTCTTTTTTTCATTGCATGTACTTTTAGTATTAAAAAAACCTACTCGTCCTTCGAAATGAATAATAAACACTAACACCAAGCTTCTCTCCAGCCTGATTCCCCAAAATGAATACTAAATTATCTCCCCCGAGAATTACATTTATACTAATACAATCCACACCTACATTCGGGTGAAAAAGAATACAAAAAAAGACGTGTCAAAACTCTTTTTTCACATAAAACTCCTCCGTCAGCTTCACTACACCTCCTATAAATAGGGGCTTCAACGCAAGTTCGATATAAGGATCAAATTATTTTTTTGAGTATTACAAGCATAGCGATAAAAGCATTCGGTATGTATTGTATCATTTCATACTATATAGATGCCCTATTAAAACAACAGAACGATAACAAATCCGGATCACTAGCAGATCTCTACCGTGTATAAAATTTTTAGTAAGCTATTAGAATGCTATTAAAACGCTATTCTGTATAGCGTTTTAATAGGGTTTTAATAGCGTTCTAATAGCGTTTTACACGGTAGTGATCCGAATGTAATCATATTTTTATCTTGATTTCGTGTATTAAATCGGACTATATACCGGATTACTTTCCCATAACTATCTCTTCTAAGTGTTGAACTAAGATCATGTTTCCGCTTACAAATACTAAACAATAAAATTTTTTGTATATATTGCCACCAGGTATAGATGGAGTCGGTTAGACAATATATATCATAGCTATTTAATAACTTAGAGAACAAAAACACATCATCACAAAACAAAAAAATCATATCGCACATGAAAACCTTCTTTTTACTTCTAGTAGCAGCCTTCCTTTTTTCCCAAACAGGAAAAGCTTGCACGATCATCGTGGCCGGGAAAAAAGCCACGGTCGATGGTAGTGTATTAAACTCTCACACGGACGCAGGTGCTGATTGTCGTATTCGGGTGGTACCGGGCCAGAAATTCCCCAAAGGGAGCATGGCACCCGTGTATTACGGCATACAGCGGGTTGACCTTCCTCTGGATGACAACGGGGAAATCTTAGGCTATATCCCACAAGTTGAACAAACCTACACGTATTTCCAATCGGCCTACTCTCACATCAACGAGTACCAGCTATGTATCGGGGAAAGCACCACGAGCCAACGCCCCGAATTACAAGTATCCAAGGGAGAAGGGAAACAGATCATGACCGTGGAGCAGGCGATGATCTTTGCCTTACAACGCTGTAAGACAGCAGAAGAGGCCCTTACACTCATCACCTCTCTCATGGAAAAATACGGGTTTCTCCCCTCTTGCGGACCGGAATCGGAATGCCTCACAATTGCAGATCCGGAAGGAGTATGGGTACTCGAACTTTTCAGTGTCGGTAAAGACTGGACACCGGAAAGTGGCAAGCCGGGAGTGATCTGGGCCGCACAACGAGTGCCGGATGACGAAATCGCCATTATCCCCAACTGGAGTATTATCAAAGAGATCGACCTCTCCAAGCCGGAACAATTCCGAGCCTCCTCCAACTACCAACAGGTAGCTATTGAAAATGGCTGGTATTCCCCGGAAAGCGGACAACCTTTCGTTTGGCAGGATGTATATGCCCCGACTCCCAGAGAATGGGCCACGAACCGTTTTTGGTTATTCGTCAACACTTTTGCACCCTCCCTCGACCCGATCCCGTCCAGACGCACCAACAATCCGTTCGACAACCTGAACCAGTATATCCAATACGTGGAGCCGCTTAGCGTGTACCCGTTCTCCTTTAAACCGGAACGACAAGTATCCGTGAAAGATTTCATGGACTTCCAACGTTCCACTTTCTCGGGAACTATCTATGATAAAGAGAATGATGCCGTCTGGTATTACCCGGACAAGAACGGGAACATGGTGAAAAGTAAACTGGCCACCCCTTTCCCCTCCGGTGAAACGCAAAAGTTAATGAAGACTACCCGCAGACGCCTAGTAGCACGGGTTGACGGGGAATACGGCATGGTTGCCCAGCTCCGTTCGGATCTTCCCCGGGAAATCGGTGGAATATACTGGGTTTTCCAAGACAATGCCTACACGTCGCCATACCTGCCTATCTTCACGGGAGTGACCCACGTACCGGAAGTCTATTCCACGTATAACCCCAAAGAATACTCGGACAATTCCGCCCGCTGGGCCATCGACTTTGTCGATAACTTACTCTATCTGAATTGGCAGGATGGAAAAAAGGATTTAGACGCCGCACGGACTCCCATGGAACAATCCTTCTTCGAACGTAACGCTGAAATCGAGAAAGAATTCATCGCCTTGCAAAAGAAAAATCCCAAGAAAGCAATAGAATTACTCAATAAATACACGCAGGAATGTGCCGACACGATCATGCAAACCTACGTACAACTCAGAAACACATTGATCACGAAATACACGAACAATAGGATGAGGTAAAAGTGACGAATCCGAAAAGAATTATATTATACACTTGTTCGCACTTGCCTTAGGACTAAGCTAGGGATGGGCTATGACAAGAAGCAAGCAACTACACAACACAAACACAGCATGAACAATCTTCAATGTACTTGCTGTGTTTGTGTTGTATGTTCTATTCTAAAAAAGTTGACTTATCCAACAAGTAAACTTATGCCAGTACCCCAAAAAATCCAGTATGATGTCAATCTCGTCCAAAATAATTTAATCTTTGGCTTCATCTTTTCTAAAAACCGTTCCCACATTTCCAAAAATAAAAGAAGGCTAAAACAAGATTCTCCTAGATTTATAAAAAACTGCTACCATTACATTCCTTTCAAGTCTTCTAGCATCTTTTCAAACCTAGAATCGGAAGGTTTTGGCAATTTCAAGTCCACAATCCGTCCCTTTTTATCCAACAATATTAACCGGGGAATCGCTCTCACTCGAAAAGCAATCATCGAAGATTCATCACCCGCAATCCACCACTGGTTACCACGCATTTTTCCCCACCACAACTCATTCCGCCAACGTTGCTCCTCCGTGTCACAAGAAAGACTCACGAAAACGATTTTTTTCTCCTTATATCGTTCAGCCAATTTTGTCAGAGTAGGGAACTCTTGCTTACAAGGGTAACACCACGATGCCCACACGTCAATTACCACGTATTTTCCTCGAAATTGTTTTAAAGACACTTCCCGATTAGCTGTATCACGAAAAACAAAATTCGGAACTCGATCTCCGACTTTCAATTCTGCAGTATCCCGTACTGGCACAAGCCCTGCCTTCATCTGCGCCACCCCCATAACTGGACACAATAAACTAAAAATTATCAACCATTTCTTCATACCAAAGTATTTAATATTTGTACAATATCCTGAGAAATTGAACACTCGATCACCATGTCCTTTTTCATCTACGTTAAATAAAAAGTTTCCTGATTTCTTTACAACCGAGCAATTGCTGTCTTGAAATTACGCAAGGATGCTTTAAGAGTAGACATTTCAACCTGTTCTGCCAACTGTTCGGTCAATGTATCCAATTCTTCTTTCTGCTTGTCGTTCCATTTCCCCTTCAAACTCAGAATCGGCATAAAATACAGATAAGCAATCTTTTCGTCTGCCATTTTCGGGAACACCCTCTTACACATTTCCAACACCTTATCTGTGTTTCCCATTTTCATTCCTTTGATTAACTCTATATACTCGTACAAATAATCCTGTCCAGTTAATTTATAAGCATCCAATGTTTTTTGGATATCTTCAACATCAGCCAAAGTGGCGGTCGTATTTTTTCCACGGATAATCTCCTCCAATTGCAAATCAAATAAAGAAACTAATTTCTTATCTACTTTCTCGACGCCAACACCTTCACGAAATTGCTCCGTGTGTTTCAAGAAATAATTCATATTCCCGGAGCCCATTGGTGACAAACTTATGTCCTCGTAAATAAACCAGTAAGGCTCCGTACATTTCTGGCTATCTTCCAACGAACCAATGATGTCCTGCGCCACGGCTTTCGCTTTATCCAAATCACAAGCCGTAATCAAAGCTTTCGTGTATTTCAACAAGAAATTCATCTCACGATTTCCCGCGACGTATTCGGCTTCCAAATTAGCAGCCGAATTTTCATCAAAAGCGGCATCCACTTTCTGAATAAACTCTTTCCCGTCCAACGTGCCACCGACGACACGTTGCATCAAACTGCCATCCGTCTGCAATACCAGAAAAGTCGGGTAAGCCGTAACCTTATATTTTCGGGCGAGATCCGGTCCTTCCCCTTTCTCCATGTCTACTTTGATACACACAAAACGTTCGTTCATATACTCGCCCACCTCTTTTAAGGGAAGCACCTTCTCCGCCATCATTTTACACGGTCCGCACCATGACGTGTAACAATCCACGAAAACTTTCTTATGCTCGCTCTTCGCTTTCTCCAAGGCTTTCTCCAACGTCAACTCTTGAAAATTAGTCTGTGCGAACACAGACACTATCATCAACATACCAGTAAATAACGATACAAACTTTTTCATGTCCTATAATTTAAAATCTTTAAAACATCAGTACATGTCAATAAACTTCCTCACGGTCAATGAAAACATCGACCGTGAAGGGAATTACGACAATATCAATTAATAACGATTAATTACTCTGAGTAAATTGCACGAAAGCATGAGTACGTGCCGGATTAGCACTAAGATTAGGATTAGTCGCCATTATTTCAAAATCGTCTGAATCGACCAGTTTAAAAGCTAGCATAAAACCTTTATAACTCCCTGCTATTGCCGGATTATAAGTAACAATGATCGGAATATTCACACTCACGGAATCAGCGGGAACGACACAACATTTCTCCATCTCCGGATCATCAAAAGCCACGTAATTCACTCCCGCTATCGCTTCCTCTCTACCATTCGTCAAGAAACTATACGGTTCTATATTAATCTTGCGATCCACACTTCTTGCCATACCGGCAACCTTTACTCTGAAAAAGAACGTATCCCGTTGTCGTGACGAATTCACGCTAACCGAAGAAGAATTGTAATATAGATACACACTATCCGCAACATTCATTGTCGTACCCAATCTTGACGACTCGTACTGGAAATAAATGTAATCACGTTCCAAAGAATACACCCCTACTTTCTCTTCCGAACAGGCATACCCGATTAACCCGATTACCAATGCTATAAGTAACTTTTTCATAACCATCTGTTTTTTATTATCTTTTCTTGTATTCACTCGGGGGTAATGGCAATACATACTGCTCCTCGCCACAATCTTCCGCTTCACTATTCTGCCACAACATCCGTTTCACGGCAAAACGCTTATACGTGAAGAAATTTTGCCCCTCGGCTGCAAATTCCCGTATATATTCCCACAATACCCTCTCCTGTCTATCTGATTCCGACATTGGAGTATACGTGAGATTACGAGCCGCACTATACTCCTCGTAAGCGACATTCGCCTCACTCAAACTTCCAGCTTCCATAATAATAAGATACATCTCAGCCAAACGCACCACCGGCATATTCCGTTTTGCCGTAGAACCGGGATACATCTCATTATATTTCTTCGTTACACGAACATTTTGCCTCATTTGATTTCTAGTCCAACTCCAATGACTCTTGTATCTCAAATCATTTGTATTCCCATCAAATAAGTCGTTCACGAATGAATTGTAATTGGAATTATAATATCCGAGCATCGTAATACCCGGGTTGAAACCACTCTGCTGGTAATCAAATTTATCTTGATTCACGCCACACAAATGTTCCGGATAAAAAAGATTATTACCGATATTCCCTTCCACAGCCAAAGTAAACTTCGGCGTTCCATCCTCGTTTTTCGCATCTTTCACCATCGCGGCATAACGCACGGCACCTTCTTTATCCCCCATCCACAATCGGGCACGAGCCTGCAATCCTAACACTCCGTAATAATTAAAATGACTCTTCCGGTCTGTCCAAGATCCCGTGTATTCCGTGCTACCGTCAGACGGGTAATTCAAAATCGGGTCGGACTTCTGCAACAATTGCTCAGCCTCATCCAGATCTGCCACCAACAACTCCATGAACCGTTTGAATGTATGATACTGGTAATTCTCTATGGAATTTCGTGTCACGTAAGGCAAATATTCCATGGAAGCATCCACCCGCATTGGCATCGGTCCCCAAATCCGTATCAAATCCAAATGCAACGAAGCCCGCAAAGCCAATGCCTCACCTTTCACTATATTATAATACTCGTCACTCAATTTCTCCCGATTCTTATCACATCCCTCGATCATCGGGTTCAACGAATTGATGATTTTATAAAACGCCATGAATACAGCATCCAGACCGGTTGCAAACGAAGCATTATCCAAATTGTACACGTGGGCTGCTAAATCTACATTCGTGTTCGTCCATGTACACGCCAAATATTCGGCAAAACCACCCCCACCCATATAACCGTTAGGCTTGTATATAGACTCGGCAGCTAAAACATAAGCACCATCCAGAGCTTGAAGAACACCATTATCCGTTTCAAACAAATTATCCGCTACAAGCGTAGTTTCCGGCACAATCGTAAGCCAATCGTTACACGCACAACACCCCAGTGCCAAAGACGTGCATAATATATAAATACCTTTTCTTATCATGATATTTCCAAATTAGAATGAAAGTGAAAGAAAAAAAATCGGGTTACGAGAAAACGGATAACTTGTCCCCCGTTCCCGTTTAACAGTTGAAATGTAAAAAACATCCGAAAGATTCGCACCTAGCGACAAACCTTTAAGTCCTAACTTTCGGCAAAATTGATCCGAGAAATTATACGAAACATTAATATTCGTACACTGGAACACGTTATCCTTTTGGACAAAAGCATCACAAGGAAAAGTATTCGTACTCGCAGAATTCAACATCAACTTCTTGTAAGGAACAATATCACCCGGTTTCTGCCAAGTATCCGATAACACGCGACGATCCTGATTAAGAATCAAGTAAGCGTTTTCCGTTTTGTTTGCCAATGTACTATTAAACTGTTTACCTCCCCATTTCACGCCAAAACCAACAGTCAATATAAACCCTTTATAAGCCAGATTCGTAGATAAATTACCGTTTATCTTGGGTAAACGATCTCCCAAATAAACCATATCCTCCGCATTTTGAGCAAAAGTTACATCCTCGTCTTTCGTTAAAAACATCCGCTGTCCCGTGGCGGGGTCTACTCCCACAGTACGCAACCCGTAAATCGCATCCATAGAATAACCTTCACGGTATCGATAATACACATCAGCCGTGTACATACTTGAATTCAATTCTTTCAAGAACTTCTTATACCCCTCCGAAATCTTTTCAATAAGATTTTTCGTGTGATTAAAAGAACCCGTTACACTCCAAGTAAAACCTCTATTTGGATTATGGAACAAATTCACGGTAACTTTCGCATCCCATCCCTTGTTTCTAATTGAACCGGAATTAGCCTTAGCCGTCCCGAAGCCATGAGATATGGGAAGTAACATTTCCGCTACCGTATTATTCGTCAACTTATCGTAATAACTGAATTCAAATTGCAAACGACGATTCCACGTGTGCAATTCTACCCCCAGATTCAATTGGTAAGTATTTTGCCACTTCAATGTCGAGTTGCCGAATGCTTTCAAATAAGCCCCGAATCGTGACATATAATCATTTTCCGTATCCAGAGTATACACAGCCATCGCATCTTCCGGACTAAATCCCATATTCCCAGAAACTCCATAAGAACCTTTTACTTTCAACCATTGAATAAAAGGAACGTACTCGATAAAAAATTCTTCATTACTGATATTCCACCCGGCTCCTACCGACCAAAATGTAGCCCATCGGCTATCCTCTCCAAAAGAAGACGAGCCGTTCGCATTAAAATTTACGTCAAAGAAGTAACGCATATCATAATAATAATTACCTGAAAAAATCAAAGCGATACGGCGGGTTGTATTTTTAGAACCTGTCGGATACGTGTTATCCCCATACCCCAATGCCATTGACGGGAAATCGATATTATCATTCGAGAATCCCGTGCCAGCCCATGATAGTCTCTCCTCCTTTTTTTCTTCTATCTCGCCGGAACCTCCCAATGTCAGCATATGCTTTTCGTTGAAAGTATTCGTGTAATTCAAATTCAAACGCCCTTGCCATTGATTAGTTTCAGTTTCGGTTCTCCCAAACCTTCCTTTTTGATTCACTTCTTTCCCTGCAAACTGTTTATGAGAAGGAGGTACAAAATTATCCGCTTGACTAAAATTCCGGGACAGTCCCAACGTACCTACCAAATAAAAATTCTCCGTGAAATTATACCGTACACTGGTGGAATTCCGCACATTCGTGTATCTGGTTTTATTCCAATTCCCGATATACTTATTATATACAGGATTCTCTTTTTTACTATTGGCAGATGTAGTCAGCGGATGATCGTAATTCTCTATCAACTTACCGTTATCATCATAGGGAGTCCAATAGGGATTCATCGCTACGTAATCCGAAAATGTACCATAAGGACTATTAGCATTATTATTCGTTCCGATGGCAAGGTTTTCCGAAACCATCAATTTCTTAGTTTGATAACTCAGATTTAGCGAGCCGTTAAAATTCTTTCGATCGGATCCTTTCATGACACCGATAGTTTCGTCGTAAGCCAAATTAGCACTAAAACGCCACTCTTCGTTTCCACCCATCACGTTCAAACTATGATTTTGCCCCACGCCAGTCCGCACCGGAAGAGATAGCCAATCATAATCTAAGCCGTTATCCACTTTCTCTTTTAACTCTCGGTACAAATCTTGATAAGCTTCCGCATCCCACGCTCCTAATCGATATTCCAAATCCAACTTCTCTTTGGCATTCAACAAATCGTAAGTACTCAAATCCGGTATTTCTAGTTTTACACTCCCCCGATAACTTGCTTTCAACGTACCGGCTTTCGGCACAAGCGACGTGATTACTACAACGCCGTTTGCTCCCCGGGAACCATAAATAGACGTCGCACTCGCATCCTTCAAGATTGTAATATTCTCGATATCCTCGTTATTCAAATCTTGCACCCGCTCCAAAGAAACCTCAAAACCATCCAAAATAAACAAGGGTAAATTCAACTCCGCACGGGTCGCCAATTGCAAATCCTGCACGTTTGCAAAAGTAGATGCCCCTCTCAACTGGATCTCTGGTAAAACATTCGGATCCGAACCGTAAGCATTATTCTCCACGATACGAAAACTCGGATCCAAATTGGATAATGTTTGCAATAAATTCCGAGAAAAATTCCGCTTAATGTCCTCTTTAGTCACAGCCGTAACCGCTCCCGTAAAACTTTCCTTCGGTTTGTTAAATATACCCGTTACTACAACTTCCTCCACTTCCTGCAGATCTTCAACCAGTACAATAGTCAAAGGTTTATTGTCTTTTTTCACTGCTATCTCCTGCTGCTTATAGCCCACGAAAGAAAAAATCAATACTAGACTATCCCGTTTGGGCAAATCAATATCAAATTTCCCCTTTACATTGGTTACAAACCCTAAAGTTGTCCCTTTTACCCGAATAGTTACCCCGGGAAGTAATTCCCCTTTTTTATCTTTCACTATTCCTTTCACGGTAACCTTGGAAAGCGTATCGCTACTTGTTACGGCAACATGTTGAATCACGATCGTGTTATCCATCAACCGGTAAGTAAGTCCAGTCCCTTTCAAACAAGCATCCAATACCACTTTAATATCAACATCCGTGTACTCCAAGTTTAATTCTTTAATATTGGCAACCTGATGATCGCGATATAAAAAAGTGTAACTAGTAGCTTTTTCCAAGACTTTTACTACCTCTTCAAATGAAGCATTCTTCAAATGAAGGGTCACTCTAGCCTCTTGACCATACACACTGGCAGATAAAGGCAATGCCGCAACGAACAGAAGTAATACTAAAAATTTCATAATTAAACATGTTTTCCATAACCTTCCACGCCATGGAAGATCGTGCATCCAATTTTTTTTCATACATTTGTCAATATTTAATGAAACAATTCCGGTTTTTCCGGGAAAAAGACGGGATACGGCCAATATCCTGTCTTTTTATTTATCTTTTTGCAAAACTGCTTTTCATCTGTTTACATCACAATGACACATCAAAAAGAAAAAGGAGGTATATAAAATTCTATTTTTCTCGAATAAAGATATTATTTTCTTTAACCACAAATTCCGTGTTTCCCGTCATTTCAAGCATCTCTACCACTTTGGAAAAATCATCATACCGTTTCATTTTTCCCGTGAATGTCACCTCTTTTTGGGAGGCATTCTCCCAAAATATATTCACATCATACCAACGGGCAACTACATTCATAATCTCTTCCAATCGTTGTTTTTCAAATGCAAAAACACCATTTTTCCAAGCCGTGTACAAATAAGTATCCACCTCTTTGATTACCACTCGTCCTGACTTATTCAATACAGCTTGTTCACCCGGCTTCAAAACGACAGATTCTTTCCCAGCAGAAAACCTGACAGATCCCTGCACCAAGGTCGTCAAGATTTCATTCTCATCCGCATAAGCCCGCACGTTGAAACTCGTACCCAACACTTTCACGACCGACCCGTTCACGTCCACGCTAAATGGATGTTCTTTATCCTTACTCACATCAAAATAAGCCTCTCCGGACAAATAAACCCGACGATCTTCCCCCACAAATTTCACAGGATAACGAAGCTCGGACTCTGAATTCAGATACACGATACTTCCATCACTCAACGTGATTGAATACTCTCCCCCTCGCGGGACTCGCAACGTGTTGTAGCATTCTTCCACAACAGAAGAATCCCCTTGGTAACTTACTCCTTGATTTTGCACGACAATATTTGCCCCTTGTTGTCTAAATAACGAATCGGTCACTTCCGAACTCAAAATCCGTGTTGTTCCATCCGCCAATAGCAACTCCGCTTTCACCTCTCCATGCCGAATAACGCTTGTCACCTGTTCCTGTACATTCTCCATTTTTTCTCTTGTTCCATACCACAAAACCGCTGCCAATAACGGAAGAACAACTCCTGCCGCAATACTTACGACTCGACGAATTCTTCGTACTCTGATATTACGCTTTCGTTTCTGAAGCACGTTCATATAACCATTCACAATATCAACATTTGCTATCTCTTGACTTTTTTGAACCATATATTCAGCGTTCATCACACTTCCGTACAACCGTTCATTCTCCGGATTTGCCTCACGCCATTCCTTCAAGGAGCATTCTTCCTCTCCGGAAAGTGTTCCTAAAAGAGCTTTTGATAAAAGTGTCGGAATTCCTTTATATGTTCTCATACTTTTCATGCCTATTTATATTGAGGTGACACTTCAAAATAAAAAAAGAGGTATCCCTCCTCTTAAAAACTTCACTTTTCCTCCATTTCCCGCTTATATCTAGACACTAACAACACTATAGCGAAAAAAAATGTTTACCACATAGCGAAAAAAAGTGTAAATAAATTTCCCAATTTCTCTTTAAGTATCCTACGAGCTATTTGTTTTTGCTTTTTCACGGTCTCTACAGCAATTCCCAACTCTTCAGCTATCTCTTTAGCTGAATAACCTTGTATTGCCCGAGAAAACACATTTCTGCTTCCAGATGGCAAATCTTCTAAAGTTTGCATGACAATTCGGAATGTTTCGTTTTTGATATATTCATTCATCTCGATTTCGTCCAATTCCTCCGCAAAAGATTTCGTGGCATCTTGACGAATTTTCTCCGCACGTAAATAATTAAAACTCTTGAAACGAACCATCTGATACAAATAAGCAGACAAGTTATCAATCTCACCTAACTTTTCCCGACTTTCCCATATCTTCACAAAGACATCCTGCACGATATCTTCTGCAACATCTTGGCTTTCAAGATATTTCATTGCAAAAGAGACCAACACGGAATAATAGTTTATAAAAAGTATTTGAAAAGACTTTTCATTACCTCTTATCAAACCATTTATATCTATCGAAGTCCCTTCTGTCATAAAACGTTCGTTTATTGCGCAAATATAAGCAATTTATTTTCTCTCCTATCCAAGCATATACTCTTTGTAATTTTATTCTCCCCATTATGCTATTTTGTCAGCTAAAACTGCTAAATTTGCAGTTAGATATTGAGGGTTGGATTTTTTTTCACGCTCCACTCCGGAGGTTAAGAATAAAGAATTCATAAATTGTAAATCATATGGAGGATATCAGAACGATTAAACAACGTTTCGAAATTATCGGGAACGACATCAAGCTAAACCGGGCAATAGAAAAAGCCGTACAGGTGGCACCCACGGATTTTACCGTGCTTATCACGGGAGAGAGTGGAGTGGGGAAAGAGATTTTTCCCCGGATTATCCATAGTTTCAGCACCCGTAAACATGCACAATATATCGCTGTCAACTGCGGGGGAATCCCGGAGGGGACCATTGATTCCGAGTTGTTCGGTCACGAGAAAGGATCGTTCACTGGAGCGCTAGCCGACCGGAAGGGGTACTTCGAGGTCAGTGACGGGGGAACGATTTTTCTGGATGAAGTAGGGGAATTACCATTGTCCACGCAAGCCAAATTGCTGCGTGTACTTGAGGCCGGAGAGTTTATCCGGGTCGGATCGTCGAAAGTGCAAAAAACGAACGTGCGGGTGATTGCCGCCACGAACGTGGACCTACCGACAGCCGTCAAGAATGGGAAGTTCAGGGAAGATCTTTATTACCGGATCAACACGATCCCTATCTCGATCCCGGCACTACGAGACCGGAAAGAAGACATATCCCTCTTGTTCCGGAAGTTCGCGGCTGACTTCGCCGAAAAATATCGTATGCCTCCCATTCGACTTACAGAGGATGCCGTGCAAATACTCGAAAACTACCGGTGGCCGGGAAACGTGCGGGAATTAAAAAATATAACGGAACAAATCTCCATTCTCGAACAGGAAAGAACGGTGGATGCCCTAAGACTAAAAGAGTATCTTCCGGCACAAAATAACACGCTTCCGGCATTAACATCTAACCCGGAAAGCGATCATAGCTTCGCCACGGAACGAGAAATCCTGTACAAAATACTTTTTGACATGAAAAAAGACATGAACGATTTGAAACATCTCGTGTACGACATCATGCAAAAAGAACACACGATAAAGTCCGAACCGGAGCCTTCAACCTCCATCGTTCTCCGAAATTTGTATGAAACCCCGCAATCGGAATTCCTAGGACAAGCCCCGCAAAAGACCATCTCCGTGGAAAAGAACAATCATATCGAAGACACGGAAGCTGTCGTGGAGGAATCTCTTTCACTGGAAGAGAAAGAAAAAGAGATGATCGTGAAAGCCCTGGAAAAAAATCACGGCAAGCGGAAATTAGCCGCACAAGATCTCGGAATATCAGAGAGAACGCTATACCGGAAATTAAAAGAGTACGATATTGAAATTTGAAAACATGAAGAGAAAGATTTTTGCAAATTAAAATTATCTTTGTCTAGAATAAATAGAACTGTGTGCATATCAAGATAACATCACATGATCAAAAAAATTTTACCTGTATTATTGCTGGCGCTTGCCTTTAATGGATGTAAGCTACAAAGTATCAGTTACTCGTTTTCGGGCGTGTCGTTACAACACGGAGAAAAAACATTTTCAGTAGACTACTTTTCAAACAAAACCGCTTTTGCCCCAAATTTAGGATCAGATTTCACGGAAGCACTAAAAAACTACCTACGCTCTCGAACGAACCTGACCGAATTGACGGATAATGACGGGGATATTCGTTTCGAGGGACAAATCACCGGGTTCACCCAAACCCCGGTTGACATCACGGCTGATGAAATCGCAGCCAAGAACCGGTTGACGATCTCGATCCGGGTGAAATACACGAACACGAAAGATGAATCGGGCAAATCGGACTTCGACACGTCATTCTCGCATTATGAAGACTACGGGATCGATGAAAATTACGAAGCCATTGAACCGGACTTGATAAAGAAAATCACGGAGAAAATTATTGAAGATATTTATAACAAAGCCTTAACAAATTGGTAAACGTTGAAAGCGGAAGAATTAATTGATATTATACGTTCGGGACGAAAAGAGGGAGAGGACATCCGGAACATGGAGCTTCTCATGGAACAATTCCCTTACTTCGCCACGATTCGAATCGTGTATCTGAAAATGCTACACGATTCGGGACACTCGGCTTATCCCGAAAAATTGAAGCATAATACGATTTACATTCCCGATCACAAACAATTTTATCGTTTCCTGAATAATCTATTATCGGATTGGGACGAAGTCGGTAATCCGGTATTCAAACCGGAACCTGTTGCCATTGAATTGCTGGCAGACAAGGAAGAGGAGAAGAAAGCCGTTCCCACGACCACGTTCTACCAGCTTGAAAACGAGTTCCCGGAAGAGGAATTCCTGCCGATAGATGCCATCGCGAGTGAATGGTTGTCACGCAAGAAACAAAAAGAGGAACGAAAAGATAACCTTATTGATAAATTTATCCAAGAAGAGCCCTCCATGCCCAAGATCACGGAGGAAAACATGGTCACACCCATAATCACAGAGGCTGCCGCGAATGAGAAACCCGAATTTTTCTCGGAAACTCTGGCAAAAATATACGTTCGTCAGCAACTATATGACAAAGCCATTGCAACTTATCTAAAATTAAGTTTGAAATATCCGGAAAAAAGTGTTTACTTTGCGGTTCAGATTGAAAAAATAAAAGAGAAAATTAATAATAATAAGAACTAATTATGTACATAGCTGTTTCTATTTTGATCTTTATTGTTTGCGCTTTACTTATATTGATCGTATTGGTGCAAAACTCAAAAGGTGGTGGTTTATCTTCTTCCTTTGCTTCTTCAAACCAAATCATGGGTGTAAGAAAGACAACCGACTTCTTGGAAAAAGCGACATGGACATTAGCTGGGGCAATGCTTGTTTTATGTATTGTATCTGCCATGGTACTCCCCAGAGGTGAACAAGCCGGACAAAAATCTGCTATTCAAGAGCAAATCAATACTGCAGTTCCGGGAACACAGGCCATTCCTGATTTCGGGACGATGAATAACAACAACACGACCACTACAACAGGTGAAGAGAATAACACGACTTCACAAGAATAAGAATAACGATTCTCAGAATCGGCACAAAAAAATGTCAGTATGTCAGTCATACTGACATTTTTTTGTTTGGCACGAATTATGCTCTTCTCTAAGCGTAATTTTGAATTGAAAAAAAGAATTTAATTAATAATAAACTTTTAAATATTAAGAATTATGGCACTTAAGACAGTTCTTAACAAAATCATTGTAGAGCCGG
>ENA-USUG01001040-USUG01001040.1-human-gut-metagenome-genome-assembly--contig:-NODE-1040-length-47729-cov-137.887077_pt1 | contig 47729 bp, 49 predicted proteins | sample MGYA00250059_ERZ773394 | MGnify/ENA primary metagenome ERZ773394 (study PRJEB29103, sample SAMN06111957) | human gut metagenome | biome: human gut; feature: ankylosing spondylitis patient; material... | reverse complement strand
TAAAAGTAGCATATGAATACATTAAAAATGGAAAAGTAGAAAGCATTAGAGTTTCAACAAGACCAGATTGTATAGATAAAGAAACATTAAAAAGATTAAAAAAATATGGAGTTAAAACAATTGAATTAGGAGTGCAATCAGCTAATGATTATATTCTAAAAAAAGCTAATAGGGGTCATACTTTTGCAGATGTAAAAAAGGCTTCTAAAATGATAAGATGGAATGGATTTAAATTAGGACACCAGATGATGGTCGGATTGCCAGAAAGCACAAGAATAGATGAAATTAATACAGCAAAAGCGTTAGTAAAGTTAAAGCCTAAAATGGTAAGAATTTATCCAGTTTTAGTTATAAAAAATACTAAATTGGAAGAAGAATATAAAGAAGGAAAATATCAACCATTGTCAGTAGTACAAGCAGTAGAGATTTGTAAAGATATTGTTAGAATTTTTGCAGATAAAAATATTGATATAATAAGAATAGGTCTTCAAAATACAGAGGAGATATCTGATCCTAAGAACGAAGGTAGTGAAGTTGTTGCAGGCCCATATCATCCAGCTTTTAGACAATTGGTAGAATCCGCTATGTGGTATGATGCAATTGTTGGAAAAATAAAAAAATTAAATGCTAAAGTAAAAGAAGTAGAAGTTAGTGTCAATCCGATAGATAGCAATAATGTAATTGGACATAAAAAAGAAAATGTTATAAAATTAAAAAATACATATGATGTAGATTTGATTTTAAAACAGGATAAAACTATAAAACAAGGCAAGTCAAGAATTAATATAACAAAGACATATGATAATTAAAACATAAGAAAAAATTAAATTTACAAACAAGAAATAGATACTATATTTAGCACTTTTAGTGCATAAATCACCCTTATTTTACCAATACTAAAATAAAGGTGATTTTTTTATGCATATAGAAGAAAAAAATAATATAAAAAATATAATATTTGATATTATAGGAACAATAATTGGAGCATTTATAATGGCAATAGGAGTTTCTCTATTCTTATTACCAAATCAACTATCTTCAGGAGGAATTGCAGGAATTGCAACAATTACGTATTACTTATTTAATATACCAATGGGAACAATGATACTTATTATTAATGTTCCATTATTTTTACTATCAATTTATAAAATAGGAAAAATGTTTTTTATAAAATCATTAATTGGAACAGTGTCACTGTCAGTCTTTATCGATATATTAGATAGAATAGAACCTCTTACACATGATAGATTTTTAGCTTGTGTTTATGGAGGGATTATTATAGGGTTAGGGACAGCTATAATATTAAAAGTAAACTCTTCAACAGGTGGAACTGATTTAATTAGTTATGTAGCAAAAGAATACAAACCAACTATGAGAAGTAGCAATGTTATTATGATATTAGATACTATAATAGTCATTTTAAATATAGTATTTTTCAGAGAAATAGAAATAGGGCTATATTCTGCAATTGCTATATATTTAATGGGAAAAATAATTGACATAGTATTTGAAGGAACATATTTTACTAAACTAATTTTAATTGTTTCAGAGCAAAATGAAGAGATAGCCAAAGAAATAGAAGAGAAAATTCAAAGAGGAGCAACAGGCTTATATGGAAAGGGAATGTATACTAATAAGGAAAAATTGGTGTTAATGTGTGCAGCTTCTAGGAGAGATGTTGCTAGAATTAAAATAATAGCAAGAAAACTTGACCCCTCTAGTTTTATTATTATAACAAATTCAAGAGAAGTAGTTGGTTTGGGATTTAAAAAAAGTTAAAGATGACTGATAATTTTATGTCGATTCGTTGATAAATTTTAAAAAATGAAGTAAAATAATATTATAAAAATAAAAGAGAAGCTTGTGATTTAAAATATAATAGGAGAGGACTTATAATGGAAGAACAAAAATATAAATTGAGAAATGTAAAGTCTTTTGAATTAAGAGATATATTTGAATGTGGACAATGCTTTAGATGGAACAAACAAGAAGATGGAAGCTACACAGGAGTATTTAAAAATAATGTACTAAACGTAAAAAAGAATAAAGACGAGATTATATTTGAGGGAATATGTGAAAATGATATCCAACAAACAGTAGAAAATTATTTTGATCTTAACCGTAATTATGAAAAAATAAAAGAACAACTATCAAAAATAGATCAAAATATGAAAATGAGTATTGAATACGGAAATGGAATTAGAATATTAAATCAAGATTTATGGGAAACTATTATTTCGTTTATAATATCTGCTAATAATAATATTCCAAGAATAAAAGGAATTATAGAAAGATTATCAGAAAAATATGGAGACGAAATAAAATATAAAGGAAACAAATATTATACTTTTCCAACCCAAGAGCAACTAAAAAATGTTACAGTTGAGGAATACAGAAGATTAGGGTTAGGATTTAGAGACATAAGATTATATGAAACCACAAAGATGATATTAAATAAACAAGTAGACATAGGAAATATGAAAAATAATCCAAATACAATAGAAGTAAGAGAAGAATTATTAAAATTATCGGGAGTGGGACCTAAAGTAGCAGATTGCATTTTATTATTTTCAGATTTAAAAAGATTTGAAGTATTTCCAATTGATGTATGGGTAAGAAGAGTTATGAATGACTTATATATAAAAAATGAAGATGAAACAAAAGTTAATAAAAAACAAATTGAAAAAATAGCAAATGAAAAATTTGGAGACTTAGCAGGATTGGCTCAACAATATTTGTTTTATTGGAGAAGAGAAGCATAAGATATAAAAATAGTGCAGAACATAAATATGGAGGATTTAATGGGATTAAGAATTATATATGGAAAGCCAGGAAGTGGTAAAAGTACATATTGTTTTCAAGAAATATCTAAATTAATAAACAAGGAAAAAAAGATTTTTATTATTACTCCAGAACAGTTTTCTTTTACAGCAGAAAGAAAGTTAATGGAGAATGTAAAATCAGGCGCTGTGATTAATGCAGAGGTAATTACTTTAAGTAGAATGGCATATAGAGTTTTAAAAGAAGTAGGAGAAAACGATAAAAGCAGTCTTTCTAAATGTGGAAAAGCAATGCTTATTTATTCTATTTTAAGTACATATAAAAAAGAATTAAAATTTTTAGGAAAATCAGATGAAAATATAGATTTAACAATGTCTGCAATTACAGAGTTTAAAAAACATGGAGTAACAGTAGATGATCTAAAAAATGAAATAAATAATACAAAAGATACATATTTAAAATCTAAATTGTTAGATATGAGTTTATTATATCAAAAGTTTGAAGAAAAAATAAAAGACAATTATATAGAAGAAACAGATTTATTAACAATGCTCGCAAATTGTTTAGAAAAAACAGATTTAGTAAAAGAGAGTATTATATATATCGATGAATTTGCAGGTTTTACTTATCAGGAATATCAAGTAATAAGAGAATTAATAAAGCAAGCAAAACAAGTTAATATTACTATGTGTATAGATAATTTAAAACAAGGAAATAATCCAGAAGCGGATATATACTATTCTAATAAGGTAACATTATCAAAAATGCTAAATTTGGTTGAGGAAAATGGGTTTAAGTTAGAGCAACCAGTTGAATTAAAAAAACAATATAGATTTAAAACTGACGAATTAGAACATTTAAGTAATAATATTTATAATATAAAATCCACAAAATATGAAAAAAATGTGGAAAACATACATCTATTTTTAGCCAAAAATGAGTATTCAGAAATAGAAGAAGTAGCAAAAACGATTAGTGAATTAGTTAGGCAAGAAAAGCTAAGATATAAAGATATTTCTATTATTACAAAAAATATTAATGAATATGCATCTTTAGTAAGAGCTATCTTTGATAAGTATGAAATACCAGTGTTTATTGATGAAAAAAGAGATTTAAATCAAAATATTATTGTACAATACATATTGTCAATTCTAGAAATTTTAATAGGCAATTTTTCAAGTGAATCAGTTTTTAGTTATATAAAATTAGGATTTACAAATATTGATAAAGATGAAATTTTTGAATTAGAAAATTATTGTACAAAATGGGGAATTAAGCATAATAAATGGAAAAAAGATTTTATCTATGAATTAGAAAAAGAAGAAAAAGCAAAAGTAGAAAGACTAAATAAGCTAAGAAAGCAAATTATAGATCCTCTAGTTGCTATGCAACAAAAAATAAAAAATGATAAATCAGTAGAGAATATAACAAGAGAGCTATATCAATTCTTACAAGAGCAAAAATTAGAAGAAAAGATTGCAATAAAAATAAAGAAATTAGAAGATAAAAAATTACTAGATTTAGCAAATGAATACAAGACAAGTTACAAGACAATATTGGATATTTTAGATGAGATTATTATTATATTTAAAAATGAAAAAATGACGATAGATCAATACAGTAAAATATTAAAAATAGGTCTAAAAAATAGTGGATTAGGAAAAATACCTGGAACACAAGATCAAGTCATATTAGGAGATGTAGATAGATCAAGAAGTCATAAAGTAAATACAGTGTTTATTATAGGAGTAAATGATGGAAGCTTTCCAAGTGTAAATAAAGATGAGGGATTTTTTAATGATGCAGATAGAGAATATTTAAAACAGGAAGGAATAGAACTTGCTAAAAGTACATTAGACAAATTATATGAAGATAATTTTAATATATATAAAGCATTTACAACTGCAGAAAATCAGATTTATTTATCTTATGTGTCTTCAGATTGTGATGGTAAATCATTAAGACCGTCAATATTAATTGGAAAAATAAAAAAGATGTATCCAAAGTTACAAGAAAAAAGTGATGTAATCTATAAAGAATATAAAGTAGAAAATAAAATAAGTACATATGAACAACTAATAGAAAATATATCAAGGTTAAGAAATAAAGAAAAAATTGATGATGTATGGTATTATATATATCAATATTATAAATCACAAAGTGATTGGAATAAAAAACTAGAAGCAGATTTAAAAGGTTTAGAATATACTAATTTGCCAGAGAAGATAAAAAAAGAAAATTTGGAAAAATTATATGGAAATACATTAAATACAAGTATATCAAGACTTGAAAAATATAGAAGTTGTCCATTTTCATACTATTTACAATATGGTTTAAAGCTAAAAGAAAAAGAACAACTAAAAATACAAAGTTTTAATACAGGTTCTTTTATGCATGAAACGATAGATGAGTTCTTTGAATATGTACGACAAGAAGGATTGAGTTTAGCAGAATTAGAAGAGGAACAGATAACAAGAATTGTTTCCGAGATAATTGAAAATAACTTAAAAATGAGCAAAAATTATATTTTTACAGCTACTGCAAAATATAAAGTTTTAGTAAGAAGATTAAAAAAAATTGTTAGCAAAGCACTTAAGTATATTATAGAAACAATTATCTATAGTGATTTTAGTATAGAAGGAACAGAAGTAGAATTTGGAAAAAATGTTAGATATAAACCAATTGTACTAGAAATAGGAGAAGGAAAAAAAGTAGAAATAACAGGAAAAATAGATAGAATAGATACATCAAAAAATGAAGACGGAAAATATTTAAGAATTATTGATTATAAGTCATCTGCTAAAAACATAGATTTAAATGAGGTGTATGCAGGATTACAAATACAACTTTTAACATATACAGATGCTATTTGCAGAGAAGAAGATATTATGCCAGCTGGAGTCTTTTATTTTTCTTTGCTAGAACAAATGGTAAAAGCAGATAAAAAAATGACAGAAGATGAAATAGAAGAAACTATCAGAAAAAATTTCAAAATGAAGGGATTAATTATTGCAGATGTTAAAATAATTAAGATGAATGATAATACCTTAAAAACAGGAAATTCCAAACTAGTACCAGCAGCATTAACAACTTCAGGGACAATTAATGAAAAGTGGACAAATGGAGTAAAAGCAGAGGAATTTAGGACCCTGCAAGAGTATATTTATAAGACAATAAAAGATATTTCAAAAGAAATATTGAGTGGGAATATTGATTTAAAACCATATTATAAAAAAGGAAAAACCCCATGTCAATACTGCGAATATAAAGCAGTTTGTGGATTTAATTCGAGACAGGAAAACAACACATATAATTATATAGAACAAAAATCAAAAGATGAAATTTTACTAAAAATGAAAAAGAACTTGGAGGAATAAAATGGATTTATCAAACCGAAATGTGATACACATAAAAAAAGGAGACACAGAATTTCTACAATTTAGAAAATTGTTAGAATATAAAGATATCATAAATCATGCATATTCTTTAGGAACAAAATTAAATTTTAGAACTTCAACTATAAATAAAGAGAAATTACCAGAACAAGAATATGAAGCAGCAATTAAAAGCTATAAAAAAATATGTAGTTCAATTAATTGTAATTACATTAATTTAGTAAAAACAAACCAGGAACATACAAATTGTGTTAAAATAGTAGAAAAGAAAATAAAAACGGCAGAACCCGATTTTAATTTAGAAAAATATTATAAGACAGATGGCTTAATAACAAACCAAAAAAATATCATTCTTTCTACTACAAATGCAGATTGTAATCTATTATTATTTTTTGATCCAGTAAAAAAAGTAATAGCAAATACACACTCTGGCTGGAAAGGAACAATACAAAGAATAGCAGTAAAAACTGTAGAAAAAATGATAAAAGAATTTGAATGTAATCCCAAAGATATTATTTGTTGCATTTGTCCAAGTATTAGGAAATGTCACTTTGAAGTAGAAAAAGATGTAAAAGATATGTTTGAAAATGAATTTAAAGATTTAGAAAATATAAATAATATAATAGAAGAAAAAATACCAAATGCCAAATGGAATATTGATACTGTTTTAATAAATGAAATGATATTAGAAAAACAAGGACTAAAAAAAGAAAATATAATAGATAGCGGAATTTGTAGTGTATGTAATTCAGACCTAATTCATTCTTATAGAGTAGAAAAAAAGGGCTACGGTTTAAATACAGCACTAATTAGTTTGAATTGAGACAAGAGGGACAGGTCTTATTTGTCTCATGAATTAAGTAGAAAAATGTCGAAAAATGAGGCGGATAAAAAATGAGACAAATAAGACCTGTCCCTCTTGTCTCAAAGGAGGAATTAAGATGATAATACCAAGAAAATTAGAAATAGGAGATACTATAGGAGTAGTAGCACCTTCTGATCCTATTATTGGAAAAAATATTGGAGAAATAATGAGAGCTAGAGAAATATTAGAAAAAGATGGATTTAAAGTTAAGTTCTCAAAAAATCTATTTTCTAATACTTGTGGTTATAGTGCAACAGCAAAAGAAAAGGCAGAGGATATTAATGATATGTTTCAAGATAAAGATGTAAAAATGATATGGTGTGCAAAAGGAGGAAATAATTCTAATTCTGTTTTTGAATATTTAGATTATAATGTGATAAAAAATAATCCAAAGATAGTTTGCGGATATAGTGATATTACGTCATTAACTAATATGATTTTTTCAAAGACGGGTTTAGTTACTTTTAGTGGAACAAATTTTAAGACAATTGCCACAGATGAAACGGATTATAGCTACAAAGAAATCATAAAAAGATTTGTAGAAGGAAGTTTAGAAATAGGAAGAGAAAAAAGTGGATATAAAACAATTAAAGATGGAAGTTCAGAAGGAGAATTAATTGGTGGAAATTTAAGTCTTACAAAAGGATTAGTGGATGGAAAATATAAGATTGATTTTACAGATAAAATACTATTTTTGGAAGATTTGGGTTATGAAAGTGAACCAGCATTTATAAGCAATTATTTATATTATATGAGACAAAATAAAGTATTTGATAAAATAAAGGGAATCTGGCTTGGAAATTATGAACATGAAAGTGGAATAACATTGGAAAAAATAGTTTTAGATGTTATTGAAAATGACTATACTTTTCCGATTATAAAATCAAATAATTTTGGACATATAGAAACAAAAACTGTAATTCCAATAGGTACAAAAGCAAAAATTGATACAAACAAAACAGTAAAAATAGAATTAATAGAATCATGTGTAAAATAGTAAAAAAGAAATAAAGGGAGCAAAAATATGTATAATACATTTGAAGAATTAGAAGAGTCAATAAAAGGTTGTAATAAATGTAAATTATATAAAACAAGACAGAATATAGTTTTTGGTGTGGGAAAAAAAGATGCTAGACTTATGTTTATTGGAGAAGGACCTGGAGCAGATGAGGATAGATTACGGAGAACCATTTGTAGGTAAAGCGGGTAAGCTAATGAATATGGCGTTTCAGACTTTAGGTATAAAAAGAGAAGAAGTTTATATTGCAAATATTGTAAAATGTAGACCACCAGCAAACCGTAACCCAGAAGAAGATGAATGTATGGCTTGTATGAATTATTTAAGAAATCAGGTAATATTAGTAAGACCAGAAATTATAGTTCTTTTGCGGTAGTGTAGCCTTAAAACATATTTTAGGAAAAGAATATGGAATTACAGCATCTAGAGGAAAATGGGTAGAAAAAAAGGAAATAAAATATATGCCTACATGGCATCCAGCTGCATTATTAAGAGATGAAACAAAGAAAATAGATTTTATTAAAGATTTGCAGCTAGTTTTAGAAGAATTAAACAAGTAGTCAGTAAAATTGAATAATTTATAAATTTATTATAAAATATACACATAAAAATATAGGATTACTAAAGGAGAAGTAAAAATGCAGAAAATTCAAAAAATAAGAGATGAAGCAAATTACTGTTTGAATTGTAAGGTTAAACCATGTTCAAAAAAAGGCTGTCCATTAAGTAATAATATACCTGAATTTATTCAACAAATAAAAAAAGAAAATTACGAAAAGGCATATGAGATTTTAAGTGAGACAACAGTATTGCCAGGGGTTTGCGGAAAAATATGTCCACATTTCAAGCAATGTCAAGGATCATGTATAAGAGGGATAAAAGGTGAACCGGTTTCAATTGGAAAATTAGAATCATTTGTATTTGAACAAGCTATGGAAAAAGGAGTAACTTTAAAGAACTGTTGGGAAAAACAAATAAATCAAAATAAGAAAGAAAATGAACAGAAAAGAGTTGCTGTAATTGGAGGTGGACCATCAGGTTTAACAGCTAGTGCTTTTTTGGCCAAAAGCGGTATTAAAGTTACTATATATGAAAAATATAGTTATTTAGGTGGTCTTTTAATATATGGAATTCCAGAATTTAGATTACCAAAACAAGAAGTAAAAAAGACTATTAATAACATTTTAGAGTTAGGAATAGAGGTAAAATATAATCAAGAATTAGGAAAAAATTTAAATTTAGAAGATTTAAAAGAAGAATATGATGCTATACTTTTAGGATTTGGAGCCAATGTTTCTTGTAAAATGGGAGTGGAAGGAGAAAAATTGCAAGGAGTTTTTGGAGGAAACGAGCTATTAGAATATAATAGACATCCTAATTATAAAGGAATGGATGTTGCTGTAATTGGTGGAGGTAATGTTGCTATGGATTGTGCTAGAACGATAAAGAGACTAGGAGCAAAAGAAGTTACAGTAATATATAGAAGAGCTAGAGAACAAATGCCTGCTGAAAATAAAGAAATTAAAGATGCAATGGATGAAGGCATAAAATTTTTATTTCAAAATAATATTGTAAAAATAATAGGAAATGATAAAGTTAAGGAATTAGAACTTATAGAAACAAAGCTAATTCAAAAAGATAGTGAAACAAGGCTTGTACCAGTAAATATTGAAAATAGTAATTATAAAATTAGTATGGATTATATTGTAATGGCTTTAGGTTCTGAACCTGCAACATTTGTTCAAAAATTAGGGCTTAAATTGGATAAATGGGGAAATATTAAAATAGATGAGAATTACCAAACTTCAGATTCAAAAATATATGCATGTGGAGATTTAGCAGGTATTAGAAAAACTGTTGCATGGGCAGCATATTCAGGAAGAGAAGCTGCAAATAAGATTATAGAAAAAATAAAATAAATTAATGTTCACTTTAAAGTGAACATTAATTTATTTTTTCAGTAACATTTTTTTCACCAAAAATTAATTTTTTTAGAGCCTTAAAAAATGATATTATTTTACTTTCCTTTTTAGTAATAAGTTTAATTGCATTTTCAACATTGCCATTCTCTAAAGCATTATATTTATTTTCTAATTGTTCCATTTTATTTACATAGTAATCATTAAAAAATGTATATCCTTCAGTACAACCCAAATAATCTTTAAAAGTATATAATTTTCTTCTATAATTTTCGACTTCTTCCAAATTACTAATATTTTCAAATGCTTTATCAAAATAACTTGAAATAATTAGATTTTGAGTTCTCATAAAAGTTAACATTATCTCACTTTTTAATTCATCAATCTTTTTTAACATTCCATCAATTTTTTTATTTCTGTCAGATACACCGCGCAATTTTATTATTGAGTTTTATAATAGATTCTTCATCATTTAAAATATCATCAATAGCATTTTGTATTGTCATAAAAATTTTAGGAGATGTTAAATCAGCAAATTTCTTTTTGAAATTATCATTACTATTTATTGTACTCTCAAATAAAACATCTTCACCAGTAATATAAGCCATTTGATTTACAAGACAACATTCTAAAGGATAATAAGAAGGACTAATTGTTTCAAAACTAATTCCAAAATATTTAACGAAATCTCTAGGAATACCATTAATTTTTGAAGCCATAAGTTGTACAGAGGCTTCATTTAGTCCTAATCCGTATATTTTAAATTCTGTATAATCACAAAGTCCCATTCTAATTAAATAATTTTTTTTATCTTTTACTTCTTGAATATAGTGAATACACTCATGAACAGCAAATTCTTCTAAATCTTCATCTTGGATGTGTTCATTAAAATAAATAGAAGAATTTTTATAAAAATAGTTAGCCTCAGCCATTCCATCTGGCATATTAGCTTTGTACATATTTAATCTAGACAGTTTAATAAAAAGTTCATTTTGGTTTAAGCAAAATTGAGGAAATGTATCACATATTTTTACAGCAACATTTCTTGCAATCGAATTTATTTTTAAAGTATCTAATTTATTTGTAATTATAATTCCATCTTTTTTTAAATCTGATTCTACGCTCATTTATTATTCTCCTTAATTATATAACAATATTATACTATAAATAACAAGTAAATGTATTTCAGAAATATTAAATATTAATTACAGTTTAGTTACAAAAAATAAAATAACAAGAAAAAATGGAAAAAATAAAAATTGAATTACGAAAAATAAGTAAAACAGTAGCTAAAATTGAAGTAGAACATGGAGAAAAACTACAAATTTTATTTGATGCATTTAAAGTGCATGACCAAAAGATAGACAGAATTGAGCAAAAATTAGATAATCACGAAAAAATAATAAATAGGCATAGTGACGAAATTTATTTATTATTTTACAACAATATTATAAATTTTATTTTTTACATATATTTCTTTAATAATATTTTTTCCATTAAGTTTTAAATCAACAACATTATGAACTTTTTCTTTAACCGAAGTTTCATCTTCATTAAGTAGAATTTGAACAGTTCCTTTTAATTTTCCATTGAATTGAATAGGCAATGTTATTTCATTAGCAATAGTCTTAGATTCGTCATATTCAGGCCAATCCATATAAGCAAAATCATTTGACTCATCAAGTACAGTATGTAGTAATTCCTCAGTCATATGTGGAGCAAAAGGATTTAATAATTGCAAAAATGTTTTAAATTCAGCTTTGTTAATTGATTTTTCTTTATAAAATTCATTAACCATTGTCATAAAGGTAGAAATACAAGTATTAAATTTCATATTTTCAATATCAGAAGAAACTTTTTTTATAGCTCTATGCATCATTTGTTCAAATTTAGCAGAATATTCATTTCCATCGATTAATATTGTTTGTAAATTCCAAACTCTATCTAAAAATTTTGCACAACCTCTAATACTTTCCATAGACCAAGGAGCTGTTTGATCAAAAGGATCCATGAACATCTCATAAAATAAGAAACAGACTCTTGAATAAAAAAATGAAAAATGATACAATGCGTTGAAAGAGGTGGAAACGTGATAGATTTAAAAAAAGCTAATGAGGAATTTGATAAGTATGTTAAAAATTATAACTCAGAGGATAAAAAGATTGCTTTAAAAATAGAACATATTAAAAGGGTTTCAGAAATATCAGGGATAATATCAGAAAATTTAAATTTAGATAAAGAAAACATAGAATTAGCAAAGTTAATAGGTTTGTTACATGATATAGGAAGATTTGAACAAATAAAGCAATACAATACTTTTTCAGATAAAGATAGCATTGATCATGGTAAACTTGGAGTAGAAATTTTATTCAAACAGGGAAAAATAAGAAATTTTATAGAATCTGCGAAATATGACGAAATTATAAAAAAAGCAATTTTAAATCATAATAGAAAAGAAATAGAAAAAGGACTAAATCCAAAAGAATTACTTCATTCAAAAATTATTAGAGATGCTGATAAAATAGATATACTTTATATTATGACTTTTGAAGAAAAAAGGACAGTCTTTAACAAAGATGATATATCAGATGAAAAAATAACAGATAAAATTTATGAAGAATTTATGCAAATGAAATTACTTGATTATAAAAAAATACAAACCAATGTAGACAGGGTAATCGCACATTTTGCATATATTTATGATTTTAATTTTAACTTTAGTTATGAATATGTTAATAATAAACAATATTTAGATAAAATCTATAAAAGACATACATTTACTGATAATGACACAATGAAAAGATATAATTTAATTTATGATACAGCAAAAAAATATATAAAAGAAAAAACAAAATAAAGGATGATAAAATTGGGCAAAAAATTATTAATAACCGAAAAACCATCAGTTGCAATGGAATTTGCAAAAGCGCTAAAAATAACAACTAATCGAAAAAATGGATATTTAGAATCAGAAAAATGGATAATTACATGGTGTGTAGGACATTTAGTAACTATGAGCTACCCAGAAAAATATGATGAAAAACTAAAATTTTGGAGATTAGACACATTACCATTTATCCCTTCAGATTGGAAATATGAAATTATACCTCAAGTAGAAAATCAATTTAATATAGTTAAAGGACTAATGCAAAGAGAAGATATAGAAGAAATTTATAATGCAGGAGATTCAGGAAGAGAGGGAGAATATATTCAAAGATTGGTATTTATGATGGCACACCCTAATCCAAATGCAAAAATGAAAAGAGTATGGATTGATTCACAAACAGAAGAAGAAATTTTAAGAGGTATTAGAGAAGCAAAAGATTTATCTGAATATGATAGTTTATCAGATAGTGCATATTTAAGAGCTAAAGAGGATTATTTAATAGGAATTAATTTTTCAAGATTATTGTCAATTATATATGGAAGAAATTTAGCAAGTAAAATAAATGAAGAAAGATCTTCTATTTCAGTAGGACGTGTTATGACTTGTGTTCTAGGTATGATCGTTGCAAGAGAAAGAGAAATTAGAAACTTTGTAAAAACAAAGTATTATAAAATTATTCGGAGAATTTGGAGATGAACAATCATCTTTTCAAGCTGAGTGGAAATCAACAGAAAGATCAAAAATGTTTGAATCAAATAAATTGTACAATGAATCAGGATTTAAAAAAGAGGATGATGCAAAACAATTTATACAAAGTCTTCAAGGCAAAATAGCGAAAATAGCAAATTTAAAAAAATCAAAACAAAAAGAAAATGCACCATTATTATTTAACTTAGCTGAAATACAAAATCAATGTACTAAAAGATTTAAGATAAAACCAGATGAGACGCTAGAAATAATACAAAATTTATATGAAAAAAAATTAGTAACTTATCCAAGAACAGATGCTAGAGTACTTTCTACAGCAGTAGCAAAAGAAATTACAAAGAACTTAAATGGAATAGCTAGAGGATATAAAGACGAAGAAGTGCAAGGATATATAAGAAAAATGGTAGATGAAAAGTATTCTACTAACATAATAAAAACAAAATATGTAAATGATAGCAAAATAACAGACCATTATGCTATTATTCCAACTGGTCAAGGATATGAAAATTATAATAATTTACCAGAATTACACAAAAAAGTATATAAAGTAATAGTATCTAGATTTTTAGCTATTTTTTATCCACCAGCAGAATATAATAAAATTCAGGTAACAGTTGAGATAGAAGATGAAAAGACGATAGAAACCTTCAATTGTAGTGGGAAAGTTTGTATAAATAAAGGATTTTTAGAAATATTAAAACCGGAAGAAAAGAGAACAACAAAAAATGGAGAAAAAGTGGATAATTCAAATGAAGAAGAAAAACAAAATGATTTAGAAATCTTAAAAAATTTAAAAAAAGGACAGGAAGTAGAGATTAGAAACTTTGAATTAAAAGAAGCAGAAACATCTCCACCAACTAGATATAATTCAGGTTCTATTATATTGGCAATGGAAAATGCAGGAAAGCTAATAGAGGAAGAAGAATTAAGAGAGCAAATAAAAGGTGCAGGCATTGGAACAAGTGCTACAAGGGCAGAAATAATGAAAAAACTTGAAAAAATAAAATACATAGAAATTAATACAAAAACTCAGATTATTACACCTACTAAAAAAGGAGAATTAATTTATGATATTGTATATCAATCAATGCCAGATATGTTAAATCCTAAATTAACAGCCAGCTGGGAGAAAGGATTAGATATGGTAGCAAAGAAAGAAATAGAGCCTAAAGAATTTATGGGAAAATTAGAAAAGTATATTTATTCAAAATTTGATAGATTAGTAGTAAAAATATAGAAAAAATATAGAAAAAATAATGTCAAATAATTGACAAAATATTAACAATTTGATATAAAATTTGTATACAAAAGAAAGGAGAATGAAAAATGAACGAGAAAAAATACAAGTCAGTTGTAGTAATTTGGGGAGTTATTTTACTTACATTACAAGCATTAGCACTTATCGATGTAGTAGGACTTAGACCAAATTTATATAATCAACTATCAAAGTTAGAAACATCATTTATTGCAGTAGGACTTCTTATATTAATTTTAGCATATATGCTTTTATCATTAAATAAGAAAAAATCAGGAGCAATTATAGGAGTATTAACAGGATTACTTTATATGCTAACATTTAATGTTGCAAATATGATAGCAGGAATATTTTTTATTGCTTATTGTGCATGGATTCTTTTTGAAATGGGCAAAGAGTCAAAAAAAGTAGTAGATAAGAAAAAAGAAGAAATAACAGAGCAAAAAAGTGCTTCATAATGAAGTACTTTATTTTTTATAAAAAGTGTAGTATAATATAAAACATCTAAAGTGTTATGCTAGGAGAAAAAAATGAATCAAATATTAGGAGAGCTTGGAAAAAGCCAAAAGTTTAAAGAATTACTAAATCAAATAGAAAATAAACAAAGTCCGATAGCAATATCGGGCTTAAATGACGTGGGAGCAGTGCAAATTGAAACAGCTATAAATCAATTTGGAAAAAAGCCAATTTGTATTATTACTTATAACGAAATACAAGCTAAGAAAATATATGAAAATGTCAAATATTTTACAGAGAATGTTGTATTATTTCCAAAAAAAGAAATAGTTACATATGATTATATTGCAGAAAGTAAAGATTTGCCATATAGAAGAATAGAGACATTAAATGAAATACAATCAAAAAGAAATTTAATTGTAGTAACAACCATAGAAGCAATAATGCAAAAATTACCAGCAAAAGATAAACTATATAAAAATAAACTAAAATTTAAGATAGGAGATAGTTTCAATTTAGACAAATTAAAACAAAAATTAGTAGAACTTGGATATACCAGATGTGAATTGATTGAAGGAAGAGGACAATTTAGTATAAGAGGCGGAATTGTTGATATTTCAATTAGTTATAAAACAGGAATAAGAATTGAGTTTTGGGGAGATGAGATAGACTCTATTCGTGACTTTAATATTTCTACACAAAGATCAATTAATACAAAAGAAAATGTAATTATATATCCTGCTCATGAATATGTGCTAGAGAAAGGGATAGAAGAAATCTGCGATAAAATAAAAAAAGATAATGCAAATAAAGAAATAATAGAAGAAGATATAGAACAAATAAAAGCTGGAAATTATATTAGTAAAATTGATAAATATTTTGACAGTTTCTATGAAAAGCAAGGAACGATATTAGATTATCTAAATAATAATTATTGTATATTTTTAGATGAAATAGGAAAAATTAATCAGAGAGCAAAAAATATACAAGAAGATAATAAAAATTTAAAGATAGCTTTAATTGAAAAAAAGAAAATAGTGCCAAATGCAATTTCGAATATGATAAAAATAGAAAATATAAATAAAATTTTAGAAAAAAGACAGTTGATATATATAGAAAAGCAAGATACTAATATAAAAGTACAAGCAGAAAAATATAAATTTAATTATCGAGAAATAAATTATTTTAAAAGTGAGATAGATAACTTATTTACAGATTTAGAAAAAGCAATTAATGAAAAAAAGAAGGTTTATATTTTATTAGAAACAAAAGAAAAAGCTAAAAAATTAAAACAAATACTAGAAAAAAGAGAAATAATCTGTAGAATAGAAGAAAAACTAGATAAAACAATAATAGTTTCATCAATAGAAAGTATTATAACAATTTCTGTTGGAAAACTATCTTCTGGATTTGAAAATCATGAATTAAATCAAATTGTAATTATTGCAGATGAATTAATTAGTGAAGAAAAAACAAAAAGAAAATATATACCAACAGCTTATAAAGAAGGAGAGAAAGTTGTATTTGCAGATTTAAAAATAGGAGATTATGTTGTACATAAGAAGTATGGAATTGGAATTTATATAGGAGTAAATACAATAAAAGCAGATGGAACTATTAAAGATTACATTAAAATAAAATACCAAGATGATGATATTTTATATATACCGACAAACGATATGGATTCAATAAGAAAGTATGTTGGAGGAGATGCAATACAACCTAAAATTAATAAATTAGGAAGTAAAGACTGGGAAAAAACGAAATCTAAAGTAAAGAAAAATTTAAGAGAAGTAGCAAAAGAGTTAATAGAATTATATGCTAAAAGGGAAAAAGCTTTAGGATATTGTTTTGGAAAAGATACTCCATGGCAGAATGAATTTGAGGGGAAATTTCCATATCAAGAAACAGAGGATCAATTAAGATGTATTGAAGAAGTAAAAAAGGATATGGAAAGTCAAAGACCAATGGATAGACTACTTTGCGGTGATGTTGGTTATGGCAAAACAGAAGTTGCAATTAGAGCAGCATTTAAAGCCACAATGGATGGAAAGCAAGTAGCATATTTAGCTCCAACAACTGTCTTAGCTCAACAACAATATCAAGAATTCAAAGAAAGAATGAAAGATTATCCAATAAAAGTTGACATATTGAATAGATTTAAAAGTAAAAAATATCAATCTGAAGTTGTTAAGAATTTAGCTTTAGGAGAAGTTGATATTGTAGTAGGAACGCATAGATTACTTAGCAAAGATGTAGAATTTAAGGATTTAGGATTATTAATAATAGATGAAGAGCATCGTTTTGGAGTAAAAGCAAAAGAAAAAATAAAACAATTAAAAACTAATGTAGACGTTTTAACAATGACAGCAACACCTATTCCAAGAACTATGCATATGTCAATTGTAGGAATAAGAGATATGTCTGTTATATACGAACCTCCACATAATAGGAGACCTGTTCAAACATATGTATTAGAATATGATGAAGAAGTTATAAAAGAAGCAATTACTAAAGAATTAGAAAGAGAAGGTCAGGTATTTTATTTATTTAATAATGTGGAAGGCATAGAAAGAAAAGCAAGTCAAATTTCAAATTTAGTGCCAGAAGCAAATGTTGCTTATGCACATGGTCAAATGTCAGGGACAAAAATTGAAGAAATTATGCAAGATTTTATAGATAAAAAATCAAATGTGTTAGTATGTACTACTATTTTAGAATCAGGTATTGATATTCCAAATGCTAATACTATAATTGTAGAAAATGCCGATAGAATGGGATTAGCACAATTGTATCAAATCAGAGGTAGAGTAGGTAGAAGTGATAGGCAAGCATATGCATATATTACTTATAAAAGAGATAAATTACTTTCAGAAGTTGCAGATAAAAGATTAAAGGCGATCAAGGAATTTACTGAATTCGGATCTGGATTTAAAATAGCAATGAGAGATTTAGAAATCCGTGGAGCAGGAAGTTTGCTAGGAGAAATACAGTCAGGACATTTAGAACAAGTTGGTTATGATACGTATTGCAATTTATTAGATGAAGTAGTAAAAGAAATGAAGGGCATGGAAGTAAGACCAGAAACAGACATTCAAATTGATTTAAATGTAACAAGTTATATTCCAGACGAATATATAAGCGATTCAAATCAAAAAATAGAAGTATATCAAAATATTGCTTTATGTAGAAATGAAGAAGATATTCAAAATGTCATTGATGAAATTATAGATAGATTTGGAAACATGCCAAAAGAATTAGAAAATTTAATTGATATAGCAAGAATAAAATATATATCAAAGAAATTAGATATAGAAAAAATTGCAAGTAGAAAAGATGCAGTAGTATTTACATTTAAAGCAAGTAGTAGTGAAGATAAATTTAAAATAGATATAGCACAATTGATAAAGAAATATGGAACAAAAATAAAATTCTCAGCTGGAATAAAGCCAATGATAACATTAGATATAGGAACAAGTAGTGAAAGAAAAATTTTAAATGATACTACAGAATTTGTTAAATATTTATTAGGTTAAATTTATGTTTTGGAGGAATAAAAATAATGCAAGTAATATCAAGTAAAGATAATGAATTAATAAAACACATAAGAAAGCTAAAAGAAAAAAAAGAAAGAGATGCAAGTAATGAATATTTGGTAGAAGGAATTAAAATAGTAAAAGAAGCAATCCAAGAGAATGCTAAAATAAAACAAATAATCTTATGTGATGATTGTGAAAAAACAGAAAGTATACCAAAAGACTTGATGTATGAAATTGCTAAACATAACTGTATATATGTAACAAGTAAACTTTTTAAATATATATCTGAAGTGCAAGAGCCTCAGGGAGTGCTTGCTGTTATAGAAAAAAACAATGGGGATAAAACAATTGATTATACACAAGATATTATTGTAGCATTAGATGATGTTCAAGACCCTGGAAATTTAGGAACAATCCTTAGAACTGTTGACAGTGTTGGAGTAAACCAAATATTGGTATCAAAAGGAACAGCAGATAGCTATAATCCAAAAGTAGTACGTTCAACAATGGGAGCAATTTTTAGAGTTAAAATAATAGAATGTGAGGACTTGAAAAAAACTTTAAAAGAAATAAAAAAACACAAATTTAAAATAGTAGTATCATTACTTCAAACAGAAAATACAATATATGATATAAATTACTATAAAAAAGTAATAATTATAGGAAATGAAGCAAATGGAGTGGAACAACAAATACAAGAAATAGCAGACGAGAAAATAAAAATACCAATGATTCGGAAAAACAGAAAGCTTAAATGCATCAGTAGCAACAGGAATTATTTTGTATGAATATGTGAGACAGAAGGGACAGGTCTAAAATGTCCCATGAATTTTGTCGAATTATATAAAAATATAAATAATACAAAAAAAGACATAAATTGACATGAAAATGGGACATTTTAGACCTGTCCCTTCTGTCTCTTCTGTCTTAAAGGAGAATAAAATATGAAGTTAAATATAGTAATGGTAGAACCAGAGATACCACAAAATACAGGAAATATAGCAAGAACTTGTGCAGCAATTGGAGCAAAGTTACATTTAGTGCATCCACTAGGATTTGATATATCTGAGAAGGCTGTTAAAAGAGCAGGATTAGATTATTGGGATAAAGTTGAGATAGAAGAACATGAAAGTTTTGAAGAGTTTTTAAAGAAATATAAACCTGAAGAAAATAATATGTTTTTTGCTACAACTAAAGGAAAACATGTATATTCAGATCCAGATTATAGAGATATGAATGAAGTGTTTATATTGTTTGGGAAAGAAACGAAAGGATTGCCAGAAGATATTTTACAAAAGTATATTAATCAGACAATTAGAATACCAATGAGGCATACATTGCGTTCATTAAATTTATCAAATTCAGTAGCAATTGTAGCATTTGAAGTTTTAAGGCAAAAAGATTTTGAACAGTTGGAAGAAATAAGCAGTTATTTTGATTAAAATATAAGTACGAATGTAATACATATAGAACATAATTGTCGAATTTTGCGATGAAAAATTAGTGAAAAAACAGGAAAAAGCTTGGATTTTTCCTGTTTTTGTGGTTTAATATATTTAAGGTGATTTCAAAATAATTTAAATCATAATTTATTTTTTTAGAAATTTTAATTCTATTTTTAAATTCGAAAATTCAATCTAATTACCAAGAAATAAAAAATAAGGAGGTGGTATACAGGCTATATAAGAAAAACACACTTTACTAATCAATAAATATTGACATTCACATCAAAAAACAATATAATAGGGAGGAGAGATTTGAAAGTATTTACATACAAAAACTACATTAAATGTATACATACTTTAAGACTAAATGCGATTTTTCAATTAGCAGAGGAAAATGCTAATTATAACATAAATCGAAACAAAATTAATAACAGACATGACAAATTAATAAAAAATATCCTAAAAGATGAAAAAGAAATGAGAAAATTTATAAATGATTTTCTTGAACCTAATGAAAAAATACAAAGTCAAGACCTTATAAAATATACTAATAGTTATATTACAAAAAAGTATAAATCAAAAGAAGCGGACATAGTTTATAGGCTAAAAAGCAAAGAAGTATTTTTTTTAGTAGAACATCAATCAAAAATTGATAACAATATGCCATATAGAATTCTAAATTATTGTATAGATATTATCCAAGAATGGAAAAAGTCAAAGAAAATAAATCAAAATACAAGATATCCAATTATTGTTCCAATTATTATTTATACAGGAAATGAAAAATGGAAAATACCAAAAAATTTTAAAGAAAAGCAAATATCTGATTATGTATTCGAAAATTACAAAATAGACTTAGAATATAATTTGATTGAAATAAACAAATTATCTAAATCATTTTTATTGCAAAAACAAAGCTTATTTGGTTATGGAATGATAATAGAAAAATCGAAGAATAAACAAGAACTAAAAGAAAATCTAGAGCTGATTGTAAAACATGCAAAAAATAAAAAACAGTTGTATGAGATAAGCGATATAATATATTATTTGCTAAATGATACATTAGAAGAAGTAACCAAAAATGAATTACTAGAAAAATTAGAAATTAAAATAAAGAAAGGAGATATTATGAGTGATTTATATGAAAGACTAGTAAATGAAAATCGAGAAATGATAAGGAAAGGAAAAAAAGAAGGCAAAATAGAAGGCAAAATAGAAGGCAAATTAGAAGTGGCAAAAAGATTAATAAAAAAAGGAATAGATGAAAAAATAATAATAGAAAGTACTGAAATTAATAAAGAAGAATTGCTAAAGCTAAAGAAAGAAGTATTATAAATAAAATTACACTTTTAAATTCATTTAAATTAAAAACAAGATATTAAACAAGAATGTTTTCTGTATCATACAGGAGACATTATTTTTATACTATTAGATTAATTTAGCAAAAAAAGAACTCCTCATATATATTTTACATAAAATATATTAGAAGAATATGAGGAGGAATGAAATGGAAAATATTTTAGAAGTAAAGAATATAAGCAAGAAATATCAAAATAAAGAAGGAGAAATATTAGCACTTAAAAATGTAAATTTTAGAGTAAAAAAGGGTGAATTTGTAAGTATTATAGGACCAAGTGGATGTGGAAAATCCACACTATTATCAATTATTGCAGGACTAGAAGAAAAAACAACAGGAGAAATATACATAGAAGGAGAAAAAGTAAATGGAATTTCTAGCAAAATAGGATATATGTTACAAAGGGATTGTTTACTAGAATGGAGAAATATTTTAAGCAATACAATGTTTGGGCTAGAGGTAAAAGGAAAAAAGGATAATGTAAATAAAGAATATGTATTAGAATTACTAAAAAAATATAATTTATACGAATTTAAAGATAAATATCCTTCAGAATTATCAGGAGGAATGAGGCAAAGAGTAGCACTTATTAGAACACTTGCAGTAAAACCTAAAATCTTATTATTAGATGAAGCATTTTCAGCTTTAGATTACCAGACTAGAATAATGGTTACAAATGATATTTATTCTATTTTAAGAAAAGAAAAAATCACAGCAATTATTGTAACACATGATATTTCAGAAGCAATTAGTATGTCAGATAGAGTGTTAGTATTAAGCAAGAGACCAGGGACAATAAAAGATATTCATAAAATTAATTTTGGTATAGAAAATAGAACACCAATAAATTGTAGAGAAAGCCCAAAATTTAGTCAATACTTTAATACTCTATGGAAGGAGTTGGGAGTAGATGAATAAAACAATAATTTCAAAAGATAGAAAAGAATATTTAAGAAAAATAAAAAAAAGAAAATATTTAATTTTATTAACACAAATATTAATACTTGTATCTTTTTTAGAAATATGGGAAATTTTAGCTGATAATGGTATAATAGACAGTTTTATAACAAGCCAGCCAAGTAAAATATTTGCAACCTTTATGAATTTGACTTCAAATGATTTATTAAAACATATAGGAGTTACAGTATATGAAACAGTAGTAGGATTTTTAGTAGGAACAACTTTAGGAATAGCAATAGCAATTATTTTATGGTGGTCTAATTTTTTGTCAAAAGTTGCAGAACCATATTTAGTTGTATTAAATAGTTTACCTAAAGTAGCACTTCGGACCAATAATTATTATTTGGGTTGGAGCAGGAACGCCAGCAATTATTGTTATGGCAGTAGCAATTTCTTTGATTGTAACAATATTAGAAAACCTAAATGGCTTTTTAAGAACTGATAAAGAAATAATTAAAATGGCAAAAACGTTTAAGGCAAGTAAATTTCAAATACTAACAAAAATTATTATTCCAGCAAATATATCAACATTTATAAATTCACTAAAAGTTAATATTGGACTTTCTTTGGTTGGAGTTATATCTGGAGAATTTTTAGTATCAAAAGCAGGATTAGGATATTTAATTGTGTATGGAGGGCAAGTATTCAAATTAGACTTAGTTATGACAAGTGTTATTATATTAGAAATTGTAGCTGGAATAATGTATTTAGCAGTGTTGTTACTTGAAAAATTTATAGTAAAATCAAGAAATGCTTAATAAAATTCACACCTTTTTATTATAAACATAAAATATATAAAATAAAAAGGAGGTGTAATTTTAAAATGAAAAAAAGAACTATAACTTACATCATAGTAATACTTATCATGCTAGTAATAGCAATAGGAGTATTTATAACAAAAAAACATAAAGAAAATGCTGAAGAACTAAAAACTATAAAAGTCAACGAAGTAACACGATCAGTATTTTATGCACCGCAATATATAGCAATAAACAATGGATATTTCAAAGAAAAGGGATTAAATATAGAATTAACAACAGGTCAAGGTGCAGACGCTGTTATGACAGCAGTTTTAAGTAATCAATCTGACATAGGATTTGCAGGACCAGAAGCATCAATATATGTATACAATCAAGGAAAGGAAGATTATACACAAGTATTTGCACAAATGACCAAAAAAGATGGATCATTTTTAGTTTCAAGAACGAATACAGATAATTTTGATTGGAAAGATTTAAAGGGGAAAACGATAATACCAGGAAGAAAAGGTGGAGTACCTTATATGACATTAGAATATGTTCTAAAAAATAATGGAATTGACCCTAAAAAAGATGTAACTTTAGATGATAGTATTAAATTTGACTTAATGGCTGGAGCCTTTGCAAGTGGTAATGCAGATTATGTTACATTATTTGAACCAACTGCATCTATGACAGAAAGTCAGAAAAAAGGATATGTAGTAGCTTCTGTTGGAGAAGCAGCAGGTGAAATACCATATACAGCATATTTCACTAAAAAAAGTTATATAGCAAATAATGAAGATACTATACAAAAATTTACAGATGCAATTTATCAAGGAGAAAAATGGACAAGAGAACATACAAGCAAAGAAATAGCAGAAGTTATTACAAATTTCTTCCCTGGAACAGATATAGAAATGTTAACAGCGGCAATTCAAAGCTATAAAGATATAGATGCATGGAATGATACACCATATTTAAAAGAAGAAGCATTTAATAGATTACAAGAAGTAATGAAAAGTGCAGGAGAATTAAGTCAAAATGCTCCATATGACAAAATTGTTAATAATAAATATGCTGAAAATATAAAAAAATAAACTAAAAAATAGCATAATTCATTTTAGAAAAAAAGTGAATTATGCTATTTTTATATTATAGAAAAGTTCTTTGAAATTCTTATAATATAAATACTTTAAAATTTTTCAAAAACATAGAATAATCAAAAAACAACGAGATAAATCGAGAATTAATAAATAAACATTTACATATACTACAAAACGAGATTTTGACAACTAGAACTTATAATGATAAATTTACAAATGAGAAAGGACGTGAAAGAATGAAAATAATAGAAGCAAATATTGACTATAAATTAATAGGTGAAAGAATAAAGGAAGCGAGAAAAAAAGCAGGATTATCACAAGAAAAATTAGCAGAAATGATTGATGTTACAACAGTATATGTTAGCAAAATAGAAAGAGGAGGACAAATAAATTTAAAAAGATTATCTCAAATGTCAATAGCATTAAATGTTCCAATAGAAAAAATACTAAATGGAACAACAATGGAAAATGAAAATTATTTAAATAAAGAATTTCAGGAATTATTAGATAAATGCTCAAAAGATAAACAAAGATTAATATATAATATTGCAAAAATTGTATCTGGTATAAAATTTGCGTAGAGAGCATTTATAAGCTTTACAAAAACATAAAAATAGTATAAACTATTTCTATGAAAAGTACTATTAAAATCAGGTATGGTATGCCGTTTTATAAACTATACCTGTTTTTTAAATGGACTAAGAAAGGTGATAATAAATGTATTTAAAAAGATTAGAATTGCAAGGATTTAAATCTTTCGCTGATAAAACTATATTAGAATTCATGCCAGGAATTACAAGTGTAATTGGACCAAATGGATCAGGAAAAAGTAACATATCAGACAGCATAAGATGGGTGCTTCGGAGAGCAAAGCATGAAATCATTAAGAGGAACAAAGTCATTAGACATTATTTTTGCAGGAACCCAAAATAGAAAATCATTAGGATTTGCAGAAGCCTCACTAGTATTTGATAATTCAGATGGAGCGTTACCAATTGAATATACTGAAGTAACAGTAACAAGAAAGATTTATAGAAGTGGAGAAACAGGATATTATATAAATAAAGTACCTTGTAGGCTAAAAGATGTATTAGAATTATTTATGGATACAGGAATTGGAAAAGATGGATATTCAATTATAGGACAAGGAAAAATTGATGAAATATTAAGTAATAAATCAGAAGATAGAAGAAATATATTTGAAGAAGCAGCAGGAATAGTAAAATATAGAACAAGAAAGCAAGAATCAGAGAAAAAACTAGAACGTACAAAGCTAAACTTACTTAGAATTAATGACATTTTAACAGAAATAGAAACAAATATAGAACCATTAAAAAATCAGGCAGAAAAAGCTAAAAGATATCTAGATTTAAGAGAAGAACTAAAAAGTATTGAAATAGGCTTATTTATATATAATATAGAAAAATATAAATCAACTTTAGAAGAAATTATAAAAGATGAAGAAATTTATACAAATCAATGTAATGACGAAGAAGGCAGATTAGAAAGAATCAAACAATTAAAAGAAGAATTACAAAATGATATAGATGATATTACAGTAAAAATAGAAGAAATGTCAAATATAGGATTTGAAAGTCAAAAAGAAATTGAAATGTTAAATTCTGATATAAATGTAGCTGATACAAGAATTTTAAACAACAATGAAAATAAAAGTAGATTTGAAAAAGAAATAGAAGAAGCACAAAATAGACTAGAGGAATTAAAAAAGGAAATTGAACAAAAACAAGAAAAACAACAAAATTTAAAACAAAATAAAGAGAAGTTTGAAAAAGAATTAAAAGAAAAAGAAGAAGAGCTAGCTAATCTTACAAAGAAACTTTCAAGTAAAGAATTAGAAATAGAAAATTATAAATTACAAGTAGAAGCTAATATAGACAAAAAATATGAATTACAATCAGAAATAAATAGTAAAGAGATAAATTTTGATAATTATGAAAAAAGGCAAGCACAAATAAAAAGTGAAGTAGCATCTCATATTTCAGAATTAGATAGTACAAGATTACAGAAAGAAGACATAGCAAAAGAATTTTATGAAATTGATTCAAAAAGAAATAAAATTGTATCAAGTTTAGAAGAGATTAATAAGAAAAGAGAAGAAGCTGACAAAAAAATCAAAGCTTATGAAGATGAGATAAATAGATATCAAAGTGAAATAAGAATAAAAGAATCAAGATTAAAATTCTTAATTGAAACAGAAAAAGAAAAAGAAGGATATATAAAAAGTGTAAAATCATTATTAAAAGATTGTGAAAATATTAAAGAACTAGGAAAAGGAATGCATGGAGTTTTAGCTAATATAATAGAAGTCCCAGAAGAATACCAAACAGCAATAGAAATGTGTTTAGGAGCAAGTCTACAAAATATAGTAACAGAAACAGAAGAAGATGCAAAAAAATTAGTACAACATTTAAGAAAAAACAATTTAGGAAGAGCATCATTCTTACCAATTACATCTGTAAGAGGTAGAAAGCTAGATAAAATAAAAGGACATGAAAAAGGTGTAGTAGGTATTGCATCAGACATAGTTAAATTTAATAAAAAATATGAACAAATTGTATTAAACTTATTAGGAAGAACTGTTATAGTAGACAACATGGAAACAGCAATTAAAGTGGCTAAACAAAATGGATATACATTTAGAATTATAACAATTGAAGGAGATGTAATTAATCCATCAGGAGCAATTACAGGAGGATCTGTAGCAAAGAAAACTGTTAATATTTTGGGAAGAGGAAGAGAAATTGAAAAATTAGAAAAAGAAACTAAAAAGTTAAGAGAAAAAGTTGCAGAATTAGAAAAAGAAAAACAGGAATATGAAAGATCAATGGAGGATACTTTTGAAGGAGCAACAAGTTTAGAAAAAGAATTACAAGAAATTGATATTACATATGCAACAGAAAAACAAAAATTAGTTTCAATTGAAGAAAATATTGCTAAAATAGAACAAAGAGTAAACAAACTAAAAGAAGAACAAGCAAATATAGAAAAAGAAAAAGAACAAACAATTTTAAGAAAGCAAGAAACACAAAAAGAAATAGAAAAGTTAACAGAAGAAACAGATAAATTAAATAAAGTAATAAGCGAATTTGCAGATTTAAATAAAGATAATCAAAAATATGCAGATGATTTAAATTTTGATATTACAAACTTAAAAATATCAGTATCATCTTTTGACGAAAGTGAAGCTTCAATCCAGGAAATACAAGAAAGAATAAATGTAGAAATAGAAAATACAAATAAAAGTATAGAAAATAAAAAAAGACAAATAGAGCAAATAAAACAAGATAACTTTAACTTAGAAAAATCAAAAGAAGAAATAAAAGAGAAAATTAATGACATAAAAAAAGAAGTAGAAAATAGCGGAGTAAAAATAGAACAATTAAAAACACAAAGAGTAGAAAAAAATGAAAAATTAAAGAAACAAGAAAATGAAATTACAGAAAAATTTAAAACAATTGAAGATTTAAAAGCTCAAATTGTTAAAATTGATGTAAAGAAAACTAAGATTGAAGAAGATATAAATACTATAATTAACAAAATGTGGGAAGAATATGAATTAACTCCAAATGCAGTAAAAGATTATAAAAAACCAGAAAATGTAGCATTAACACAGAAAAATGTAAATAATTTGAGAAAAGATTTACGAGAATTAGGAAGTGTAAATATAGACTCAATAGAAGAATATAAAACAATGAAGGAAAGATATGACTTTATGTGTGAACAAAGAGTTGATTTAGAAGATACAATGTCAAAACTAAGAAAGATTATTAATGATATGACAGCAACAATGAAAGAACAATTTAAAACTCAATTTGAAATTATTAATAAAAATTTTGCAGAAGTATTTAAGGAATTATTTGGTGGAGGAAATGCATCGTTAAAATTAGAAGATGAAGAAAATATACTAGAATGTGGAATTGAAATAACAGTTCAACCACCAGGAAAAAAACTTCAAAATATGATGCTATTATCAGGAGGAGAAAAAGCATTTACAGCTATTGCATTATTATTTGCTATATTGAAAATAAATCCAGCGCCATTCTGCGTATTAGACGAAATAGAAGCAGCTTTAGATGATGTAAATGTTTATCGTTTTGCAGAGTATTTAAAGAAGTTCTCAAAAAACACACAATTTTTAGTAATAACACATAGAAAGGGAACAATGGAAGCAGCAGATACAGTATATGGAGTTACTATGGAAGAAAATGGTATTTCAAAATTATTATCTATGAAATTAAAATAATGTCAATTTGAACAGATATAAAATTAAGAAAACAGGATAAAGGTTGAAAAATATAAAATCTTTTATCTTGTTTTTTTGATTTAAGCTTGTAATGAATTATTATCATTGTCTATTCCATTAAATAAATTTTCAATAGGAATTTCTAAAGCTTTACTAATTTTCCATAGAGTAAAAACACTAATACCTTGATCAATTTTTTCACTTTCTAAATTACCAATTAAAGCAATAGAAACATCAGTTAATTCAGCTAGCTTTTCTTGTGTCATTTTTCCTTTTTCTAGATTATATAGTTTTCTATAATATTTAATATTTTTGCCAATAATTTTAAAAAATTCTGATGACTGTACGTTTGACATAAATAAACTCCTTTATATAAACATTTAGTATTATATTAACTTATAATATAAGTTATTTTCCAATTTTCAAAAGAAAAAACAATAGACGGAAAGCGATAAAATATCATTGACAATGATATTGCCGTTTTATATAATTAAACAAAGAGAATAGAGAAGATAATTATGGAAAAACTAGCATACAAAGGAGGAAAAAATGAATTTAGAAATACAACAAAAAAAGGAAAAAGGTATAACACTTATTGCACTTGTAATAACAACGATATTCTCTTATGACGAAAATATAAAGTCTAGTAATAACAAAGGTTTCCTCCTACAATCAACTTAGTAAAAATCATAAATTTTCAAATATTTAAAAGATGAATTGTAAAAAATAATAACAATTTCATCTTTTTTTGATTTTATAATAATAAATTAAAATTTAAAATTGAGAGGAGATTTAAAAATTATGGAGAACAAAGAATTAAAAGAAAGATTTATTGATAAAAAAACAGGAATAGAATATGTAAGACAAGGAGATTATTATATACCAAATTTAGTATTATCAAAACAAAAGAAAATACATTTGAATAAATATGGAATAATGAGATTAAACTATTTAAAAGAACATAAAAAAGCAGAATATACAATAATGTTTATGGAAAATATATTAATAGACCATTTAGAAGAAATACAAGAAACAGCAACTAAAAGATTTAATATAATCATTGAAGATTTGAAAGCAAAAAGTGATTTAACAGAAGATATGAAAAATACAGATATGCTTTATTGGGTTGGCACTATGAATGCAATTAAACAACAAGCAGAGGAAATCATATTAAAAGAATTAATATATGTATGAAATTTTTTAAATGTAATGAAAAATTTGGAAATAAATGTTATAATGAAACCAATAATAAAAATTAGGCAACGGCAGTTGCACAATTTAAGGAGGCAATAGAATGAATAATGAATTACTACCAAATGATTATAAAGAAACTTTAAATTTAATAATACAAAAAATACAATTAGCACAACAAAAAGCTGTAATTTCTGCAAATATAACATTATTAGATTTATATTGGGAAATAGGTAATGTTATTTTAAAAAAGAAGAAAGAACAAGGCTGGGGTGCAAAAGTAATAGAAACTTTATCAAAAGATATAACATCTGCATTTCCAGGAGCAAAAGGTTATTCAAGTAGAAACTTGAAATATATGAGCCAATTTGCAAAAACATATTCTAATTATTTAGATGTAAAAGATGAGCTTTCTAAAGTTAGTTGGTCACATAATCTTGTTTTAATGAGTAAAATAAAAGATGAAAATGAGAGAAATTGGTATATAAATGAAACCATAAAAAATGGTTGGGCAAGAAGTGTACTAATCCATCAAATAGAATATGGATTATATGATAGGTCAACAGCAGAAGAAAAAACACACAATTTTCCAAAAGTTTTACCACCAGTTCAATCTGAATTAGCAATTCAAACTTTAAAAGATCCTTATATTTTTGATTTTTTAACTTTGGCAAAAGATTATAAAGAAAAGGATTTGGAAGACCAATTAGTAAAGCATATTACTCAATTTTTGCTAGAATTAGGTGCTGGCTTTGCATTTGTAGGAAGACAATATCATTTAGAAATTGGTGGAGATGATTATTATATAGACTTATTATTTTATCATTTAAAACTAAAATGCTATGTAGTAATAGAATTAAAAACAGTAGAATTTCAACCAGAATTTGCACGGAAAATTGAACTTCTACTTATCAGCAGTAGATGATATGCTAAAAACAAAAGATGATAATCCATCAATTGGTATATTATTGTGTAATGAAAAAAATAAAGTAAAAGCTGAATATGCACTAAAAGATATAAATAAACCTATTGGAATTTCTGAATATGAATTAATAAAAGCAATACCAGAAGATTTAAAATCAAATTTACCAACTGTTGAAGAGATAGAACAAGAAATTACTGAAAAAATTAAAAATGATGATAATAATTAGTCAAATTGGGCAACCGCAGTTGCCCAATTTAATATAATAAAAAAATTTTTTAAATATTGACATTAAAAATAATGCAATGTATAATGGAGTCATTCTCAACGAGGCTCGAAATTAGCCCCAGTTTGGCTAGAAATAGTGAAGGAACTACTAATAACAGTAATTCCTGCGTAATTAGTGCGGACTAGCTATAAATGGATATATTATAGATAGAAATCTACACTGAAAGAGCCTATAAATAGGACAAAATAACATAGAATGCTATGTAATGTTATAGAGATATAATGAGATATATATTACTTATATGTGCAATATATTGTCCTATGAGGGGCTCTTCCTTGAAAATTTAATTAGGAACCACAAACAAGCTGTACACTTTCCAAGATTAGAAGACAGAGGGGCGCTTATTTAATATTAAATAAGTTCTAATCTAAAAAAAGGAGGTGTAACGATTATGAAAATTCCAGAACATATTGTTTTAGCAATTGTAGTAATGTTAGTTGGGAAAGCTTGTGGTTATAGTGAAGAATCGATAATGAGTTTAGTGAAATTTATTATAGGTTTTGGAATTATAGTAAATGCTAAATTTATTATCAAAAAAAGTAAAGACATTAAAGAATATGCTATTAAATTTTTCACTAAAAACTAATTAAACTTTTCTTTTTATAAATAGATTTTTGCAAAAGTATACTTATAAAAGGAAAAGGTAATATGGATTATAAAAATTGCGAGTTATATAAGGTCAAAAGAAAAAGAGACTTATTCGTTCTATTACATATAGATGAAAATAAATTAAATGAAGAACTATATAAATATAGAGTTTGTATAAAAGATAAAAAAAGACTATTAGAGAAGCCTAGTGAAGAATTAAAAAAGATACAAAGGAATATATTAAATAAGTTATATCAATTAAATTTTCCAGAATATGTATTTTCAGGAATTAGAGGTAGGTCTGCATTTGGGAATGCAATATACCACATTAATTGTAAATATATGTTAAAGTTAGATATGAGTAAGTTTTTTCCAAACACGCATAGAAACAGTATATATGAATTTTTTAAGAATAAACTAAAAATGAGTTCTGATGTAGCATTAATATGCACAGATATAGTAACAGTTAATTATGATAAAGAAAATGTAATAATAGAAGATGAAGTATATGATTTTTTAAGGTTAAAAAGAATAAAAAATACTAATCACTTACCATCAGGAACACCGACTAGCCAGATTTTATCATATTTAGCTAATATAGATATGTTTGATGAAATTATAGAATATACTTCTGGGCACAAATTACAATGTACTATATATGTAGATGATATTACAGTTTCATCTATGACTAGACATATTTCTAAAAAAGAAGAATCTGAAATCAAAAACATTATAAGAAAACATAAACAAAATTTGAGTAAAGGAAAAACTATAAGATATGGAGCAAATGAATATAAAAAAGTAACAGGTTTTGTAATTGCTCCAAATAACAAATTAGTAATACCAAATAAAATAAAGTCGAAAATAAAGGCTCAAACTAAATTTGTAAGAAAAAAAGAATTAGATATACATAGAAAAAATAGTATAGTAGGATTAACTAATTTTGCAAATATTTCTGTAAATGGTAAATACAGAGGATTAAGAAAAACTTTAGATAGTATTACAATAGTAAATTAAATTTTATAATTTTAAATATTTAAAATCGTTTTAGATAAAAAAGTCTAAAGCGTTTTTTTATGGAAATTTTTTATCTACATTTTTAAGATATAAAACTTATATTACTTGTACCATAAAAATGGAAATAAAGCCAAAATAAGGTGAACGAATTTGAAAGAGAGGAGGGGTTATAATGGCAAATTTAAATTTAAAAGGATTATGGATTCCAATAGAAATATTAACAGATAAGAATTTAAGTGATAAAGAAAAAACAATATTATCTATAATACTTTTTTTAAGTAAAGAAAATAATACTTGCTTTTGTACTAATGGAACAATAAGTGAGTTATTGAATATATCAAGTAAGCAAGTATCAAAACTAATTAACTCATTAAAGGCAAAAGGATATATAGCTGTAACTATGAAATACAAAGAGAATAGTAAAAAAATAGATACAAGAACAATAAAGCCTATACAAGAAAAGTTTAATACCTCCCCTTCAAAAGTTCTATACCCCTCTCCCACAATAGTTCCATACCCTATGGAACAAAAGGTTAAGGATAATAAATATATTATAAATAATAATAAAAATAATAATAAAGGGTATTGCAACTATGAACAGCGAGATTATGATAAAGAAGGCTTTGACTGGAATAGTCTATATGCAAATAATAATTTTACATCGTAGATATGCTATAAAGCAAAATGAAAGTATAGGTTTTGTTAAAAGTAAAACCTATGCTTTTATTTTGGAATTTTGAAACCGAATAGGTTTCAAAAAGAGTCAAGAAAAAATATGTAATATGTTTTTCTTTGCTCTCTTAACCATAAATTGCAGAGAGCAAATTATGGTTAAGCATAAAAATATACTTGTTATATTTTTATGGAAAAACTAAAAATACAGATATGTAATTTTTAGTTTTTGGGTTGTAGGGTTTACCCTGCCACACTAACACTTTTAGCGAGTAGCGTAAAAAAGTGTTGTAGTGTGTTACAATACAAAGTAAAAATGCAAAGTGTGGGAGTAGTTACTAAACCTATTGTAGCTACTATAATAACACCTTGTATTTTTGCTTGTATTACCCCTTACGATAGCCAAGCTATCGCCCGTTATATGAGCTGAAAAAATCAGCTGGAAAATTGAAGGAGGTTGTATAAGATGAGTTTTGCAATTATTAGAAACACAAAATACAAAAGAGAAAATTTAAAAGGAATATATAGACACAACGAAAGAAAAAATAAGAATTATTCAAATGATAATATAGATAAAGAAAGGTCATATTTGAATTACTCAATAAAAAGCCCTAAATATAGATATGACAAAGAGTTTGATAGACTAAAAGAGAAATACAATCTAAAAGGGCAAATAAAGACAGTTAGTAATATTGCTTGTGAATATATTATTACTTCTGATAAACAATTCTTTGAAGAAATAGGCGAAGAAGAAACTAAAAGATATTTTGAAACTGCATATAAATTCGTTAGCGAATATAAAAATTTAGGTGAACAATATATAATGTCTGCAAAAGTGCATATGGACGAGGAAACTCCACATATGCACTTAATTTTTTTGCCTGTTGTTCATACTACAGATAAAAAAGGCAATAATATTGATAAACTTGCTTGTAGTGAATTTTGGAAAGAAAAAGATAGTTATAGAAGATTACAAGATGCCTTTTATCAATATATGACATCACACAATTTTGAACTAGAAAGAGGCGTACCAAAAGAAGAAACAGGTAGAGTTCACATTGATATTAAAGAATATAAAGAACTAACTAATTTTGATAAAACAAAGGAAAAATTACAAAATATGAAATTAGAATTACCATATGTTCCAGAAATAGATGATATAAAAATGGTTAGATGGTCAAAGAAAAGAGATGAGAAGATTTTAGAAGATATTATAAAATCAAAATATGATTTAATAAATGAACTATACCAGAATAACCTACAAATGCACCAGCAATTATTAAGACAAGCAAAAATGGTAGAAGAAGCAGAAAAATACCAAAAAGAAAGAAATAAAATTATGGCTGATAACAGAGATTTGCATAAACAAGTAGATAATATTAAGGCTGAATATAAAGAAAAAGAAGATAATTTAGAATGGAAATATGACTATAAAATCAGAACATTAGAAAAAGAAAATAGCTATTTGCATAGTGTTATAGATAAATTTAGAGAAACAATCCATAAATTTATAGAATGGATTTGTGTGAATTTTGATATGGGTACAGAAGATACACTAATTAGAGATTTTGAAAGAGAAGCGAGAACTTGTTTAGATGGCGAAGAACAAATAAAACGAGGAGAAAGATAAAAAGATTTAGAAATGGAAAGATAAAAAAATATTATAATGCATAAATTGCTAAAACAACTGTTTGTACAAGTTTGCAATTTTATTGAAATTGTAGTCTAATAATTATTAGGAGTTGATAATATGGGATTATTTGATAGATTTAAAAAGAAAGAAAAAGGATTAAAAATCAATAATATAATAAATGAAAATGAGAAAAGCTATGAAATAGAATATGGAACAACTAGAGATGGAAGATTGCAAGTAGATTTTTACGATAAGAGTGCTAAAGTTGGTCAGCTTTATGATACTACAAGGTTAGTTGTAGATAATAGGCCTTTAATACTTGCAAACCAAGAGGTACGTAATTGTATTGTATCATGGTATAGTCAAGATGATGCTATTTTTGCTGACCCAGAATATGAAGGTGAAAGTTTAAATGCTAGAGATTATAGAGGAATTTTAGCTCAAATTGATCCAATGTTATTGCAAACTGATGAAAATTATTGTTCTGTAGTTATGAGGAAATTATTAGATCAAAAAAGAGTTATTAAATATCTTGAAGATGGATTACAAGAAACACCAGAACAACCATGCGGAAAATATATAGGTGGTGTAAAACCAACAGAAAAAGGTTATGGCAAATTCTTTTCATTATCAGTAGGTAGAGCTTCCCATAATTCTGATTTAATGATAAATCGCAGAAGAGAATATAGAGAAAGTATTGAAGCAAAAAAGCAAAGTGAAATTGCTAATAAAAAAGCTCAAATACAGCAATTACAAAGTGAAATAGATGATATGTCTAAATAATGTTTAATATACAAAAATTGTTATTCGAAATTAAAAATCTTATAAAAGCAGTAGTTTAAAGGCTATTGCTTTTTTGTATGAAAATTTTAAAAAATTTTTCGTTACTAGATAATGGTATTCAATTTTTGAAAGAAGTTTCAATGCTTTCAAGCAATATTGGTCACCATAAATACCTAATATTTTTATAAAAAATTTTTCTTTATAGTTATTGGTATAAGCCAACTTGAAAGCGTTTTACATCAAAAACCATTATCTAGTAACAATTTTTCAAATAAGATATGTCGAAGTTATTTACATTTTTTCGAAAAATGTTTATAATGATATTGAGTATATTTTTAAAAAAAGATGATTAGGGGGATTTCTCATGAATAAAAGAAAATTTATTAAAAAAAGAAGCTTTTTTGCTTTATTGATAGCAACTTTAATACTGGTAATAAGTATATTTATATTGCTTAAAGCACAAAGAGGAGAAACTGTAGAGCTAGGAAGAATGACTGTAAATGTACCATATACTTATAATGGCTCCTCAGAAACAATAATAGATTCATGGGATATTTCAGCTAGTAATAGCGATAATGTATCTGCAGTTTTGTATGTAGATGGAAAATTAGTTATAAGTGGAACAGGTAAAATGAAAAGCTGGAATTTCTTAAATAATTTAAGAGCTGACTGGTTTGAACAAAAAGATAATATATTAACTATAGAAATTCAAAACGGAGTAAAAAATATTGGTTCAAGTGCATTTTATAGATGTACTAATGTTTCTACTATACAAATTCCAAATTCTGTTGAGAATATAGAATCGTATTCATTTCACGAATGTAGTAATTTGAATAATATAAATATTCCAAATAGCGTAATATTGATTGATAATTTAGCATTTGGTGATTGTACTAATTTAACTAATATTGCAATACCAAATAGTGTAACTACCATTGGTGGACAAGCATTCTATAATTGTAATAAATTATCAAGTATAGCAATATCAGAAGGTGTTACAAGTATTGGCGAAGAATGTTTTAAAGGATGTACTAGTTTAACTAATATAGTGATACCAGCATCAGTAGAGACGATTAATGAAAGAGCCTTTGAGAATTGTAATAATTTAAGTAGTATAGACATAAAAAATGGCGTAAAAAATATTGGAACTCAATGTTTTAAGGGTTGTAGCAATTTAAGCAATATAGAAATACCAAGTAGTGTAACTAATATAGAGAGCCAAGAATATTCTGAATTTAGCAGTATATCTGTTGATTCTAATAATACAACATATAGTAGCGCAAATGGAGTTTTATTTGATAAAAATAAAACTACAATTATATGTTATCCTGGTGGAAAGAATGATAAAACATATAACATTCCTAGTAGTGTAACAACAATAAAAAAATATTCATTTTCAGGCTGTAAAAATATAGAACATGTAAAAATACCAAGCAGTGTTAGAACAATAGAAGAAGATGCGTTTAGTGGTGCTAGCATAACCAGTATAGAGATAGAAAACGGTGTAACTACTATTGGAACTCGTGCTTTTAGAAGCTGTGATAATTTAGTTACTATTGAAATTCCTAATAGTGTAACTAGTATAGATGGTGGTGCTTTTGGCTACTGTGATAATTTAACTAGCGTTACATTGTCAGAAGGGCTTGATACTTTAGAAAGTGGTATGTTTTATAACTGTAAGAGTTTAAAAAGTATAATAATACCTGGAAATATTAAAACAATATGTTCATCAGCCTTTGAGAATTGTACCAGCTTGGAAACTGTTGAAATTCAAGAAGGTGTAACGACATTAAATGCTATAAATCATTTTAGGGGCTGTAGCAAATTAAAAGATATATCTCTTCCAAGCACTTTGACTGGTTTAGGATCTTATACATTTGTAGGCTGTACTAGTCTAACAAATATTTTAATACCATCTAATATAGATACTATCGGAGAAGAAACATTTGAGAATTGTACTAGCTTAAAGACTGTAGTAATACCAAGCAATGTAAAAACAGTAAAATTTAGAGCTTTCAGAAATTGTAGTAATTTGGAGACTGTGGAAATACAAGAAGGCGTTGAAAATATAGAAGGACAAGTATTTGACGATTGTACAAAATTGAGTAATGTAAAAATACCAAGTACTGTTAAAGAATTATTGTATGGTGTTTTTGGTGATTGTACGAATCTTGGTAATGTATATATATTAAATAATGATATAAAAATGAATTATCTAAACTATATAACAAACTATACAATATATTGTAAATCTAATAGCACTGCGGAAGCATTTGCAAGTGAACATTCAATTCCATATGTAGTTGATGATGATGGTCCAACTATTAATTATAATCCTAATGGAAATTCACAATTAGCGAAAGAACAAACTACAATTGTTAATGTTCTAGATGATAAATCAGGAATTCGAGATAATAGTTTAAAATATATATGGTCTCAGAGTGCACAAGCACCAGTTCTAGAGGACTTTCAAGACAATTTTTCAAATAATGATAGTTTCACTAAAAATGGTGACAACGGTGACTGGTATCTGTGGATTCTAGCATATGATATAATGGAAAATTATACAATAGGATCAAGTAATAAATTTATGCTAGATAATACTAAACCGACAGTAACAGTATCAGCAGATAAAGAAAAATATTATGAAGGTGAAACAGCAACAATAACTGCTACATTTAATGAAGATATTAAAGATTGGACTCCCAAAATATCAATAAACGGTTTTTCTACACTAGCATCAACTGAAATGACAAAAAACAATTCAAAAATATATACATATAATTATGTTGTGCCAAAAGGAAATGGAACTCAAACTATAACAATTAGCGATGCATCTGATTTAGCTGGAAATGTAATGGATGATAATAAAACAAAAAAATTTAATGTTGAATCAATAGTTTTAAGCAATATAGCAGTTACAACAGCACCAGAAAAAATTGCCTATATAGAAGGTGAAAACTTTGATGCTTCTGGGATGAAAGTTACTGCAACATATAGTAATAACTCTACAAAGGAAATAACAAATTATACTATTATTGGTGGCGATAATTTAGCATCCGATACGACGAGTATTACGATAAGCTATACTGAAGATGAAATAACTAGAACAACATCACAACCGATAACAGTAGCCAAGAAAACTTTAATTAACATAGAGATAACAGCACCACCAACAAAAACGACATATATCGAAGGTCAAAATTTTGATGCTACTGGTATGAAGGTAACTGCAAAATATTCTGATAATAGTTCTGAAGAAATAACAAATTATACTATTACAGATGGAAATGATTTAAGAGTAGATAAAACATCTGTAACTATAAGCTATACGGAAAGTGGTATAACTAAAACAACAACTCAACCAATAACAGTTACAAAGAAATTAGAAATAAGCTTTGATGGATATAATGAAGTTAATAAAGACGGAAATAAATATGTAGATAATATTGCTCCTAATACAAATTTGGAAGATATGATTAATAATGTAGAAACGAACGGAACTATAACAGTATATAAAGACAATAAAATAATTACAGATAATAAAACAAAGATGTCAACAGGTATGAAAATTAAAATATCATTAAATAATGAAATTCATGAATTTACAATAGTAGTAAAAGGTGATACAAATGGAGATGGGGAATCTAATTTAAAAGACTTATTGCAAATCAACAAACATAGATTAAATAAAACTTTGTTGACAGCAGAACATTTATTAGCTGGTGATGTAAATAAGGATAATGAAGTTAATTTAAAGGATTTATTACAAATAAATAAATTTAGATTAGGAAAAATTAATACATTATAATAGTTCTATAAAATTTGTTTTACAAGGGAGGAAAATAAAGTGAAAACTAAAATTATTACTGCAAATATAATTGCAATATTTATAATATTATTAGCATCTATATCTTTTGCAGCTACAGGAACAGTCGAATTTAAGTCAAATACTACTGAAGTAAAGAAAGGTGAAACATTCACAGTAACGCTATCTGCAACAAGTGAAGATGGTATAAATGGAATTGATACTAAATATACTTATGATTCAGAGAAATTAGACCTAGTTAGTGAAAATGTTGCTGATACTTCTAATTGGAGTAATATTGGAGCATCACCAGATATAACAATAATTTGTAATTCTACACAAAGTATAAAAAATGCGGATATTTACATTCTTACATTTAAGGTAAAGGATAATGTATCTGCTGGAAGCACTATAAAAATTAAAACAACTGATATTTTATTAGATACTGATGCACAAACTGATTCAGAGGTGACAATCACATCCAAGAAACTAGAAATTACTGTAAAGGATAGTTCTGAAGAGAAGTCAAACGAAAATAATAAAAATTCAAATGAATTAAATAACAAAGGAACTCAGACTACAACTACGATAACTAATACTAATAAGTCAGATTCGACATCTGCCGTAGGAATATTACCAAAAACAGGAGAAAATTTTGTAATGATTTCTATGTTGATTGTAATTGCAATAGTATTATCAATTATATTTTATAAAAAATATATGCAACATAAAGACATTAAATAGTTAATTTTATAAATAAAAATAAAGCAGGGTTACATTTGGTAATACCTGCTTTATTTGATATTTATTTATTCTTTAAAATCCAGTCATAAACTTGGCTTTCAGTAAGTTTGCCTTTTTTCATATCATTAATTTTCTCTTTAGCTTTTTTCTTCCAATTTTCAAAGTCTTTAGCAAGTTTAGTGTTAGATTTATCTTTTCTAACTTGCATAAACTTCTGCTGATATGTTCTTCTGTATTCGCCCATAGCTTGATTATTTTTCAATCTTTCAGTATAAGATTGGAAAGCTCCTAAATCTCTACAAGATTTTGAGTTATCTTTAGGATAATCGCAATAAATTTCATCTACTTTGGAAGTTGGTATAAAGTACATTCCACAATTTTGACATTTTTTAATTGGGTAATTATATGTTTTTGAAAGTTCTTCAAGTATAGCATAACAAATACTAGACAAGTCATTACTTTTATGTGTATCACTCATTGAAATCAGCATATTTTTTGTATTTAATGATTCAAGTATTTCATATTCACTATTATTTGAAAATTCATCATATTTTCTTGAGTAGCTATCTCTCATAATATAATCATTTTTATAGTATGAATACAATTTTCCCATTCTCTTTATTAAGTAAACAGCAAATCTTTCAGAATATGTATACTTATCTAATGCTTTATTATTATCTAAATTATAAATATATGTAACTGCTTTTATTAACTCTTGTTGTAGGTCAATTAAGTTCTCTTGTAAATCTTCAAATATTTTAGTTGTTGCCTTCAAATATTCTTCATCATTACCATAGAGAACTAGTACAAGGGTTAAATCTTATGATTGGTTATTAAAAGGTTTATTAACTTGCAAAGAATGTGGCAAGAAATTAAGTATTGTACCTCAAAAACATCCTAACAAAACTACTTTTTATGTGAGATGTAACACTTATGCTTTTAATACTCATTTAGACTTATGCACTCCACATAGTAATAATTTAGAAAAACTAACAAATTATGTACTGGAACAGGTAAAAACAAGATATAAAGAGTTTTTAGATGAAAACAAGTATATGAATGTTGCAAATTCTTCTAAAGACAAAATACTAAAAGATAGGTTTAATTTCAAAAATGAAATTCTAGTTTTAGAAAAGAAACTAAAAGACATTGATAAAATTATAGACAAGTTATATGAAGATAAATGCAAAGGTTTATTTGAAGATGAAGATTTTACAAGGCTTTACTCAAAACAAATTGAAATGAGGAAAGATACTAACGAAAGAATTAAGAGTTTACAAAAGCAAATAGAAAACAAAGATTCTTCGGTAGATATAAATAAACTTGTGAAAGACTTTGTAGAACTAAAAGAAATAACAAGAACAATGATGGTTTCTTTAATAGATAGAATAGAAGTGTCAGAAGATAAGAAAATTACAATATATTATAAATTCAATATTTTAAATATGAGAAAATTAAATGATGAAGAAAAAATAATAAATGTTGGCTAGATAAAAAATAGTCATAACAGAATATGATAATAATTATTGTACTTTTAATATTGGCTGGAGTGACAGTTGCAACTTTGACAGGAGATAATGGATTATTAACAAAGACAGGAGCAGGAGGAATATTAGGAGGACATGGTAATGCTCAAACATGGAGTACAGTAGAAATATATAATTGTTATAATGCAGGAAATATTAAAGCAACTAGTAATACTTCTAATATAGGAGGAATTGCATATATGACAAGAACAATAATTAATTGCTTTTCAGAAGGAAATGCATCTAAAATTGCTTATTCGCAGGCTAATGGCAAAATTGAAAATAATTATTTAGAAAAAGAAGGGAAAATTTACAAAGATGGAAGTGAATATCAAGGAGACAAAAATTTAATTATAAATAATTTAAATCAATATATATATGAAAATAAAGGAAGTGAAATATACAATACAAGTAATTGGAAAGAATGGAGTTTAGATAAAAATGCTTCAATAAGATTTAAATAATAATTATATTAATATAGAATAAATAGTAAAGATATGAGATATAACATAGTATAGGAGAGATATACTATGTTATAATTTTATAAAAATATAACTTAGATAACAAATCTCACTACTCCTATTAAAACAAGCAAAATACCAGAGATAACAGACCAAATATTATCAGGCAAATTACTTAAACGATGTAACCTTTTTCCTAACATATTTCCAATACTTAAAAAAATAAGTTGAAAAATTGATATAAATACAGGAAAAAGAAAAGAGCTAACACCAATAATACTTCCAAAAGCTCCTATGCAAAAGCAATCCAAAGAAAGAGCAAACCCTAAAAATAAAGCTTCCTTACTATCTATTGAATGAGAAGAATCTAAATCTGAGGAGGTAGGATTTTTAATAATCTTAATAGTAATACCTAAAAATTCAATAAAAAAACTATAAATCTTTTCATTATTTTTGCAAATAGGCTCAGAAGATGCTAAATTCTGAGTCGTATTTTTTTTATCTTTATGTATAGCTTGAAAACATACAAAAATTCCCATAGCAATTAAAATGATATTTCCAATTAATCTTGTAGCAAAATCAGAAAAGATATTTTTTAAAATATCACCAAAACATACAGATAAGAATGAAATTAAAAATGAAATTACAAATAAGACAATTTTAGCCATATAAGAAATTCTTGTATTTTTAATACCATATGTAATTCCAATTCCAAGAGAATCTATACTACTAGAAAGTGCTAAAATTAATGAATTAATAAACATAATAATGCCTCCTTAAAGTATAATATGTCGAAAAAAGAATATTGATATTATTAATATAAAATTATTAAGTAAAATTCATAAATTGTCATAAACAAAGTACAAGCCACATAGAATGAAAGTATAAAAAGAATACAAAGGAGAGAAAAATATGTGGGAAACTTTAAGAAAAGAAGAAATTTTTAAATTATTAAAAACAGATAGAAGAAGTGGTATAACAAAAGAGCAAGTAATAGAAAGAAGGCAAAAATATGGTGGAAATAAGTTAGAAGACAAGCCAAAAGAAACAATGTTTATAAAATTTATAAAGCAATTCAATGATTTTATGATTATTATATTAATATTAGCATCCATTGTATCTGCAGGAATTTCATATATACAAGGCGAAAATGATTACATAGATTCAATTATTATAATAGCTATTGTAATATTAAATGCTATAATGGGAGTAGTACAAGAATCAAAAGCAGAAAAATCAATAGAGGCATTAAAAGAAATGACACCTACAAAAGCAAAAGTAATAAGAAACAATATAACAATAGAAATAAATGCAGAAGAATTAGTACCAGGAGACCTAATTATATTAGAAGCAGGAAATTACGTACCAGCAGACTGTAGATTAATAGAAAGTCATAACTTAAAAATAGAAGAATCTAGTTTAACAGGAGAAACTGAAGCAATTTTAAAAGACTCAGATATGATATGCAAAAAAGATATTCCATTAGGTGACATGTTAAATATGGCTTTTATGAGTAGCATTGTAGTAAATGGACATGCAAAGGCAGTTGTTACAGAAACAGGAATGAATACCAGAGTAGGAAAAATAGCAAATATGATTATACAAGATGAAGCACCAGAAACACCTATTCAAAAAAAATTGAGTCAAGTAGGAAAAATATTAGGAATAGTATGTTTAGCAATATGTTTAATTATATTTGTAATAGGATTAATAAAAAATATAGATCCTATGGAAATGTTTATGACATCAGTAGGACTAGCAGTTGCAGCTATTCCAGAAGGATTACCAGCGATTGTAACAATAATGTTATCACTAGGTGTTACAAAAATGGCAAAGAATAATAGCATTATTCGAAGATTGCCAGCAGTAGAGACATTAGGAAGTAGTAAAGTTATTTGTTCAGATAAGACAGGAACATTAACAAAAAATGAAATGACAGTAGTGGAAGTAAAATCAAATAATTCAGAGTTTGCAATAGAACTTTCTACGATGTGTACAGATTGTGATATTTTATATAAAAATGGCAAAATAGAAGTAAGTGGAGAGCCTACTGAAGTGGCATTAGTACAAAATGGATTAAAAAATAACAAAAATAAAACAGAATTATATCATAATATGCCAAGAATAAATGAAATTCCTTTTGATTCTAACAGAAAGATGATGACAACAATCCATAAAATTGGAAATAAATATAGAATCATAACAAAAGGTGCGCCAGATGTTTTATTAAACAAATGTCAAAGTTCAATAGGAGAAAAACAGAGAATTCAGAGAGAAAATTTACAAATGGCAGAAAGGGCCTTAAGAGTAATAGCAGTAGCATATAAAGATTTAGAATATATGCCAAGTAAAATAGATTCAGATAATATAGAAAACAACTTGAATTTTGTAGGATTGATAGGAATGATAGACCCACCAAGAGAGGGAGTAAAAGAAGCAGTAAGAACTTGCCGACGAGCTGGAATAAAAACTGTTATGATAACAGGAGATCATATAGCAACAGCTAAAGCAATTGCAAAAGAATTAAATATATTAGGTGCTCAAGATAAAGCAATTACAGGTCAAGAATTAGATAAAATACCACAAAACAAATTAGAAAAGGAAATAGCAAATTATTCTGTATTTGCAAGAGTAACTCCTGAACATAAAGTAAGGATTGTAAAAGCTTGGCAAAGTACAGGGGCAGTAGTAGCAATGACAGGAGATGGAGTAAATGACAGTCCAGCATTAAAAAATGCTGATATAGGAATTGCAATGGGAAAAAACGGAACAGATGTAGCAAAAAATGCTGCAGACATGGTTTTAACAGATGATAATTTTGTAACAATTGTAAAAGCAGTAAAACAAGGAAGAAATATTTATGATAATATAAAAAAAGCAATTCATTTCTTAATTGCAACAAACATTGGAGAGATAGTTACCATATTTATGGGATTAGTATTAGGATTTAAATCACCTTTATTAGCAATACAATTATTATGGGTAAATTTAGTAACAGATTCGTTACCAGCTATTGCAATAGGTTTAGAACCACCAGAAAAAGATATAATGAATCGAAAGCCAGTTGATAGTAAAAAGGGTCTTTTTGCAGATGGATTATGGAACAAAATTATAGTAGAAGGAATTATGCTAGGAATGCTAACTTTAATAGCTTTTAGTATAGGAAATAAATATTATGGAATTGAAGTAGGAAGAACAATGGCTTTTATAGCAATTGGAGTCTTAGAACTTGTCCACAGTTTTAATATAAAAAGTGAACAATCTATTTTTAAAGTAGGAATTTTGGAAAATAAATTTTTAATAGGAAGTTTTATTTTGGGAGTACTAGTTCAAACAATTGTTGTAATTATACCTACATTAGCTAATATATTTAAACTAGTTCCATTAAATCAAACACAATGGATAATAACAATTTTAATATCAATTCTTCCAATTCCGATTATGGAAATACAGAAGAAAGTAAATGAAATAAAATTTGGAAAGATAATTTATACAGAAAAACAAAAAATATAATGACTAAGAGAAATCTCTTAGTTATTTTTTAATTGATATTGTGTTATCGTTATTAGCTTAGCCTTCTGTGTAATATTTATATGCAGAATTAAAATAACACAGGAACCAGAAAAAAATCAACAAACCACTTGCCAAATACTAGAAAATATGGTAAAATAGCTATGTTTTGAAAAAAACATGGCTGTTTTGTTATGTTTAATTCAAATCTCTACTTACAGAAAATGTAGGTTACAAATCCAAAGGGAGGTGAAAATAATGAACAAATACGAAAGTATTATCATTGTTAACCCAAATGTTGATGAAGCAGGACTAAAAGCTTTAGAAGAAAAATTCACAGGGTTAATTAATGAAAATGGAAAAGTTGAATCAGTAGAAAACATGGGAAAGAAAAAATTAGCTTATGAAATCAAAAAATTCAGTGAAGCTACATACATGTTATTCAATTTTGAATCAAATCCAAATTCAATAGCAGAACTTGAAAGAGTTTATAGAATTACAGATGATATTATAAAATTTATCGTTGTAAAAAAATAAAAAAATTAAATAAAGTAAGGGGCCTTTATTTAAAGTAAGAAAGGTGATAGAAAATGAACAAAGTAATATTAATGGGAAGACTAACAAGAGACCCAGAAGTAAGATATACTCAAACAAACAATACATTAGTAGCATCTTTTAGCTTAGCAGTTAACAGAAGATTTGTAAGACAAGGCGAAGAAAGACAAGCAGATTTCATAAACATAGTTGCATGGAGTAAGCTTGGAGAGTTTTGTAGCAAATACTTTAAGAAAGGTCAACAAGTAGGAATTATTGGAAGAATACAAACAAGAACTTGGGATGATGACCAAGGAACAAAGCACTATGTAACAGAAGTTGTTGCAGAAGAAGCTTATTTTGCAGATAGTAGAAGAGATGGAGAAGCAGGAAGTACTTCTTTCGAAAATACATTTGGAAATACAGCTCCAGGAAATATGGGAGCAGATTTTGAAGTATCTTCAAGTGATGACCTACCATTCTAATTAAGCAAGGGGGGAAAAATAAAATGGCAGATAAAAAACAAAATAGAAGAAATAATAAAAATTATGATGAGGATTATAATCCAAGATTCAGAAAACAAAGAAAAAAAGTATGTGTATTATGCAGTGATAAAAACTTTGAATTAGATTACAAAAATCCAGAACAATTAAGAAAATTTATCAATGATAAAGGAAAAATATTACCAAGAAGAACAACTGGAGCATGTGCAAAACATCAAAGAGATATTACAATAGCAGTAAAAAGAGCAAGACATATTGCTATGCTTCCATACTCACAAAATTAATTTAAAATATAAACAAAAAAAGGAAACATTTATTAAAAAATTGTTTCTTTTTTTATTGTTTCAAAACATTTACTTTTATAAAGGCATATGTTATAATTCAATATGAATAAAACTAATGAGGTGAAAAACTTTGAATCAAATATTAAGTGTAGAAAGTCCAAAAAAAGAAAAAAAGAATAAAACTAGAAGAACTGGACCAATTGAAATTGAAAAAATAATAAAATTTTTCTCAATAGCAATTTTGCTTTTTGGTGTATTTATGATTGGAAGTGGATCTTATTCTATGTATCAAGATTCTAAGTCAGAAGGAGAATCAAACAAACCAACTATAGAAATAAAAGAAGATGCTGCGACAGAAATTACATTACAAATATCAAGTAATAAAGAATTAACAAAAGTAACATATCATTGGAATAATGAGGACGAAATAGAAATTGATACTAAAGGAAAGAAAAAAGTAGAACAAAAAATAGAAATACCAACAGGAAAAAATACGTTAAATATATATGCAGTAGATGTAAATGGAAAAGAATCAACATGTCAAAGACAATATACAATACAAGGAGACATTA
>ENA-USUG01001037-USUG01001037.1-human-gut-metagenome-genome-assembly--contig:-NODE-1037-length-47762-cov-10.585761_pt1 | contig 47762 bp, 58 predicted proteins | sample MGYA00250059_ERZ773394 | MGnify/ENA primary metagenome ERZ773394 (study PRJEB29103, sample SAMN06111957) | human gut metagenome | biome: human gut; feature: ankylosing spondylitis patient; material... | reverse complement strand
TCATAATCCTTTGTTCCCACTATTTGATTATAGTTTTATTTAAGAATACCTTGCCGCATATTTTTTACTCCTTTTCTGGAATGATGCTATTATATCACATCAGTTTTAGGAAAACAAGTATCTAAAAGAAATTTTTCTTCCCCTTATATGTAACAATCATACCGGCTTCCTAACGTTCAGAATGGTTTCTACTGTCTGCTGCGGTGTTTGGTTGGAATTGTCCAGCCAAAAGCCGATCCGTGGTGTTGTCTGCATTTTACTAAATACAAATTCAATGTATACAGAAAGAAATATATAAGGAGTGGGAGGGATTCCGCCGTAGTCGGCATTGTAGGAAAATCCAAAAGTTTAGATTTTCTCAAAATGCTTATCTTTTGGTCTTTGGTTCGGAATAGTGTAGTGCTGGCGGTCTATCTATTGTTTTCGGTTGCTTGCTTCTTTACCGTACATGAGCATTTGCAGCAGGGCTCTCTTGGTTTCAGCGGCCCGCATAGTGATACTGCTTTCTCTTTCCCACCAGGAACAGCACCGTAATCACCGATGCCAATAGCTCCGCCACCACCATGGAAGCCCAGATTCCATCCAGCTTCCAAAAGAGGGGCAGAATCAGCACCGCCGCCACCTGAAACACCAGGGTCCGCAGGAATGAAATCACCGCAGAAACCAATCCGTTGTTCAACGCAGTGAAAAACGAAGAACCAAAAATACTGATCCCTGCAAAGAGGAAAGAGAAGGAATAAATCACAAACCCTCGCAAGGTCATGTGTAGCAGTCCCTGGTCATACCCCACAAATACCTGAGAGAGGGGCCACGCCAGAGCCTCCCCAGCCACCAGCATAGCAGCCGAACAAATTCCAATGATCACTAGGCTCCGTTTCAGCAGCCCCTTCAGCTCCCTGTGATTGCCCGCGCCATAATGATATCCAATCACTGGCGCTGTGCCCACGGAATACCCGATGAACGCCGCCAGGAAAACCAGATTTACGTACATCAGCACTCCATAGGCTGCAACCCCATCCTCCCCGGCATACCGGAGCAGCTGGGCATTGTAAAGCATGTTTACGATGGACATGGAAATGTTGCTCATCAGCTCAGAGGAGCCATTGGTGCAAGCTTTCAGCAGCGCCCGGCCGTCCAGGTTGGTTTTCGTCAGGCGCAGGAGGCTGGAGTTGGGACGGCAAAAGTACAGGACTGGGATGATCCCGCCGACACACTGACCAATGGCCGTAGCCGCTGCCGCCCCCTTCAGGCCCAAAGGGAACACCGCAACCAGCAGGGTATCCAGCACCATATTGGTCAGCCCTGACGCCACAGTCATCGCGAGACCCAGCTGCGGCTTTTCTGCGGTGACAAAGAAGCTCTGAAACTCAAACTGAAGCAAATACGCCGGAAGCGCCAGCAGTACAATCCGGCCATAGGTCACGCAATGCTCCAGCAGCTCGCCCTTCGCTCCCATGCGCGCTGCAATGGGCCGAAGAAAGACAATCCCCAGCACCGTAAGCACCACGCCGCAGGCCGCCGACACATAGACAAAGAGGGAAAACAAGCGGTTCGCCCGCTCTGGATCCCCCTCTCCCAGAGTCTTGGCAATGAGGGCGCTGCCACCTGCGCCAAACATAAAGCCCACCGCGCCCAGAATCATCAGGAAGGGCATAATGAAGTTCACCGCAGTGAAGGGCCCCTTCCCCACAAAGTTGGAAACAAAAAACCCGTCCACAACGCCGTAAATTGATGTAAAAATCATCATCACAATGGAGGGCAGGGTAAACCGCAGCAATTTTTTATAATTGAAATGATCGGAAAGCTGAATTTTCATATTTCTCTTCCACCCGCGACGGGGCTGGGGGCTCCTTTCTGCTGGTTTGGTTCCGGCAGCCGGTGATCCAGCTCCTGGCAGATGCAATCGGCAAAGTAATCCATTGCATCTACAAATTGGGGGGAGAACCGGCGCAGGGTCTTTTCCATCGCCGCCTGCTCCGCCTCATACACATCCTCCAGAATGCTGCCTGCATAGGACTTCCCCGCTGCTGTCAGGGCAATGACCTTTTCCCGGCTGCTCCCCTCCCGGCGCAGGGTTACATAACCCGCTTGGACTAGCTCCTGGACGATGGTATTGATGGTCGTTTTCGGAAACAACTAATCTTCACAAATCCTCTTCTGAGAATGGGGCTTTTCGTCATCCAGGGCATAGAGCAACGCCAGAACGTTCTCTTTCACCCCCAGCTTCCGGGAGAGCAGATAATAAGCCCCGTCAATCCGGTTGGTGGCCAACATGAGCCGCCGGATTTCCGCAAAATTCTCGTACATCCCACACCTCCACAGTACGAATTCGGATTTAGTATAATCCGAATTCGGATTATTGTCAAGCCCCTTTCTGCCATTGAATGCTGGCATTGAACCAGCAGCGTTTCAAAGATACATTGCGAATTGAGATGCTTTTGGCAGTTGCAACGTACTGGAAATCACATAGTATGAGGCGGAGGTGACCACATATGCATAAATTTTGTTCGCCAAACCCAGACGCCCAGGAATACCTGAAGGCCTACTGCTGCATTCTGGATCGGATGATCACAGGAATGACCAGCGCCACATTGAATTGCAGCATCTCTCACAACTTCATGGTCCAGATGATCCCCCACCATCGGGCCGCCATTGAAATGTCTCAAAACATCCTTCACTATACGCAAAATGAAACCCTTTGGGAAATTGCATCTCAGATCATTGCGGAGCAGACCAAAAGCATCGAAAATATGGAATCCATTCTCTGTTCCTGCACCCGGTTGGAAAACCCGCCGGAAGCAGTGCGCCGCTACCAAGAGCGCATGAACGCCATTATGAACACCATGTTTATCCGGATGCGCCGGGCCAAGGCCACCCGGCGGGTGAACTGCGACTTCCTGCGGGAGATGGTTCCTCACCACATGGGCGCCGTGGAAATGGCCTCCACCACCTTGCAGTTTGACATCTGCCCGGAACTGGTCCCCATCCTGCAGGCCATCATCACATCCCAGAAAGCGGGCATCGCCCAAATGGAAGCCCTCGCTTCCAACCTGCATTGCCGTTGCTAGACCTGCATTACAGCGCTCCAGAGTCCCGTGGACGTTTATAACGTCCCTTGGGCCCCCACTCCGGCAGGGGCAGCCGCTGCATGGAGCCGAATACCCGCTCCTTTAAGTCCGGATATTGGGCCGAGAGCTGATAAACCAGCTCCTTGACCTCCTGCCGCTTGGTATTTTTATCCGCTGGGCAGGGATTGTGCACCACAGGCAGCTGTTCTTTCTCGGCAAAGTGGGTGATGGTCTTCTCTGAAAGGTACAGCATGGGCCGGATCTGAATGACGCCGGTCCGGTCCAGGTTCGTGACCGGCTGGAAACAGCTGAGGCGGCCTTCATAAAACAGAGAGAGAAAAAAGGTCTCCACTGCGTCGTCATAGTGGTGCCCCAGGGCCACCTTGTTGCAGCCCAGGTCCAGCAGAGCCTGATTCAGGGCCCCCCGGCGCATCTTGGCGCACATGGAGCAGGGATTCTTCTCCTGCCGGTAGTCAAAAATAATGGGGGCAATCTGGGTCTCCACCCGGGTATACGGCACCTCCAGCCGGTCACACAGCGATGCTACCTGGGAAAAATCCATCCCTGCCAATCCCATATCCACCGTCACTGCATGGAGGTCAAAGTGCGACGGGTGGTACTGCCGCAGGGCGGCCAGCAGAACCAGCAGCGTCAGGGAATCCTTCCCCCCGGAAACCCCCACCGCCACCCGGTCCCCAGACTGGAGCATTCCATAGTCGTCCGCACACCGGCGGACCAGGCCAACCAGTTTCTGCATAAAAATCAACCTTTCTTCAGAAAAATAGAGTTCGAGATTTCAGGAGCATGCAAGAGAAAACAGGAGCATTCTGGAGCTCTTTCCAAGGAAAATCAAATTTCCTCCATTTCGCTCTTGACTTTGTTTTCGCCCTGTGGTATAAAAAACAGGCGCGTGTGGGATATTGTACGCCCATTGGCCGGATTTGTCAAAAAATATTTCTCTCGGGGGCCCACGCCCTTTTGAAATGGAGGAAAACAACCATGTCCACTACCTTACTCAAGAAGGAGACCGTACAGCGTAAGTGGTACGTTCTCGATGCAGCGGGCAAGCCCCTGGGCCGGACCGCTGTGATTGCCGCCAATCTGCTGCGGGGCAAGCACAAGACCGACTTCACCCCCAACGTGGACTGCGGTGACTTTGTCATCATCATCAACACCGATCAGGCCATTCTCACCGGTAAGAAGGCCGAGCAGAAGCTGTACCGCCGGCACTCCGGCTGGATCGGCGGCCTGAAAGAGACCAAGGCTCGTCTGATGATGGAGAAGCGGTCTGATTATGCCATGGAGCTGGCTGTCAAGGGAATGCTGCCCAAGAATACCCTGGGCCGCGCCGCCCTCACCCGGTTGAAGCTCTACAAGGGTGCAGAGCACAAGCACGCCGCCCAGAAGCCCGAGCCCTGGACCCAGGATTGATTTGGAGGTGTAATACAACATGTACGAAAGCAAGAAAAAGTATGCCTACGGCACCGGCCGGCGGAAGTCCTCCATCGCCCGGGTTCGCGTTTATGAGAACGGTACCGGCTCCATCATCATCAATGGCCGGGACATCGACGATTACTTCGGCCTGGACACCCTGAAGCTCCTGGTCCGGCAGCCCCTGGTTACCACCGACATGGTGGGCAAGGTGGACATCATCTGCACCGTCGCCGGCGGCGGCGTCACCGGCCAGGCCGGCGCCATCCGTCACGGCGTCTCCCGGGCTCTGCTGTCCGTGAACCCCGAGTACCGCACCGCTCTGAAGGCCGCCGGCTTCCTGACCCGCGACCCCAGAATGAAGGAGAGAAAGAAGTACGGTCTGAAGGCCGCCCGTCGGGCTCCTCAGTTCAGCAAGCGTTAAAATACTGGTATATCCAAAAATCCCCGGAATCGCGAAGATTCCGGGGATTTTCTATAGCAAAATTTGATAAAGCCTGATAAGCTTTGACAAGGAGAATTGGGGTTAAATTGAGGTTATCTGTGCGGTTTGAGGTTACGTTTCGGGTTACTTGCGCGGCGATATCCCAACTTTTCCGGTATTTTCTACTTGTCACTGCTAGGCAACTATGCTAAAATAAAAGTGGCCACCTCGTCAGTGGCCACGAAGAAAGGTTATGATAGTAGGCCCCATTTCAGGGGCCTACTATCATTTTTATTTTGCTATTTTTTGTCGACAACCCTGAATATTCGTGATTTCTGTCGTAAAATCTCCATGTAACAACAGAGGGGAGATTAAATCATGGAACATATGAAAATCATTCAAGACACGCTACGGGAGCTCGGCATCGGCAAAAATTACATCTCACAAAAACGGACTGTCGTTGTCATACAGTTGGCACTGGAAGACGAAGACCGGTTACTCCGTGTGAAAAAGGGCATCTACATACCGGCAGCAGAACAGTGCAACTGCACGTGGAGCGCCGTAGAGCGGAATATACGTACGGTAGTGGAGAAGGCTTGGGAGGTAAATCGGGATGGGCTGATCAAAATGGCGGGGTATCCGATGAGCGGGCCACCTACTGCATCGGAATTTATTGAGATTATGGTCTATCACATCCAAAAAGAATTAGTAGTCACCTCTCATAGTAAATAGAAAAAGACCCCTCCTAAAAAGGCAAGGGCGGATTACTTTGTGTGAATTTGCCGCGACATCAACCCGGCCTTGTACCCGGTGGCCGCTGCACCCGATTATACTTCGCCATACTGATTAGGAACTCACAGTTGCCCTTAATTAGTGTGGCGTGCCAGGCCAGTAAGTATAGATTGGGCGAACGAAGGTTATGCTGACACTCCAAGCCATCATCTCCCAGCTACGCTTGCTAACAGCATTTTCACCTTACAAAAAACTTGACATTGCCATGCAGCCGCGGTACAATAAATTTACCTTTCAGGTAAACAGAGGGTGAGGTGTAGGCTTGCTGCAAATTGAATATAATAACGACAGACTTGAAAAAGTGTGCACCAATGCCTACGAAGCAACAAAGAAATACGGGCCGAAGATGGCAGGAAAAATTCAACAGCGGATAAGTGAAATTTCTGCAGCGCCATCAGTTGAAACGTTGTTACAGTTTAGGATTGGTCGTTGCCATGCTTTAGATGCCAATCGCAAGGGGCAATATGCGATGGACCTTGTCCACCCATACAGACTTGTTTTTAAGAAGAAAGGAGACGACGTCCAGATTGTGAAAATACTAGAAATTGTGGATTATCATTGAATTGCACGCAGAAGGGAGGAATTTGATATGGTGCAGAGCCGTTCATTTATCGCTGTACCACCTGGCGCAACAATTAAAGAGCAGCTCGAGGATAGGGGAATAAGCCAAAAAGAATTTGCATCAAGAATGGGAATGTCCGAAAAGCACATAAGCCAATTAATTAATGGCCAAGTTCGTCTTACTTCTGATGTAGCACTCCGACTAGAGATGGTTCTGGGTATCCAAGCAAGCTTTTGGAACAATTTAGAGGCCATTTACTGTGAAAAGCTCGCCAAGATAAAGGCTGAAAATGAGCTGGATGTAGACATTAGAATTTCCAAAGAATTTCCGTACAATGAAATGGCGAAAAATTGTTGGGTGCCAACCACTAATAAGCCAGCAGAAAGAGTCTTGAATTTGCGTAAGTTTTTCGAGGTTGCGCGATTGGAGCTATTGCAAAATCCTGGTAGCCACCTTATGCCCGGAATTGCATATAGAAAATTGTCTGAAAGCAACAGTGCAGATTATGCTCTGTACGCATGGGCGCAGCGTGCCAAGCTAGAAGCGAGGTCTATCACCACTCAGCCTGTTAATATTGGTGAGTTAAAACGGCAAATTCCAAGGATAAGAGGAATGACATCTGTTGATCCGGAGCTATTTTGTAAAGAACTACGGAATATTTTTGCGAGTTGCGGAGTTGCACTGGTTTTTCTCCCCCATATTGGAGGATCGTTTTTACACGGAGCCACATTTTACGATAAAGACAAAATCATAATTGGCATGACTGTTCGTGGAAAAGATGCTGACCGTTTTTGGTTTAGCTTGTTTCACGAAGTAGCCCATATTGTTTATGGGCATATTAGCCAGCGGCAGGGTACCTATAACGAAGATGAGTTGCAGGCAGATAAATTTGCAGAAGAGATATTGATACCGAGCAATTCATTTAATGAATTTGCCCGTGCTGGCGACTTTTCTCAAGCAGCAATTATCAAATTTGCGCGTGCACAAGAAATAGATGCAGGAATTGTTGTCGGAAGACTGCAAAATAAGGGCTACATTAGGTACAACACGCATAATAATTTGAAAAAGAAGTATGAAATTAGATAGGAATCCCCCTCCCAGCAGCCGAAACTGCAGGAGGGGGATAATTTTATGCTTTGGGCTTAGTCCAGCTTACCCAGCCGACCCAGGATCACTAGGGCCCGCACACGCAGGAGGTAGTGTCAAGAGTTATGCGCAAATTTTTTGGGAACCTGGTAGAAATCTATTACAGGGGGCGGCTACCGCCCCTTGGCTACTTCACAAGCAGCCAGGGAGCAAGGGGTCAAGGGCGGCGGCAATGCCAACAGGTTAAGGGGCCCAAAGGTGCAAGGTAAATCGGGGGGCAAAAAATCGTCAATATGCACAATTAGTGCCCACCAAAATTGTAACATATTACAATGGGGAACGTTTCCCTCGCTTTTTCTTTCCAGCTGTTTTGCCCGGCCTTGGTACAGAACGCCCCGGTCGTTTAACCGGACGAGCGGACAAGGCCTTCTGAATTGTGTCGAAGTGCCACAGACGCTCCACTGGATCGTCCAAGGCAATCGCCGCAATTAAATGGTCTTTCAAAACTGCCAATATGACGCTCTTATTCGGACCATAGGCATATTGGTTGCCCTTTCCTGCCTGCTTTTCTGTGATTTCTGCTCCCGCAATACATCCGGCAAATGCGGCCATATTGGAAACTGTCAGCGTAGCGTAAAAATCCTGCATCACTGTCTGGTATGTCTTCCCTGGTAGGGTGTCGATCTTTAAGTAACTTTTTAACTCCCTGTATTTTGTCTCAATTCCCCAGCGAAGATGGTATACCTCTTCCAGTTCTTTGTCGGATAGTTCTTCTTCCGGGAGGTTGGTAACAAGGGTCTCTACCTCACCGCTGCTGAGCAGAATGCGTTTGCATTGCAGGCAATAGTTCTTTCCCTGATGTTGGATGCTGATTTGCTCCGCCCCCGAGCGTACTTCTGTAGTCACCCCATTTGGAACCCTGGCAAGGAAGGAACTGCCACTTTCCAGGATCGTTTCGTATAATTCTGGGGACCAGTAACCTCGATCCATCAGATACAAACACTTGCCCGCCCATTTGGAAAGCCGACGGACTCCCTGGATTGCCATTTGCCGTTCCCCGATATGAAAGGGCGCCAGCTCACCATCCATAATACATCCGTTTTTTACATCCAGAATCATAGACATTCGAGCAAATACTTCTCCCTGTGCAGGTGTTTTGTCTCCAAATGCTTCTTGAATCTCCGGAACATTTGTCAGTTGGATGGTGGTTCCATCGATTGCCAGCAGGCGATAACCGTGGAAAAGCTCAAAATCTTCCACAGTGAGGGCCTGACCCAGGATTGACTCAAAGATTTCCTGGAATGCTTCATATTTGACCTTTTGCCGAGCCTCGCTCAGAGATTGTTGTGTCACGAATTCATCCACCCCGATCACATTTCTAAAAAATTGTACAGCTTCCGTAAACATGGGACGTGTTACGTAATTGAGACAGAGAAACATCAGGCGAGAAAATGGCAGCTTTCTCACCCGGGTAAAATCGCGAGAATGGACCCGGCTACGCTCCAGAAAGGAATTGTTTAAAATCAACTGGCGAAGGTACTCCAGAATTTTCTTCAGAGAATCCGACGTCTTCAAGAAAATCACCTCAAAAGCCAAAGTTCTGCCTTGATTTTAGGGAATTTCCCAACTTTTCAATTGACTTTTTTAACAAAAATTACCACCAATTTTCGGCTATTTTGCCGAGAGCCCTTAACCTGTTGGCATTGAGGGCGGCGGTACGCCGCTCGTCTTGCCCTTGACCATTTGTGATCTGACTGCTATCAGCCGACTGCCATATCTTGCTCCATGGCCTCCAAATGCTTCATGTTCATGTACTTCTTGATGCCCCACCGGGTTCCAGCTACATGGCGCAGCCGGGCACAGACCAGCATCAGAGCAGAGTTCCCGTCCGGAAACGCTCCCACTACTCTCGTCCTGCGCCGGGTCTCACGGTTCAGCCGCTCGATTACATTGTTTGTACGGATCTTGACCCAATGCTCAGATGGTAAGTCGCAGTATGTCAGCGTTTCCTCAATGCCAGCCTCTACTTTCTTTTCAGCCTCCGGCAGTTTCATGGCTCAGCTCATTAACCACTTTGGCAGCCTTCTCACGGGATGCTTTCTTGCTTTCCTGAGCATGGATCGCCTTGAGCATTTTCGACACATTTTTGACCTTGGATTTGGGAACAACAAAAAACACATTCCGGTAGAAATGTACCACACAGCGCTGGTATTTGGCCTCGGGAAATACCTCTCCCACAGCCTCCAGCATTCCCAGGCACTTGTCTCCGACAATGAGCTTTACACCTTCAAGACCTCGTCCGTGAAGCCACTACGAGAAGCTGACCCAACTGGCTTTGTCTTCTTTCATACCCTCAGCAGCGCCCAAAACCTCACAGTAGCCATCCTCATTGATAGCAATCGCAACCAAAACAGCTACATTTTCGTATTCTCCGCCCCAATTCTGTTTGAGGTGGATGCCATCCACATACACATACGGGTACTTGCCGCCTTGCAGAGAACGGTTGCGCCAGGCTTCGATATTGACATAGGCTTTTTTATTCAGATCGCTGATGGTAGAGGCTGATACCTTACTTCTCCACAGCACTTGGGTAATATCCCCTACTCGACGCACAGACACACCTGCCAGGTACATCTCAATAAGGGCTTCCTCCACGCTGCTCTCCCGGTGGCGGTAGCGTTCAATAATGGCAGTCTCGAAGGAGATGCCCTTGAGCCGGGGCACATGGAGCGTCACGTCTCCGGAGGTGGTGGTAAGGTTTCGGTCATAGTGACCGCTGCGGTAGACCTGACGGGCCTCGCTGCGCTCGTAGCGGGCCGCCTGGGTTAGTTTCTCCGCCTCGGCCTCCAGCAGTTTGTTGAGAGTCTCCTCCACGCTGCCTCGTACCAATTCCTTGATTTGCCCCTTGATCATTTCCTCGTTAAACTGTACAATGTTGTTGGACATGGTTTGTCGTCTCCTTTCGAATGCTCGTGTAGCAACTTCATTCTACCAGAGACCGGTAGGCCGTGTCTACTTTTTTGCCTTTTTCAATTTGCGCAACTTATTATACCTTATCGATCGGAAGATCAAAGACCCAGCGATCATCCGCCAAATCTGCCCATAAGAAATCCAAACTGCACCAAATACACAATCCCCCCAGCGAGACGGAATGGAGTTCCGGCTTGCCGGGGGGATGCCATATTGGAGTGCCCAATTAAGAGGCAGCGTTTTTCCGCCGGGGCTTGCGTATGTACACCAGGTAATAGGCCACCGCGCAGATGGCCACAGCAGGTGGAATATCCAAAAGGGAGTGCTGCTTCAGGAAGACCGTCGAGATAGAAATGAGGACCGCCTGAATGGTAAACGCCACGCGCCACCAGACGGTGGCAAAGCGGGGAGTGTTCCACGCAGCGGCCAGGACCGCCAGAGAGCCAATGACATGGAGCGACGGACAAACATTGGTATTGGTGTCAAATTCGTAGAACCCGGCCATGAAGCGAGTCATGAAATTGTCACGGGCAAAGACTGTCGGACGCAATTCCTGCTGACTGGGGTAAATGACGTAGATGATACAGGTGACACTGTAGGTCAGGATGATAAACCACATAAACTTCCGGAATCCCTCTGTGTCAAACAGCAGCAGATACAGGTGCATGCCAATGAGGAAGAGAAACCAGTACAGGTAAGCGAAGAGGAAGTACTCGCAGAAGGGCACCAGGTCGTCCAACGGCGTGTAGATGGTGTGGTAATCCAGGTGCAAAAACCGCTCCAGCGTCAGAAAAACCAGGCCGTAAATGGGCCAATACAGCAGCAGTTTCAGGTGAGAAAACTCCGGATCGTTCAGCTTGGATAGGCGAAAGCGCCGGTAATCGGTCATGTGGACACCCTCCTTTGTCCGGTGAGATAATTACAGATTTCCACACCGCCGTTGTGGCAGAGGTTGGTCCGCAGGGTTTGGGACATGGACCGGAGCTTGTCCGGGTCGGCCAGGTTGCTGCAAACCAGCTTGGCCAGCCGGTTCACAGAATCCGCCGTCTCCGCCAGCTCATAGCGGGTATAAAACTCCAAATTCCGGCCTTCGCAGCCGCCCACTGCGTCAATGAAGATCATGGGCAAGCCCTTGGCCGCAGCTTCTGTGGAGCTGAGACCGCCTGGTTTGGTGAGCATCAGGTCCGCCGCATCCATATAGGCAGGCACCTCCTGCGTAAATCCCAGAACCCGGAGATTGGACCGGTTGCCCAGCTCCAAAAGGCCCTCGTACAGCTTCTCATTGTGGCCGCAGATGACGACAAGCAAACCATCCTCCGGCAGCATCTCCGTCAGCCGGCGGGCCAGGCGCTTGATGGGGCCACAGCCCATACTGCCGCTCATCAAAAGCGCCACCCGCTTGTCCTCTGGGATGGCAAGGGCGGCCCGGCTGGCTGAGCGGCTGCCGGGCGTGAAGAAAATCTGGCGCACCGGAATGCCCGTGGGAATGAGTTTCTCTTGGGGAATGCCACACCGGACAAATTCGGGAATCAGCTTCTCATCCGGGATGAAATACCCGTCGGCCTGGGCCTCGGCCACATACGGGCTGCAGGTATAGTCTGTGGCCACCAGGTAGTGGGGAATGGAAATGGGATAATCCTGGCAGACCCGGCGCATCACCAGACCGGCAAAAACATGGGTACAAACCACCGCGTCATAATGCCCCGTCTCCAGGGCAGCGTACAGCTTCTTCGCCCCAAAGGAGAGGGCCTTATATACCATAGAGGCATCCTCTGGCGCAGGATCGTGATTTTCTGCCATGCGGTAGCCAGCGTGAAACAGCAGGGGCGCCCGCTTATAAATCCGGACATGCCAGTTGCTGATGAATTTGGAAAACTCCGGAGACAAAAAGGCCAAGCCGTCGGTCAGCTCACTGTAAATGCCACGGGCAGTCAAGACTTCTGCAATGGCTTTGGCAGCGGAATTATGCCCCTCGCCGGTATTGCCAGACAGAATAAAAATGCGCATGGATGGACGTGCTCCTCTCTGTAGCAGTATGGAAAAGGAGAACCGAACCAGATCCGCGCCTGGAAGCGGTTAAGCCTCATTCTACCACATAGGACATGGAAAAATCAACTGGTCTTTGACCATATCCAGACAACTGTCCCAGTCTACAGTCGGCATTCTTTTGTTACACATGCCAGACATATGTCCCAAGAGGTGGGGGGAAGATCTGACGTATCTGCATCATAGATCAGACGCCATGTGCATAACGAGACTGTTTTCTGCATATCATTCGCCCTGGTATATGCAGAAACGCAGAGTGATTGCTTGATTTTCCGCACATACTCAGCTGTAATCATATGCAGAAAAGGAGGCAGTATAAAGAAGATCCACGCACCATGTTAGACCATAAAAAGAAAATGGGTCTGTCGCAAACCCTTGCTTTCGAGCCAAAAACCTTGGGCATATCCCGCCCCCTTCTCCGTCTGCAAACGTGTATGAATTCGCCCCAGCTGGCAGCGGCCAGTTGGGGCGTTTTTGCAATCGATCCCAACACAGATCGCCGGGAACGTGCAAACATTCCCAATCAGGCCTCTCCCCTATCTTTCTTCGCCAACTCCAAAATCTCCGGCATTTTTTCCAGGATTTTGCTGTAGTTTTCCCGGATGTGTGGACGAAGGCAATGGGTGCAGTCTTTGATGCCGTTGGGGGTGTAGTGAAAGTTGCCGCCGCAGCGGTCACCCAGGGCGTAGAGCGGACAGTAGCAAAACAGGCAGCTGAAGGTCTCGGGGTCTGCACCGGGGTGGCAAGGGTAGTACTCGCAAAGCCGATTCTGAAAGAAATCATAGTGCTTTTCTGCCATAAGGAACCTCCTTCGTAGTGAGAAACAAGATCACTGCCGGTCCAAAAGGCCGGCATTTTTGTGTGATTCGCAAGCTGCCGTCCACATCCGCAGGCGAAATACCATGAGACCCAGCGTAGCGCCCAAGGTATTTGCCAAGCAATCATCGGTCTCCGCTTGGCCCAGGCTCCAGTGGAACTGCAGCAGCTCAATGCCGACGCTGAGAAGCCCCAGGGTGAGCAACCCCAGCCAAACCCGCCGCCGGGGCGTCCACCCAAGGGGCAGGAGCTCTGGGACAGTGAGACCGCCAGGGATGAACAGCAGTACATTCATCCAAGCCGAGCGCAACAGCTCCCGCTTGCCGCAAAAAAGGGCCTGGCGCAATTGAAACAGGGGAACCAGATGCGCCTCATACACCCCCGGGGCGCGGGAAAGCAAGGTGGTATATAGTACCACGCAGAGCCAAACAGCAGCCAGTACTCCGCAGCCCGCCCGCCAGAGCCTTCTCCCCCAGGGCGCGCGGCTCCAGAGCACGCCGCCTGTCAGCGTCCAGGCCAGACAGACAAACAGCGCAATGAGCACCGTATCTTCAATTGGAAGGCAGTAAATTCGATGTAACATAGATGATACCGCTCCGTATACTCCTGGAAGTTCAGCAACGCGATGCCGCCGACATAGCGTCCAGTCCATGATCTTTGATTATAGCAGACCCGTCCGGATCTGTCCAGACGGCATCGGACAGGTTTTCTTTTCTGGACCGGCCGCCTTTTCCCGACAGAAAGCGCCGGTAGAGTCGTGATAAAATCTAAGAAAACCTGACTGGAGGCGTTGCTCCATGAAAAATCCAACCCGGGCGCCGACGCCCCGGCGACGGAATCTGCGGCGAGAAATCCGGGCTCTGGCGGACATGCCCTGGGTGCGGGGAGCCGTCCGGTGCGGGCGGGCAGCGCTGCTGGCTTTGATTCTCTCTGCGGCTGCCTCCGGCAGTACGCCCCTGCCCCTGGCCCTGGGCTTTTTGGTAGGCCTGGAGGCCGACTGGACCGTCCTGGCCGCGGCAGGGGGCAGTTGTGCCGGATATCTTCTATTCTGGGGGCCAGCGGCCTGCCTGGAGCCTCTGGCCGGGGTGGTGGTAGGGCTGTTGTCCACCGCATTCTTTGCCGGAACCGAGCTCAGGAAGCGGAGCTGGTTCCTTCCGGCTCTATGTGGCGCCATAACCGCGGTCCTGGGGCTGGTCTTTCTCCTGGCCCGGGGCGCCGTAGACCGTCTGGGCTTTGTGGGCTTTTTGCTGCGGGTGGCCTGTGCGGCCGGTTCTGCCGCAGTATTCCGGCAGGTACAGACCCAACGGGGTACCCTGGCTGACGCCTGCGCCGGGGCCATGCTGGTGCTTGGTCTGTGCCAGGTGGTATGGTTTCGGGTTTTGGATGTAGGCTTGGCCGTGGCGGCCTTTCTCACCTGTATGGGAACCGGGACGGCGGGGCTGCCTGGGGCTGTCCTGTGTGGTCTGGCTGTGGATTTATCCCGGATTACTCCGGTTCCTGTGACCCCGGTGCTCTGCGTCGGCTTTTTGTGTCGCTCCCTGCTTGCCAGGCGAAGCCGGTTTCTCTCCGTCCTGTGCCCCGCACTGTGGTCTCTGCCCGTCATGTATGTAGCTGGCACCTTTGACCCGTGCGTACTCCTGGGACTGGGGACAGGCGGGTTGGCTGCCGGATTGTTCCCGGGCCAGGCCCGGCCGGATGCCTCGGCGCCGGCCCCCTCCTCACTGGAGACTGCCAGCCGTTTGGAGACTGCCGCTGGAGTGCTGGAATACCTTCAGGAAATCCTGAGCCGGGAGCTCCCCAGTGCGGTAGGGCAAGACACTGCCACCTTATATGATCAGGCCGCTAACACCGTCTGCCGGAGCTGTACCCGGTGGGAAACCTGCTGGAATCGGGAGGCAGAGGAAACCTGTCAGCTGCTGAGCGCCGCTGCGCCCCGGCTTTTGGATCAGCGCTACATTGCCCCGGAAGATCTGCCCCCGGCCTTTCTGGACCGGTGCCGCCGTCCGGAGGCCTTTCTGGAGTCCATCAACGGGGCTTTGTCCGGCCTGCGCTTGCGCCGTCAGTGCCGGGCCCGGCTCCAGGAGGGGCGGATGGCTCTGGGAAATCAGTACCGGTTTCTGGCCCGGTACCTCCAGGATACGGCCCAAAGCCTCACCGAACCGGAGCCCCGGGCCCGCTACCGGGTGGAGCTGGGGATTGCTTCTGCAGGCAGGTTTGGACTTCTGGCTTCCGGAGACCGGGGGGCTCACTTCCCCGGACCAGGTCTGCGATATTACGTCCTGCTGTGCGACGGTATGGGCACGGGGCCAGGAGCGGCTCAGGAGAGCGAAAGCGCCCTGCGCATTCTCACGGGCCTTCTCCAAGCGGGAATGCCCGCATCCGAGGCGCTGGGAACCTTGAACGACCTTTACGTATTGCGAGAGACCGGCGGCTTTTCCACGGCAGATCTACTGGAGCTGCACCTGGACACAGGCCGGGCCGGACTATATAAATGGGGCGCTGCTCCCAGCTATTTAAAGCACCGGCGGAGCGCCAAAAAGATGGGGACAGCCGCTCCCCCGCCTGGAGTGGGAATCGGAGAGGCACACCAGGCGGAAGTGATACGGCTGTCCTTACAGAAAGAGGAGACGGTGGTCCTGATCAGCGATGGCTTGGAGAGTGAGGAGACTCAAAGCCAAATTGCGGATTTCGCAGGTCAGGCCCCCAAGGCTCTGGCCGCCGCTCTGGTAGCGGCGGCCCCAGCCGGCGAGGCAGACGACCGGACGGCGGTTGCAGTCTGCCTACGCCCCCTGTCGTCCCATACAACATAGCATATTTTGTCTGCAAAGTTTGTCGAAACACAAGATATTGGATAAATTCTTTGCATGAAACCACAAAATGTGTCATACGCCGGAGCAAAGTGGGCTTTGCTCCGGCGTTTTGCACGCCAAACAAGCTTCCGCCTCGGGGAATTCTGCTGTTGTTGTGGTAAAATCAAGTGAAATGTTGCGTTGCGGCAATGCGGAAGAGTCCGTTCACGCACCATCTTGGGATCTCATCGTAGGGGCCGATCCATGTGTCCGCCCGTGGTAGGCATTACGAATTCGCCGAAACCAGGCAAAAAACGCATCATATTTCCGCCGGGCGGACACGCAGGTCCGCCCCTACGGGGGATCGAGAAGATAGATGAAATATTCGACACATTTCGTCATTTCAATGCCCCAAATCTGATAAAAAAGATGTGTTTTACGGCAACGCCGAAGCGTCCGTTCACACACTGCCTTGGAATCTCATCGTAGGGGCGGACCCATGTGTCCGCCCGTGGAAGGCATTACGAATTCGCCGAAACCAGGCGAAAAACGCATCATGTTTCCGCTGGGCGGACACACGGGTCCGACTCTATGGAGAATCGGGTGGACCGCGCTTTCCTTCAGGCGTTTGCCGTGGCAGTGGGGTGGATGCCGCTTGCAAAACGCCGGGGGATCTCGTATAATAAAAGAAATTGTTCGGAAAGGAGGCCCCGGTATGATGCTTACCGAGGTGATCCCGGAAGCCTTGCCAGACGCCACTGCGGTCAAAGGCTTTTTTGACTCGTTGACCTTGCAGAAGGTCATCCCGCCGCTCATCTTACTGCTGGTGGGGCTGGTGGCAATTCGTCTGCTCCTTCGGCTGTTTGATCGCGTCCTGGAGCGCTCCCGGCTGGAACGGGCGGCCTATGCCATGCTCCGGTCTGTGATGAAGGCGCTGCTGTATTTCATCCTGCTGCTTTTGGTGGTGGGGCAGCTGGGTGTGGATGTATCCAGTCTCATTGCCATTTTGAGCGTTATCTCTCTGGCCCTGTCTCTGGCCGTTCAGGGGGCCCTCACCAATGTGGTGGGCGGCGTTACCCTCCTCACCACCCGTCCATTCAAAGCCGGTGACTTTGTCGAGTTGGGGGACCAGTCCGGGACCGTTCTGGAGGTGGGCGTCACCTATACCAAGCTCCAGACCCCAGACAACAAAATCGTCAGCATTCCCAACAGCACCGCCGCCTCCGCCCAGATCACCAACTTCTCCGCCGCTGGTACCCGCCGGGTGGATCTCACGGTCTCCGCCTCCTATGACAGCCCGGTGGAATTGGTGAAGGCCGCGCTTCTGCGGGCAGCCAACACCCCCACCAGTCTCTTCACACCGGAACCCTTTGTGGGAGTGAAGGAATACGGCGACAGCGCCATTACATACGTCCTGCAAGTCTGGTCCGGCGCTTCCGACTACTGGGCCACCTATTTCGCCGTGAACGAAGCCATCCATCAAGAATTCGCCCGGGACGGCATCGAAATGACCTACCCCCACCTGAATGTCCATCTGGACCGCAACCCTTGACGGAGCATTTCCGTCCCTACTTTTGAAGGATAGGAGGCCCCTTTTGTGGATGACAACCTCATCATTGAGCTGTACTGGCAGCGGAACCAGCTGGCCGTCTCGGAAACTGAGATCAAATATGGCCCCTATTGCCGCTCCATTGCCTATGGCATCCTCCAGAACAATCAGGACACGGAGGAATGCGTCAACGACACCTGGCTCCGGGCCTGGGACTCCATCCCACCCCAGCGGCCGGCACGGCTATCCGCCTTTCTGGGCCGCATTGCCCGGAATCTGGCCCTGGACCGATACGATTACAACCACGCCGCCAAACGCTCCGGTCCCTTCGACCAACTGCTCTCTGAACTCAGCGAGTGTATCCCCTGCCCCAGGGACGACTTTGCCCAGCTGGAGCTGACGCAGATTCTCAACCAATTCCTCCGCTCCCTGCCAGAAGGTCGGCGGAATCTGTTTCTGCGCCGGTACTGGTACTGCGAATCCATTGAGGAGCTGGGAAAGCGGTACCGCATGACCCAGAGCGCAGTGAAATCCAGCCTGTTCCGCACCCGGAACAAACTCAAAGCCTACTTGGAAAAGGAAGGTGTTGGAATTGAATGAACGGCAGCTCTTCCGGGCCCTGGGAGACATCGACGACAGCCTGCTTGAAGCCGCAGAGCAGCTCCCCAGGCGAAAAAAGCCCCACCGCACCGGACTTTGGATCGCAGCCTGCCTCTGCCTTGCAACCCTCACCCTGGCAGTGCCCTATTTTGCCCTGTTCACCAAGGGCACCTCATCCGCAGACCCCAATGCAAAGCGAATCGACAAGAGCCTCCCACAAAGTACAGAGGCAGCATCCGACAGCACGCCCAACCCCGGCGATCCCATCCAGCAATTTTCCCCTGAAACCTCAGCAGAAGTACCCCAAGCCCAGGTGAATTCCATACCCACCCAGAGCTACGGCGCATACCCGGAGGACTTCTCCTTCTCTCTGACCTGGGAAGGCAACACCTACGACAGCGCCACCGGCCAGTTCACCCCGGCAGATGGAGAGACGCAAACCTTGCCCCTCACGCAGGAGCAACGCCAACGAGCCTGGAATCTGCTGTCCGGCCTGGAGTTGACCGGTTCAGACCATGGCACGCAGGCCATTTCCCTCACAGCCAACGGCCAGACCACTTCCATGCATTTCAGTCCAGAAGTGGAAAGTCCGGCCCAAACCATTCTGGAAGCGCTCATCCGCCTGGTCCTCCCTGAGGAGTCATAAGACCAAGGCGAGAATACAAAAAGGAGTCGTGCGAGATGGAACAAACAAAACCCACCTGCCTGGAGGTCTGTGTAGACAGCTTCGCCTCCGCCATGGCCGCTGTGCGTGGCGGGGCAGACCGGCTGGAGCTTTGCTCCTGCCTCCTGGTGGGCGGCCTGACCCCAGACGTGGCCCTGTTGGAGCAAATCCGGCGGGAGTCGGACATCCCCATCCGTTGTCTCATGCGTCCCCGGTTTGGGGACTTTCTCTACGCCCCGGAGGAAATCCAGTTGATGGAACTGCAAATCCCCCGGCTCGCCTCCGCCGGAGCCACTGGCTTCGTCATTGGCTGCCTGACCTCGGAGGGCCGGTTGGACCGGCAGAGTATGGAGCGGCTGGTCCGGGCCGCCGGCGGCCGGAACCTGACCCTGCACCGTGCCTTTGACGTCAGCCGGGATGCCGAAGAAGCCATGGCAGACGCTGCCAGCCTGGGGATTGATACCATCCTCACCAGCGGCCAGGCTGCGGACTGCTGGAGCGGCCGGGCGTGCCTGGGCCAGCTGCTGGAGACCGGAGCCCCTCTGGAAATTATGGCTGGAGGCGGCGTTGGGGCCGAGGTCATCCGGAAGCTGCGGGCCCTGTATCCCCTGCGGACCTTCCACATGAGCGGGAAGGTCACATTGCCCAGCGCCATGGGTTTTCGGCGGGAGGGGGTCCCCATGGGCCTGCCCGGCCTGGATGAATTCAGCATCTGGCAGACCAGTGAGGACCATGTCCGGGCGGCTGCCCATGCATTACAGGAGGAGATTTCATGTTAAGTGACCATCTGCGCCGCTACGCCCGAGCGTGCTGGGAAGTGGTACGACCGGATCTGGGGGAAGCTGGCCAGGTCGCCCAGAGGGAACTGGACCGGCTCACCGGGGATCCCCGGATTCTCATGGAACTGACATTGGGGACCCTCCCGGCCTCTGATGTGGCCAGCGTTCCCTTTGAGGTGCTCTTGGCTTATGTCCGTCACGCCCTCAGCTTGCGGGAGCACTCCCCCTATTGCCGGGATGTGCCCGAAGATATTTTTCTCCACCATGTGTTTTACCCCCGCGTCAATTCGGAGGATTTGGTGGACTGCCGGGGCTTCTTTGCCCAAATGGTGGCCCCGGAGGTGGAGGGATTGCCGGGACTGGAAGCGGCCCTGGCTGTCAATCGGTGGTGCGCCCGGCAAATGACCTATGAAACCACAGACACCCGTTCCATGAATCCCATCACCTGCTACTACTGCGGGCTGGGCCGCTGCGGAGAGGAGTCCACTTTTGGCGTGACGGCCCTCCGGTCTGTCGGCATTCCCGCCCGGCAGATTTATGTCCCCTGGTGGAGCCATTGCGACGACAACCACGCCTGGGTGGAGGTCTACGTTGAGGGAGATTGGCACTTCCTGGGCGCCTGCGAGCCGGAGCCCATTTTGGACCGGGGCTGGTTCAACAGCGCCGCCAGCCGGGCCATGGTGGTGTGTAGTCGGATCTTCTTTGACTTCATCGGCGAGGGATTACAAAAGGAAGCTCTGGTTCAGCGTCAGGGCATGTGCCTGATGTACAACCAAGTCAGCCGGTATGCGGAAACTGCCCGGTTGACCGTATCGGTAACAGATGCCCAGGGTGCGCCTCTGTCCGGAGCCTGGGTCCGGTTCTATGTGCTGAACATGGCCGCGCCCGCCCGAATTGCCGCCCTGGAGACCGGCCCCGATGGCGCCGTCACCCTGGAAACCGGCCTGGGCAGCCTCCTGGTGGAGGCAGAGCAGGCAGGTCAATTTGCATGGACCACCCTGGACATCTCGAAAGACGCCCACTGCGTCATGATTCCCCAAGCAAAGGGACCGGAGGAGGAAAGCTGGACCTGGGACTTCTCCGCCCCGGCGGCCGGCGAGAAAACCCGCCGTCCCCTGACCCCGGAGCAGGCCCAGGAGAAGGCAGAAATCCTGGCTGCCGCCCGCCAAACCCGCCTGGCCCGGATCGACAGCTACTGGAGCCCCAGGTACCAAACCGGAGACGACAGCCTGGACCGGGTGTTCCGGATGGCGGGTGGAAATGCAGAAGCTCTGTGGCAATTCTATCAGAATACGCCGGAAGCAGAGCAGCCCTGGGCCAAAGCCCTGCTCCTCAGCCTGGCCTCCAAGGACTGGCGGGACGCCAAGCCAGAGATCCTCCGCGCGCATCTCACTGCCGCCCTGGCGCTTCCAGGCAAGGAAAAGGCAGAGTTCATTCCCCACGTGCTCTGTCCCCGAATTGGTTTTGAACTGCTCACCGATTGGCGTACGCCCATTCTGGCCCGGCTCTCCCCTGCTGAGCAAGACCGGTTCCGGCAGGATCCCCAAGCCCTCTGGGCATGGGTGGAGGCCCAGTTCCAGGAGAAGCAGTGCCGGTGGCATCCGGTCCTGTGGCTACAACCCGGCGCGGCCCTCCGCCTGGGGGCATCCGATGCCAAGGGGCGGCGACTGCTGTTTGTGGCAATCCTACGGACTCTGGGTGTACCCGCCCGGCTGAATCCGGTGGACGGGCAGGCCCAGTATTGGAACGGAGCTGCCTTTGTCACCGTGGAAGCAGCTGGCCCGGCAGAGCCTATGGCAACCCTCACCATTCAGTTCCCGGAGCCCCTGACCTATAATCTGGGCTGGACCCTGTCCCGGTGGGCCGGTGGATGGCAGACCCTGGATTTGAGCGGCGAGCCGGGACCGGTTTATCGCCTGCCCCTGGGCCAATACCGTTTGATGACGGTGAACCGGCTGCCCAACGGGAACCAGCTGGCCCGATTTACCCCCATTTGCCTTCTCCCTGAGGGTGCGTCGGTGGAAGCCATCCGGCGGCAGGGAAGCCTGGAACAGATGCTGGCCCGGTTCCCCATCGTCCCACCGGTGAAGCTGCCGGGACTGCAGCTCCAGGTGTACCTGGAAGTGGGCACGGAGCCCACGGAGCATGTGCTCAACGAACTGCTGGAGTCCGTCTCCCAGGTCCAGGAGGCCATGGGCCGGGGCCTGAAGCTCCTCCTGCTCCTGCCTCAGGCCGCCGCCCGGCAGGATCCCACCCTGGGAAAAGTGCTGGCTGCCCTTCCCGAGGCCACGGTGCTGGAAACAGACTTTGCCAGCGCCCCCCTGGACGCCATGGCCCGGGCCCTGTACGTAGAACCAGGCCTCTGGCCCCTGACTGTCCTCACCGATGGCCAGACCGCCTACTACGGCCACGCAGGCTACGCCGTGGGCACCATCCCCCTGGCCCTGAACCTGGTGCAGGCCCTGGGTGGAGAGACCAAGCACTGACATCCCTCAACCCCAATTGGCAGGATGTTATGAAAAGCACTGACTGACATAGAAAAAATTGGCGGCGGAGATTGAGATCCCCGCCGCCAGTATTTGATTCATGCGTAAATAGCCGCCGAAGAATTGAAAAAAACGCAAAAGTGGCTCCGCCGACTTCTCAAAAGTCAACGGAGCCGCTTTCCGTGCAGATGCAAATAAATGAAAATTACTTATTCCCACTCGCTGGACGCAGTTTTCACGTATTTACATGCTGTGTTTTACGCATCGCAGAGGGCACAACATATTGTACCATTTGCACGCAATCGTGTCAAGTGCGCGGCGTATAGCTACGATTTTGCTACGCAAAGCCACGGCAGGCATCCGATATTTACTGCTTGTCGCCAGCCATCAGCTATGATAAAATAAAGCCAGCCGCCCGGACAGGCGGCCAGCGGGAAATATTGCTATGGTAGCAGGCCTCCTCTTTTTTGGGGGGCCTGCTATCATTTCTTTATCATTTGCGGTGCCCGCCTGGCCTTGCGCCCGGTAGCCGGCTTTGCCAGAAGCCTTTGCACCCGATTAAAGTCGCTCACGCTGATCAGCGGCTGGTGGCTGCCTTTGATCAGCTGCCCGTGCCAGGAGTTGTACCCGGCATAGATCGGGCGGGACAAAATCAGACGCACCGACCAGGCACACATCTCCCTGCCCCTCTTCCCGTGATAGCCCCGGAGGCGGCACAGCTCAGCCACGGCGGAGAGGGATTTGTGCTCAAGATATTTTGCAAATATGTACCTGATGATCTCCGCCTCTGCCGGATTGATGATCAGATCGTCCGCCCCGGCTGGATCATAGCCCAGCACGCTGTGGCACGTCCGCTTTCCCTGGGCCGCTCGCTCAGCCATGGCAGCCCGAACGCGCTCCGCCGTGATCTCGCGCTCCATTTGGGCAAAAACGCCCAGGAGACCCATCATAGCCCTGCCTGTGGGAGTGCCGGTATCAAAGCCTTCTGTGTGGCTTATCAAGCCCACGCCATGGGCTTCCAGCAACTCCCACGTGGCATACAAATCGGCCACGCTCCGGGTGAGCCTGGAAAGCGCCCACACCGCCACCACAGCAATCTTGCCGGCCTCCACGTCGGCCAGCATCTGGCGCATAGCTGGCCGGTGGCCGATATCCTTGCCGCTGATTCCGGCATCCTGGTACAGGGCAGTGGCATAGCCGTGGGTGGTGGCCCAGGCCTCAAGTGCTGCCTGCTGAGCGGCCAGGGAGTAGCCCTCCCTAGCCTGATCCAAAGTGCTCACTCGGATGTAGAGGGCGGCTACCTTGCCGCCCTCCTTACCGGCGGAGTTCATTCCTCCGTCACCCAGTAGCATTCCAGCGGAGTGCCGTCCTCGCTGGTGAGCACGACTGCACCGGCAGGCAGATCGTGGATGGCACCGGTGCGCTCCCGGGCCATCATCTCCCGCACGCCGTCCTCATCTTCTGCGGCGTTGATTAGGTAGCCCTGGATGTCGTTTCCCCATTCGTGGCCAAATTCGGCTTCGTGGGATTCGGTCAGGCGGTATTCATTGGCGGTCTCGGTAGCGGTGATTCCAGCGTACATAATCTTCTTCATGATAGTTTCCTCCATTTTGGTAGTTGATTTTTGGGTTAATGTTTGTTAAAATGGAGGCGGCTTGGTGGCAGGTCCTCACCGCCTCCGGGTTGTGCTTAGGCTCCCTGTGGTTTCTCAGGCCGGGGAGCCTATTTTATTTGGCAATCTTCTGGATGCAGTCGATAATGTCTGCGTCCGGTGTGCCTCTGGATTTCAGCCAGTCGATTAGGCGGCTGATTTCCCTGGCAGTCATACAGTCCATTGTCCTTTCCTCCTGCCCAGTTTGGTTTGCCCTCCCCCCTTGAGGACACCCTTATTGTACACTATAAAGTGTCGTTTGTCAAGCCCTATTTTACACTTTTTGGTGTCGTCCGCAAAAAAGTTTGACAAACGACACCAAATAGTGTATATTAAGAGGGAAGGGAGGCACTATCAATGAGTCTATCAACCGCGGAGAAGATCCGAATTGCAATAAGCCGTCAAGGTGCGACCGTAACAAGCCTAGCACAGGCTACCGGGCAAACAAGGCAAAATCTATCAAATAAGCTATCCCGTGATAATTTCACCACCAGCGAGTTGCGCGAACTTGCGGAAGCACTGGGCGTGGAATTTGTGTGCGGATTCCGTTTCCCGGATGGCCAAGAAATTTAATGGGCTGAACTATCCGGAAACGCCGGATAGTTGCTACCCGTCGCCCCGCGGGGCGTGAATTGAAACGTTGGAAAAAGCAAGGAGCTTTCGTCCCCCTCGCGGGGGAAGACTTGAAACATGCCACCTCATGGGGGGATCTCCCATTGGGCAAACAAAAAAATCCCCCCCCCAACAGCAATCGCTGCGGGAGGGGGATAATTTTATGCTCAAATTACTTATTTGCCCACTGGTGGTACCGGTACAGGAGCGTCACCATCTCCTGCCGGGTCATCGGCTTAGTCCAGGCGTAATTGCCGTTGCCATCGCCCTGAATCAGGCCATTGTCTTTGGCCCAATTGGCGGCAGCCTCCGCATAGGCGTTGTGCTTGTCGCCGGTTTTGGCGCTGCTCATGAGATTGCTCACAGCGTTGCCGGCCTCTCCCTTGGCGATTTGCTGCACCTGCTCTGCTGTCACGGCGTGGGCTTGGGATTGGCTGGCTTGCACCTTTTTGGCCAGGCCAACACGGGAGGCAATGCACTCGGCAATGGCATAGCCAATGGCTTTGGAGTAGGATTCCGACAAGATGATGGGCACATCCGTGGAGCTATCCATAAAGCCGCACTCAATCAGCACAGCGGCCATGGATGTGCCCACCAGCTCATCAAAATTCTTCTCTGTCCGGGGCTCGGCCCGATTGCCAGCCAGGCCACCAGCACCCACCACGGCGGCATACAGGGCATCACGCCACGGCGCACCAATGGTACTGCCTCTGGCACAATAGGCCACCACGCCGCCACCACGGCCACCGTTGATACCCGCATTGTGGTGCAAACTGAGATACAGATTGGCACCGTAGTTGTTGGCGGCTGCACACCGGGTGGAGAGCCTCACATCCTCTGCACCGGTGGTATCGTCCGTCCGCAGAACGCCAAAGCCATCATACTGCTTTGCCGCCTCCTGCACATAGTTGGCCACGCGCTGATTCAGCCACCATTCCCTCGTCTCACTGGGGTCCAGAGATTTCATACAGCGCTTTCCCTCCGTGTGCATTCCGTGCCCTGCGTTCAGGGCAAGTTTAAAAGTCTTTGCCATGGCTTATTCCTCCCTTTCCGCTTTCTTAGTCAGCACATCGATGGCCTTTGTAATCACGCTGGGCATGGGGACGCCCATAAGGCCAGCATTTTCCACGATGCTGATCAACTCGTTGGCAATAAAGCCGATGATCACAGCGTCCCGGATGTAATTCACGCCAATTGCCAAATCCAGCCGGTAGGCAATCAGCACAATCAGCAAGATCATGCCCTTGCGGCATAGCCCTTTCCATCCAGCACGGCTCTCCAACGCCCCGGAATCCGTCTTTCGGCTGGCGTGGAATACGCCGGCCACGATCAGCCCAGAAAGGTAGTCGATGCACATGAAGATGATCAGGGTGGTCATAGCGGCGTCCCAGCCGCCGAAGATAGAAGCGATTGCGCCGCCAACGGTGCCAATCACGGTGCAGGTCAAGGTTTTCACATCCATGCTGTAGTCCTCCTATGTTATGTTTTTTGGCAAAGGTGTGTCATCCACCGCCTCCGGCCGCCAGAAGCGCCGGGTACATGGCGGGGCTCATGTGGTGGCCTCCACAAGCTCCCACGCCTGCGGCAGCACATCCGGCCCGTGCACTGTAGCATCCGCCTTGCACCGGTAGATCAGCCCATCCGGCCAGCGCATGTACTCGCCTGCCTGGTAGGCATCGTGTGCGCCGGTGGGGGCTACCCAGGGCAGTGCCCACCTGGCAGATGCGGCGTGGTATGGCGCCCATAGGGCTGGTACCGCCCCAGGCGCCCAGGAATCATTGCCAGTGCTATCATGCGCCTGGCAGCAGCGCCAGGGCTGGCCACCGTGCGTCCGTACGTTGCCCACCGCATAATTGCCAGGCTCCCACGGCATCAGCAGCGCCATATCAGCGATTACATCATCTGCAGGGGCGGTGGGGGCTGCCACACGGGCATCGCGGGCCGCTCTCCGGGCCATGGCTTCCAGGGCTTTGTAGATATCAGGCATCCTTAATTCCTCCTTCGATTGCCGCCAGCAGGGCGGCTAATTTTTCTGCTTCGGTGGGTTCGGGTGGTGGGGCTGCAGCCGCTTCCGCCGCCCATTCGGCAAGCTCTTCCAGTGTGGCGTCGCGGTAGATGCCATTGTCAAAAATTTTCATTTTCGCACCCCCAAAATTCTAATCTGCGTCCCTGCCGGCAGCTCTGCCGGGATACGCAGCAATGGTTTCTCAGTGTCAACGGATGCTGTCGATATTAATTGATTATCAACAGTGATATACGTTGTTGCATCCATCGGGTCAGGGGAACTGGTATTGATCCCGGATCGCCGGAAAATTGCCGTACTGCTATTGATAATCTCCACCTCAATTGTTGTCTTACGATTATTTTTGGTGGCGGCATTTATATAGTAGGTCGCGATGGGATTTCCAAAAATATTCGCATTCGCGGTGTTGACGTTTGCCTCCTGCGCCAGGCAAGCGATATCAATTATAATTTTGCGGTATCTATCCGCCGCGCCGGTGCCCTGCCAGGTGTATGCGGCAGCCTCTTGCAGCGTGGCATCAGTAATAATCTCCGCCTCTCCGCCGCCCCCTGCCGCGATATCCTCCAGCTTGTAAATTCCACCCCTTGCCACCGGCACCTTGCCATCATCCGCCCCGGTAGGCTTGGGCACGGGGATAGACGCCAACACTGCCTCAGCGGCCCCCTTGGCAGCCTCTGCTCCTTCCCTGGCCGCCTCAGCCTTGGCCTGGGCGTCCTGGGCGGTTTCGGCGGATCCGGTTGCCGATCCTGCAAATTTTGCGGCGTTACTGGCCTCCTCAGCGGCCTTGGTAGCCTCTTGCGCAGCGGCCTGGTTGGAGGCCTCAGCAGCCTTGGCAGCGGTTTCTGCGGCGGTCTGGGCAGCTTCTGCCTTCTTCTGGGCGGCCTCAGCCTTGGCCTGGGCAGCCTCTGCGCCAGCGCTGGATCCGCCGCCCCCGCCACCGGTGCCCACATCATCCAGGCGGGCAAGTACTTGCTCCCACAGGGCTGGGCTGTACTCCTGGGGCGGGCCGCCCTCGATTTTGCCATTTGCCGCGATTACCAGCGGCTGTTGCATAATGGCGGTAGGCCGTCGCTTGCCGGGCGCATAGCCTACGGCAGATATCCGCAGGCATCCCGGGCAATCCAGTACTTCCCACGGCACTGTAAGCACGCCGCTGCTTGGCATCAGGGTGGACTTTTGCACCTTGTCAGCAGCAAATACCAGCGTGACGGCGTAGCCTGCCCAGCTATCATCAAGCGTTACAGTACAGGTTGCCTCGCCTACGGATCGGGATACCAGCGGCTTGTCCGACACGGCAGTCAGGGTTTGTCCCTGGATATTGATTGCAATATTGGCCATCTGCTTACCTCCCTTCCAGTCTTTTCTTGATTTCCTGCGTGATTTTCCTCTCAACCCGCACTTTCTGGGTATCTTTTGTGCGTTTTACAGCCCGCCGCATTACAAATTTGCCCCGCACATATCCGCCCCTCGGGCCAACGTACATACCGCCTTTTGGATCATTTCGGCCGTAGACAAAAGTTTTTCCCTCCCAGTGGCCGGGTACAAAGTGGCTCCGGAATCCATACTCCAGGTGGCTGGCATAGTCCAGCGGATTGTAAAATCGGACTATGTAGCGGTTCCCGCTGCGCTTTGCAGCCTTGTCGCTCTGCCAGTTCCGGCGGTATGCGCCGGTGTTGACAACGTGATCATTCTTGCAGATCAATCTGGCCTGCTTTACTGCGTAGTCGCCTTCTCCGGTGGCAATTTTGCTCATAATTGCCGGTATATCAGCTTTCAGCGCCTCCAACTGCTGGATGTATTGCGTTAGGCCATCTTTTCGCACACCCATTATGCCAGCCCCTCCTCCACGGCAGCTACAAGGGCCTCGGTGTTGATATACGGATTTAATAGCGCCACCCAGGATTCGTTTTGCACCATAAAAAAGTGAGTACCGGCAGTCAGGTGGTGCGCTTGCAACGTTTGTGCCATCAGCGGGAGGGTTATGCGGTAGCTCTGGGCGTCTTTTTGCAACGTAAGGGCAGACGCATCTGCGGTATTTGCATGAAAAAAGTTTACCGCAAAGATTGCGCCGGGCGTTGTGGGCAGCGGATCATCTCCGCTGATATTTTTGGTGGCCAATGATGCCGAACTACTGCACGAATAAATCGGGATGTTGGCGTATCCTGCCGGGCCCTGGGGGCCGGTAGCACCAGTTGGGCCGGGTGCGCCGTCCTGGCCATCCCGTCCAGCCTTATCCAGCAGCGCCCACACTGTCGTGGCGCTGCCAGTTGCATCGAGGTAAGCCAACAGGTGCAGTTGGTGCAGCCCGGCGCTCAGTGCTGCAGTCTCAATAGGCTGCAGATCCGGACCTACAATAGGCGCGGTGGCGCCTCCTGCAGATAGGGTAGGATTTGCGGCAGTGTTGGCATATGCAAAATTGGCGTATAGGGTAGCGCCGGGCGCTACACCAGTCTCACCGCTTTGTACTACCTTTGTCTGCACATTGGCAGCGGTGCTACAGATGCCACCAAAAATGATAAAGTCGCTGGTGTCGCCGTCCATCACGTCAAATCTTTTGGGCCCATCGGCGTCCGTGATGGTCAGTCGGTGGCCGCCAGGGATTGTCGCAATTGTCACAGTTGGGGATACGCCATCTTTGATGTTCAGTGCCGTCAAAAAATCGGCAATAGATACACGCCGGAACGTGTCCCCTTGCCGGATGTAGATACTATCGGCACTGGCCAGCGTCGATACGGCGGCAATGTCCGTAATCCTCTGATAGTCCATTAAAATACCCCCACGTAAGAATAGGTTTGTCCGGCGTGATCCAATTGATTCGCTGGATGGGAATCTGAGGAATCGTAGTACCAGGATACCGTTTGCCCCGACACTCCGACCACCAGGTTGGACCGTACCCCATTTTCGATAACGCTGAACCCGGTTTCGGCGCCTGGGGTTAGAAGCAAAATACCATACCGGACTATGGCCAAACTTTTCTGTTTGACAAAAATCAGCCTGGGAACGCCACCCTGGAATGTGATAGAATTTTTGGCGTTGCTGCCGGTTTTTCCACCACCGATATAGGTTCCCACTTCGGATGTTGGTGGGATGGTAGGTTGCTCCATCTCCTTCCAAAAGGGCACCCCGACTTTATTCTGGCACAGATACATCCCGTCTTTACTGGGGGCTGCCATTTGGCCAATACTGGTCGCAGATGTTGGGTACATCAGTCGATTTGCCGTCCAGCCACCTTTTCCTGTTCCGCCGCGCGTCACACCCAGGATGCCGCTGTTGATGTCTGCAGCGCCGTGGGTATGGGATCCGGCTGCTTTGCCGTTCCACTTGCTGCGCTCCGATGCAGTAATATGGGCCGTACTGTCCTTTAGGTGGTCAATCAAGCTTTGTACAGCTCGTGCGATCTTGCCCATGGCCACGCTCAGTTTTTCCTTTGGGGTCAGCGCTGTTAGGCTTTGAGCAATGGTATGGTTGGGTGTTTGGTCATCGGTCCCTACGTTGGGCACGCTGCCCAGCCCAACTTGCTCGGCAGTCACCCCATGGGGATTCTGCTTGTTTTCGATGTGGGCTTTCAGCTCGGCAGCGCTGGCGTAGGCCAAGGATTCGCTGATCTCAGCTGTCACGTTCTGCGCCTCGCCCACAAAGATCATGATGCTGTACTCCAGCTCCAGAATGCGGCTATCCTTGCTCGGCACATAGTCCGCTGTGCCTTCCGGCTCATTGCCCAGAGCATATAGGATTTCGCTCCCGGCGTTGTCGGGGTCCTCAGCCCAGATGCCAACTTCTGTGATCCTGAAGCCGGCCGTAATATTGCTGTTGGAGAACGTGCTGGTCAGCGCGATGTACTGGCTCCCGGTCACCGCCTTCGTCAGCGGCAGCGCAACCAAGGGATTGGATAAGGCCGTGGCGTTTTTGGCATTTTGGGCTACGCCGTTGCCCAATTGGATCCGGGTAAATTTTAAGGCCTCCCCTTCCAGCGCTCGCAGCAGTAGCGCATGCCCCTTGCTTGTCAGATTTGGTGTCATGGCGTCTCCTCCACGTACAAGATTTTGTCGTGCTCATCTGTGAGCACTGCCCCGGATCCGTCCGTAAACGCTGTCATCCCATCGTCTTCGTCGGGCACGGTCACGGACTGCTTGATGGATAGCCGGACGGCGGATCCTACAAATAGATTGGATATTGCCTTGGCCAGTAGGATTGTGGGCGCAATCGCAAGGTTGGCGGGGATGCGCTGCCGCAGATCGTCCAAAATCCACAGGTAATCAACCGACACAGGCAAGCTCAGCCTGAGCGTATACCCGCTGATAGTCGGCAAGGGATTGTCATTTCTACAGATGGATGCAAGCCACTTTGCCAACCAGCGGTAGGTATACGGCAGTTCCGTGTCCCACGCGGCACAGATTCGCACCCGGCGTTCCTCTATGGGGTTGCTCTCGGCCGCAGAAATCCCTAAAATAGTCTCCCACCGTCTGCACCCATATTCGGATAAGGTTTCGAAGAAAAAGTCGTCTGGTGCAGCTTGCACAGCCTGTAGCGCCCGGTCAAATTCGGGCTGCTCTGCATCCGCTATCTGGCCGAACTCCAAAAGTCCTTGCAGATATCGCGGCCAGTATTCCCTAAGTTCCATTCGTGATCACCCCCAGGACAGGGATTTTGTTGGATTCCAGGGATAAATTCGTAGCGCTTCCGTTGATTTTGGTGTTTGTGATGTCAATCACCCCGGGGACGCCCAGGATCCTAGTTTCAATCTGACTGACGCGGATAACCAGCGTGTCGGTATCGGCCCAGGCGCGGGACAATTCGGCAAAATAACTTTGAACTGCCGTTTTCACCGCTGCCTGAACCCCAGACCATGTGCCGCCAGAGCCAAAGGCCAGGCTGAAGGAAACGTTGATCGTGCTGCTGGCCACACCCTCTACCGTGACGGTGTGGCCAATGGGGGCAAGCCCCAAACCGGACCCTTGCGTTCCAGCGGGATCAATCGCCTCCTGGACACGTTGGACCAGATCCGCCGAAGGTGCGCCCCATTCGCTGCTGATGATAAGCACTTTCACGGTCCCGCCGCCGTTCCAGGCAGGAATTACCTTTGCAGCTCCTACGCCCGGAAGCAGCTCCACCTTATTTTTGTAGTCGGCGATATTCCCGCCAAAAGCCTGGGATTCCAGGGATTCAAAATAGCGGGCCCGGAGGGCATCATCGCTTTCTTCATTTTCTCCGGGGATCAGGATATCTTCCAGCCGGGCAGCCGCCAAATCAGGCACGTAGTCAATCGGATACAAGGTTCCGATGTACTCGTTTCCAACCGCCCCGGCAGTCTCTGCGGTCAGCTGATATTGCCCAGGCGCAATTTCGGCGGTGACGGCAAAGTTGATATCCCCGCCGGAAAACCTGGTCCCCAGCGCCACATTGCAGCCCGTCCCATTTGCCGTTTCGAAATATCCCTTCCGGACAGCGTAGGTTGCGGCTGCTCGCAGTACACCCCGTTCCCGACACTTCTTTGTCAGGTCTTCACCGGTGGCCGTGTCCGGGAATGCCCGGTCCATCAAGTAGGCCAGCTCGATGTACATGATGGCCAGCTCGGCAGCCGCCGGCGCAATGGCGTCGTAGATGATGGATCCTTCCCGCTTGTCCACAGAGGATGTCACCCTGGCCAGGCAGCGTTCCATGATGGCTTCAAAGGTCATTTCCTCATACATTTCGCGCTACAGTCCTTTCTACCGGGATTTCCCCGAAAATCGTTTCTGCTGTGAATTGGATGGATATGGTACGCCTGTTCGGCTGGCTGACGCTGAAATCCGTGATTCCGGTGATCCGGCTGTCTGCCAGCAATGCCTCCTGCACAATGCGCCTTGCTTCGCTGGCCAGCGTCTGTGCGCTCCGACCGAAGGTTCCGTTCAGCTCTATCCCATAATCCCAGGAGTAGATCAGATAGGCGAACCGTTCTGTCAACAGGATTTTCAGGATCGCTTGGCGCATTGCCTCTGTCCCATCCACGTAGCCAGTGACACGGCCCGTCTCCAGGTCCATTTTATAGGTCCTGGTTGTCTGGCTGGCGGCAGGCGTAATGTCCACGGCCGGGTTAAGGATGCCGGTGCCTTGGCCTGGAATCAATGCCATAAGATCACACCTTTCCCAAAATCAGAAATGATTGGCCGCCATGATTTCGCAGCAACGCCAGCTTGTCGCCGATGGCCAGCGGATCTCCGTCCTTTTCTTTCAGCGCCACAAGGGCGCTGGCGGGCAAGTCAAAACGGTTGTCCACCCGGACAACAAGGGGGGAAACAGCCGTCACCTGGCCAAACAAAAAGGATGCCGGAACTGCCGCGTTTTGCGACTGCTCCGCAACCTTCTTCATCGTGTCTAAAATGGACATATCACACCACCTTCAGCTTCAGCGTCATGGTTCCTTTGAGCAGATCGGCACTATGCTCTTCCACAATGTAGCAGGCGTTCACGCCGATTTTCTCAATGCCAATATACAACGCGCGGCCAGCCCGGACAGACAGGTCCAGCAAAGCCTTGATCTCAAAGGATCTCTTGGGGCGGTTGTACAGCTCCAGCATTTGGCCGCCACGCTCCTTGATCTGTGCCTCATTCATGCCCTCCTGCACAGTCTCATAGTCCTGCAGCACGCCCCAGAAGGTCATGTTGTTGGAATCCTGGAAGATGTAAACATCCCGCTTCCCGGTCGTTTTATTGTCCCGAACCAGCTTGATCTTGTTGTAGGTCTCGGAATCAATCTCGGATTCGTAGGTGTAGCCGGTGGCTATGCTCCGGTCACCGACGAACAGGTCCAGCTTGGATTTTGCCACGTCGGTAATCCGCAGGGACCCAAAATCATCCCACAGGACATACATCTTGCCGGTATGGACCAGGGTATGGTCCAGGGCCGTCAGAGCAATGTCAAACAAGGTCTGTCCGTCTTCCACCATAGACGGGATAACGTAACCGGTATTTTCCATAGCGCCGCAGACCAGGTCAAAATCTGCTGCAATCTGCATTAAGATCTCATCCGCCCGCTTGTTGGCAAATACATAGGTCTCCTTGTTCTTCTTCAGGTACCAGGTTTGATCGTAGGCGGTCACGGTGACCTGGTCCTTTTCGTTTTGACCGACCTTGACCACATAGCCGTAAAACAGGCCGTTTTTGTCATCCTTCAGGGCCAGGATTCCGCCATGGGTCCACGCAACATTGCTGTCGGCCAGGGTGGTCAACTCCAAGGAGGCTGGCGTTCCAGATCTCTTCGTGGCCCACTTGGCCCCGGTGCACATGGACGTGATATCAAATGCATCGCCGGTGCGGTTATTTTGGTATAAAATTGATATACTCATGGAATCGTAAACACCTGCCCCGGGTAGATCAGATTGGGGTTTCCCCCGATGATTGCTTTGTTTGCATCATAGATTTTGGGCCAGTCTCCGCCCTTCCCATAAAATCGCTTTGCGATGTTCCACAGGCAGTCTCCGCTGACTACGGTATACGTTTTAGGCGTCCCACCCGGCTGCCCTGTGCGGCTTTGCTCTTTCGCAACCGGCTTCTTCTCCTGCAGCACAATCCGGCGCGGGGAATAGTCCTTCCACTCGGACAGTTTGATAGAGTAGTACAGATCTCCCAGCTCCCCGGACCGCTCTTCGTAGTCAAAAGATTCGATGCCCATCCGGATGTTGATGTCCAGGTCTGTACCGGTAATCAGCAGCCGCACCGGTTGCAAAGCATCCCGCGCCGCCTGGATAGCCCGGACAAGCTCCAGTGGGGGCGTTATGGTCCTAGGGGCATATGGGGCGCTGTGGGCCGGGAAAAAGCTGTCCCAGGATACGGTCCGCAGTCGCTTCTGCCGCAGGATCAGGACTTCTCCCAGGCCCAGGACGGTATCAGTATCATTGTCCCCAGCGGAGGTTACCTTCAACTTTGACGGCAGGACCGGGATGATAATTTCCTTTCCTGCCGCAATCAAAGCCATTGCATAGCCCATTATGCATACACCCCCTCTGCAGCCGCCACGAATTCATCTTCCAACTCCCGTTCTATTCGGCGGGCAAGCTCTTCGTAGTCCGCCCGCTCGCTCACCTGGGCATCAATGGCCACCGTAGGCGTCAGTGTCACAAAATTCTGGACGTAACGCATTTCGGCCACGTCTCGCAAGAACTTCAGGTCCTCTTCGGCGATGTTGACGTCCTCTTCGATTTCTCCGACGGACCCCACATGGCCCACGTTATCAACATCCCCGCCAAAGCCTTCGCCGTCCAAATAAGATTTCCAATCCTTTTCGCCTTCAGCTCCCGCCGCAGCCGCCTCCGCTTTCGCGGCGGCAATTTCCGCTTCTCTCTGGGCCTTGGAAGCACGGACTTCAGATGCCATAGCGTCCAAGGCGGCATCCCGCTCGGCGAGTTTAGAATTGATCTGATCCTGGTAGGCGGCCAGGTCGGCCGCTCTCGCCTGTTTGGCAGCTTCGTTTTCAAGCTGGGCCGTAGTCCCGAAAGTCACCTGGTCGATCAGGCCGATGTTGACGCCAGGGATTTTGTTCAGGGTGTTGATAAAGTCGTTTATAATGTCAATCGCACCGTTGACCATGTTTTGCAGGATCATCAGTACGCCGGCCTTCATGTCACCCATAAAGTTCTGGATGTTTACGCCGGCCGTGTAGAACGCCAGCTGCAGTTTATTCCACATGTCCATAATCCAATAGACGCCGATCATGAAGCCAACCTTTAGCAAATCCCAGTGGGTTAGAAAAGCATCGCAAACGATTAACCAAGCTACCTTCAACCCACCGACAGCCTTGATCCATTTATAAACAGCCATGACAAGCACGCCGATCAGTAGGACAATCCACCCGATTGGAGATGCGCTCATAGCAACGTTTAATGCATCCTGCGCCAAGGCTGCATTGTTCGTCATCAGTGCCGTAAGCCCCATTGCAGCAGCCTTTGCCATTAACGCAATGTTATAAGCAACAGTCCCAGAAGTATTTACGGCGGTCACAATCGCTTGCTTAGCGCTTATGGCAAGCAGGGCAGCAGCAGCGGCAGCAACTCCAACAAGGACCGGCTCAATAGCGGACCAGTTGTCGGCGATCCACTGTGCACCCTCTCCAATTGTTTGGATGACCGGTTCAAACGTTTCCAAGAGATTGTTCTTGATTTTCTCTCCAATTTGTGCAAATGTCATTGGCATCGATTCAAACTCTGCGTTGATCTTATCTGCCGATGCTAACATGGCGTTTTTTACAATTGTTGCCGTAATCTTGCCCTCGGCCGCCATTTCCCGGATTTTCCCTATTGGAACATCCAGATAATCTGCAATCGTTTGAATGATAGTGGACGCGTTATCAAATACGCTGTTTAACTCTTCGCCCCGAAGGACGCCAGAAGACATTGCCTGCGTCAACTGCAGCATAGCCGCATCGATCTGGCCTGCCCCTGCTCCGGATATGGTAAATTGTTTGTTGATAAGCTCGAAAAAATCTATCAGTTCCTGGTTGCTGGAAAAGGCGTCCTTGGCCATAATGCCCATTTTTGCAACAGCGTCAGCTGTGGACAAATAGGAGGCCCGGGAACGGTTGGCGGATTTCATGATCATATCCTGTAGCTCTTCCGTTGTCTGCAGGCCGTCATTCATCAGGTTCAACCGTGCTCTAATATTGGTCATATCGTCAGCCAGATCAATTACTTTTTTTGCGCTTACTGCTGCCATGGCCGATTTCACATAGCCGGAAACCTGAGACCAGGCATTTTTGACGTCAAGGGCCCCCGTGGCTGCCTGCCGCTGCTTCTTGTTGAACTGATCCACTTTATCGCCAGAATCTTTGACTTTCCGCCCCACCTGGTCCCATGCCGCAGACAACGCCTCGCTTTTGGACATACCGGTTTCCGCCATCATCTGCCAGGCGATTTTCATAGCTCGCGTCGATTTCGACGTACGATCTTCGACTTTCTCCGTTGTGTCGCCTACGTTATCCAGAGTCTGATCCATAGCTCGCGCTGCCGCGTCAATCTTGTTCAGCTTTGACGTCATCATGTCACGGATCGAAAATTGTGTAGATACGTCCGCCATACCGTCACCTGCCCTTCTTGCCCCTTGGCCGCCTCGCCTTAGCTGCTTCCTCTTTTTCCTTCTTGATCTGGAGATCTATAGAGGCGTAAATAAAGGCCCTCTCCCGTCGGGGGCGGGTCAGAAGGTCTCCCGGTAAAATTTTCAGCCGGTGGAGGGCGTAATGTGCGTAGACCGACTCCCCGTCGGCCTGCGCGTCATCTCCGCCCCCCGTGATTAGTTTTTTGCCTCTTCCCTCAGATCGTTGATGTCGTCGGAAAATCCGTTGATCTCCTGGATGGCCAGGAGCAGATCCGTGTACTGGCCGGGGTTCAGAAGGCGGTTGATCAGATCCTCCGCTCCGCGAACTCCATACTTCTCCTGCAGGGCGGCGTCCTTGAAGTTGGGTTCCACGCAGCAGGCGGCAACCAGGCGGCTGTTGTACAGGTCAGTGTCAGTCTCCGTCCGCCTTTGCCGGGTGCGCTTGTCGACGTCGGTCTTTTGGCAACTCCGCCGGATAGCCTTGTTCTCTCCCTCGGTGATCGACTGGATCACAAACGGGAACGGGAAAGGCGCAATCTGGACCTCGGTCTTCTCGGTGCGAATGTCGGATTCCATCAGAAAATCTTGCAGTTTACCCATGTCAAAGTTCCTCCATTGTTAGATTTTGTTGAATGCTTCCAGGATGTCAAAATTCTCAAAGGTGAAATCGGCGTCCTCGTCCAAGGGGTCGTCGCTGTCGCCGTCCAGCTTGGCCAGGACAACGGAATCCAGGTTGCAGCCCATCAGCAAAATCGACTGCTTCCCGGCGGAAGACGCGGGATCATCGTTTTCAATCACCAGGTCAAAATAAATGTCCACACCGGTGTCCTTCCACTCCTTCAGCATCTGCCGGAACAGCGGCGTCAGGTAGTACAGGGTCATAGATCCGGTCCCGTTTGCGCCGGTGGTCTTGTGGCCGGTCATGCGCTTTCCGATGGCCTTGACTTCCGACTTGGATTTCTCCACAGAGGCCTCGACGGATTTGGCAAAAAACAGTTCTTCATTGTTGCCATTGATTTTGGCGTAGGCCCGTCCTTCTCGGCCGGAAATGGTATCCGGTGCGTTCAAAGTCTTCATCTCGGTTCACCCTTTCCTCAGTTGACCGTCACGGTCATATACAGCTTTTCCATGCTGTCGTTGGGCTGCAAGGCGCAGGCTACGGACACATCTCGCTTCCCAGCCCCCTGCTGCACCGTGATGTCTTCGGATTTGAAATTGCTGATCGCATCCAGCGCCTGGTACTGCATACCCAAAGACACCAGGTCAGCTTTAAACAGTTGCCGGCCGGTATCGCTGTTGGTCATCAGGCCGATGTAGGATGCGCCGAAGACCCTGGCCACATCGTTGGCCCAGCCGTCCATCACCCGGACTACCCGGTTGGACGCCCAGTCTTCGGATACGCCAGGCCCGAAGGCGGTCAGACTGTTGACGTCTGCCAGGACCCGCGCTGTGCCGTAATCGCCATAAAAGACAAACTCTCCGGCTTGCACTGCAGCCTCAAGCTGGGACCGGGTGTACTTGATATCCACATCCACGGCACCGTCATAGGCGGTATTGGTCAAGCTCTCGTTGATTTCTGCGCCGGCCGTTGCGCCGGTTACCCAGGCCACAGCCTTGTCGCCGGTGACGGTAGTCCCATCAGCCAGCACCACGCCGTTCTTCACGTTGATCAGGCCCATGTAGTCCCCACTGTGCTGGTACAGGACTCCGGAAATTTTCTTCCCCTCATCGTCCCGCAGGCGCTTCACATAGGCCGCATACAGGGCCTTGACGGTTTCGTCTGTTCCGGGATAGCCGATCGCCTGGAAGGTTTCCACCTCGAAGGCTTCCAGCGCTGCCACGTGGGCAGCACCATTGACTGTCCCGTTTGTGCCACCGGTCAGCGCTGTTTCGACTGCCACGGACAGGGTTGCGGCAGTTCCGTAGGAAACATAGTTGTTTGCCTTCAGCCCTGCAGTTCCGGCAGATTTGGCAACCGTCTGCGTGTCCACGGCTGCGCCATCCAGGTACGTCACAACGTCCACATTGGCAGCATTGTCCGCGTTGGACAGGACAGCAACACTCAGGTCATTGCCCCGGGTCCCGCCCCAGGCCGCCGTTACAGTCATGCCACCCACGGAGGCAGTTGCTTTCTGCCCACCAGAGTTGACCCGGTAGACCAGCAGCGTCTTGGTTCGCTTCAGGGCCTCTCTGATCAAAAGCAGCTCTGCGGCTATGGGATCATGCCCCAGGACTTTCATGGCCACTTGGTTAAATTCTGCGGCTTCCAGGGCAAACACCCGATTCTCGGGGCCCCAGTCCAGCTCCAGGGGCAACGCCGCGACGCCCCGCGCCCCCACCTTGGGCACGCTTCCCAGCGCAACGAAGTTGATGTATGCGCCGGGGAGGATTTTGTTTTGTGTGGTAAAGGTTCCACCACCAGTAGGCATAGCTTATACCCTCCTGTTCAAAAATTCCCGGACCAGGCCGCCAGCCTGATCCTTTGTGTATGACGCACCGTTCTCCAATACAGCCGCCACAGCGTCCTGGGGGAGCCCCAGTGTTTTACTGCCCATCAGCTGCTCTTTTGTGAAGGTCGGCGCAGCGCTCTCACTCGCTTGCTTTTTGTAACTCATGTGTAAACCTCACTTTGCTCCAAATTTTCCATGGTCGGCCCCTCTTCGGGCGCCAGAACAGCGTGGAAGCCGACGTCAAACAGGAATTGATAGACACGGGCATTTTCATCCGGCTGGGCTTTTTGCCCCGCCAGGTGGACTACCCGTGTCTTTTCGCCATCTTCTCGCACCGTCAAGGTATCAAAATTGTCGTACATCGCCTCGGCCCAGGCCTGGAAAGCCAAGGTATCTTTGGATCGCAAAAAATAAAGGACCTCGAACTGTATCGTTCGCGTCCTTCTCCGGTCCAGGCGCTTTTCCTGGCCGGATTCTATAATGCCGACAAAGAATTGCCCGTCGGCATTCTGCGGAATTTCGCCGGTGTACACCAGTCGATCCGGCCAAATCCCAGTAAGCTTCTGGGCGATGGCCGAAAGGAAATTGGCCAGTGTCACGCTAGATCACCATCCTTTACCCGGATTTCTTGGTGCGTGGCATATACCGCCGGGCGGCCAGCCACCGCAAAATGCAGGATGTGCTGGCTGCCCGGGTTGTCCCGGCCAAATCGTTGCAGGGATACTCTGTCCCCAGGCAGCACCTGCAGCTCCGGGGCTGCAAAGATCACGGCGTCATAATCCACGTTGTTCTGCGCCTTGGTCTGGCCGCTGCCTTCCCCGCCGGTGCGGGATAGCCCGCAGACTATGCCTTGGTATACCTCAGCAAGGACTGCCTGCGTGAGGCCGTCTGCGCCGGTCTGGGGGGCTGTCCGATAGATTGTAGCGGTGTCCTCGTAGGTCATTTCGATTGCCGTGCGCTCTGCGCTGGGATTCCCGAACATGCCGCTACCACCTCAACTTTCGGTAACTGTTCAACGTGGTCCGCCACCCAAAAAAGTCATCCGCTTGGCCGCCCAGATTAAATGTCTGCGCTGACCCAGATGCGCCGGAAGACGTGGCGAAGGTCGTCTGGACGTCGCCACGCTTCACGGACGAAACCGGGCCAGTAGCGGTCTGTGTAGTCCCAAGACCGGCGGCCTTGTAATAACTGACGCACATGACAACCAGGACCCTTTCCAATTTGGCCGGCAAGGTATCCTGGTTGATATAGGATAAAACCATATCTTCCACCGTCTCCACGACAAACTGGATGATATGGTCCTGGCTGTCTCCTGTAATGCCCAGGAGTGCTTTGATTTTTGACGTGCGGTCATCCTGGCCCATCAGGATTTGCAGAATGGCGGTACGGTCCAAATCTGTCAGGCCGGATAACGTAGATAGCGCCTGATCAATCATGCCCGCCCCGCCTTTACGCAGTCACGGTTTCGGACAAGTGGAAGATCAGGTCAGGGGTCAGCGCCTTCGTCCCGTAGTCGAAGAACATAGACACGCCGTAGTCGTTGGACAGGGGGATCTTCTCGGGCTCTCTGTAGGGATAGATCACGGCCGGCTGAGCGATGGACCCGTCAATCATGATCACGGCGTGGGTCGTGGTGGTGTCGGTCTTTGTGGTCTGGGTCGCATTCTGAGTGATCGTCACGGGAAGGTTGATGGAAGAGTAGACCCGAACACCGTGGAAGATAGAAAAATCCTCCGCCGCCGTGTCCACATTGGCATTGTTGACACCCTTATCCAGAAAGGACCGGAGCTTCCCGTAATATGCAGGGGAGAGTATCAGTCGAATCAGGTGTCTGGGCACTCCCCGTACATAGTCATTCTTCACAGTCTCCAGCCTCTGGATCATCGCCTCCACGATCTCTTCGATGGCGGTTGCGCTGGTAGTAAATGCCGCACCTTCTTCCACAGCCTTGGCGAAAAAGGTGGAATCCAACTCTGCCGCCACAGTGTCGACATGGTTGTCAGCACGCCGGGCCATGATGTTCCCGACGCCGAAGGTGTCCAGGTCGAACTTCGCGGCTTCCTCCACAATCTCTCGGTGGGTGCTCAGGTTTACGGTGGTCGGAGGGATGGTGAGCGCTGTGCCCCTGCCGGCGGTTCTGGCCGTGCCGTAGTCTTGCGCGGCACTGTTCTTGAATCGCCGGTACTCTACGGATCCGTGGGCCGGGTTGCCGGTGTAGGACTGGGACTTCAGGCCAGAGGACAACGTGTCCTTCTGGATATTCTGAATCACCAGGCCGGACACCTCGGACAGTTCCACCTTGGTAGACCCGGATTGGATCAGGCTGATTGCTTTTGTTCTTGCCATGTAAAATCATCCTTTCTGTGTTGTTTCTTAAATTACGACAGGGCCGTCAACCTTTGGCGCCGGGGACTGCTGTTGGGCCGCGTTGGCGGGTGTTGCGCCTTTGATGTCCGGCTTGGCGGGCTCCTTGGGCTTAAAAAGGTAAGGCTTTGCTTCCCGGAGGGGCTTCAGCATGCCTTCCAGGTCGGACTTCAGCGTACCGGCGGTATCCACTTCCACTTTGTCCATATCCAAGAGGGAGATGATGTCAGTTGGGTCGTGGGCCTGATCCGCCAGGGCCATACGAAGGGCGGTGCTTTTCTGGATTTTGGAAATCTCCGCCTGGTGGCTTGTCTGGAGATTGTCCATCGTGGCCTTGGCTGCCGCGACGTCGTCCGCAATCTTCGCAGGATCGCCAGATCCGCCAATGGCTTTCAGGGCTTCAGCGGCCTTCTTCAGAGCATTTTCAGCGCTGGTCTTCCCGCTGTTCGCGCCGTTGTATTTGTCGGCAGGGACGTAGGATCCATCGTTCCCGACAACCAAATCCATGTCCTTTCCATCCTTGCCTTTGCCCTTCAGGGCTGCTTCCACCTGCCCGGCTAGTTCGGCCCCCAGGGCGGTTTTGATGCCTTCTGTAATCATGGTTTCCCTTTCTCCGCTGTGTTTATCGTGGCTTCCACACGCTTTGCGGTCCCGCCTGGTCGCCGGGCGGGTGCGGCGAATTTGCATGAAAAAAGCGCCCCTGCCGAAGCAAGAACGCTTTGATCAACTTATGATTTCAGATCTGGGCACGTCAATGGTTTCCCAGTCCTGCGGCGATGTGCCAACATCCACAAGGAATCGTTCTCCGCCGCCCAGCACCTCCACAACGGTGCCTTCCCGCCCGTCACAGAGGCGGACGGTATCATATTGATTAATCATCTTTTACCTCCTTGATGTAAGCGCTTACCATGCGGGGCTTCCCGCCTTCCCCTGCAATCCAGGATACGATAACGTTCGTGGGCTTTTTTGTTTCACCATATAGGATCATCTTTTGTTCATATACCATCCCATATCCACGGTTCCCGGCTGCTTTGGCCGGATACAAGGGTGCGCAACGTAAAATTTCGTCCCGCAGCGCTTCCCAGTTGCTGATATTATAGCCAAGACGATCCGCAAACGCAAGGCCTTTCGCATATCCTTTCGGATTATCTGGGTTAAATAAATATTGCAAAAATTTCCCTTGCTCTGCGTAGGCCGCACCGCCATTCGGCAGTCCCAGCGTTGGGTCTTGCGCCAGTCGTCCTCGGCGTTTGTAATCCAGCTTATACATCTGGTACAAATCTGGATCGCCGTACTTGATGTCCTGGAATTTTGCCAGGCTTGAAGGTGCGTCCTTTCCAAGAAGCTCTTTGTATTCTTCCCAGGCCTTCCGGTCGGCTGTCGAATGATAGGCCTTTTTTCGCTCCATTTCTACGTAGCCGGGGCCATGCTCTTCAACCTGCTGCTGGCACCATTCCTTATAGGTCGTGTTCTTCGGCATAGGCTTGCCGGAATTGTACCAGTCCATGGCATCATCAGGATCATATTCCACCGTAGTGCACCGGTCGTTTGGATGCATAGGTGGGTAGTTTACACCCGCCTTGGCATCTTCCAATTTAAAATGCTTACCGTCCAACGCCCCGCACACCGCACAGGTCCTGGCATCCAGAGTAGCGACATATTCGTATTCCTCTATGCCGGCTGCCTCGTACGCCGCTTTGTCCGCCTCCCCGTGGAAGTGGGCAGTTTCTGTGCGGATCAGGCGTTCAGCCGCTTTGTAGGACTGCCCCATCCTGGCCGATAGCTCCTTGGACATGGCGGCTACGCTCTTGCCTTGTATGATTCCTTGGGTTAGCACCTCCCGGAGATGGAATAGCAGCGCCTGCTTGTTTTGCCACAACCGACTGGAAAACATGGCACCGGACCACGGGTAGTTCAGGACTTTCTCCACCATATCTTCATTGATCTTTGCAATCTCACTCATAAATCCGGCTCTGGACTGCAGATCATAGATTTTCTTGTAATACCCCTCTCGAAAACTTTCCCCGAATTCAGCCTTCATTTGAGATACGCCCTCTTCAAACAGGTCGTTCAGTTTTAGATCGATCTGTCCCAGTAGAGCTTCTAGCCTGGACAATTGGCTGTTTGTGGATAAGGCGTCAAGCTGGGCTGCCAGTAGGGCTTTTATGCGTGGATCCTGCTCTTGGGCGATTTTGGCCATGTATTCGGCCAGAGATGCTTTCCATTCCCGATACTCCGGCTTAGTCAAAAGCCTGACTGCCTGTTCATAGGTCAGCCCATACTTCCCGGCATATTTGGCGTAAAAATCATTGATTTGCAGCCGGATCTCCTTGGCGGCAATCTCATACTCCCGGAATATCTTGCCTGTCAGGTCCACACCGCGCAAATACGCCTCGTTTTCCCTTTCTATGGCTCTTTGCACCCAGTATCCTCTATCGCCCGTCACGCTGGCCACCGGCCTTTCTAGCGGAATTCATGGGGCCTCCCTGGGGCTCCTGCGGATTATTGTTTGCGCCCATGGGGCCGTCAAATAGGCCCTCACCAAAAGCATCCATGTCTTCCTGCTTTTCTTTTTTGATCTGCTCCAGTTCCTCGTCCACATCCTTGACCCAAGGGTGATTTTGGAGGATTGTCCGCCTGGAGATCATGCCATCGCTGGTCCTGGCGTTATTGATCACATCAGTCTCGTTTGCCGGGAGATCCATGTTGAAAACAATCTCGAAGCTATCGCCCGTGAAGTCCCCTTTACCGGTGGCTTGGAAATAGACATCCAAGAACAGCTTCAGTCGGCGGAACGCGTCCTGCAGTTCATCTCCAAGAGATGCGCAGTCAGTATCCAGATCCATGTATCGGAAGTTGATGGCCGTTCCACTGGCATTGCCTAGGTCCGGATCTTTGGTGTCCACCGCCGCTGCATAGTCGTAGATGTCCCGGCGCTCGTTGTCCAGAAAGGCCATAACGGCGTCGATATTCAAGTCCGCCTGGAGTTTGTCCACGCCGCCATCGCCGTCTACCTTGATGGCCATATTCTCCTTCAGTTCCCGGAGGAATTCGGCCAGGTCCGCCCCGCCATAATTCTTCAGAACGTAAATAAACTTGGCCACATCCCGCAGGACATCGGCAGTAACGCTGTTTTGCCAATTGATGTCATCAATCAAATCCTTGACAAAATAGCACAGGGGAAGCTCTTCTTCGTTGTATTTCAACCAAACAATTGGGGCTTCATCCCAATTGTACGCCTTGTCCCCAACAGTGAAATGGGGCTCCGTCCAATCGTTGGCCTCGTTGCCGTGATCTTTATCCACTTGGAGCTCCCCAGCACCAGACCCGGCGAAGGCGTCCATTTTAAAGTATCGGACGCCACCCGGCCACCAGAATTCGGCGTGGGTGATTGTGTGTTTCCGGGTTCCCACATAGACGGTCTGATCATAGAAACGGATGAATGCATCTAGCCTTGTATGCTCTGAATCCTTCCACAGGGGCACCACCTCGCTTGACGGAATGCGCATGAACGCCAGTTTGCTATTCTCATCAAAGTAGGGCTGGAGCCATGCGATGCCGGATTTCACAGCCCCCTTGCCCAGGGATTTGATCTTCCGCCGGAAGGTCTGATCGAATACATCGTTCAGGGCCTCTCCGTACGCCTCATTCTCTGTGTCTACTGTCCAGGATTTGGACAGTAGATAATTTGCCTTCTGATCTACCAGGCGCTTCAGGATGGGCCGCTCAATCTTCGTGTTCGACCGGCTGGCCACGTCCACAGTCTTGCCCTGGACAGAGGACCGGTTCCGGTAGTACCGCTCCGCCTCAAGGATTAGCTTAAACTGCTCCGATGCCTTGAACTCCCGGATCTCCTCGCTGACAATCTGAGCTAAGGTCATTGTGGACTTTTCGGGGTCCTGCAGGATCATATTGATCCGGTCCATTGCAGATAGCTCCATTGGTATCACCTCAAAACTTGGATGGACGACCCGCGCCGGGGCCGCTCCACGCCGTACCGTAGAGCTGCCATAGCATCATCCATAAATTCAACTGGTTCGTCAACATATAGGCCTGTCGTGGCATCCTTCTTCCATTTCCATTGCTGGATTTCCTTCAGCGTGTTCACGCAGGAGGGATGGATGTGGATCTTCCGACCCTTCAAGAAGTCGATCTGGGCCTTCACGCTCCCGGGCTCTTTCTTCACTGGCCGGGCGCGGAAACCGGCCTTCTGCCACATCTTGATCCGGTCCGGCTCGGCGGAATCGCAGAACATTTCCACGCGGGGGTCAATGCAGGCTTTTCGGGCCAGGGCGATGATCTCTTCTGTGTCCTTTTCGAAGGCATAGATTTCGGACGTAACGTAGATCTCCCCGTCCTTCCAGCCGATGCCCAGAAGCGCGTCAGCGTGGTTAAATCCAAAGTCCTGTCCGTAGTAGAAGCCGTCAAAGCGGTCTTGATCGGTCGGGAAGTCGTGGACCTCGAAATTCGTCAGGATCAAGCCTCCCAGCTCTCCCCATTCGCCCAGGCCGTAAACCTGGTAGCCTTCCGGGTCTTCCAGCTTCCGGCGCTCCATGCGTCGGGCGTAGGCGGGATCAATGAACCGGTTGGTCCGATAGGTGGAATGGTGCGTCAGGACATCGGGATCCGCCTTGTCGAAGTACCGGGCTTTGATCCAATGCGTTGCGCTGACAGGGTTGAAGGTCATAGTGATTTGGTAGAAAAGGTTTGGATTATCCAGATGGCCACGAAGGCGGTCGTCAAGGATATCTACATCTTCGGGCAGCAGCTCCGTGGCCTCTTCGCACCAGATCCATGTCAGTTTCCCGCTCTTGAAGGTGATAGACTTCACCTTCTCACGCTGTCGCTGATCCTTCACCCCTCGGAAGATGATTCGGTTGCCTGTGGTTTTGCACTCCAGGGCCAAGGGATTCAGATTGATTTTCCAGAAGCGCCCGGCGTACGGCCCAAACATGCGGTAAATTGCCGCCTGCAACTCCGCGAAAGTGCTGTCCCGATTGGTTTCTTCGACTTTTCGGACCACCAGGAGGTTCGCGCCGGCATAAGCCGGGTCGGACAGCTTTGCAATGTAATCCTGGGCAATATTTACGGATTTTCCGGATCCGGCGGATCCCTTCAGGATCCGATAGCGGCCCCTCCATTCATTCACCGAGCGGAAGACCGGGTTGAACCGGGCCGCAGCCCTAAACTCCATCGTTTTCGCCATAGTCATAGTTGATCACCACCGTCAGGGGGACGTTGTCGTCCGAGTTTTCTTTGAACATGCCTAGATGTTTGCCGCACAGTTCCAAGGCTTTCAGTTTGTCGGCCAGCCTGATTTCCCGTTCCACACCGTCGCCGTTTTCTCCTGGGATCACCTTCACCTTCACAGAAGCGATTGCCGCCGTGTCGTCGCGTTCAGCGTCATTCTTCACCGTAGCGTCGCTCATGTCAATTACGTCAGTTGCGTTAACGAAGGCAATCTTCCCCAGTTCCCGAAGGACGCGGTCAGCGTTGATGCCGGTCCGCTTCGACCGTTCGGCCATAGCCTTGTCAATACGCGCGCGAACCTCAGGTATTTTCATCAGTTCATGCCCAATGCTATATGCCGTCTTGGGCGAATACCCCGCCCTGATTGCCGCTTGCGTTGCGTTCAGATCAATCAGATATTCCTCCACAAACCTTTCTCGCTTTTTGACCAACGTGCTCACCTCCACCGAAAAAAACGGCAAAAGAAATACCCCACCGGCAACCCGGCAGGGTTTGGAGCGGTGGCCATCGCCATTGCTCCGATGATCCTATACTACCACGCAAGGACCCTGACAATCAACGACATTTACTGACATTTCCTGTCAAATGAAAAATATCATATCTTTATACTTTTAAGGGCATTCCCATGTAGCCGGTACACCGTCCTTAGGCTTCCGTCGTCATCGTTTCCATAGATACTTATTGCAACATCATTCCACGCTGTCATCCTGTATCCATCCCCATCTATGTATCTCAGCCTCAAGCACTCCCTCTCTAGCGGATCCTCCACATGGTCTATGGCGGCCTCAATGGCCGCCATTTCCCGTTTTGCCGCCTCGATCTGAGGCGCAACTCTCTCTTCGTACTCCATGCGCCGGAGGATGGCCCTTTCCATTCGGTCCCCGTTTCCACCGGTGGACTTTGCGCCGGAGGATTCCTGCATCGCTGGAATCTGCTCCTCGTTGCGCAATCTGGCCAGCCTGTCCAACTGGTTGTCCACCTCCAGGCGGAGGGCCCGGTAGGATGCCAGGCGTTGTTTGGTGGTCTTGTCCATTGCCATCCTCCTTTTGCTTGGTCTGGGAGAGGGGCTGCTACTGCAGCCCCAGGGATACTTTTAGGCAGCAGTCCAGCTGCTGCAACTCGCGGGCAGTCAGCTGGTAGACCTTATTGAGCAGCCGCTGCTTGTCAATCGTCATGATCTGGTCGCATAGGGCCTTGGATGGCCTGTGGCCTGGGATTTGTACGTAAAACTGCATCGGATACGGACGCCTATCTGTGTTGCTGGTCAGTGGTACCGCAATAGTCG
>ENA-USUG01001023-USUG01001023.1-human-gut-metagenome-genome-assembly--contig:-NODE-1023-length-48104-cov-46.362733_pt1 | contig 48104 bp, 38 predicted proteins | sample MGYA00250059_ERZ773394 | MGnify/ENA primary metagenome ERZ773394 (study PRJEB29103, sample SAMN06111957) | human gut metagenome | biome: human gut; feature: ankylosing spondylitis patient; material... | reverse complement strand
TACTTCGGTCACATGGCTCACGATCATGAAGCAGGTGGGGTCGATCAGGTGGGCGATTTTTTCCAGCTTGGGCAGCTGCCGGTTGCTGACAACACTCAGCAGCACCTGTTCGCTGTTCCGGCTATAGCCGCCCTCACCGTGCAGGATGGTCACGCCGCGGTCCAGCTGGGAGAAAATGGCTTCCCGGATCTCGTCCGCATGCTGACTGATGATCTTGACCTCGGTACGGGTGGAACCGAAAATGAGCACTTTGTCCAGCACAACGGTGTACACGATGACCATCACGATGCCATACAGGCACTGCTGCAGCGGGCTGAACGCCGCCTGCACCGCCAGAATGATCAGGTCGAACACCATCATGGTCGCCGACACCGGCAGGTGGAACCACTTGTTGAGCACCAGAGGAGGGATGTCCATGCCGCCGGTGGAGGCACCGGCACGGATGGTGATGCCCAGCGAGATGCCCACGCCCAGACCGGCAAAGATGGTGTTGAGCACCAGATCATCGGTGAGCACAAAATCTGCAAACACCCGCTCCCACAGGGCCAGAAACAGCGGGCTGAGGATGGTGCTGGCAATGGTGGTAAGGGCAAAGCGGCTGCCCAGTACCATCCAGCCCAGCACCAGCATGCTGATGTTGATGGCAAACAGCACCCCGGACACCGGCAGGCCCAGCACACGGTTGGCCCCCAGCGCGATGCCGGTGGCGCCGCCGGTGATCAGCCCGGACGGCACCAGAAACAGCACGACCGTCAGCGCGTACAGTGCGTTGCCCGCAATGATGGACAGCGAGTTGAAGGCGATCTGCTGCTTATATGAAAGTTGAATCATCTTTCCACCTCTGTTCTTGAATCACTTTCTTTTATCATAACGAAAAACTCCACGTTTATCAAGCTTTTGCCGACAAACGTGGAGAATATTCATCCTTTTTTGATTATTTTGCAGCCGGTTCTTCCTCTTCCAGCAGGCGCAGACCGGCGGTGTCGGTGACCGGCAGCGAGAACACGATGGCCCCCGCCCTGCGGTCGGCCCCGTCCATGATGGCTTTCATGATCCGGTTCTTCTGCGCGGTGCGGCTCACGATGAGCACCAGCTCCTTCTCGTTCACCAGTTCCATGCCCAGAAAGGGAGCTGCCCCTTCCATGCCGGTGCCCTTTGCGTGGATCACGGTGCCGCCGCCGGCACCGGCTGCGCGGGCCGCGTCCATGATGGAACCGGTGTAGCCCTGGTTTGCGATCACCAGCAGCAGTTCATAGCGGGTATCCTTCAAGGTACTCTCCTCCTTCCAGGTCAGGGTCTGGTGCTCCGTGAGGAACCCAAGGGCCCGTTTTCCGCCGATGCTGCTCAGCGGCACGGTGAATGCAATGCCGGTGCCCGGCACGTCGATGCGCATTTTGCGGCGCAGGTCCCGCTGCACCTCCTGCCAGGTCTGGGCTGTGACCACCGCCAGCAGCACAGCTTTTTCGGTCTTTTCCAGCCCCAGGGTGGAAAGGGTCTCCTGCACCGCCGTGCCGGTGCCCACCGTGCGCAGGGTCACGTTCACACCGTGGGCCTCATACAACTGCAGAAAGGCGTCGGCAGTGCGGCGGTCGGTGATGGTGCTCATCAGAAACAGCGAACTCACAGCGCTTGCCCTCCTTACAGTTCAATGATGTCGTCATCCGGCCAGTCGGCATAGGCTGCCACCCCGGCCAGCGCGGGTTCGGCGGCACGGGCAGCCCTGCGCCGTCCGGTTTTGAGCTGAGCGGCAAGGCCCATCAGCTGCACCGTGATGAGCGGCGTCATGGCCACCATGGCCACCACGCCAAAGGCGTCCGTAACGATGTTGCCACCCACGGCCACGCAGGCTCCCTGTGCCAGCGGCAGCAGGAAGGTGGCCGTCATGGGACCAGAGGCCACACCGCCGGCGTCAAAGGCAATGGCGGTGAACAGCTTGGGCACCACAAAGGAGATGCCGATGGCCACCGCATAGCCCGGGATGAGGAACCACAGGATGGAAATGCCGGTGAGCACCCGCACCATGGCCAGCCCCACCGAAATGGACACACCCGCCGAGAGCGCCATGCCCATGGCCTGGGCCGAGATGGCACCATCGGTCACCTCTTCCACCTGTTTGTTCAGCACATACACCGCCGGCTCTGCCTTGACGATAAAGTAGCCGATGAGCATGCCGATGGGGATGATTACCCAGTGGTAGCTCTGCCCGGTCAGCACCTGCCCCAGATAGTTGCCCGCCGGCATAAAGCCCACATTTGCTCCGGTGAGGAACAGCACCAGCCCCACATAGGTATAGGCCAGGCCCACCGCAATACGGCCCAGCGTGCGTTTGTCCAGCCGCAGGGCCACGGCCTGGAACACCCCGAACATGACCACGATGGGCAGCAGCGAGGAAGCAATTTCCTTGATGTACTCCGGCAGCCCCTCATGGAACAGCTGCCACAGCTCCACCGAATCGCTCACCTCCGGCAGCACCGGCGGGATGTAGGTGCTGTCGGACGCGCGAAATGCGATGCCGAGGATCAGCACCGCCAGAATGGGGCCCACTGAGCACAGTGCCACCAGACCAAAGCTGTCGTCCGCCGCATGGCGGTCGCCGCGGATCGCCGACACGCCCACGCCCAGCGCCATGATAAAAGGTACCGTCATGGGGCCGGTGGTCACACCGCCGGAGTCAAAGGCCACGGCCAGAAACTCCCGGGGCACAAAGGCAGCCAGCACGAACACAAGGCCGTAGAACGCCACCAGCAGCGGCGGCAGCGCCACGCCCAGCAGCATGCGCAGGAACGCGACGGTGAGGAACAGGCCCACGCCCGCCGCCACCGAGAAGATCAGGGTCTGGTTGGGGATGGAGGGCACCTGATTGGCCAGCACCTGCAGGTCCGGCTCCGAGATCGTGATGAGGAACCCCAGCAGAAAGCCGACGCCCAGGATCACCGGCAGTTTGCGGCTCCGGGTGAGCACGGCACCCACACGCTCGCCCATGGGGGTCATGCTCATTTCTGCGCCCAGTGTAAAGAACATGATGCCCACCACGATGAGCACCGCACCCAGCAGAAAGCACAGCAGGATGCTGGGCGACACCGGCGCAATGGTAAAGCACAGCACCAGCACAATGGCCACAATGGGCAGCACGGCCTGCAGGGCTTCCAGCAGTTTTTCCCGCAGTTTGGGGAGAGATGCTTTTAAAATCGCGTCCACCGCCTTTCCGTTCTGTACATTTTTGTGCAACGTATATAAAAAGTATACAAAGCAACTGCCGCCCCGTCAACCGACGGGGCGGCAAAGATACAGATAATTTACAATTCCTGTTTGGCCAGCACGTCGGAGGTGGGGGTCCGGAACACCGGGATGTCTGCATAGGGGTCGGCGGCATCATCGACCGGCAGGCTCTTCATGTAGGCGTCCATGGACTCAGCCACCTTCTTGGCCACGGCCACAGCCTCGACCACGGTGCGGGCACCCATCACGGCGTCGCCGCCGGCAAACACGCCCTCGCGGGTGGTGCTGCCGTCCTCACTGACGGTGAGCAGGCCCTTCTGGTTGGTCTCGATGCCGGTGGTGGTCTTGACAAGGTTGCTCTCGGAACCCTGGCTCACCGACACGATAACGCCGGTGTGGGGGTAGAAGATCTCGCTGCCCTCCACCTGGGTAAACTTGCCGTCCTCGCCCTTGACGGTGTCGCGGCAGATGAGGCCGTTTTCCCGGATCTCCACAGGAGCCTTGCAGAAGCGGAAGCCCACGCCTTCCAGCTTGGCATAGCTCACCTCATATTCGGAGGCGCTGATGCAGCTCTCGTCGCGGCGGGCGTAGCAGGTCACATGACGGGCGCCGTTGCGGATGGCGGTGCGGGCGCAGTCCATGGCCGAGTTGCCCACGCCGATGACCGCAATGTCATCGCCCAGACGGAAGGCCTTGGAGTTGGCCAGATAGTCGATGCCAAAGGCCACGTTGCCCAGGCTCTCGCCCTTGATGTGCATGGCGTTGGCCTTCCACAGACCGGCACCGATGAATACGCTCTTGTAGCCGTCGCGGAACAGGTCGTCGATGGTGATGGTCTTGCCGATGGTGGTGTTGGGCCGCACCTTGATGCCCTTGAGCTCCAGATGGCGGTACTGGAAATCATCCAGCACACTGTCCGGCAGGCGGTAGTTGGGGATGCCGTAGCGCATCACGCCGCCGATCTTGTCGCGGGCGTCAAAGATGGTCACATCGTAGCCCCAGCGTGCCAGCAGCACCGCAATGGTCAGGCCCGCCGGACCGGAACCCACCACAGCCGCCTTCATGCCGTTCTTGGGGGAGGGGCCGGCGGTCATCTTGTTGGCGTAGGTGGTGGAGATGTAGTCCTCGATGATGGAAAAGTGCACCGGGTCGTGGCTGGGCATCCGGTTGCGCACGCAGTGGCCCTCGCACTGGTTCTCGTGATTGCACACCAGACTGCACACGGTGGTGAGCGGGTTGTTTTCAAACAGCATCTGGCCTGCGGCGTCCATCTGGTTTGCCTTGAGCAGACGGATCACCTCGGGGATGTTGGTGTGGATGGGGCAGCCCTGCTGACACAGCGGCTTTTTGCAGCCGAGGCAGCGGTTGGCTTCGTCCAGAACATGAAGTGCCATGCGTTCCTCCTTGGATCGGCGGGGCCGATCTTCCTTCTTCTTCTCACATGTTGTATCCAACATTGCATTGCTTTAATGATACACCCAATACGGCACGGTTACAAGAGCGGAATTGCTGATTTTTTGCCAGAATTTTTTGTCAATTCGTCAAAAAGATATTTTTTTGACGATATATTCCGCCCATCGGGGCCGGGTTTGCCCGGCACAGGGCCCCAAAGTCGCTGGCCGCTGCCTGTGCCGCCGCCATCCGGGCACCGTCGGGGCCGGTCTGGGCCAGCTTTGCCAACGAGTGAGACACCGGAAGGGACACCCGTCCCAGCAGCGGCAGGGCGTCCTTCCGTGCTCCCAGCAGGTGCAGCGCCGGCGGCAGGGCCGGCACCGTGTCGGCCGTATAGCCCAATGCAGCATCCATGGCAAGGCGGCGCATCCGGGCCCGGGGGTAGCGCACCGTGGTCAGGGCATCCAGCAGCTGCGGCAGACTGGTACTTTGCCGTACTGCGTGTTCCAACCGGTGTTCCAGCCCTTCGGACACTCCGCGCACCGCTGCAAAAGGCTCCGGCTTTGCGCAGGCTGCCCGCAGCAGTGTCAGCTCACACCGGCCTGCCGCGTCAAAATCCGTATACGCGCCGTCATTTTCCGCCGTTTTATACAATTCAAACGCCTTTTCCGGCACAAACGGGGCCACGGCCTCGGCTCCGCCCTCGGCCCAGAGAGCCCGCAGAGCGCTGGCACTGGCAAATTGCGCGTGGCCGCTCTCCTCCAGCGTCTGCCCGTGGTTGGCCCCCCTGCGGGGCAGCGGCACCGGGGTCATGCCTGCCCGCTGCTCCAGGATGGCGCGGCAGTACTCCACGGCCAGGTTGTTGTTCGGCTGGCTCAGCAGCGCCGCCATGGCAGGGTCGGCCCCCACGGCCTGCACTGCCGCCTGCCGGGCTGCCGCAAAGCTGCGCGCCCCGGCGGCCAGCTGCTGCTTCAGTGCCGCGCGGTAGGCCGCACTGTTCAGCACCCGGGCGGTTTCCAGCAGCAGGGCAGCGTCCGGGGTCTCGGCCCCGAACACCAGGGCGTCGCACCCGGTGGCCGCCAGCAGATGCACCCCGGCCCGTGCAAAGGCCTCCGCCCCCGCGCAGGCCCAGGGGGCCGGCAAGGCAAACACGAGGTCGGCCCCGCACTCCAGCGCGGCGCGCACCCGCACGCTTTCCGGCAGCAGCGGCAGTGCTCCCCGCTGGGTCAGCCCGCAGCTCATGGCCACCGCCACACGCTGCGCCCCCAGCGCCCGCGCCTGCGCCAGCTGCCAGGCGTGGCCGTTGTGGAAGGGGTCGTACTCCGCAATGATCCCCGCAAACTTCATCGTCATGCTCCTTTCCGGGCAAAAAGGGTCTCTCTCCGCCCCGGAAGATTGTTAAATTTATATCGTATATACAGAAAACCTACGGGTTTTTCTGCATTTGTAGGCAGGGTGTACAAAAGCCTTGTACACAAGTTTTACCGCTTTGCCCGGATTGTGCCTTGAAAAGGCGTTGTTCCTATTATATAATAAACACAGGAATCTGTAAAATTCTGTCCGCAGATTTCCAAAAAACGGCGGGCAGAGCAAAAACATACAGGAGGCAACACAGATGAAAGTTCTGGTTATTAACTGCGGTTCTTCTTCCCTGAAGTATCAGCTGATCGATATGGACGGCGAGAAGGTGCTGTGCAAGGGCCTGTGCGAGCGCATTGGCATGGAGAGCAGCATGATCACTCACGAGGCCAACGGCCACAAGGCCACCACCCCGGCCATCTTCCCCACCCACACCGAGGCATTTGCTGAGGTCGTGAAGAAGATGACCACCGGCGAGGGCAAGTGCATCAATGACGTGAGCGAGATCGACGCCATCGGCCACCGCGTGGTGCATGGCGGCGAGAAGTTCAAGAGCAGCTGCCTGATCACCGACGAGGTCATCGAGACTCTGCGTGAGCTGAGCCCGCTGGCTCCCCTGCACAACCCCGCAGGCATCCTGGGCATCGAGGCTGCCCGCAAGGTGTTCGGCAACATCCCCATGGTGGCCGTGTTCGACACCGCTTTCCACAGCACCATGCCCCCGAAGGCTTATATGTACGCCATCCCCTATGAGTACTATGAGAAGTACGGCGTGCGCCGCTACGGCTTCCACGGCACCAGCCACAAGTACGTTGCCCACAAGGCAGCCGAGTACCTGGAGGAGCCCATTGAGCGCCTGAAGCTGATCACCTGCCACCTGGGCAATGGTTCTTCCATCGCTGCTGTGGATCAGGGCAAGGTCGTGGATACTTCCATGGGCATGACCCCGCTGGCCGGCCTGATGATGGGCACCCGCTGCGGCGACCTGGATCCCTCTGTGGTCAACTACCTGAAGTACACCCTGAACATCACCGGCCACCAGCTGGACGAGATCCTGAACAAGAAGTCCGGCCTGCTGGGCATCTCCGGTGTTTCCAGCGACAAGCGTGATGTGGAGGAGGCTGCTGCGGCCGGCAACAAGCGCGCACAGCTGGCTTCCGATATGCTGAACTACCAGATCAAAAAGACCATTGGTGCTTACATCGCTGCTATGGGCGGCGTGGACGCCATCGTCTTTACCGGCGGCATCGGCGAGCATGACGCCATTGCCCGTGCAAAGATCTGCCACCACATGGATTGGCTGGGCATCCGCATCGACACCGAGAAGAACAAGCATCCTGTGGGCGACGTGTGCGAGATCACTGCCTGGGGTGCCAAGGTCCGCACCCTGGTCATCGCTACCGACGAGGAGCTGATGATCGCCCGCGACACCAAGGAAGTCATCGAGAAGTAATCGATTTCTCCGGAGCCGTGTTCCCGTTGGGGAGCACGGCTCCTTTTTTCGTCGGAATGCCGGTTTGGCCCGGCCCGGATTGTGCCATATCCACAAAGAACAGGTGCTCGGACCGTTTTTTGGTTGACAAACGCGGAAATTAACGGTACAATAGGAAAGTCCTCAGCTAGAGGATATTTACTATTCAAGCCCCTGGTAAGCTAACTGATCAGCGCGATGGTCCCCAAAAACCAAAGGTATGGTTATAATCCTTCCGTGGGCAAGAACTGACAAAGAGGAGATACTACTATGTTTGAAGACAAGACTTTAGTCTGCAAGGACTGCGGTAAGGAGTTTGTTTGGACTGCTGGTGAGCAGGAGTTCTACGCATCTCGCGGCTTCGAGAATCAGCCCCAGCGCTGCAAGCCCTGCCGTGACGCCCGCAAGAACGGCGTCCGTGGCGGCAACAACGGCGGTGAGCGTCAGATGTTCGATGCTGTCTGCGCAGCTTGCGGCAAGGCTTGCAAGGTTCCCTTCCAGCCCCGCGAGGACCGTCCGGTCTACTGCTCTGACTGCTTCGCTCGCATGAAGCAGAACTAAGCGCTGATTTTTCTTTAAATCGGTTCTGTTCCGGAGAGCTGTGGTTTTGCCGCAGCTCTCTTTCTTTATGCAAAAACTCCCTCAGACATCGTGCAGCGATGCCTGAGGGAGTTTGTTTTTACATCAGCGGTGCGATCACCTTCAACAGCAGGCCCATCAGGCGCAGCAGCTTTTTGCCCTGCCAGACGCTCTGCAGGGTCGCTTCCACGGTGCGGCAGCGGGCCAGTGTGTTCTGAAAATCCGTCTCCATGTCGCGGATGCTGCCCACGCGGCGCATCCACACAGCGTTCTCAAAGTGATGGTACAGGCTGCGGTAGTCCAGATTGATGGTGCCCACCACGGCTTCCACTCCGTCCATCACCACCAGCTTTGCATGGGTGAAGCCGGGCGTCCACTCACTGATCTTCACGCCCGACGACAGCAGCGCCTTGTAGTGCGTTTTGGCCAGCGCATAGGCGAACTGCTTATCCGGCACGCCGGGCAGGATCAGGTGCACATCCACGCCGCGCTCTGCCGCAAAGCGCAGGGCAGTTTCCAGCTCGCCGTCCAGAATGAGGTACGGCGTGATGATGTGCACATACTTCCGGGCACGGTTCAGCAGGTCGATGTACACCATCTCACCCACCCGCTCGCCGTCCAGCGGGCAGTCGCCGTAAGGCACCACAAAGCCCTCTGCGCGGGCCGCCGGGACCTCCGGGCGCAGGAACTGCTCAAACTCCGGCTCCTGCAGCACACTCCACATCTGCAAAAACAGCGCGGTCATGGAGCGCACGCCTTCGCCCTCCAGCATGACGGCGGCATCCTTCCAGCGGCCGTATTTCTCCACATGGTTGATGTACTCGTCGGCCAGGTTCACCCCGCCGGTAAAGCCCACCCGCCCGTCAATGATCAGAATTTTGCGGTGGTCGCGGTAGTTGTAGTGGGTGGACACAAACGGCGTGACCGGTGCAAACACCTTGCACCGGATGCCCAGCGCTTCCAGCCGCTTGGGATAGTCCCGCGGCAGGGTGGAAAACTCACAGGTGCCGTCGTACATCACCCGCACATCCACACCGTCGGCCGCTTTGCGGGCCAGCACCTCCAGGATGCGGCCCCACATGAGCCCTTCGTCGATGATGAAGTATTCCAGAAAGATGTAATGCTCCGCCGTTTCCAACTGGCGCAGCAGCTCGGCAAACTTGGCCTCGCCGCCGTTGAAGTAGGTCACGGCGGTATTGCCGTACACCGGGAAGCCGCCGCCCCGCCCCCGCAGGTAGCGCGCCAGCGAAGCCGCTCCGGGGCTGTCCGCCTCCAGACGCTGCTCCACCCCTTCCGGCTGGGGCAGCTGGGCGCGGGTCTGGCTTTCCAGATCCATCAGACGCTTTTTCAGGGCGTTGTGGCCGATGTCCGCCTTGGTGTACCAGAACAGCGGCACGCCCAGCACCGGCAGCACTGCAATGACCACCAGCCAGGTGATGCGCACGCTGTTGTCCATGTCGATGTTGAGCAGGTAGATCACCATGGCAGCCGTGACCAGCGCCGTGCCGCCCAAGTAATGGGGCAGCAGCTGCCCGAACCAGCGCAGCAGGCTGAACAGTGCCCCGAACTGCAGCAGCAGCAGCACCAGCACCAGCCCGAACCGGCTGAAGATGGCGTGTACAAGGCCCTTCTGCCCCTTTTTGAGCAGACGGATGCCTCCGTCCTCAAACACCTTTACTTTTTCTTTCATGTTCTTCTGCAGCTGTTGTGTTTGCATCTTGTCTGTTTCCTCCGCGGCAGGCCGCCTGCCAGTTGAAAAAATTGCACCCGACCGCCCTTCCGGGCTGTCAAAACCGGGCATTTTATGGTATGATAGATGGAATAGAAGGCCGCCGGGCCGCATACAGCCCCGACTGGCCGTTGATTTCTTCTATTATAATCCATTTCTGTCGGTTTTTCCACCGGAGCCGACAAGGTTTTTGTGCAGGAGGAGTTTCGACTATGAACAATCTGATCATTGGCATTGCAGGCGGTTCCGGCAGCGGCAAGACCACCCTGGCCCTGCGGCTGAAGGAGCGCTTTGGCGAGGACGAGGTGCGGCTGATCTCCCACGACAGCTACTATAAGCGCCACGACGACCTGCCCTTTGAAGAGCGCTGCAAGCTGAACTACGACCACCCGGACGCTTTCGACAATGCCCTGCTCATCTACCACCTGCAGGAGCTCAAGGCCGGCCGCGCCATCGACTGCCCCGTATACGACTACTCCAACCACAACCGCAGTGACAACGTGCAGCACATCGAACCGGCCCCGGTGCTCATCGTGGAGGGCATCCTGCCCTTTGTAGAGCCGGAGCTGTGCGCCATGTTCGACTACAAGATCTTCGTAGACACCGACGCTGACGAGCGCATCCTGCGCCGTCTTGTGCGGGACGTGAAGGAGCGCGGCCGCAGCCTGGACAGCGTGATCGAGCAGTATCTGACCACGGTCAAACCCATGCACGAGGCCTTTGTGGAGCCCAGCAAGCGCAACGCCGACATCATCGTGCCCAACGGCGGCGAAAACACCACCGCCATCGAGATGCTGGCCCACCACATCCGCAGTCTGATCGAGAAGGCAAATATGCGGTGATTTTTCCGTCCAAAAAGGGGCTGCCGATTCCACATCGGCAGCCCCTTCTGCATTCATACGAAAAACCGGAGTTCCGTTTGGAACTCCGGTTTTTGCATCTCAGCAGATCAGTGGACGGAGGTACGCACCAAAGCACGCTTCAGGCGGGCCTGGGCCATCTCGTAGTCGCGCTTGTCGAGGTCCTTCTGGGCCAGAATCTCCTCGGCGCGCTTTTTGGAAGCCTCGGCGCGGGCCTGGTCGATCTCTTCCGCCCACTCCCAGGTGGTAGCCACCAGACGCACCTCGCCATCCAGCACGCTGAGCATGCCGCCCATGCAGGCGGCGCGGCGGCGCTGGCCGTCGGCGTCCACGATATGGGCTTCGCCCATGCCCAGCGCCGTGCAGTAATCGCCGTGCTTTGCCAGAATGGCAAGGTCGCCGTCGATGGCGCGGCAGACCACCCGTTCGGCCTGGCCGTCAAAGGCGCAGCCGTCCGGCGTGACCACCGTCAGATGAAAGGTCGTCATGGTTTACCCTTTCTTCGCTTTTGCGAACACGTCGTCGATGGTGCCCGCGAACAGGAATGCACTTTCCGGCAGATCGTCGCACTCGCCGTTCAGGATCATCTTGAAGCCGCGCAGGGTCTCCTTCAGCGGCACATACTGGCCGGGCATGCCGGTAAACTGCTCTGCCACATGGAAGCTCTGGCTCAGGAAGCGCTGCACCTTGCGGGCGCGGCTGACGGTACGCTTGTCCTCTTCGCTCAGCTCGTCCATGCCCATGATGGCAATGATGTCCTGCAGCTCCTTGTAGCGCTGCAGCACCTTCTGGACGGCACGGGCGATCTCGTAGTGCTCCTGACCCACGACCTCCGGGCTGAGGATGCGGCTGGTGGAGTCCAGCGGGTCCACAGCGGGGTAGATGCCCTGCGATGCGATGTCACGGCTCAGAACAGTGGTGGCATCCAGATGGGTAAAGGTGGTGGCAGGGGCCGGGTCGGTCAGGTCATCGGCGGGGACGTAGACGGCCTGCACCGAGGTGATGGAACCCTTACGGGTGGAGGTGATGCGCTCCTGCAGAGCGCCCATCTCGGTGGCCAGGGTGGGCTGGTAACCGACAGCGGAGGGCATACGGCCCAGCAGAGCCGACACCTCGGAACCGGCCTGGGTGAAGCGGAAGATGTTGTCGATAAACAGCAGCACGTCCTGATTCTTCACGTCACGGAAGTACTCTGCCATGGTCAGGCCGGACAGGGCCACGCGCATACGGGCTCCGGGGGGCTCGTTCATCTGGCCGTAGACCAGCGCCGTCTTGTTGATGACGCCGCTCTCGGTCATTTCGCCGTACAGGTCGTTGCCCTCACGGGTGCGCTCGCCGACGCCGGTGAACACCGAATAACCGTTGTGCTCGGTGGCGATGTTGTAGATCAGCTCCTGGATCAGCACGGTCTTGCCGACACCGGCACCGCCGAACAGGCCGATCTTGCCGCCCTTGGCGTAGGGGCAGATCAGGTCCACGACCTTGATGCCGGTCTCCAGGATCTCGGTGGTGGACTGCTGCTCCTCGTAGCTGGGAGCGGGACGGTGGATGGGCCAGTAAGCATCCGGGGTGGGGGCGGGCTTGTTATCCACAGGCTCGCCCAGCAGGTTGAACACGCGCCCCAGACACTGGTCGCCTACGGGCACCTTGATGGACTCGCCGGTGTCCACGGCATCTGTGCCGCGCACCAGACCATCGGTGCTGCTCATGGCAATGCAGCGTGCCACATTGTCGCCGGTCAGCTGAGCGACCTCCACCACCAGCTTCTGGCCGTGGTTGTCGATCTCAATGGCGTTGAGCAGCTCCGGCAGCTCGCCATCCTTGAACTGGATGTCCAGCACCGGGCCAATGACCTGGATCACCTTGCCGATATGTTTTTCGGACATAGGCTACAACTCCTTTTTGATAGGTTTTTCCACTTAAGCTCCCCCTCTCGGGGGAGCTGCCGCCGTCAGGCGGCTGAGAGGGTCGTTAAATCTCCGCACCGGCCACGATCTCGGTGATCTCCTGCGTGATGGCAGCCTGCCGGGCACGGTTGTAATACAGGTTGAGATGGTCGATCATCTCACCGGCGTTCTTGGTGGCGGCGTCCATGGCGGTGCGGCGGGCGGCCAGCTCACTGGCCACGCTCTCACACACAGCGCCATACACGATACCGGCCACATACTCCGGGATGATCGCACGGAACACTTCCTCGCTGCTGGGCTTGTACAAAATCTGGCTGCGGCGGGCCTCGGCTTTCTGCTCCTCCGTAGGCTCCATGCTCAGGGGCAGCACCTCCATGGTGGAAGCCGTCTGGGTCATCATGGAGTCGAACCGGGTGTAGCAGATTTTCACCGCGTCGTACTCGCCTTTGCAGTAGCCCTCGGTGATCCGGCGGGCCAGCTGGAAGCATTCGCCCACCGTGATGTCCGCCGCCAGCAGCACCTCCTGGGTGAACAGGGGCACCTCGTGGTGGACGAAGTATTCCGCCGAGCGCTTGCCGATGGGCAGCACCACCACGTCCCCTGCTTCCTGCTGTGCCTGCCTGAGCACGTTGGAGTTGTACCCGCCGGCTAGGCCGCGGTCGCCTGCAATGACGATGAGCAGGGTCTTTTTGATCTCTGCACGGCGCAGGTACGGGTTGCGGGCGCGGGGGTCTGCCGCTGCGATCTCGGTCAGGGTCTTATGCAGCGTTTCAAAGTAGGGTCGGCTGTGCTCGACCCGCTCCTTGGCACGGCGCATTTTGGAGGAAGCCACCAGCTCCATGGCCTTGGTGATCTGCATGGTGCTCTCTACGCTTTTGATGCGCAGCTTGATGTCCTTCATGGAACCAGCCATGCGTTACGCCTCCTTCCCTTTAATGCGCCTTGACAAAGCTGTCGGTATAGGCCGTGAGCACGCTCTTGAGCTGCTCTTCGGTGTCCTTGTCCAGATTGCCGGTGGTGCGGATGGTCTCCATGACGGCGGCACCGGCGGCATCGTTGTCCAGATACTCGTACAGGCTCTTCTCGTACTCCGACACATCCGGCACCTTGACCTTCACGAGGTAGTCGTGGATGGTCGCATACAGGATGGCCACCTGCTTTTCCACCGGCACAGGGGCCGAGCGGTTCTGCTTGAGCACCTCCACAATGCGTTCGCCCTGGGCCAGACGGGCCTTGGTGTCGGCGTCCAGATCGGAGCCGAACTGGGCAAAGCTCTGCAGCTCACGGTACTGGGAGTAGATCAGCTTCAGGGTACCGGCCACCTTCTTCATGGCCTTGATCTGGGCGTTGCCGCCGACACGGGACACCGAGATGCCGGGGTTGACGGCCGGCATGATGCCGGAATGGAACAGTTCCGTTTCCAGGAAGATCTGACCGTCGGTGATGGAGATGACGTTGGTGGGGATGTAGGCGGAAACGTCGCCCGCCTGCGTCTCGATGATGGGCAGTGCCGTCAGGCTGCCGCCGCCCAGCTCATTGGAGAGCTTGGCTGCGCGTTCCAGCAGACGGGAATGCAGGTAAAAGACATCGCCGGGGTAAGCCTCACGTCCCGGAGGACGGCGGATCAGCAGTGACAGGGCACGGTAAGCCACGGCGTGCTTGGACAGGTCATCGTAGATGATCAGGACGTGCTTGCCCTGATGCATGAAGTACTCGCCCATGGCACAGCCGGAGTAGGGTGCGATATACTGCAGGGGCGACAGCTCGGACGCTGTAGCGGACACCACGATGGTGTAGCTCATGGCACCGGCCTCCGTGAGGCCCTGCACCAGGTTTGCCACGGTGGAACGCTTCTGGCCGATGGCAACATAAATGCAGAGCACGCCCTTGCCCTTCTGGTTGATGATGGTATCGGACGCAATGGTGGTCTTGCCGGTCTGGCGGTCGCCGATGATCAGCTCACGCTGGCCGCGGCCGATGGGGATCATGGAGTCGATGGCCTTGATGCCGGTCTGCAGCGGCTCCTTGACCGGCTGACGGTCGATGATGCCGGGAGCGCGGCTCTCAATGGCGCGGTACTCGGTGGTCTCGATGGGGCCTGCACCGTCGATGGGCTGGCCCAGTGCGTTGACCACGCGGCCGATCAGGGCATCGCCCACCGGCACGGACACCACCTTGCCGGTGCGCTTGACAGTGCTGCCTTCCTTGATGCCAACGTCGGAGCCCAGCAGAACGATGGAGACGGTGTTCTCCTCCAGATTCTGCGCCATTCCGTATTCGCCGTTGTCAAACTGCAGCAGCTCACCTGCCATGCACTTTTCCAGACCACTGGCCCGGGCGATGCCGTCGCCCACCATAATGACCGTGCCGGTCTCGCTCTGCTCGATGGCATTTTCGTAATGCTTGATCTGGGCACGGATGATCTTGGAGATCTCTTCAGGTTTCAGTTGCATCTTTGTTTGTTCACCACTCAATTCATAAATTTCATTTCGGGTGGAAATTCGTCCTGTGTCACAGGGTCACTGCGGCAATGTTCCGGCGCAGCGCCGCCAGACGGTTCTGCACGGTGCCGTCCAGCTCGGTGCCGTCGATGTCCAGACGGATGCCGCCCAGCACCGCCGGGTCGACCTTTGTCTGCAGGTCGATGGTCTTGCCGGTGAGGGCTTCCAGCTTCTGGTGCAGGGCAGCCGTCTGCTCTTTGGTCAGGGCAATGGCCGAGGTGGCCGTTGCCTCCAGGATGCCGTGTGCCTCATTGTAGCGGATGCGGTAAGCCCGCGTGCAGCCGCCAAGCTCCCGCAGGGTGCCTTTCTCGCACAGGATCTTTAAAAAGTTGAGCACATAGAGATGGACCTGCCCCCGCAGGGCTTCGTCCAGCAGGCCGCAGCGCTCCTTTTTGGGGATGCTGGGGATGCTGAGCAGATGCAGGTAGTCCGGGTTTGCCTTGAAAAGTGCGTTCACTTCTTCCAGCTCCCCCAGGATGCGGGTCTCAAGCCCTTCCTCCGCTGCCAGATCGTACAGGCTTCCGCCGTACATCCTTGCGATCTCGGTCATGATGCTTCACCCACATTTTTGATAAATTCGTCGATCAGGTCCCTGTGGTCCTCTTCGCAGATCTCGCGCTCCACCACTTTGGAGGCGATCTCCATGGCAATGCCGCCGATCTCGTCCTTGACCTCGTTCACGGCCTTCTTGCGCTCCTGCGCAATGTCGGCCTCGGCCTTCTGCTTGAGGGCAGCAGCCTGGGCACGGGCCTCGCCCACGATCTCTTCGCCGCGGGCAGCGGCGGTCTTTTGGGCACTTGTCACGATCTGGTTGGCCTCGGTGCGGGCATTCTGCAGGTTCTGCTCATACTCGGCCTTCATGGCCTCAGCTTCCTCCCGCAGCTTCTTGGCGTCTGCGATCTCGCTGTCTGCCTTGGCCTTGCGGTCGGCAATGACTTTCTTGACCGGATTCAGCAGGAACTTTTTAAAGATCAGCATCTGGATCATCAGGTTGCAGATCTGGGCCAGAAAGGTCCAGCCATCCAGGGTGATCAGTGCCTGGTACACTTGTTCCATAAGCGTCTCCTTTCGTTCGGTTTTCAGAGTAAAGCGCTTATGCCAGGTACTTCATGAACATACCGGGTGCCAGGAAGATCAGCAGCAGGCCGGTGACAAAGCCGTAGATGCCGGTGGTCTCGGAAAGGGCAACGCCCAGGATCAGGGTGCTGGTCACGTCGCTCTTGCATTCGGGCTGACGGCCGACGGCCTCACAGGCAGCAGCAGCAGCGTTGCCTTCGCCAATGCCGGGGCCGATGCCGGCGATCAGAGCACAGCCTGCGCCGATGCCGCAGCCTGCCAGAGCGATACCACGAGCCAGGTACTGGAAGTCAGTCATAAGATTTGTCCTCCTAAAAGAAAGATGTTGTGTTGTGGAGATGCCGGGAGCGTTACTCTTCGCCGGCAGCACGTTTGATAAAGATTGCGGTCAGGGTACAGAAAATGAACGCCTGGATGCAGCCGCCGAACCAGTCGAAATACAGGCCGGTAAAGGCCGGAATGCCGATCTGGAACAGCTGGATCTGGCCCAGCACCCCGGGCAGCCAGCCAAAGAGCACATGGCTCAGGCTTGCCAGGGCCCAGTACAGCAGTGTGGAGATGACCGTACCGGACAGGATGTTGCCAAAGTGACGGAACGCCATGCTGACAGGGGTGGATACCTCCGACAGCACATTGATGGGTGCCATGATGAAGATGGGGTCCAGCAGACCCTTGAGGTAGCTGAGGATGCCGTTCGTTTTGATCTTGTAATACATGATCAGAACGAACACCACGATGGCCCAGGCCGCCTCGGTGTTCAGGTCCGCCGTGGGGCTCCACAGGCCCACCACGCTGATCAGGTTGCACCCGATGCTCAATGCGAAGATCGAGCCGATGAGCGGGATATACTGGTCAAAGTGGCAGCCCATGTTGTCGTGCACGAACTGGTCCAGCCGCGTGACGATAAACTCCGCGGCCGCCTGCCGTTTGGACACGTTTTCCAGCTTGAGGCCATGCCCCAGCCAGATGGCCAGACCCGAAAGCAGCGCCATCACGATCCAGGTACTCACAAGGGTCTGGGTGATCTTGAAATCCCCCAGCAGCGGGATATTGGTATGGATGGTGTACAGGATCTTTGCGCCGTTCAGTTCCATTTGTTAGGTTTCACCCCCTTCGTCACGGGTTCCATCCGCCTGCGCCGGGGCAGGGGCGGGGTCGTCCTCCACAGAGACGTCCACCGGCTCCTGCGGGGCCGCAAGCGGCTTGTACTTGCCGGTTATTTGCAGATAGTAAATGGTAACACGCGGAAAAAACAGCGGAAGCACACCGGCAAACGGCTGGAAGCAGGGGGCCGCAATGGCCACCACCACCCACACCGCCTGCAGCAGCATGCGGCTGTTGTAGGATAGCTGTAAGGTCGCTTTGCGCTTTTTCTCGTCCGGCTCGTCAATGATCTTCTGCACCACAAAGCAGATGCCGGCAAAGTTGCCGATGGCCACGGCCGCGCCCACAAGGCTGGCCAGCACCACCGTGTAGTCAAACCTGACCCACCCCACCAGATGCAGTGCTGCGAACAGCACCCACATGGCTGCGGTGCAGATGGCTGTGCCTCCGGCGATACGCAGCAGCTGCTTTCTGGATTCCGGCTCCAGTTTCATAAAAAAGCCCTCCATTACTGGTGGGAGTTGAAGCCCACCCGGTGATTTTTTTCCTTTTTGGAGCGGTCCAGGCGCTCTTTGCAGAACACCCAGAAATTTTGCGCTCCCGCCGCCAGCCCCAGCAGCACCGCCGGCAGGAACAGCCATTCCGGCCAGTTCCAGCGTTCCACGGCCCACCAGCACCCCGCCAGGCACAGCACCAGCGGCAGAAGCATGTTCAGGCCCAGCTGGGTCAACCAGACCAGATCCTCCAGTGCCTTGTACCAGCCTTTCAATGCGGTTTTCCCTCCCAGTGCGGCCTGCGATGCAGCATCCAGTATCTGGATATTCTGCCAGCATCCGGCGGCAGCAAAAATTCTTATGTGCCTAGTATAATTCAATCCGGCTGTTTTTTCAATTGATTTTCCACTGAATTTTGGCAAATCTTCATAGTTCCGCCGCAGTCTCTTCACAGTTGTCCGCCTGTGGTGGAGTTTGTGCGCCTGCGGCCCCATCAATACCAAAACTTTGCCCAAAAGTTTGTGCAGGATGCAAAAAAGCCGCCCGGCTCATGAAAGAACCGGGCAGCTTTCAGCTTATTTTATGCGGGCAGCAGGCTCAGTCAGCCTTGCGCTGGATCCAGATCTGGGTGCCAAAGAAGGGGTTGGCGGTACCCAGGCACAGGCCCTGGTCGGTGGTGGCAAACACACGCAGACCATGGTTGTAGGGGTCCCCAAAGCCATCAATGGTAATGGTCTCAAAGTTGACGCCATCCTCGGTAACGTACAGGTCAAAGCCACGCTTTGCCGTCCGCAGATAGTTCAGCAGCTTGATGGCACTGGCCATGTTCCGCACCGTGATGTTCTTAAAGACAAAGTTATAAGAAAACTTGATGGTCTGAGCCAGGGTATCGGGGTTGCCGGTGCCGTTAGGGTCCACCGTTGCCAGGGCCTTCATCAGGGCCTTCAGGTAGTTCCACTGGTCCTTCCACTCGGAGGGGGTCCGCTTCAGCAGGTTGCCGTTGACGAACTGACCCAAGCACTCCAGCAGGCTGCTGGCATCGTGGGTGCCCACATACAGCTTGCCGTCGTAGACCTCCATGCGCCAGATGTACTGGTTCTCGTTGCGGCCAAAGCCGGACTTCAGGCCGGAGAGACTGCCGTTGGGGAACATCTTGGTGGAGTTGCCCACCACCAGCTCCATGTTCTCGTTCTTGTCCATGCGGTACAGGTTCACGGACTGGTCCAGGTTGGCGTTGAGGAACCGGCAATCCAGGCCGCCGCCAAACTGGCCGTCGGCGTTTTTACCGGTCTTGGAGAACAGGACCCGCTCCAAAGCGATCTCCTCGTCGTTGTACTCGCCGATGTACAGGTAGTCGTTAAACACCATCAGGTTGGCTGCGCCGGAACGGGTGCGCTCCGGGTCGATGCCAAAGGTGTACCGGGCACCGTCCTTTTCCTGGTCACCAGCCACAGGGGTCCAGGTAAAGGTGCCGTCGGCATTTCGGTCGCCACGCACCAGTGCAAAGGACTGCATGGTGTTTTTGTTGGGCATATTGTCCAGGGTGCCGGTGCAGATGGAAACATACAGGCTGTTGTTGTACTCCACCATATCCCAGATGCTGCCGCCGTAGATGCTGTCGGCATAGCGGTAAGCCGGGTAGTTGAACAGGCTTTCGGAATCTGCGATCTGGGTAAAGCCCTTCTCCGGGTCGGAGGAGATCAGCAGGGTGGCACTGCTCTTGCCGGTGGCGGCGTCCATGGCCACGTTGCTGATGACCAGCTGGTCCTGATAGACGCACATGCCACGGATGCCGGTGCTGATGCCCTCCTTGTAGGCTGCAGCGTAATCCTGCACACTGTTCAGGCCTGCATACACGACCTTGCATTCGTCCGTCTCCGGGTCCACCTGCCACACGCTGGGCAAAAAGCCAATGCCGCCGCCGCCCACGCTGCCGCAGAAGTACAGCTTGCCGTGGTACTCGATGGCATTGCGGAACAGGGGGGTGTGACCGTTGAGGGTGCCGGACATCAGCACCTTGGTCTCGCCGGTCTTGGTGTTGATCTTGACCAGCACGCCCTTGGGTTTGCCGCCGTCGGCTTCCTCCAGGAAGAAGGTGCCGTTGTAGAGGGCGTCGAAGGTAGCCTTCAGGACCTTGTTATCGTACTCGTCCCCCAGGCTGCTCTTCATCAGAGAGAGGGTGTTGCCGATGGCTGCGTAGCAGGTGCCCACATAGATCCAATCGCCGTAGCCCACAGCAGCCCATGCGTAGTTCTGGCCCCGGTCGCCGGCATTGTAGCCCTCGGCCTCCGGGTCGGTCACCACGTCCACTGCGCCATCGCCCAGATAGTCCACGATGCCGTCTGCGACCTTGACGTCCTTTTCCGGGTGAGAGAGTTTTTCAAACGTATAGCCGTTTTTGTTGTAGTAGAAGGTGTTGCTGTCCTCCGGGGACTCCACCGAGGTCAGATCTTCCCAGGTATTGACCTCTGCAGCAGCCTCTGCACCCTCTGCAGAAGCCAGAAGCTGCACCGGCAGAGCGGACAGCATAGCCGCTGCCAGCACACCGCTGATCACACGTTTCCAGTTCATAATATTCTCCTCTTTATGGCACTGCAATTTCCCACACCTATTATGAAGAAATTGTTAAAAGCCGCTTCAGTATAGCACACAATTTCCCAGAGTGCAAGGACGCTTTTCAACAAAAGACCGCTTTTTTCGGAAAAATTCGGGCAAAAAAGCGCAAAAAAGCCGCCCGGCTCTCATGAACCGGGCGGCTTCTTCATTTTTCATATGGGAAATCAGCCGTCATTATTTATACCAACTACGGCATTCTCCCCCTCGATACTCATACGCCACGGTTTTCTTACACACAGGACAAGTTCTAGTTCCTGTAAAGATTCCCTGCGTCTTTCCATCACTAACTGTTATTTTTCGGGTGTCCAAAACCCGACCACATGGACACTTCATTGATACACTTACACGCTCGTACATGTCCACTGCTCCTTTTTACCAGAGGTTTGCGGTCTCGTTGTAGAGGCCCTCGTAACTCTTGGCGGACACGTCCCAGCTGAAGTCGCACTCCATGCAGTGATGCACCAGGTTGTGCCAGTTCTGCTTGTCGTTGTAGGCGTCCTGTGCGTGGCAGCAGGCCTCGTACAGCTCGTGGGCGCTGTAACCGGCAAAGGTGAAGCCATTGCCGTCGCCCATGGTGCTGTCGTGGATGGAGTCGCGCAGACCGCCGGTCTCACGCACGATGGGAGGCGTGCCGTAACGGCAGGCCACCATCTGGGCCAGGCCGCAGGGCTCGCTCTTGGACGGCATAATAAAGGCGTCTGCACCGGCGTAGATCTCCTGGGACAGGGCCGGCTCAAAGCCGATGTAGGTGCCCACACGGCCCGGGTGACGGGCGCACAGGTCGGAGAAGAAGTTCTCGTACTGGCTCTCGCCGCTGCCCAGGATCACCAGCTCGATGCCGCGGTCCACCAGACCGTCGGCGACGCTCTGCACCAGGTCAAAGCCCTTCATGCCGACCATGCGGCTGACCATGCCAAAGACGGGGCTGCCGTCCTTGTTCAGGCCGAACCTGTCCTGCAGGGCCTCCTTGCACTTTGCCTTGCCCTCTTCAAAGTTGTCGATGCTGTAGTTGAAGGGGATGTGCTTGTCGGTGGCGGGGTCGTTGGCATCCATGTCGATGCCGTTCAGGATGCCGCACAGCTTATACTGCTTTTCCCGCAGCAGGGCATCCAGACCGTAGCTGAACCAGGGGTCCAGGATCTCCTGTGCGTAGGTGGGGCTGACCGTGGTGATCTTGTCGGCCGTCTCAAAAGCACCCTTCATGAAGTTGGCGCAGCCATCGTACTCCACGATGTGCTGGTCCCGGCGGCCGATGCCGCAGGTATCTTCCAGAATTTCGGTGCCGTACTTGCCCTGGTAGGCAATGTTGTGGATGGTGAACACCGTCTTGATGCGGTTGAACTTATCCAGATGGCGGTAGTACAGGTTCAGGTACACGGGCACCAGAGCGGTCTGCCAGTCGTTGCAGTTGATGATGTCCGGGGTGAAATCGATGTAGAACAGGGTCTCCAGCACGGCACGGGAGAAGAAGGCGAAGCGCTCGCCGTCATCGTAAAAGCCGTAGAGACCGCGGCGCTTGAAGTAATACTCGTTGTCGAGGAAGTAGTAGGTCACGCCGTCCACTTCGGCCTTGAACAGGCCGCAGTACTGGCTGCGCCAGCCCACAGGCACCGAGTAGTTGGTAACGTACTCCAGCTTATCCCGGAACTTCAAATCGCCGTACAGGGGCATAATGACACGGGCGTCCACGCCGTCCTTCACCAGGGCTTTGGGCAGGGCACCGGCCACGTCTGCCAGACCACCGGATTTTGCAAAGGGGTTTGCTTCCGAAGCAGCATACAGGATTCTCATAGGTTCGCTCCTTCCATATTGGGGTCATGATCCGCTCTCCCCTCCCACCGCCAGGCAGCGGAACGGATACACATACAAAAGAGCAGGCGGGGGCACACAAGTGCCCCCGCCCCTCTCAAGAGGGGCTACCGGGGAGGAAGCCGCCCCTATGGATATTGCAAGGATCAGACGGTGTGCTTCTTCTGCACATACACCGGGAAGCTCTCGGTGCCGGACAGCTTTTTGCCGGCGGTGATCTTCACGTTCTTGTCGGTGACAACGCAGTCCAGCTCCACATTGGGCTCGACTACGGTATCCTGCATCAGGACGCAGTTGCGGACCACTGCGCCCTTCTTGATCTTGACGCCGCGGAACAACACACAGTTCTCCACGGTGCCCTCAATGAGGCAGCCGTCGGCCAGGATGGAGTTTTCCACCTTGGAGCCGGTGACGTAACGGGTGGGGTTGTCGTCACGGATCTTCGTGTAGACCGGGCTGTTCTTCGGGAACAGGGCATCCAGGTTCTTCTCGTCGATGAGCTTCAGGTTCTCGTCAAAGTAGCTCTTCATGTCGCAGACATGAGCCACATAGCCGGTGTACTCCAGCGCATGGATGTTCAGGATGTTGACATTGTGTGCCAGGATATCGCGCTCAAAGTAGATCAGGCCGCGGGAAGTTGCGTCCTTGACCAGCTTGATCAGGGTCTCGCGCTCCAGCACATAGATGTTCAGGTCCAGGTTCTGCACGCCGGGGCGGTAGTCATTGAACAGCAGCTCGGTCACACGGCCGTCGGCATCGACGGTCAGGGTATAGTTGTCGTTCTTGCGGCCCTCGGGGATCTCGGTCTTCTGGTAAGCAACGGTCACATCGGCACCGCTTGCCTGATGGGCAGCCAGCAGAGCGTTGAAGTCGTAGTTGACGGCGATGTTGGCATCGCTCATGACCACATACTTCTCCTTCTGATTCTCCAGGAAGTTCAGGATGGAGCCCAGAGCCTCCACACGGCCGGAGTAAATGCGCACGCCCTTTTCTGCAAAGGGAGGCACGATGTTCAGACCGCCGTGACGGCGGGCCATATCCCATTCACGGCCGGTGCCCAGGTGATCCATCAGGGAGTGGTAGTTCTTACGCACCACGATGGACACGTTGGAGATGCCGCAGTTGGCCATGCTGGACAGCACAAAGTCCACCATGCGGTAACGGCCTGCAAAGGGGATCGAAGCCATTGCACGCTCGGTCACCAGCTCCGGAACGGTATTGTCATAGCTGTTGGGGAAAATGATGCCCAACGCATTGGTGTTCTGTCTCAGCATACTTCCACGCCCTCCTTGACGGATTCAAACACTTTTGCGCCCTCCTTGACGGTGGCGCCTGCACCGACCGTCAGACCGGTGCCCACATGTGCGATGGGGCCGTCGCCGCCGACCTTTGCACCGGCACCGACCACAACGTCCTCTGCCAGGATGCAGCGCTTGACCACGGCACCTGCCTTGACGACCACGCCGTCCATCAGGACAGCGTCCTCAACGGTAGCGCCCTCTTCCACCACGACGCCTGCGCTCAGCACAGAGTGCTTGACGGTGCCGTAGATCTTGCAGCCCTCGGTGACCAGAGAGTCCTGCACGACGGCGCGGGGGCCGATCTTCTGAGCCGGCAGCACGGGGTTGCGGCTGTAGATCTTCCAGGTCTTGTCGAAGATGTCGATGCCGGAGTTCTCGGGATCCAGCACTTCCATGTTGGCTTCCCACAGGCTGTCGATGGTGCCCACGTCACGCCAGTAACCGGCAAAGCGGTAGGCGTACATCTTGCGGCCGTCGCGCAGCAGGGCGGGGATGATGTTCATGCCAAAGTCGTTCTTGGAGTTGGGGTCTGCTTCGTCCTCTTCCAGATACTTCTTCAGCACATCCCAGTTGAAAATGTAGATGCCCATGGAAGCCAGATTGGACTTGGGTACCGGGGGCTTCTCCTGGAACTCGGTGATGCGGTCGTTCTCGTCAGCCACCATCAGGCCGAAGCGGGAAGCTTCCTTCCAGTCCACTTCCATGACGGCCACCGAGAACTCTGCGCCCTTTTCCTTGTGGAAGCGCAGGAAGTCTGCGTAGTCCTGCTTACAGATCTGGTCACCGGACAGGATGATCACATACTCGGGATCATAGCTGTCGATGAAGCCGATGTTCTGATAGATTGCGTTTGCCGTGCCCTTGTACCAGTCAGTGCCCTTAGCCTGCTCGTAAGGGGGCAGGGTGTGCACGCCGCCGTGCAGACGGTCCAGATCCCAGGGCTGGCCGTTGCCGATGTACTCGTTCAGCTTCTGGGGCTGATACTGGGTCGCAATGCCAACGGTATCAATGTTGGAGTTCACGCAGTTGGACAGCGGGAAGTCCACGATGCGGTACTTACCGCCGAAGGACACCGCAGGTTTTGCCGTTTTCTGTGTCAGCGCGTACAAGCGCGAGCCACGTCCGCCGGCAAGGATCATTGCCACAATTTCTTTTGCCATAGCTTTATTCTCCCCTTTAACATTAACATTTCCGTTGTTCGGAAATGAGCGTCAACAAATGATCGTGTAGAACGGATGGGTTACTCTTTGGCTGCCTTGGGTTTGCGGCCGCGCTTTTTGGGCGCTTCCTCTGCTGCCGGTTCCGGCTCAGCCTTTGCCTTCCGGGTGGGTTTCTTCACCGGCTTTTCGGCCGGAGCTTCGGCGGCCTTGGGCTTACGGCCGGGCTTTTTTGCATCCTTTTCCGTGGGGGCCTCCGGGGCAGCCTTGGGTTTGCGGCCAGGCTTTTTCACGGCCTTTTCTGCCGGGGCTGCCTTGGTGGTCTTTTTGGCGGCGGTCTTTTTGCCGGGCTTTTTCGCCTTGTCCGCTGCAGTTTTGGCGGTGCGCTTTGTAGGCACCTCAAAGTACAGGGTGCTCATGGGGGGCAGGGTGATGGTGATGCTCTGCTCAAAACCGTGCATGGGCTTTTTGTGGGTCCGCACGGGCTTGTTGTGGACAGCACCGGAGCCGCCAAAGGTAGCGTCGTCGCTGTTCAGCACCTCTTTGTAGGTACCGGCCACCGGTGCGCCCAGGGTGTAGCCCTCCCGGAGTACCGGGTTGAAGTTGCACACCACCAGGATCTGCTTGCCGGCAGTGTCCTTGCGCAGGAAGGCGATGACGCTCTGCTGGGAGTCGTCCGGCACGATCCACTGGAAGCCCTCCCAGCTGTAGTCCACCTGCCAGAAAGCGGGGTGGTCCTTGTAGAAAGCGTTGAGGGTCTTGGCATAGTTCTTCAGCTCGGTGTGCTTGTCGTAGCCCAGCAGCATCCAATCCAGCTGCTTGGCCTCGTTCCACTCGGCAAACTGGCCGAACTCCTGACCCATGAACAGCAACTTCTTGCCCGGGTGCGCCATCATGTAGCCAAAGAAGGTGCGCAGGTTGGCAAACTTTGCCTCATACTCGCCGGGCATCTTGTTGATCAGGCTGCCCTTGCCGTGCACCACTTCGTCGTGGCTGATGGGCAGCACAAAGTTCTCGCTGAACGCATAGAAGAAGCTGAAGGTCACCTTGTTGTGGTTGCCTGCGCGGAAGAGCGGGTCGGTCTTCATGTAGCTGAGCATGTCGTTCATCCAGCCCATGTTCCACTTGAAGTTGAAGCCCAGGCCGCCGTCCGAAGCGGGCTTTGTGACCATAGGCCATGCGGTGGATTCCTCCGCGATCATGTACTTGTGGGGGTGACGGCCCAGCACGGTGTTGTTGAGCTTGCGCAGGAAGGCCACGGCCTCCAGGTTCTCCTTGCCGCCGTCCTTGTTGGGCTCCCACTCGCCCTGCTTGCGGTTGTAATCCAGATACAGCATCGAGGCCACGGCGTCCACCCGCAGGCCGTCGATGTGGTACTGCTCCAGCCAGTACAGGGCGCTGGAGATCAGGAAGCTCTGCACCTCGTTGCGGCCGAAGTCGAATACCATGGTGCCCCACTCTTTGTGCTCACCGCGCTTGGGATTGGGGTCCTCATAACAGGGCTCCCCGTCAAAGTTGTACAGGCCGAACTGGTCCTTGGGGAAGTGGGCAGGCACCCAGTCCATGATCACGCCAATGCCGGCTGCGTGCAGCTTATCCACAAAGGACATGAAGTCCTTGGGGGTGCCGTAGCGGCTGGTGGGGGCAAAATAGCCGGTGACCTGATAACCCCAGCTGCCGTCGAAGGGATATTCCATCACGGGCAGCAGCTCCACATGGGTGTAACCCATCTCGGTGATGTAGGGAATCAGCTGGTCGGCCAGCTCTGCGTAGTTGTAGGGCTTGTTGCCCTCCTTCATCTTCCAGCTGCCGACGTGCATCTCGTAGATGTTCATGGGGCCGTTGATCACATCGGCCTTCTTCTGGGCGGCCTGCCAGGCCTCATCGTGCCAGGCAAAGCCGGAGATATCATAGACCTTGCTGCCGTTGGACGGCCGGGTCTCGGCGTGGAACGCATAGGGGTCAGCCTTGTAGACAAGGTCGCCTGCACGCGTAGTCACGCAGTATTTGTAAACGTCGAATTCCTTCATGCCAGGAATAAACAATTCCCACACAGAATCCCCATCCTCCTTGTGCATGGGGTGGCTGCCGGGCTTCCAGCTGTTGAAGTCGCCTACCACGCTGATGGCCACAGCGTGCGGTGCCCATACGCGGAACACGACGCCGGGCTCGCCTGCGCGTGTTTCCAGATGTGCGCCGAAGTAACGATAGGCCTCGCAGTTGTTGCCCTGCTTGAACAGATACACCGGCAGATCCGATGCATTGCCCTGAATCTTTTCTTCGGTCGGTTTCATAGACTGCTCCTCCCCGTACAGATCCGCATACGCGCACCTGTAGCTTTTTACTCTTTTATATTAAAGAATTCCGACCGGTTTTTCAAGGCCTTTTCTGGAAAAATACCCATAATCTTTTCTTCAATATTTCTCCCTTATATACACACCCGCCAATTTTTTGCAAAATTTATCGTGAATCTTACCAATGCAATGAAAAAAGCGGAGCCTCTGCACCTCTCTCTTTTGGGAGAAACGTACAAATGCTCCGCTCTGCGGGGTCCTTTTCTGTTATGGGGGTCATGCGGCGGACCGGTCAGCCCACCACATACACATTCACCTGAATGGCACCGTTGATCACGCTCTCGGCGTAGGTCTCATAGAACAGATCCACCAGGATCTGACCCTTCTGCACCGCGATGCCGGTGTCGGTGGCCACCGCGTAGCCGTACACGAACTTTCCGTCCGTAGAAGTGATGTACAGCTTGGTGCCGTAGGGGATCACATCCGGGTCCACGGCCACGGTGCCGTAGCCAAGGCCAAGGCCGGAAGAGCCCTTGCCGGTTTTAGAATAATAACCGGTGGCCTTGCCGGTGAGCACCTTGCTGTAGGAAGCAGGGGCATTGGTGGTGCCGTCCGGGCCGGTCAGGGGCGAGACGGGTGCGCCCGCGCCGTAAGTCTTGATGACATGGTTCGTGGGCTGCACGGTGGTGGTGGAATCCACCACGATGCTGTTCTCCAGCTCACCGTCCACATAGCGGTCGCGGGTGGTCACGGTCTGCTGGCCCTCGGCACCGTGCTGCACGGTGGTGGTGCGCCCGGTGTTGCGGAAGTACAGGCTGGTATAGACATACTCGGTATCATAGGGGATGGCCTGCGTTTCCACGCGGTCCTGATAGTCCACGCGGTGCACCACGATCGGGGTGCCTGCGGTCACCAGGCGGTCCAGGGCAGGCTCGGTGTAGTCATCGCCCTCCAGGGTGATGCCGGCGCGCTGCAAGGCATCGGCCACAGTGCCGTACACCATCTTCACCGGGTAGGTCTGGCCGTCGGCCTGGATGTTCACCGAGAATGCGCGCTCAATGTTCAGGGTGGCAAGGTTGCCGCTGAACGCCGTGTAATAGACCTGGTCGCCCTCTTCGGACTGGATGCCGGAGAGGCTCATGACCTTTGCGGGGTCGGTGGCAGAGGTGAGGATCACCTGCTTGGCCCCATTGGAGTCGGTGACGTAGGTCAGCCGCAGATTCGCAGCGGTCACACCAAGGGTAGCCACAAGGCACACGACCATGACACAAAACGCCAGCACGCGGGAAGAGACTGCAGATCTGCAGCCCGAGGATGCTTTTTTCAAGTTTACGGAAGCGATACGAGACAACTCCTCTCTTCTTGTTTTTGGTGCGGCCGCGGATGCTGCATTGCACCCCGGCCGCCGGGACTGCGGAGCACCAGGGGCTCCACAATCAAATACGATGCTTTTCCGGCTGTGGAAGCCAAGCATCGTATTGCGTCGGAATCCGTTCCAACGGGACATTGCTCCGTCCCCCGGCACAGGCCCCCATTGCCTGCACCGTACCGTCCGCTCAGACGGCATTTCACTTCATCCAGATAAAATTTAAACGCTGCAACGTCCGTTGCTCCGTTGCGCGGTATTATCTTACCAGACCGGAGCCGATTTGTCAAATCGGGCGCCTCCACTTTGTTAGATGCTTGACATTCTTTTTTGTGCAATTTTAACAGTGTTTCCTGCAAAATATTGTTTTTTAAGTTATTTCCTCCGGATTTTTCGCTCTTTTTCGTCTACGTTCTGTTCATGAATTTTTAACATTTGCATCCGTCCCGGACGCCCCGGAACGACCCGTTTCTGGCCCTCCCGCACGGAAACAAGCGGCCAAATACCGCAGTTTTCTGCACAAAACCAGGCCCGCCGCCGGGCATTTTCCGCACCCGGAATTGCCCCCGAATTACCCCCAAAAACACCCCTCCGGCAAAATGCCGAAGCCCAGAAATCTGCGGAGAAAAAGAACACACTTCTGCTGCCGCGCGCCCCGGCGTACAATCAAATAAAAAACCGGAAAGGAAGGTCAAAACCATGAAGATCCAGATCATTCAACGAGCCTGCGGCGGCACCGAATTCCTGCCGCAGCCCAGCCGCCTGCACCTGGGCGCACAGAATGCGGAAGGCGTGGACCGGCTGCAGTTCCAGCTGCCCGAAAGCTGGGCCGACTGCGCCATTGCCCTGTACCTGCGCCGCAGCGACGGCACCCAGCTGGCCCCGGTGCCGCTGGACGGCGATGCCTGCGTGACGGTGGACCGCCGCCTCACCGGCTGCACCGGTGGGCAGTGGATGCTGGCCGCCGTGAGCGGCTCCGGCTACACCGCCTACACCCGCCCCGGCCGGTACGACACCTATGCCACCCTGCCCACCGACGGCGGCTCCGAGGACCTGCCGCCCACCCTGTACGAGCAGTTCGTGGCCCGCGTGCTGGAAAGTGCCAGCACAGCCGCCACGGCGGCCCAGAGTGCCTCGGCCAGCGCCGAACGCTGCACTTCCAGTGCCGCACAGGCACAGACTGCTGCCCGGCAGGCCAGCACCAGCAGCACCGCGGCGGCCGGGTGTGCATCCCGGGCCGAGGCTGCTGCCGCCCGCGCCGAAGAGCTGGCCCCGGCAGACGGTCAGGTACTGAGCGTGAACGGCAAAAGCGGTGTAGTGGTCCTGCGTGCGCAGGACGTGGGTGCCCTGCCCCGGCCTGCGCAGCCGGCAGCCGGCTCCCTGCTGCGGGTTCTGAGCGTGAACCCCGACACCGGTGCCCTGCTCACCGACACTACGCCCCCGCCCGATCTGACGCCCTATGTGCGCAGCAGCACCCTGCCGGACGCAAAGACCCCCGGCCCGGTGCGCATCGACCCGCAATACGGCGTGGCTGTGCGGGAGGACGCCACCCTGACCCTTGTGCCTGCCTCCGCCGAGCAGCTGGACAGCATGACCGACGGCTTTGCGCCGCTCACCCCGGCCCTGCTGCCCTACGGCGTAAAAAAAGCGCTCACCACCGCCAGCACTGCCGCCGGGTGGACCGGTGCGGAAAAGACGGCCGCCCTGCGCACGCTGGGTGCCGACCTGACCGCCTACTATACCCGGCTGGAGGCCGACGCCAAGTTCGGCACGCCGTACACCCTGCCGCCCGCTACGGCAGACCAGCTGGGCGGCGTCAAGGTGGGCGACTATCTGGACGTGGACGAGGACGGCACCATCAGCGGCAAGACCCTCAATGATAAGATCGCTGCCGCCGTGGCGGTAAAGTCGGAGGCGCGACTGGTGTGGAACACCCATGTGACGTCTCCTAACAAATTCACAACTTGGGATGTTCAGATTCCAGGCAATGTTGATAAGATATGCATTACCAAAGGCAAGTACAACAGCTACGATAATAACACTGAAAAAAGCATTGCACGCGGTGGCACGACAACTTATGACTGTAACATCAATTTTACAATCACATTCCAAACAAACGGCATCCTTCATGTTGTTTATCCATACAAAACAGTGTTCCCTTTGGAACTCTGGATTGACGGCTACCACTACCCCACCCTTGCCGACCTGCTGACGCAGGTGACCGCCGTGGAGAGCAGTGTCACCGATCTTCAGGTGGCCCTGTGCGAGCTGTACGAAGAAAAGGAGGAAAATTGATGGCGAAAATTTATGCAGCCCTGATCCGCAAGGGTATCAAGACGCTGGATGAGGTGCCCACCCGTCTGCGCAGCACCGTGGAAGCCCTGCTGGCGGAGGTGGAAGCCGATGCTTGAAGCCTGGTCCCGCACGCGGGACGGCACCCGGAAGCTGAGCGCAAACTTCACCGTGGCCGAGTTTGCCTGCAAAGATGGCTCGGATCCCGTGTTCGTGGACAGCAGCCTTGCCGCCCTGCTGCAGAAGATTCGCGACCACTTCGGCCGCCCCGTAGTCATCACCAGTGGCTACCGCACCGCTGCCCACAACAAATCCGTGGGCGGGGCCGCCTACAGCCAGCATCTGTATGGGCGCGCTGCCGACATCCGGGTGCAGGGCATCCCGGTGGAGCAGCTGGCCGCCTATGCAGAGACCTGCCTGCCCGGCACCGGCGGCATCGGCCGGTACCCGCCCCGGGCCGGACGGGCTGTGGGCTGGGTCCATGTGGACACCCGCCCCGCCAAAAGCCGCTGGACAGGTTAAGAAGGAGGTGAACCCAATGGAAAGCATCCTGTCCGCCCTGATCGCCGGTGCCGTGACCCTGATCGGGGTGCTGATCGCCAACAGCCGCAGTCAGGCCGTGACCGACACAAAGCTGGAAGAACTGACCCGCGAGGTGCGCGAGCACAACAATTTCGCCCGCCGCGTGCCCATTCTGGAAGAGCAGATGAAGGTGGCCAACCACCGCATCGCCGACCTTGAGAACCACGAACGCACGAACGAATGAAAGAGAGGAACTGATTTATGGAACTGAGCAACAAGATCTCCGCCGCTACCCTGGCCCGCACCGCTGTGCTCCTGCTGGCCCTGACCAATCAGGTGCTGAGCGCAATGGGCAAGCCCGTGCTGCCCATCGAGAGCGCCACCGTGGAGCAGCTGGTGACCGCCGGCATCACCACCGTGGCCGCATTGATTAACTGGTGGAAGAACAACAGCTTCACCGCTGCCGCCGTGGCCGCCGACAGCTACATGGCCCGGCTGAAGCAGAAGCAGTGATCGCCGACTGCCCTATATAAGGTAGAGGGCAAGGCCCCCGGAGACGCAGGTTTCCGGGGGCCTTTTTCGTCTGCAGCAGGGCGGCAGGAGAAATTCCAGCCGGTTCTTTGCCAGAAATTCCGTCCCTCAAAAAGTGGTTTTCCGCAACAATCCGCACACTCTGCACCAGTACCGCAACCGCATCATTTCACGTCCGCAACAGTTTCTCTTTTTTCTGCAACAAATTCTTGTGATTTGTGCAAAATATCCAATTCAGACTTTGGAATGTTTTCACAAATCATGCGTTTCTACACATTTTTTCTTGACAACCTGCACCAGAAAATGGTATAAAGGAAGCAGGATAGTATGCCTCGAAACATGTCCATTATATGGGACAGTGGTAATGCGTAAAAGACTTGACACCATTTGAAAGGAGCCATCAATCATGACGAACAAAAAGCTGAAACTCGCTGCCATGTCCGTAGCCCTGACCGCCTGTGTTGCTGCACAGCCCATGGCTGCCCATGCTGTGGAAGGCCCCGACCCTGCCGAGGATAACGCTGCCCCGCAGGCCGAACCTGTAGCCGAGAGTTCCACGCCCGCCCCCGTCGCTGAGGAAGGGGAAAAGCAGGAGAAAGTCGGAGAGCAGGAGGAGTTTACCCCCCCCGGGTGAACGAAGAGGCCAAGAGCGAAGAGCAGGCCCCTGCGTTCGGCCCCGGCACCAAGACCGATGACATCACCATTGACTATAAACCTGCTGCGAAGCCGGAAGAGCCCGGCGAGACCGATGAACCCGAGACCCCGGGCGATACCCACCTGAAGGGTGACGTGATCGACAACAGCAAGAAGGACGAAGCCACCGGCGAGGACGGCAAGATCGGCGAGGCCACCAAGGAAGAGACCCCCGACAGCTCTTCCAGCACCACCGTTGTGGACCCTGACGCCGAGGTGAAGAAGGGCGACCCCGTGGTGGGCAAGGACGAGGACGGCAACACCACCATCACCACCCCCACCGAGACCACCGGCACCGAGACTACGACCACCACCGGCACCGGCAAGGCCGATTCCTCCACCACCATTACCGACACCAAGAAGGGCGAAGAGATCAACCTCGACGACGAGCTTGGCAAGGGCGTGCGTCCGGACTGGAAAACCGATAAGGATGCCAAGCTGGGCGACTACACCGTGGACAAGGTCGAGAATTCTAAGGACGGCAACTCCAAGGAGCTGACCCTGAAAAAGACCAGCGAGCCCGAAACGAAGGAAATGTCCGCTGAGGACGTTGCCAAGCTGCTGGATGTCCCCGAGGACGGCGTGGAGAAAAAGACTGACGACGAGGGCAAAACCACCTATACCCTGAAAAAGGAAGAGACCTCTACCGACGAGAACGGCAACACCGTCACCCGCACCACCTACTACGAGATCACCGGCAACTCGGTCAAGACCACCACTGAGACCACGCTGAAGCTCAAGGTGGAAAAGGGCACCGTAGATGTTGATGAGAAGGATCTGACCACCAAGGTCGAGCTGCCAAGCATCACTGCCAAGAACACCGACGAGACCAAGACGGATGTCATCGAGATTTCTTCGGAGAAGCTGGGCGAAATGCTCAAGGACGAGTACTATAACAACGATACCGGCGAGTATGTCTATACGGAAACCGATGCAAACGGCAAGGAATATACCTATAAAGTCAAGAAAACGGAAGACACCAAGCAGCTTACCAACGAGCAGCTGGCAAATCGTCTGGGCGAGGGCTTCACCGGCGATGACAACGGCGTTTACTACAAGGGCGAAAAGCTGACCTTTGACGAGAAGGAAGCCGTCCGCAAGACTTTGAGTTACACCGTGGAGGTCACCGAGGTCACCAAGACCCCCGGCCAGGTCGAAGGCGGTCAGGAAAGCATCGAGAGTGCCAAGGAAACTGCCAAGCTGGAAGCCATCAAGGCCGCTCTGACGGATGCCGCCCGGAACGCCGGCATTAATGTGGAGACCGATGATTTCAAGAACCAGCTGAATACGATCGATCCCACCGGCAAAGGCCAGCTCAATCTCAGCTATACCGATGCAGACGGCAATGTTCATACTGTCACCCTCCGCTATGACGGTGCAACGGTTTCTGCGCCTCAGCCGGGCAGCTCTGATCCGAGCAAGGACACCGAGACCCGTAAGGATGTTACGGACAACGTCATCACCGGCACCGCTTATGTGACCGGCTCGAATACGTGGACCGAAAGCGGTTCCCTCAACGGCACCTACGTCAAGCCCGGCAGCGGTGAACTTCCCTCTCTCGATGGTTGGACGATCGCCAGCAAAGACCCGGAGAAGGGCACCACGACCTACAAAAAAGAAGAAACCGTGACCTCGCCCGACGGCACCAGCACCAAGATCACCCGTACCTGCACGATCACGGAATCGTCCGCTTCCCTCAGCGATACGGAGAAGGAAGAGATCGCCTGGAAAGAGCTGCAGAACAAGACCGGCAAGGACAAAGCTACCCTGCTTCAGGAAGGTTACAGCATTGATATCGGCAGCATGGACTTCTCCGGCATCAAGCGCGTGGAATGGACGATCGACGAACTTTCCGAATCCACAAAGACGGACGCCAAGGATCTTAACGACAAGCTGGTGATTCCCGGCGGCAAGAACTGGTCGATCGACGAAAAGGCCCGCACCATTACGGTGGACGGAAAGACCTACGACAATGTGACCAAAACCAATGACGGCTACACCTGCACGGTCGAGGACAAAAACGGCGTAAAGACCACCTACACCTTCACCAAACAGGCCGGTGCTCCGCTGACCCCTGATGAGATCCAGACCGCACTGGCAGGCCAATACAGTGTTTCCGCTGACAGCATCCGACTGAACGCCGACGGCAAGACCGCGACCTTCACGAAGGGTGACGAAACCATCACCGTGGATTACAGCACCCTGAGCGAGACCCTCACCGTCCGGAAGGATGTGCACACCTCCTCCAGTGTCACCGGCATCATCAAGGACGATAAGGATCTTGAGAAGGCATACGATGAGCTGTGGAAGCAGATCCAGGAGATCCAGAGCAAACTTCAGCCCGGCGAGGAACTCCGGATCGGTGAAACGAAGATCGATTCCACCACCAAAAAGGAAGATATCATCAAGTATTTCACCAAGGCCATCTCGCCCGATAACATGAGCAAGGATGAGCTGATCAAGGCCCTGCAGGAGCAGGAGCGGATCGCCAAGAACTCCACTTACGTTGCCAACAAGGGTTCTGATTACGAAGAGACCAAGAAGAACTACTACTCCGGTGAAAAGACGGGTGAATTCAAATACTTCAGCAAGGCACCGGATGGTTCCAAAATTGAGGTCTATTGGAAATCGACTTGGGGGTGGAACGGCTATTATTACTATACAGACGCTAACGGCCATGAAGTTCGTGTTGATAGTAACACTGTGCACTCCGAAGAGCAGCGCGACGACATCAAACACCTTGATCTCGCTTCCGGTTCCAAGCTGGATCTGCTGCCGGACGAGGACGGTAAGGTCAACCAGACCGACTGTGTGCTGGTAAGCAAGGATCTGAAGCTGGAGTGGAACTACGATGCCGGAAAACTGGTCAACGGTAAGGACAACCAGACGGTCGGCCTGGACAGCAAGATCAGCTGGGATGACGAGGGCGGCGAGGGCGACGGCCACTACGAGTATGACCGCGGCAACCCCAATAAAAACCCTGACAAGAGTGCCTACTACAAGCTAACCGGCACTGTCGCCTATGATCCTATCAAAGATAAAGATGGCAGCATCAAGCTGTATCAGGGTCAGTGGGGCGACTATTGGAACCCCGGCATCAGCGCAGAGGATGAGGCCATTAACGCTTACCTGAAGGCAACCGGCAGCAGCAAGACCTATAGGGACTTGACCACGAAAGAGCGCAATGCCATCGTCGGCACCTACGTTGTGAAGATCGGAACCACCGGCACCAACAGCACCGGTGAGAGCGGCTATCAGGTCTATCTCAAGTCCTCTGAGCTGACCGCCTACGGCTATATGTCCCGCGATGCCAACACATGCATCAACAGCACCTACAAGCGCCAGGACGGCACCTGGGGTTACGTCGGCGGCTATGACCTGATGATCTCCGAGCTGACCCAGGTGCGTGAGGGCAAGGTCGTCGGTCAGACCGAATCCACCATCAAGACCATCACCGCCCCGCTGAGCATCCGCAGCTCGCAGGACTTCGCCAAGCGCCTTCTGGAGCTGAACAAGCAGACCACCACCACCCATAAAACCGGTGAGGGTGCTACGGCTTACGGCGAAAATACTTCCGGCGACTTCGACGGTACCTATACGCAGAAGAAGAGCGAAACGGTCGAAGGATCCGGCACCGGCTCCGGCCACTACACCACCTTTACCGAGGTGCTGAAGAAGATCTTCTCCGGCTCCGGCAGCAAGGAGCACGACGAGGGCAGCGTCTCCTACACCCACCGCACCACGGACAAGGTGAACACCACGCCAGTGTCCAAGGAGACCGTGACCACCACCGACGCCCATGTGGGCTACAACTATACCTCCATCGAGACCCGGAAGGTGACCGTGAACGGCGAAGAGACGGTCATCGTCCCGCCGGTCACCCCGCCGGAAACGCCCGTGGAGGACGAGACCCCGGACGAAGTCGTGACCCCGGAGACCCCCGAGCTGCCGCCCGTGCAGGACGTCACCCCGGATGATGCTGCTCCGGAAACTCCGGACCTGCCGTCTGACGTGGTCCTGCCCGCTGTGCAGGATGCACTGCCGCAGACCGGCGTGAACTGGATGGCCGCTCTGGGCATGGCATTCAGCGGCATGCTGCTGACCATCGCAGGCGCATTCGCCAGCCTCAAGTACAAGGAAAAGCACTGATGCTTTCCCCTTCCAACGTGATCCACGTCAAGTCGTAAACGCATAGAAAGGGCCTCCCCATTCCGGGGAGGCCCTTTCGTGTTGTGTTCGGCTTATGCTTCCGCATCCAGGTACGAGTGCTTGTGCACCAGATTCCCCACGCTCATGTACTCCTTGCGGAAGGAGTAATCCTGATAAAACGGCTTGTTGCGGCCATGCTGACCGGCCCCGCAGCCCGCCGCACACAGCAAAAGCCGCCCCGCAGGCCGGAACTTCCGGTGCCTGCGGGGCGGCTTTTCGCATTTATGAAACGGAGGAAAACGCTCAGAGGTCTGCGCCGTTGGAGCGGATGACCTTCTGATACCAATCGAAAGAATCTTTTTTGCTGCGGGCCAGCGTACCGGTGCCGTCGTCCTGCTTGTCCACATAGACGAAGCCGTACCGCTTGCTCATCTCGCCGGTGGAAGCAGACACCAAGTCGATGCCGCTCCAGGCGATGTAACCCATCAGCTCCACGCCGTCGGACACGGCCTGCTTGACCGCCTCGATGTGACGGCGCAGGTAGTCGATGCGGTAGTCATCGTGGACACTGCCGTCAGGCTCCACCGTGTCGTGGGCACCCAGACCGTTTTCCACCAGGAACAGCGGTTTCTGGTAGCGGTCATACAGCTGGTTCATGGTGATGCGCAGGCCCAGCGGGTCGATGGCCCAGCCCCACTGGCTGGTCTGCAGATAGGGGTTCTTCACCGAGCGCACCACGTTGCCGTCGTTCACGGCCTTGCCCTCCAGGCTGGCCGCCACGCAGCGGCTGGCGTAGTAGCTGAAGGAGATGAAGTCCACGGTGTTCTCCCGCAGCAGGGCGTCATCGCCGGGCTCGGTGTGCAGCTGCACCTGCTTTTCCGCAAACAGCTTGCGGGCGTAGCCGGGGTAGCGGCCCCGCACCTGCACGTCGATGAAGAGCAGGTTTTCCTGCTCCTTCTGCACCGACTCCCAGACGTCCTCCGGGTTGCAGGAGTAGGGGTAGAAGCTGCCGCCGGCCAGCATGCAGCCCACCTGATTGGCGGGGTCGTACTGGTGGGCCAGGCGGGTGGCCGTGGCGCTGGCCAGCAGCACATGGTGGGCCGCCTGATAGATCACCTGACTGCGGTTCTCGCCCTCCTGGAAGGCGATGCCTGCCCCGGAGAAGGGGCTGTGCAGCAGGATGTTGATCTCGTTGAAGGTGAGCCAGTAGTGCACAAGGCCGGAGTATTCTTTGAAGCAGGTCTCGGCGTAGCGGGCAAAGCATTCCAGCGTTTTGCGGCTGCGCCAGGAGCCGTACTGCTCCACCAGGCCCATGGGGATATCAAAGTGGCACAGGGTGACCAGCGGCTCAATGCCGTACTTCCGGCACTCCTGGAACACATTGCGGTAAAAGGCCACACCCTCCGGGTTAGGGGTCCGTTCATCGCCGTGGGGGTACAGGCGGGACCAGGAGATGGAGGTGCGGAACACCTTCAGCCCCAGCTCTGCCATCAGGGCGATGTCCTCTTTGTAATGGTGGTAGAAGTCCACGCCGGTGTGGCTGGGGTAATACTCCCCTGCCTGCAGCGTCGGGTGGGGCGTGCCGCCCAGCTTGACCTCCATGCGGTGGACACCGTGGGGCATCATGTCGATATTGCTCAGGCCGCGGCCGCCCTCATTGTAAGCGCCTTCGGCCTGATTGGCCGCAATGGCAGCACCCCAGAGGAAGTTTTCGGGCAGTTTGTAATCAGACATGGGGATCACTCCTCTTCCGGGAGATCCTCAAAGCCGATCACCAGCGTCAGCACAAAGGACAGTACGATGGACAGCACCGAGATGCCGGCGATCCAGGCGATGCTCACACCGGGGTTGGCCGGGTCGATGAACTGCACGCCGGTGAGCACGCTGGGCGACACCATGGAACGGCTGGCCAGACCTGCCATGCCGGCCAGGCAGCCGCAGACAAAGCCGGTGATCAGGGAAGCGATCAGGGGGCGCTTCAGGCGCACGGCCACGCCGTACAGGGCGGGCTCGGTGGTGCCGGCGATCAGAGCAGAGGAAGCAGCGGCCAGAGCAGTCTGGCGCAGCTCGCTGTTCTTGGTCTTGAAGGCAACGGCCAGGGACACGCCGCCCAGGGACAGGTTTGCACCGATCTCAGAGGGCATAACGGTGCCCTCCATGCCGGTCTCGGAGATGGTCTGCAGGATGGTGGGGGTGAACACGCGGTGCATGCCGGTGATGACCAGCAGGGGCCAGAGGGCACCCATGATGCCCACAGCCAGGAAGCCCAGCTTAGCCTGCACGAAGTAGACGAATGCGGAGATGCCCTCGCCGATCATGATGCCGGCCGGGCCGACCACGATGATCGCAATGGGAGCAGCAATGAGGAAGATCAGCATGGGCTTGAGGAAGTTCTTGGTGACAGCCGGGGTGATCTTGTCGATGGCGCGCTCAATGTAAGACAGGATCCAGGTCATGCACAGGGCCGGGATGACGGTGTAGGTGTACTTGACGCCCACCACCGGGATGCCCAGGAAGTGTGCGGCGGTATCGCCGACCGTGACCGCCTCCATCATGGTGCGGAAATCCGGGTGCAGCATCAGGCCTGCAATGGCAATGGCGATGAACATATTGGTGTTGAACTTCTTGGAAGCAGAAGCGGCCACCATCACCGGCAGGAAGTAGAAGGCTGCGTCACCGATGGTGTTCAGGATCTTGTAGGTCTCACCGTCGGCCGACAACACGCCTGCCATGCCCAGCAGCATGACCAGCAGCTTGACCATGGAACCGCCGATGATGGCGGGGATCAGCGGGGACATGGTGCCCACGATGGCATCCAGAATGTTGTTGCCCACCTTCTTCAGGGTCAGGGGCTCCTTCTTCTCGCCGCGGGCCACCTGGCTTGCCTCGCCGAAGTCGCCCATCTTGAGCACTTCGTTGTAGGCCTCTTCCACATGGTTGCCAATGATGATCTGGTACTGGCCGCCCTGGTTCACGACGCCCATGACGCCGTCGGTCGCCTTGACGGCTGCGTCGTTGATCTTGCCCTCGTCCTTCACCACAAAGCGAAGGCGGGTCATGCAGTGGGTCACGCTGGCAATGTTCTCCACACCGCCGATGTTCTCCACGATCTTTTTGGAGATCGCAGCATAATCTTTTGCCATGATTGTTTCTCCTTTACCTTTTCAAGTCATCCAATTTCCGGTCGAAGTACTTCTGATGTGTCCATTATAGACGCAGGCAGGTGGTTTGTCAGCAGTTTCTGGGCATAAAAAAACAAGTGCCGTTTTTTCGCACTTGTTTTTTCCAGGTAACACCCTGTTTTTTATTTTGGACTTTTTTCAGATGGCCGCCGGGCCCTCGGAGGTGTAGCGGTAGAGCTTTTTGCCCAGCCGCTCCACGATGCTCATGGCCGGGAGCTGGGTCGTCACATCGTAGACTCCCAGCCGCTCGTAGGTGACATAATAGGCCAGATTATAGTCCGAGAGTTTTGCGATGGTGCAGTTTTCCGTGTTGGTCACGCTGAGGATCTGGCAGTTCTGCTCCTTGAAGCGCATCACATGGCCGATGGTGTCGCGGGACTCGCCGGACACTGAAAACACGATCACCAGCGAATTTTCCACGAATCGGCTCTCGGTGGGATAATGGGGCTCGTCGATGTACAGGCAGAACTTGCCCATGCTGGAAAAATAGCGTGCCCCGTACTTGGCCACGATGCCGGACATGCCGCTGCCTACAAAAAAGATGTGCCGGGCCTGAAAAATGACCTTGGTCAGCATGTCCAGCTTCTGCTCAAACTCCGCCGAGCAGGTCTTTTTCAAAAAGTCGATGACCTCCGACACATCGTCCTTGACCGGCGGCTGCTTTGCCTGTTCCAGATGCTGGCGCAGCCGGATCTTGAACTCCGCGTAGCCGTCGCAGCCCGCCTTTTTGCAGAACCGGAGGATGGTGGAGGTAGACACATGGGCGGCATCCGCAAACTCCCGGATGCGCATATAGCACACCTTGTCCGCGTTCCGCACAACATACTTATAAACTTCCAGCTCCAGATCATTCAGGCTGCAGATCATCTCTTCGCTGAACATCGGCCGCCCCTCCCTCGTGGTGGTTTTTGTTCCAGTATACTGTATTTTTTGCCGCGTTACAATTCCCCTGCTCAGAAAAAAGCCGCCGCACGGTGGCAGGGCCGTGCGGCGGCAGAAACATGCTTTGGGGAACCGATCAGATCAGGCTCAGGGCCTCTTCGTCGCCCACGAGGGTGAAGTCGGGGTGCATCTGCAGGATGCTGGCGGGCACTTCCGGGGTGACCGGGCCGAAGAAGGCCTTCTTCACGATCTCGGCCTTGCCGGTGCCGTTGACCACCATCAGCACCTTACGGGCCTGCATGATGGTCTTGATGCCCATGGTGTAGGCCTGCTTGGGCACCAGGTCTACGTTGCCGTCAAAGAAGCGCTTGTTGGCCTCGATGGTCTCCTGGGTCAGGTCCACACAGTGGGTCTCCAGCTCAAAGGCCTCGCCCGGCTCGTTGAAGCCGATGTGGCCGTCGTGGCCGATGCCCAGCAGCTGCAGGTCGATGCCGCCCACGCTGTGGATGATCTGGTTGTACTGGGCGCAGGCTGCGTCCGCATCGGGGTTGGTGCCGTCCGGCAGGTTGATGCGGGCGGGGTTGATGTTGACGTGGTCAAACAGGTGGCGGTGCATGAAGCTCCAGTAGCTTTCCGGGTGGTCCTTGGGCAGGCCGCGGTACTCGTCCAGGTTCACGGTGGTGACCTCCGAGAAATCAATGTCGCCCTTGTTGTACCACTCCACCAGCTGCTGGTAGGCCCCCACCGGGGTGCCGCCGGTGGCCAGACCCAGCACGCAATTGGGCTTCATGATGACCTGTGCGGAAATAATGTTTGCCGCCTTGCGGGACATGTCTGCGTAATCCTTTGCACGAATGATCTTCATCACAAACGACCTCTTTCATCTTTCATCTTTGCTGCGTTCACCGCGCAGCATCGGTTTTGCGCTTCCACGCATTCTACTGCAATTCTACCACAATTCACAGGATGCTGTCCAGCATTCTAGCGCATTCTGACCGAATTTTGCTGTTTTTCAGCCGATTCGTCCAAAACCTGCCGGGCAGAACGCAAAGGACCCCGCCGAAGCGGAGCCCTCACACCGGGAACGCCCGGCAGCGTCTGCAATTTCAGGTTCAGTCCAGCTCCTCGCCGTTGGATGCGATGACCTTCTTGTACCAGTAGAAGCTGTCCTTGCGGCTGCGGGCCAGTGTGCCGGTACCGTCGTTCTGCTTGTCCACATAGATCATGCCATAGCGCTTCTTCATCTCGCCGGTGGATGCGGACACGATGTCGATGGGGCCCCAGCAGGTGTAGCCCAGCAGGGGGATGCCGTCCAGATTCACGGCGTCCAGCATGGCCTCGATGTGCTTGCGCATGTAGTCGATGCGGTAGGGGTCGTGGATGGATCCGTCGGCCTCCACGGTGTCGTTGGCACCCAGACCGTTCTCCACGATGAACAGGGGCTTCTGGTAGCGGTCGTACAGGGTGTTCAGGGTAATGCGCAGGCCCAGCGGGTCGATCTGCCAGCCCCACTCACTGGAGGCCAGATGGGGGTTGACCACGCTGCTGATGACGGCATTGCCGCGGGCGTGCTTGGCCGAAATGACCGGGTCGGCAGAGACGCAGCGGCTGGAGTAGTAGCTGAAGGAGATGAAGTCCACCGTGCCCTCGGCCAGGGTCTCCCGGTCACCGGGCTCCCAGTCCAGCTGCACACCGGCGCGCTCCATGCGCTTTTCGGCCCAGACCGGGTAGGCACCGCGGGCCTGTGCGTCGATGAAGAAGTAGTTGTCGCGGTCGCTTTCCATGCCCTTGTACACGTCCTCCGGGGCGCAGGAGTAGGGGTAATACTGGCCTGCGGCCAGCATGCAGCCCACCATGGCCCCCGGCATCTTCTCGTGGGCCAGCATCACGGCGCGGGCGCTGGCCAGCAGCTCGTGGTGTGCGGCCCGATACTTGATCTGCTGCACATCCTCGCCCGGCTCGAACACCAGACCAGCGCCCATAAAGGGCATGTGCAGCAGCATGTTGATCTCGTTGAAGGTCAGCCAGTACTTGACCAGCCCGCCGAAGTTGTCGAACAGCACCTCGCAGTAGCGCACAAAGGCGTCGATCATGCGGCGGTCTTTCCAGCCGCCGTACTTCTTGATCAGCGCAATGGGGGTGTCAAAGTGGCAGATGGTGACCAGCGGCTCAATGCCGTACTTGCGGCACTCCTCGAACACGCTGCGGTAGAAGGCGATGCCAGCCGCATTGGGCTGGGCATCGTCGCCGTTGGGGAAGATGCGGGTCCACGCAATGGACAGACGATAGCACTTGAAGCCCATCTCCGCAAACAGGGCAATATCCTCTTTGTAGTGGTGGTACATGTCGATGGCCTCGTGAGCGGGGTAGAAGTGCTCTGCATCGCACTCCAGCATCTTCATCTCGCCGCGCGCCACCGGGCCGCGGTCGGGACCGAAGGGGACCACATCCACGCTGGACAGCCCACGGCCGTCCACATCGTATGCGCCCTCACACTGGTTGGCAGCGGTTGCACCGCCCCACAAAAAGCCTTCCTGCATTTTCATACAGACATCCTCACTTTCTTCTTATCATGGGCCGTGCCCATTGGAATTCCTGCACCTCTAGTATAGCGGAAAAACCACAAAAGAAAAAGAGGCTTTTGGGGCTTCTTTGTGCCAAAAAGACAAAACAGCGCCCCCTGCGCCGTCCGAGACGGTTCAGGGGGCGCTGTCATTGCGGTTCAGGGAATGCTGCGGGGATCAGTCTGCAGACAGATAGTGCATGGCCTTGCGCAGGCGTGCCTCATTTTCTGCGGTGGGCTCCATGAAGGGGCTGTGGAACAGATCCTGGAACAGGTTCTCCATCTTGGGGGAGTTCGGGTCGATGCCGATGTCCTCGAGGGTCAGGGGCATGTTCATGCTGCGCATAAAGGCACGGAAGGGTGCCACCTGCTCCGGATGGCCGTTGAAGGCCAGCTGCAGGCAGTCGCCGATGGCCACGATCTCACCGTGCAGGTAGGGCTTTGCCTCCTGGGTGAAGTGGGTGCGCACCAGCTCGTAGGTCTCGTGGCCCAGAGCGGTCTGGCCAAAGCCCTTGCTCACGCCGCTGACGATGCCGGCCACGGCAACGTTCAGGTAAGCGATATCCTCCACGGCCTTGGTCAGCTTGCCCTCGGCGATGTCATGGCAGGCCTGATGGGCCTCCTTCTCGTAAACATGGTAAGCCATCTCTGCGATGGTGTAAGCGGTGAACAGACCAATGCTCACATCGTCCAGCAGGATCTCGCTGCGGCCGTTCTGGATCTCGATCATCTTGGCCATGCCGTCCATGATGCCGCTGGCTGCGTAGCGCGGGGGCTCCTTGCAGATCACGTCCATGTCCATGACGATGGCGTTGACCTCGTGGTCATAGCGCAGGCTGCCCAGGGAGGCACCCTCGGCAGTGTACATGACGCTCAGCGGGGCAAATGCCGCGCAGGTGGCAATGGAGGTAGGCACCTCCACGATGGGCAGGTCACCTGCAAAGTGTGCCGTAGCCTTGGCCTGATCCATGATGCGGCCGCCGCCCACGCCCACGATGACCTGGCAGCCGGTGGTCAGGGCCTGCAGGGCGTGCTCCTTGGCGCGCTCGTAGGTGTTCTGATCCGGGTACAGGGAGAGTTCAAACTCCACACCGGCATCCTTCAGGCTCTTTTCTGCCTTGCCTTCGGTGGCTGCCCAGGCGCGGGGGCCGGCAATGACCAGGGCCTTTTTGCCCAGACGTGCCACCTCGCCGCCCAGCAGGTTCAGGGCGCCTGCTTCCTGCAGGTAACGGCCAGCGCCGAACTTATAGGCGTTATCCAGTTTGATATCGGCCAGACTTCTTGCTTCTGCCATAGTTTTTACACTCCTTACTCCATGTAAGCACCCTTCATGGCGCTGACTGCGTGCTGACTATACAGCTTCAGCAGGCCATGGGTGTATTTGCTTGTAAAACCTTTCCAGTTGGCTTTGCGTTCTGCCAGAATGGCGTCCATTTCTTCGGGGGTCTTGTGCTGGCCCTTCACACCGGTGATCTCCAGGCGGCGGGCCTCCACGTCCAGTTCAATGATATCGCCCTCTTCCACCAGTGCGATGGGGCCGCCTGCGGCGGCTTCAGGGCTGACATGGCCGATGACCGGGCCGCGGCTTGCGCCGGAGAAGCGGCCATCGGTGATCAGGGCCACGCTGGAAGCCAGGGCCGGGTCGGAGCAGATGGCTTCGCCGGTGTAGAACATCTCCGGCATACCGCTGCCGCGGGGACCTTCGTAGCGGATGAACACGGCATCGCCCGGGTGGATGCGGCCGTGCAGGATGGCGTCGATGGCGTCCTCCTCACAGTCGAAGGGGCGGGCGGTCAGGGTCGCCTTGAACATGGCCTTGGGGCAGGCGGTGTGCTTGATGACACAGCCTTCCGGGGCCAGGTTGCCGCGCAGGATGGCGATGGAACCGTTGGTGCCGATGGGCTCGTCGAAGCTGCGGATGATGTCGGTGCGCTTGATCTCGCGGCCGATCTTCTTGCTCTTCTCGGCCAGCAGGGCATCGCAGTGCTCGTAGAAGCCGTTCTTCTTCAGCTCCTCCAGATTCTCGCCCAGAGTCTTGCCGGTAACGGTCTTGGCATCCAGATGCAGCATGGACTTGATCTCTTCCATGATGCGGGGCACGCCGCCTGCATAGTAGAAATACTGTGCGGGCCAGTCGCCTGCGGGACGGATGTTCAGCAGGTAGTGTGCGCCGCGGTGCATCCGGTCAAAGGTGTCGGCGTCGATTTCGAAGCCGAACTCGTGGGCAATGGCGGGGATGTGCATCAGGGCATTGGTGGAGCCGGAAATGGCCGCATGGACCATGATGGCGTTCTCAAAACTGCGCATATCCACGATATCGCCTGCGGTGACACCGGCTTCCACCAGCTTCATCAGCTGTGCACCGGCGTCGTAGGCAGCCTGCTTCAGCTCGGGGGCAGTGGCCGGCATCAAAGCGGTGCCGGGCAGCATCAGGCCCAGAGCCTCGGCCATGACCTGCATGGTGGAGGCAGTGCCCATAAAGGAGCAGGCGCCGCAGCTGGGGCAGGCGTGCTGCTTGTAGTAGGTCAGCTGCTCGGCCGGGATCTCGCCGCGCTCGTACTGTGCGCTGAACTTGCCGATCTGCTCCAGGGTGAGCAGCTCGTTGATGGCACAGCCGGGGTCGTTCTCGGTGTACTTGGCGGGCAGGTCGTATGCCTCCATGACACCGCCGGTGACCACGATGGCTGCCATCATGTCCTTCATGCGGCCGATGCTCATGAGCATGGCGGGCATGGCCTTGTCGCAGCTGGAAATGAACACACCGCCGTCAAAGGTGGTGGCGTTGGCCTGTGCTTCCACCAGGTTGGTGATGGCTTCGCGGTGGGCCAGCGAGTAATTGATGCCGTCATGGCCCTGGGCCATGCCGTCGCACATGTCGGTGGCAAAATACCGGGCAGCCTTGCCGCCGTGGTCGTTCACGCCGCGGACAGCCTCTTCCACAAAGATATTCAGGTGGCCGGAGCCCGGATGGCTGTTGCCGTAGGTGCTCTCCACCATGATCTGGGGCTTGCTCAGGTCATCGACCGTCCAGCCCATGCCCATGCGCAGAGGGTCCATCTCAGGGGACAGGGAACGGACCTGCTGACTTTTCAGAATCATATTCAACTCCTTACAAAACTCTCAGATACTCTCTCACAGGGTCAGGCGGCGGTCACGCGCAGCGACCTTCCACCAGCCTGTGACCTCGCCGTTTTCCACCACCGGGACCGCCGGGTACAGGGCGCTGGTGGGGCAGACGTGAGTCGGGATGGCAAACAGCTCGGTCCCGATGGGCGGGATGTCGGCGATGTGCTCTTCCGGCACACGCACCACCCAGTGCTCCTCGTTCTGGATCACGGTGCGGGCATACTCCATGCCCACGATCTCCGCGCGCTCCGGCTGGGGATCGGTGGCCACGGCCTTGCAGCCCAGATCCAGTGTGAAGGTGTCGCGGCTGGGGCGACTCACCACGCGGGTGAGCAGGGCAGCAGCCGGGGTGAACTGCAGATCCGGGTAAGCCTTGCGGTAGCCTGCATCCTGAATGACGCAGGTGCCGGGGCTCAGGAACTCTCCGGTCATCTCGGCGTGCACCGGGAAGGACGGGGTGCCGCCCATGATCAGGATCTCGCAGCAGATGCCGTCCGCCTTCAGGCGGGCCTTGATCTCCTCGATCTGCTTGTCCACAGGGGCGGTAGCCACCTCGCGCTCCTGCACGCTGCTCTCGTGGCGGTGGCCGTCGTAGCAGTGCATGCCGCGCATGACGATGCCGGGCAGGGTGTTCCACTCCCGGTACATCGCTTCCACTTTATCCAGCGGCACACCGGTGCGGTGCTGGCCCATGTCCACATCCATCAGCACATTGGCCTTGCAGGTCTGGCCCAGCTTGCGGATCTGCTCCGTGTCATCGCCGATGGCAAAGAACTCCACCTCCGGGAAGGCGGCCTGCAGCGCGGCAAAGCGCTTGATGTTGGGGCCCACCAGCGGGTACGCCAGAGTCAGGTGCTTCGCACCGGCCTTGGCGGCCATTTCGGCCTCGGCGATGGTGGCGCACTTGAAGCGGTCGATGCCCGCCTCGATCTGCATTTGGACCACCTCGGCCATCTTGTGGGTCTTGATGTGGGGCCACAGGCGGGCAGCGCCGCCTGCAATGTCGATCATCTTGCGGATATTCTCGCGGATGATCGCCGGGTAATAGACCAGCTGCGGGCTTACGATGTCCTGCTGACCCTCAAAGGTATAGAGGTTGTCGTTGATTTTATTCATACTCCACCAGCATCTCGATCTCGACCGCGATGTTGCCCGGGCAGGAATTGGTGCCCATGGCGGTGCGGGCGGGCAGACCCTTCTCCTCGCCGAACAGCTCGAACAGCAGGTTGGAGCCGCCGTTGATGACCTGCGGCTGCTGTGCAAAATCATCGGTGCAGTTGACAAAGCCCAGGACCTTGACGCAGCGCTTGATGCGGTTCAGGTCGCCCAACTTGGCGTCCAGATTGGCCAGCAGGTTCAGCATGCAGTTGTAAGCAGCCTTCTGGCCCTGCTCCAGGGTCAGGTCGCCGCCGACCTTACCCACGATGTTGTGGCCGTCGCCGATGTCAGGGCCGCAGCCGCTGCAGTACAGCAGATGATCGCCGAACTCCATGACCGGAGTGTAGACGCCGCCCTTCGGCGGGGGTGCGGGCAGGGTGATGTTCATTTCCTTGAGCTTATCGTAGACATTTGCCATAAGAAAAACCTCTCTTCTTTTTCTCTGACGCAGCCGAAACGGAGGCTGCTGCCGGTTGAAAGATGTTCCGCAGCCGGTGTGCGCCGACTGTGAAGCGACTTGTTTATATTCCCAACAGCGTACTGCCAAGGCTCAACACCAGCGGCACGCTGATCAGGATACTGAGGGTGGAATGTGCAACGGCCTGGCTTGCCAGTTCCCCTTCGGTGTCGTACTGCTTTGCCAGCACGGCCGTCAGGCTGCCTGCCGGGCAGGATGCCAGAATCAGGATCGCCATGCACAGGGTGCGGTCCAGCGGCAGGAAGTACAGCGCCGCCAGGAAGCCCAGCGGGAACACGACGCACCGCAGGGCC
>ENA-USUG01001007-USUG01001007.1-human-gut-metagenome-genome-assembly--contig:-NODE-1007-length-48458-cov-12.520411_pt1 | contig 48458 bp, 29 predicted proteins | sample MGYA00250059_ERZ773394 | MGnify/ENA primary metagenome ERZ773394 (study PRJEB29103, sample SAMN06111957) | human gut metagenome | biome: human gut; feature: ankylosing spondylitis patient; material... | reverse complement strand
TTTATCTCAGTCGGAGATTGTACTCCCACTGAGAAAGACTTGTTATTACTCACCACTTGCAGAAGTGGGAGTCTTCTTGACTGAGATAAAAAAGCAGGTCAGACTGTGCATTCTCATCCTGATGAGTGCACATCTGACCTTGCTTTATAATCTACTGATCCGCCGGAAGATAACCGAAATGGCGAAGTGCAAAGCTCACGCCTTCTTCTTCGATCGGCCTGGTCACGTAATCTGCCACTTCTTTGAGCTTATCCACAGCATTTCCCATGGCGATGCCGTTTCCTGCCTTCTCTATCATTTCGTAATCGTTCATGCTGTCTCCAAATGCCACGATGTCAGACCAGTCTTTCTGGTAATAGTCCAGAAGTGCCTGGATGCCGTTTGCCTTGGAAACTTCTTTTGTGATGACATCTGCCCCTCTGCGGTCGGCAAAAAGCGGCGTCTTGATTTCCGGAAATGCTTCCCGGAGCAGATCGGTACCTTTTGGATCGCCAAAGTATGCCAGTCCGTAAAACGGGTGGGTCAGAAGGTTGGACTCGTCTATGTACTCGCGGTCTCCGTCTCCGAAAATCCGCTTTTCATGCTCGATCAGCACTTCTTTGTTGACATAGCAGCCGTATTTGCCGATGTTCATGCCGATGCAAAGATGATGCTCACGGCAGAACTCCATCATGCGGGCGATCAGCTTCGGATCCATGAAGACTTCCCGGATCTTTTTTTCGCCTACGGTTACTTTCTGGCCGTTGCTGTGGACGATTGCATCCGGCTGAAGCTGTTTTTTGTATGCTTTACTGAATTCACTGTCCATATCGCGACCGGTTGCGACAGCTACCACATGACCTTCTTTTTTCAGTGCTTCCAGATCCTTAAGCACTTTTTCGGAAATGTGAAAAGTCTTGTGATCCAGAAGTGTCATATCTAAATCAAAACAAAATATTTTAGAGCACATTTTTTAAGATTTCTTCCTGTCTTTCTTTGACTGAAGTCTCGCGGATTTTCTTACGCAGCGGCAGAACACATGCCGGTGATACAGACAGTTCGTCGATGCCCATTGCCAGGAATGCTTCTGTCATCTCCATATCTGCCCCGAGTTCTCCGCAGATACCAATCCAGATGCCGTTCTTATGTGCATTGTCTGCTGCCATTTTGATCAGACGCAGCAGACCTTTGTGATGCGGATAGTAGAATCCCTCCAGGTTTGCATTCTGTCTGTCTACAGCGGTTGTATACTGTGTCAGGTCGTTTGTTCCGACGCTGAAGAAATCGACTTCTTTTGCCAGATCATCGCTGATCATGGCTGCTGCCGGTGTCTCGATCATGATACCAAGCTGGATCTCTTTGTTGTACGGGATGCCACTTGCATCTAATTCTGCCATAACACTCTTTACGATCTCTTTGATCTGCAGTACTTCTTCCAGTGCCACGATCATCGGGAACATGATGGCAATGTTTCCAAATGCAGATGCACGCAGCAGAGCACGCAGCTGTGTGCGGAAAATATCCTGCTGTTTCAGGCAGATACGGATCGCACGGTAACCCATTGCCGGATTTTCTTCATGAGGCAGGTTAAAGTAATCAATCTGCTTGTCTGCTCCGATATCCAGTGTACGGATGATGACCTGTTTCTGTCCCATCGTCTCAGCCACATATTTATATACTTTAAACTGTTCTTCTTCGGTCGGGAAATTGTCATTTTCCAGATACAGAAACTCGCTTCGGAACAGTCCGATGCCTGCTGCATCATTTTTGATCACAGCTCCGATATCAGATGCATTTCCGATATTGGCATACAGTTTTACTTTCTGTCCGTCCAAAGATACGGTCTCTTTTCCGCGGAACTGCTGCAGAAGCTCCTGCTGTGCCAGATACTCCTGTTTCTTTGCCTGATATTCTTTCATGGTCTCTTCATCCGGCTCGATGATCAGGCATCCGTTTGCTCCATCCACGATGGCTTCTTTTCCTTCGTATTTCTCATCCAGTGCATCACCGATACCGATGATTGCCGGGATGTTCATCGTCTTTGCAAGAATTGCGGTATGGGAGTTCGTAGAACCGCCCTGTGTCACAAAAGACAATACCATATCCTTATTAAGCTGTACAGTCTCGCTCGGTGCCAGATCGTCTGATGCAAGAATGACCGGCTTGTCCGTTACCAGTCCGTTCTCACCTGCTCCGGTAAGGATTTTCACTACACGGGCTGAAATATCCTTTACATCAGCTGCACGCTCACGCATATAGTCATCATCCATGGAAGCAAACATCTGTGAGAAATTGTCTCCGGTAACGCTGACTGCATATTCTGCATTTACAGACTGTGTCTGGATCATGTTTTCGATTGCTTCTACATAGTCCAGATCTTCCAGCATGAACTGATGTGTCTGGAAAAGCATGGCATTGCTCTCGCCAACTTCAGAAACGGCTTTGTCATACAGTTCACCGAGTTCTTCAATGGCTTTTGCTTTTGCATTTTCGAAACGCTGGATCTCAGCCTGCGGATCTTCTACTTTTTTTCGCTGTACTACACCGGAATCTCTCTTAAAGAAAGCGATCTCTCCAATTGCGATTCCACCAAAAACACCTTTTCCCTGTAACGTAATCATTAAGTTTCCTCCTCACTTATTTTACTTATGTAATGCTCAGCAACTTCGCAATTACAATCTTTCTTATGAAACACCTGTAATAATCCGGCAGCAAGTACTTCGGCCTGCACCGGATCATTACAGACATTTTTTTATTTAGATGCTGTTTCTGTCTCGGTTTCTGCTGTTGTCTCTGCCAGTGTACCGTCTGCATTTTTTACAACGGCATTTTTCTCAAGGATCTCCACTGCTTCATCCTGCAGAATGCTTGCCATGATCGTGCTCTTACCATACTGGCTGATAAATGCATCTACATCTGTTGATCCCATCTGTGCTGCGTATTTGCTTGCTTTTTCCTGGAATTTTTCATCGGAAATCTCAACGCCTTCTGTCTCTGCGATCGCACGCAGTACCATTTCCTGGCCAAGGCTCTGTTTTACGGTTTCTGTCATTTTCTTTACAAATTCTTCTTCCGTCATGCCTACCTGCTGTTCCAGGAAATCTGCATATTCCATGCCATACTGATCTGCGTAGGATTTATAATAGGAGGTAACCTGCTCCAGCTGATAATCGATCATTTCCTGCGGATAATCGTTTACGGTTGCATTCTGGTATGCAAGTGCTACCAGATCATTGAGTTCCTGGTTGTGCTGGTTTTCTTTTTTTGTGTTTTCCAGATCTTCTTTTATATAGTTGTTGTATGCTTCTGCTGTTTTGTATTCATTATTGGAAATTTCCGCTGCAAGCTCATCTGTCAGCTTTGGTGCACGTTTTACGGAATTGATCTTAACGGTAAATACAACTTCTTTGCCTGCCAGGTCGGTGGAACTGTAATCTTCCGGGAAAGTCAGGTTCAGATCTACGGTATCTCCGATCTTTTTGCCGATCAGTCCGTCTTCAAAGCCGTCGATGAAGCTGCCGGAGCCGATCGTCAGGTCGTAGCCTTCTGCTGTGCCGCCGTCAAATGCTTTTCCGTTTAATTTTCCTTCGTAGTCGATGTTTGCCACATCACCGTTTTCTACGGTACCTTCTTTGAGCTCTTCGGATTTGTCGTTGTTGTTTAAGTTTGTCTCAACCTGCTGCTCGACTTCTTCGTCTGTGACATCGATGGATGCCAGTGTTACTTCCAGTCCTTTGTAGTCTCCCAGTTTGACATAATCCAGTGCTTTGTAGTCCGGGCGTTCTGCTGCTTCGATTGCTGCTTCACTCTCAGATGAGCTGTCTGCGGTTGTCTCAGAAGACGCATCCGATGCTGCTTCGGTTGTGGTGTCTGTATCTTTTGTCGTGTTTCCTGAACATCCTGTCACGGTGATCGCCATGCCAAGAAGCAGGGCTGCGATTACTTTTCTTTTCATTGTAGTTGTTTCTCCTTTCAGATCTTGCGTCGCTTTACATTTCCGGTACCGGTGTCGGTCTTGCTTTATCAAAGACTTCTCCGGCATCAAAAAGATCTTCCAGCATTTCCGGATTGTAATACATACGGTAGCCGTCCAGATTTCTTCTTCCCTGACGCATATAATTTTCTCCAAACTGTACCCAGTACTGCGTGGAATCTACATTACAGTAAATATCAAATCCCATGCTCTTAAGATAAGCGAATTTTTCGTTATCTGATGTGTATGGCTGCCAGTCGCCAAGGTCGGAACCAAAAGCAAAAATGATCACATTGGTGTCTCCGACAAGCGGTTTTACATAGTCCAGCCATTTCTGTGTATCGGTCTGCAGTCTTTCAAGACTTGCTTCGCCAACATTGATATGTCCCCATGTATGACTTGCAAACTCCCATCCTTCTTCTTTCATGGCATCTGCCACTTTTTTCGCCTGCTGTCTTTCCTTTTTCCAGGCTGCTTTGTCGAAATCCGGGTTCTCTTCGAAGAATTTCTCCTGGTACTCATCCAGGTCTTTTCTTGTCTTGTATGCGATATCGGTGCGATAACCGAGTATACCGTTGTATCCGGTCAGAGCAATGATTCCCTTATGTCCGTGATAGGAGAAATCCGGATGCTCTTCCACAAAGCGATCGATCAGAGGCACCATATCGTAATCGCCTACTGATATACTTCCGTCATCTTCTTTATATTCATTTTTAATATCGCCATTTTCATCCACGATCAGCTTCGTTGCCATGCCATCACCATCCATATAATGATAGTAACTGACATCGTCCTGTGAAAGGACAAATGCCTTTTTGCCCGGCGGAAGCATGATCTTGCCCGGTGATACGGTACCATCTTCATTGACCGTACACATATCATGCAGACTTACCATCACATATCCTTTGTCATACATAGACTGTGTGATCTTGTTGAACTCATCGATGGTAGTCATAACCTGATTATATCCGGCTTCTTTGGAATCACCATCAAATGCTTTCGAGGTGTCATATATTAATGTATGATAAAATACATGCGTCACCTGGTCAAGTGGATATTCTACAAGCTCCGATTTTGCCTGCTCGTACTCTGCCACTTTATCCTGCATATCCTGACTGTCTGCGAAATCAGAAGATGCCTTTAAAAGCTCAATTGCACCGTCATAATCATACTGTGCTGCCTTTAACTCTGCCTGAGACATGATATCGTCTTCTTTTTTCTGTGCCTGTGTTTCTGTCTCGGCTGCACTCTCCGTGCCTGCGGTATCTGCCGTACTCTCACTTTCAGCACTGGTCGCTGCCTGCTCCCGGTTGTCCCGGAGCTTTTTCTTTTCAAGCATATCTTTTCCAAGAAATGCACACAGGCCAAGGATGATGACCAGAAGAAGGACTATGATCATCCTCCCTATAAACATCTGTCGCCTTTTTCTTTTTTTGCGGGCATCCGCTCGCTTCTGTTTTTCACTTTCGTTCATATTCCCCTCCACACTGGTGATAAATTCGCCCTTTGGGCTGCTTTCTCATGTTTTTACGGGCTCCATAGACATACTGTCCTGCCCACATATTATGATGCTACGGATTGCTCCGCATTTCATGCTCCCGCAATCCTGAAAACATTCGAAATCCGTCCTTTGGGCTGCTTTCTCATGTTTTTGCGGTCTCCATAGACATAAAAATGTATGCAAGCATACATTTTATGTCCATTGATCCCTTGAATCATAATAATATCACATCTATAATAGAAATTACCACCCTAAATTGATGATATTCATAAAATTGTAATTATTCGGTACCGCTTCTTGCACTTTCTGCAAATAAATGGTACAATATTGAAATATATGAACTTATTTAGGAGGGTGTACTATGTCTACATTTTGGAATGTCCTCATTGTAATTCTGCTCGTGCTGGTAATCGCACTTGCACTTCTTTATTACTTTGGACAGAAAGCACAGAAAAAACAGGCCGCACAACAGGAACAGCTCGAAGCGACTCGTCAGGTCGTCTCTATGCTTATTATTGATAAGAAACGCCTCAAACTAAAGGAATCCGGTCTTCCTCAGATCGTCATCGATCAGACACCGTGGTATATGCGTCGTACGAAGATCCCGGTTGTCAAAGCAAAGATCGGTCCTAAGATCCAGACGCTGATCAGCGAAACAACTATTTTTGATTCTATTCCGGTAAAGAAAGAGATCAAGGCTGTTGTCAGCGGTATCTACATAACTGAGATCAAGAGTGTCCGCGGCGGACGAGTTGAGGCACCGCAGCAGAAAAAGAGCCTGCGTGTCCGTCTTTCCGAAAAGCTTCTTCGCAAGTCAAAAGAGCTCAATGCATCTGCTGCCGAAGATTCCAAGGGAAAGAAAAAGAAGAAATAAAAACTTTCAAGTGCATGCGTATCGAGAGATATGGATGCACTTTTTATTTGGAATTCGCACAAATGCTGATACTGCAGTCTGCAATATACTCACTGTTGATCTCCAGTGCGTATTTTACCTGCACATCAATGCTGTCTTCTTTTTCGCTGACATCCAGATGTGTTGCGGAGATCCCGACCAGGAATCTTCCAAATGGGGTGTCGTAATAAGATTCGCTTTTTTTGTCTTTTTCGAACACCATATGCACGTTTGTCATCCCGCGTCTGGTCAGTTCCAGACTGCCGTTTTCGATTTTCAGAAGATTGCGAATCACTTCATTGGAATCTTCCTGTACTTCATCGTACTTGATATAATGGCGGCCGTCTTTTTCAAAGTAGCTGCCGGAAGTGATCACTTCCATCTCTTCACTGTTTTCTTCTCCATCCGGAAATTGTACACCGCTGATGCGGAGCATTATATCTTTTGTCATTTAGTACTCCTCTATGCTGATCTTCTTTGTGGTATTTACATCAAATGGCAGAATCGAATCTGCAAATCTCATAAATTTATCTGCCTGGTCGCTGACATAAAACTGATATTTACGTGCTTCTTCCTGAGACTGGATGTTTGTCAGTCCTTTTTCTGCAAGAAGCTGTTTCAGCTCACGTGCAGTCTCATAAGCCGGATTGACCAGTGTCACCTTTTCTCCGACAATTTCACGCAGTGTGGAACGCAGAAGCGGATAGTGGGTGCATCCAAGAATCAGGGTATCGATGTCCTGCTCCATCAGTTTCCGCAGATATCTGCCCGCAACTTCAAATGTCACCGAGTCTTTCAGCCATCCTTCTTCTACGAGCGGCACAAACAGCGGACATGCCTTGCCGATCACCTGGATCTGCGGGTCCTGTCTGGTGATATAAGAAGAATAAATTCCCGAATTTATTGTTGCTTCTGTAGCGATAACACCGATCTTTTTGTTGTGGGTTGCCTCACATGCTACTTTCGCTCCCGGCTTTACTACACCAATGATCGGAATATCCAGCTCTTTTTCCACATCTTCCAGTGCATAGGCACTTGCCGTATTGCAGGCGATCACGATCGCTTTGACATCCTGTGTTTTTAAAAAGCGGATGATCTGTCTGGAATAACGCAGCACCGTATCTTTTGATTTTGTTCCATAAGGAACACGGGCTGTGTCCCCGAAATATACGATATTCTCTTCCGGCAGGTTTCGCATGATCTCACGAGCCACCGTAAGACCGCCAACGCCGGAATCAAAAACTCCTACCGGAGCATTACATTTGTCACTCATAAATTATTTTCCTCCGAATTAATCCCTTATATTTTACGTCGAACCCCTGTAAATTGCAAGCAGTCCTTTCCCTGCTTAGAAAAAGACCGGTGTTTTCCCGTCAAATGCATAGGCAACCGGTTCTTCTTTTGCAAAGACCGTCTTGCCGTTCGTCCCTTCTGTGATCTCTTCTTTGACAGAGACAAGCTCTTCCTGCGGAACCAGCGTCTCGACGGTCACTTTGTCCGTATACTGAGAATCTGTGATCAGAAGCCCTCTCTGTCCGAGCAGATACTGGATCTTACCGATCCCGGAATAATCGGTTTCCATCGCCAGCAGAAAGCCTTTTTTCTTTTCGAGTACGGTGCTGGCCGCAAGCCCTGCCTGTACAGATTTTGAATACGCACGGACAAGCCCGCCTGTTCCAAGCAGTGTTCCGCCGAAATAACGTGTCACCACAACGGCTGTGTTGTGGATGCCCTCTCCGAGCAGCACGTCCAGCATCGGATGACCTGCTGTTCCTGCCGGTTCCCCGTCGTCACTGCTTCTCTGTATTTCATTATGTTCCCCGATCACAAATGCAGAACAGTTATGTCTGGCATCCCAGTATTTCTTTTTCATCTCTGCAATAAATGCAGATGCTTCCTCCTCCGAGTCCACCGGCTTTACGGTCGCGATAAAACGTGATTTTTTCTCAACGATCTCGCCCTCTCCGCCGCAATAGACAATTTTATATTCTTTCATATGCCAAAACCCTCCGATTAAAATTCCAGAATTCGGTAATACTTATGCTATCTTACCAGAGTCCCCCAAAAGAAGCAACAGCAGAAATCCTCCTTTGCTCTTTCTTTCCTCAAAGTTGTGTGATAAAATACTAAGATGCCAGGGTCAAAAGCCTGAAACCACGATGTGCTTGCACAGGAGTGGTTTTATGGCTTAATGACCCGCCCCAATATGAGCATAAAAGTGGAGCGTAAGCTTCACGATATGCGAATGTTGGGTAGGATTGTGAAAGTACGCAGTACGGAACAATCCGTATGGCATCATGGGTTCCGCTAAATCATGAGAAAGCAGCCATTTTTCGCTGAAAAATGAGCGAATTTTGAATGATTTTGTAGCACATCCTGCTTTTTAAACGTTATCGTTTTTACATAGCAAAACTTACTGTCTTTTTTCGGAGGTATTTTATATGAATTTTGACAAAAACCACGTTGCCCACAAGAAGAGCATTCCAACGGGAACCAGGATCTTCAGGCGTATTTCGCTTACGGCTCTGAAGATTTTTCTGGTACTTCTGCTGTTTTGCGTCATCCTTGGCACGGCGGCCGGTGTCGGCATGATCAAAGGGCTGATCGCCAGTGCCCCTAACATCGATTCTCTCTCGGTTGCACCGGCAGAATCGGCCACCTACATCTATAATACCGGCAATAAACCGGTCCAGAAGCTTGCCGAATCAACTTCCAACCGTATTCTTGTGAAGCTGGATCAGATCCCGGAGGATCTGCAGCATGCGATCGTTGCCGTCGAGGATGAGCGTTTTTACAAGCATCACGGCATCGATATCCAGGGTATCGCCCGTGCCGCGGTGATCGGCATCACCAGTGGGGATTTCTCAGAGGGTGCCAGTACGATCACGCAGCAGCTGATCAAGAATAATGTTTTTACGGACTGGGTGACGCAGACGGCTCTTTCTCAGAAGCTGCGTCGTAAGTTCCAGGAGCAGTATCTGGCTCTGCAGCTGGAGAAAAAGATGTCGAAGGACCAGATTTTGCAGGATTATCTGAACACGATCAACTTAGGTGCCAGCTCGTACGGCGTACAGGCTGCTGCCAAACGCTATTTTAATAAAGATGTATCTCAGCTGAATCTCTCGGAATCTACGGTCATTGCCGGCATTACACAGAATCCGACGCTGTACAATCCGATCATCAATCCGGATGAGAATGCAAAGCGACGCAAGATCATTCTTCAGAAAATGGTCGATCAGGGCTATATCAGCGAACAGCAGCAGCAGGATGCCCTTGCGGACGATGTGTATTCCCGTATCCAGAAAACGGCTCAGGAGACGGACGAGGTTTCTATTTACAGTTACTATACGGACGCTCTGATCGAACAGGTCATGGATGACCTTGTGGAAGTCAAGGGATACACCAGACAGCAGGCTTACAAAGCTGTTTACTCCGGCGGTCTGAAGATTTATTCCAATCAGGATGAAGAGATTCAAAAAATCTGCGATGAGGAGTTTGCCAACCCGGAGAATTATCCTTCGGTGACGCTGATTGGTCTCGATTATGCTCTGAGTATCCAGAAATCCGACGGCGAGATTATCAATTACAGCAGTGAAATGCTCCGCAGCTGGTTCCAGAAACAGGACAGCTCTTTTAACATGATGTTTGACGATGAGGAATCTGCAAAAGCTGCCGCAGAGACTTACAAAAACGCCATGGTTGAAAAAGGCGATACTGTGCTTGGCGAGCGTGTTTCTCTTGTTCCGCAGCCACAGGCCTCTGTCGTGATCATCGACAATGAGACCGGATATGTGAAGGCGATCGTCGGCGGACGTGGCGAAAAGGAAGCCAGCCTGACGCTGAACCGTGCCACGGAAACCCGCAGACAGCCTGGTTCGACTTTTAAGATCGTCAGCACATACGCTCCGGCTCTTGATGCCGAGAATATGACGCTTGCTACGGTATTCGACAATGCACCTTACAATTATACAAACGGTGTCCCGGTCAATAACTGGGCAGGTAAAAATGCCTACACCGGACTGACTACGATCCGTCAGGCAATCGCAGGTTCAATTAACGTAGTAGCAGTCAAATGTCTGACCGAGATCACACCGCGGCTTGGTTTTGAGTATGCCGAAGCTCTCGGCATCAGCACACTTTACGATGATGAAAATCTGGACGTACGCCAGCCGCTGGCTCTTGGCGGTATCACGGACGGTGTCGTAAACATCGAGCTGTGCGATGCCTATGCAACGATCGCTAACGGCGGCAAATACAACGAAGCGAAGTTTTATTCCCGTATCGAGGATTCCGAAGGAAAAGTGATCATTGACAACACTCCGGAAGAAAAGACGGTTTTAAAGGACAGCACCGCTTTCCTGCTGACACAGGCGATGATGGATGTTGTAAAAGCCGGCGGAACAGCCTCCGATGTCAGCCTCGGCGAGATGCCGATTGCCGGCAAGACCGGTACGACTTCAGACGACCGTGATATCTGGTTTGCCGCATACAGCCCGTATTATACGTGTACGGTCTGGGGCGGCTATGACAACCACGATACGCTCCCGTCCGGCGATCTTTACCACACGTATCACAAAAAACTGTGGACTGCGATCATGAGTCGCATCCACGAAAATCTTCCGGTCAGACAGTTTGAACAGCCGGACAGTGTGGAAACTGCCTATGTATGTAAGAAATCCGGACTGCTCGCCGTGGATGGTGTCTGCACCGGAGATCCGCGAGGCTCCATGGCTTACACGGAATATTTTGCAAAAGGCACGACACCGACCAAGAGCTGCGATGTGCACACGGCTGTAAAGGTCTGCTCTTCCACCGGACTGCTCCCGACTGCGACCTGTACCACGACAACGAAAATCTTTGTCAAACGACCGGCCGGAAGCGAGGGCACAACGGAAGATTCCGCTTATGCTCCGCCAAGTGCGACCTGCAAAGGTCACAACATCCTGGATAAGATCACGGATATCCTGAATCCGAAAAAAGATGCGGCAGATATGGATGCCGATGATTCGAAGAAGGATGGTGCGACCACGCCGGGTTCTGATGCAAATTCCGGTTCAACAACTACACCTGACAGCAATTCCGGCTCCGGCGATTCTTCCGGAAGCGGAGGTACCGGCTCTGGCACAGGTTCCGGTTCCGGCGGCAGCACTTCCGGCGGTGGCTCTGGCGGAGACTCCGGAGGCACCACGGCTCCGGGCGGAGATGAGATCCTGGAGATCATTCCATAAAAGCATCTGCTCTGTTGTTCAAAGCATTTGTTGTCTGAATCTTAAAATTTCATTTGGATACAAAAAATTCCATGAGGATATTACTTAAATCAAGTAAATTCTCATGGAATTTTTATTTATCTCAGTCGGAGAAGACTCTCACTTCTGCAAGTACTGCGGTGCTGACTGCCGTTGTTTTATTACAGCATCAGTTTTGCTGCACCGTAGATACCGGCATCATTGCCCAGTGTTGCCAGTGCAAATTTTGCATCTTTGCAGGATGGAAATGCATATTTTTTGTAATATTTCTCGATATAATCAAAGAGTATCTTTCCGGCTTTGGAGACGCCGCCGCCGATTACAAATACCTGCGGATCTACCACACCTGCGATGTTTGCACATGCAAGACCGAGGTATCTGCCGAATTCTTCTGCGATTTCCTGTGCAACTGCATCGCCTGCTTTTACGGCATCAAAGACGCTTTTTGCACTGACTTCTCCGTCACGCAGAACGGAAGGGGTATCGCAGGATGCCAGCTTTTTGTTTGCCAGATATACGACACCTGTTGCAGATGCAACCTGTTCCAGACATCCGGTGTTGCCACAGTTGCAAGGTTTGTCAACGCTGTCGGTTACATGGATATGTCCGATCTCACCGCCGGCTCCGTTGCTTCCGGTTACGATCTTGCCATTGATGATGATGCCGCCGCCGACACCGGTTCCAAGTGTCACCATGACAACATTGTGATAGCCGACTGCTCCGCCTTTCCACATTTCACCGAGTGCTGCCACGTTTGCATCGTTTCCGACGCGTACTGCAAGACCTGTCTTTTCGGAAAGCTCTTTGGAAAGTGGTACAAATCCCCAGTGCAGATTGACGGCTACCGGAACGTTGCCTTCTTCATCTGCCGGTCCCGGTACACCAACGCCTGCTCCGACGATCTCTTCTTTGTCCAGACCTTTTTCTGCGATCTTGGCATTCATCGTCTCTGCGATGTCTGCGATGATATTTTCGCCGTTGTTTTCGGTTCTTGTCTTAATTTCCCATTTATCCAGGACTTCTCCGTCTACATTAAAAAGTCCGCATTTTACGGTTGTTCCGCCGATATCGATTCCAAAACAATATTTTTTCATTTCTTCTGCTCCTCTTTTTTCTTTGCAAGTGACTTCTGAACACGGTTATAAAGCTCCTGAGCTGCATTATAACCCATCTTTTTCTGTCTGTGGTTGACAGCAGCAGACTCTACGATTACAGCCAGGCTTCGTCCCGGACGGATCGGAATGGAATGGCATACAACGCGGTTGCCGAGGAACTCAGTGTATTCTTCCTGAAGTCCGAGTCTATCGTATTCTTTGTCCTTATCCCACTCTTCCAATTTGATAACCAGGTCAATGGTCTGTGTATTTTTCACGCTCTCCACACCAAATAAGGTCTTGGCATCAATGATACCGATACCGCGAAGCTCGATAAAGTGGCGAGTGATATCCGGAGCACTTCCGACCAGGCTCGCATCGCTGACTTTGCGGATCTCTACGACGTCATCGGATACCAGACGATGGCCTCTCTTGATCAGCTCCAGAGCTGCCTCACTCTTACCGATGCCGCTCTCGCCCATGATCAGGACACCTTCGCCGTATACATCTACCAGCACGCCGTGGATAGAGATACAAGGAGCCAGCTCTACATTCAGCCAGCGGATGATCTCTGCCATAAACGGAGATGTATTTTTCTCTGTGGTAAAGACCGGAATACCGTTCTCTGTGGCGATACGCAGGATATCTTCATCCGGATCCGTTTTTGATGTAAAGATAATGCACGGAACCTTATGGGCACAGAACTGCTCATAGGCATGCACTCTCTGATTTCTCGTCATATGCTCCAGATAAGTAAATTCCACATAACCGACAATCTGTACACGCTCGGATGCGAAATGTTCGAAATATCCGGTCAGCTGCAGTGCCGGTCTGTTGATATCCGGTGTGGTCACCACGATCGATGAAATATCAACATCCGGTGTCAGATTCTTCAGTTCCATGCTTTTTGCAATTTTTGTCAATTCTACACTACTGTTACTGTTCATCTGTTTTTGTCCTTTCCTGTCAGTAAAGCGGACATTCACAATCCGCTTCGCTACTTGCTCATGAACGCACACAACATCGTCAAATCCATGCACGTTCCTTCGATTTCATGCTCTCATTCTATCACATCCGTACACATCATACAAGAAACAAAACAGATTCTGTAAAAAATTGTATACTGTTCACATGAAAATTCAAGAATGCCAGAGGCATTCTTGCTGCATACAATCATCCTTGTTCTTCTTTTTTCTTTTCATGGAAGAAAGCGTAGACTTTTCCTGCACTTAAGGCGGTCATTGAAGGCACTGCTGCCAGTTCCTCTTCGCTCGCCTCGCGGATCGCTTCCAGGGAGAGGAAATGACGCATCAGAGCCTTTCTTCTTGCCGGACCGATACCGTCAATGTCATCCAGGATCGAATGTACCTGATCTTTGCTTCGCAGGGAGCGGTGATACTCGATGGCAAAACGGTGGGCTTCATCCTGCACGCGGGTGATCAGTTTAAATCCCTCGCTGTCGCGGTCGATCGGGATCTCTACGTTATTATAGTACAGGCCTCTGGTGCGGTGCCGGTCATCTTTTACCATACCGCAGACCGGGATGTCAAGATCCAGCTTTTCCAGAACGCCAAGTGCGATATTGACCTGACCGCGGCCGCCGTCCATCATGATCAGATCCGGCAGTTTTCCGAAACTGTCATACTCTTTTTTCTCAGGGTCACTCTCGTGTGTAAAACGTCTTGTCAGGACTTCTTCCATGCTTGCGTAGTCGTTTGGCCCCTGCACGGTTTTGATACGGAATTTGCGGTAATCGCTTCGTTTTGGTTTGCCGCGTTCAAAGACTGCCATGGATCCGACCGACTCGAAACCGCTGATATTGGAAATATCATAGGCTTCCACTCGTACCAGATCTGGCAGATCCAGCCAGCCGGCAATTTCTTTCATCGCCCCGATTGTGCGTCCTTCTTCTCGTTTGATACGATCTTTGTCCTGTCGCAGGACAATCTCTGCATTCTGCGTGGCAAGCTCAACCAGTTTTTCCCTGGTACCTTTTTTCGGTACTTTGATGTGCACCTTCTGCCCTTTTCGCTTTCCGAGCCACTCTTCTAAGACGGACTGATCTTCGATCTCACACGGGATCATGATCTCCCTTGGAATAAACGGCGTGCCGGAATAGAACTGCTTCATAAAACTGGAGATCACGATATTCTGCGAATCGTGCGGTGCGATCCGCAGGAAGAAATGGTCTCTGCCGATCAGCCTGCCCTGTCTGATAAAAAATACCTGGGCTACTGCGTCGCTGCCATCCATTTTCACGGCGATCACATCTTTGTCCTCGCCGTCGCTGCTTGTGATCTTCTGCTTCTGTGCGATCTGGCTGACGCTGTTTTTGAGGTCACGCCAGGTCGCTGCCTCCTCGTACTCCATACGCTCCGAGGCATCCAGCATCCGCTTTTCGAGCATTTTCAGGATTGGTCCGTAGTTTCCATTCAGAAAATCCATCGCTCCGTTTAAGGATCTGCGGTACTCTTCCTGACTGATATAGCCCTGACATGGTGCATCACACTGTTTGATGTGATAATTCAGGCAGGGACGCTCTTTTCCGATATCCTGCGGCAGTCTGCGATTACAGGTACGGACTTTGTAGATCTTACGGATCAGCTCGATCGTATCTTTGACTGCCCCGGCACTGGTGTAGGGTCCGTAATATTTATTTTTATCCTTTTTCATGCTCCTTGAAAACAAAATCCGAGGATATGCCTCCGATGTCGTTACTTTTATAAATGGATAAGTCTTATCATCCTTGAGCATCGTATTGTACTTCGGGCGGTGTTCCTTGATCAGATTGCACTCCAGAACCAGTGCCTCCAGCTCGGAATCCGTCACGATATATTCAAATCTGGCGATCCTTGTGACCATCTGCTCGATTTTGGCACCTTTATTGCGGCTGGTCTGAAAATACTGCCGCACCCTGTTCTTCAGGCTGATCGCCTTGCCCACATAAATAATGGCATCTCTGTCATCATGCATAATATAAACTCCCGGCTTAGCCGGGAGCTTTTTTAATTCTTCCTGAATATCAAACATCTGCTTTTACATCCTCACTTACTCGGTTGCGGTGTCTGCTGTGTTCTCTTTTGAAAGATTTACTTTTGTGCTGTTTTCTTCGGTCTGTATTTCGCTGTTTTTCTGTGCTTCTTCTGCCTGTACTTTACGCAGGATCTCCATAAATTCCTTTCCGGTGATCGTCTCTTTCTCGATCAGGAAAGCGGCAATGTGATCCAGAATGCTGCGGTTTGCCGTAAGCATGTCTTTTGCTTCCTTATATGCCTTTTTAAGCATGGCAGTGATCTCTTTATCGACCTCGGCCTGTGTCACCTCACTGCAGTCCAGAACCGTCTGATTATCGAGGTACTGGTTTGCCGCACGCTCCAGACCGGTCAGACCGAATTTCTCAGACATACCGTAGCGTGTGATCATTGAGCGGGCAATGGAAGTTGCTTTCTCGATATCATTGGATGCTCCGGTTGTCACCGAACCAAATACGATCTCCTCTGCTGCACGGCCGCCGGTAAATTCTACCAGTCTCGCCCACAGTTCTTCTTTTGTATAGAGGCATTTCTCCTCTTCTGGAATGTTCATGACATATCCGAGTGCTCCGGATGTACGCGGCACGATCGTGATCTTCTGTACTGGCTCTGCATCTTTTTGCAGTGCACTGACCAGTGCGTGTCCGACTTCATGATAGGAAACGATCTCCCGCTCTTTTTTGCTCAGGATCTTGTTTTTCTTTTCTTTTCCCATCTCAACCAGCTCGACTGCTTCCGATAAATCTGCCTGAGATACGGCACTTCTTCCTGCTTTCACAGCAAGAATGGCTGCTTCATTGACCATATTTGCTAGGTCTGATCCGACAGCTCCGGCTGTTGCCAGGGCGATTTCTTTGAAATTGACCGTCTCATCAAGATTAACGTTCTTTGCGTGTACACGCAGAATATCTTCTCTTCCTTTGAGATCCGGGCGATCTACAATCACTCGGCGGTCAAAACGTCCCGGACGCAGAAGTGCAGAGTCCAGAACTTCCGGACGGTTCGTTGCTGCAAGGATCAGCACACCTTTGGAGGAATCAAAACCATCCATCTCCGCAAGCAGCTGGTTCAGTGTCTGCTCACGCTCGTCGTTTCCGCCGCCATAACGGCTGTCACGGCTCTTACCGATCGCATCGATCTCATCGATAAAAATGATACACGGTGCACTCTTTTTGGCCTCTTCAAACAGGTCTCGCACACGCGATGCACCGACACCGACAAACATTTCTACGAAATCGGAACCGGAAATGGAGAAGAACGGCACGTGTGCCTCTCCTGCGACTGCCTTTGCCAGCAGTGTCTTACCGGTACCCGGAGGGCCGACAAGCAGTGCTCCTTTCGGCAGCTTCGCTCCGATCTTCACGTATTTCTGCGGATCTTCGAGAAATCCTACGACTTCCTGAAGCGATTCTTTTGCTTCATCCTGTCCGGCAACATCCTGGAAGGTCACACCGGTTTCCTTCTCGCCGTAAACTTTTGCCTTGCTCTTGCCGACACCCATGACTCCGCCGCCTGATCCCATACGACGCATGAAAAAGTAGAAAATAAATCCGATCATAACCAGCGGCAGAACATTTGCCACGATATTTAAGATCAGGTAAGAAGAATTGTCCGGTACGGTTTTGGTACACTGTACGCCTGCCTTGAGCAGTCGGTCTGTCAGTGTCGGATCGTCCATGATACCGGTATAACAGGTGATCTTCACACCCGGTATTGGCTGATTTTTCAGGTTGATGTCGATTCGATTGGAACCGATCTCTACAGATTCGACCTCTCCGCGGTCAACCATGTTAATAAACTGATTATAAGTGATCTCACGCTCGGTTGTATCTTTTACCATGCTAGTAACGATATTCGTGGCAAGCATCACAATCAAAGTAATCACCAGAAAAACCAGAATGCTTTTGCCGCCGCCTTGCTTTTTCCCATTGTTCTTATTGCGACCATTGTCCGGCTGTTTTTGTCCACCCGGTCCCTGTGGTCTGCCAGGACCGCCGCCCTGCATCTGATTGTTGTCCATTTTTGTCCTCCTCATATGCAAACTCCAACTTATCCCATTATAAGTACAGTTTCAGAAGAAATCAATATATAGATTGTGAAAAAAAGCTCACAATTATGAATCTTTTCTAAAAAAACGGTAGCCGAACGGGTATGATTTATTGTATACTAGTGCAAGAGTTACTTTGTAACAAGGAAATGCACGCCGGTTCTTGCGTGCATCCGACTTGAATTTTTAGGAAAGGTTCTTAATCATATGAAAAAAGGATTTGACAACGAAAAATATCTTGCTACACAGTCTCGCTGTATCCGCGAGCGTATTGACAAATTCGGAGACAAACTTTATCTGGAATTTGGCGGAAAGTTATTTGATGACTACCACGCTTCCCGTGTACTGCCGGGATTTGAGCCGGATTCCAAGCTTCAGCTTCTGATGCAGCTGTCCGAGCACGCAGAGATCGTCATCGTCATCAGTGCGGTGGATATTGAAAAAAATAAAATCCGCGGCGACCTCGGCATCACTTACGATACCGATGTACTGCGTCTGATCGACTCTTTCGAAGAACGTGGACTTTTTGTCGGAAGTGTCGTTATCACAAAATACTCCGGACAGACCAGTGCAGACCTGTTTAAACAACGTCTGATCAAACTCGGCATCAAGGTTTACACCCTCTATATGATTCCGGGTTATCCGAATAATGTTTCTCATATCGTAAGTGATGAGGGATTCGGTAAAAATGACTACATCGAAACTTCCCGCCCTCTGGTGGTGATCACTGCCCCTGGTCCTGGAAGCGGAAAGATGGCTACCTGCTTATCTCAGCTTTATCAGGAGCATCGCAGAGGTATCCGTGCCGGATATGCGAAATTCGAGACTTTCCCGATCTGGAACATTCCGCTGAAACATCCGATCAACCTGGCATATGAGGCAGCAACGGCTGACCTGAACGATGTCAACATGATCGATCCGTTCCATCTGGAAGCTTATGGATTTACCACGGTAAACTACAACCGTGATGTGGAAATTTTCCCGGTTTTAAAAGCAATGTTTGAAAAGATCTACGGCGAAAGCCCTTATCAGTCTCCGACTGACATGGGCGTCAACATGGCCGGGAACTGCATCTGCGATGATGCACTCTGCCAGGAAGCTTCCCGCCAGGAGATCATCCGCCGCTACTTCAACGCACTGAACGGACTTCTGACCGGACGCAATCAGGAAGAGGAAGTTTATAAGATCGAGCTGATCATGAACCAGGCCGGCGTTACTGCAACCGACCGCAAGGTTGTTCCGGCTGCAAGACGTGTCGCAGAACTGACCGGTGCTCCGGCTGCTGCTATAGAACTGCCGGACGGCAGGATCATCACCGGAAAGACTTCTGACCTGCTCGGTGCCGCTTCTGCGGTTCTGTTAAATGCCTTAAAAGAGCTTGCCGGCATTGACCACGAGAAAAATATCATTGCACCGGAATCTCTGGAGCCGATCCAGCGTCTGAAAACTGCTTACCTCGGAAGCCGCAATCCGAGACTGCATACCGATGAGGTCCTGATCGCCCTGTCCATCAGTGCCGCCACTCATGAAGATGCTGCTCTGGCTATGAAACAGCTGCCGAAACTTGCCGAATGCCAGGCACATACTTCTGTTATGCTCTCCCCGGTGGATATCAAAAAGCTGAAACAGCTCGGTATCCAGTTCACGATGGAAGCAAAATATGAGAACAACAAAAACTATCACTAAAATTTCTTTGCACTTTTTTGAAAAATCCAGTATGATTTACTGGATTTTTTTCTTTGCATAGTGTATAATCTTTTCCGTATTTTTTTTAGGAACTTAATATCTGGTCAAAAAAAATGCGTGTTTTGTGCACAGAACGGAGGAAATTATGTCAGTAAAATATGTATTTGTAACAGGAGGTGTTGTTTCCGGACTGGGAAAGGGTATCACAGCCGCATCCCTCGGACGACTTCTGAAAGCACGTGGCTACAAAGTAACGATGCAGAAATTCGATCCTTATATCAATATCGACCCGGGAACGATGAATCCGATCCAGCATGGTGAGGTATTTGTAACCGACGACGGTGCTGAGACAGACCTGGACCTTGGACATTATGAGCGTTTTATCGACGAAAGTCTGACGAAAAATTCCAATGTCACAACCGGTAAGATTTACTGGTCCGTTCTGCAGAAAGAACGCCGCGGAGATTTCGGCGGTGGAACGGTACAGGTCATCCCTCATATCACCAATGAGATCAAGAGCCGTTTCCATCGCGATTTTACATCAGACGAAACCAGCATTGCGATCATTGAAGTTGGCGGTACGGTCGGCGATATCGAAAGTCAGCCGTTCCTGGAATCCATCCGTCAGTTCCAGCACGATGTCGGACATGAAAATGCGATCCTGATCCACGTTACTCTGATCCCTTACCTGCGTGCCTCAGGTGAAATGAAAACCAAGCCGACACAGGCCAGCGTAAAGGAGCTCCAGGGTATGGGAATTCAGCCGGATGTGATCGTGTGCCGTTCCGAGCTGCCGCTTGACAATGGCATCAAGGACAAGATCGCACTGTTCTGTAACGTGCCAAGTGACCATGTTCTGCAGAATCTTGATGTGGAATATCTCTACGAAGCACCGCTTGCCATGGAAAAAGAACATCTGGCACAGGTTGTCTGCGACTGCCTGAAGCTTGACTGCCCGGAGCCGGATCTGGAAGACTGGAAAGCTATGGTAAATGCTCTGCGTCATCCGACAAAAGAAGTAAATATCGCTCTGGTAGGCAAATATATCCAGCTGCACGATGCTTACATCAGTGTTGTGGAGGCTCTGAAACACGGCGGTATCGCACAGCATGCGACTGTAAATATCAAGTGGGTTGATTCCGAACTGCTCAACAACAGTAACGTCGAAGAAGTACTCGGTGATATGGATGGCATCCTGGTACCTGGCGGTTTCGGTGACCGTGGCATCGAAGGCAAGATCACGGCAATCGAATTTGCCCGTATCCGCAAGATCCCATTCCTTGGGCTCTGCCTTGGCATGCAGTTATCGGTTGTTGAATTCGCCCGCCATGTGGTTGGCTACAATGACGCACACAGCATCGAACTGGATCCTAATACTACCCATCCGGTCATTGCACTTCTGCCGGAGCAGGACGGCATCGAGGATATCGGCGGTACCTTAAGACTTGGTTCTTATCCTTGTGTACTGGATAAATCTTCCCTGGCTTATAAGCTTTACGGTGAAGAAACGATCCATGAACGTCATCGTCATCGTTATGAATTTAACAACGATTACCGCAAAGTGCTCACAGAAAACGGCATGATGCTCTCCGGTATTTCTCCGGATGGACGTATCGTGGAAATGGTAGAACTTCCGGATCACCCGTTCTTCATCGGAACACAGGCTCATCCGGAACTGAAGTCCCGCCCGAACCGTCCGCATCCGCTGTTCCGTGGATTCGTAGAAGCCGCTGTCGCAAAACACGAAGCAGAATAGATATGATGCCAGGGATTGTGAGAGTGCGACGCACGGAACAATCCGCAGGCATCATAAATCTCACATCACAAAGTAACGAAAAGCTGGGGTATATCTTTCGATTATACTCCAGCTTTATTTCATATCAAGCGGATATTCGCAATCCGCTTTGCTACTTGGATCCGTAAAATCCACTCAGCGGTAAAAGGCATTGTACACGCCTCCGCTGTACATAGCCACACTGCGGTATTTTGCCAGTTCACTGACCGTAACTAACTGATAACCGGATGCGATCAGTTTCGGGATCAGCACTTCTGCTGCATCCACAGACGGGCTGTGGATATCGTGCATCAGGATGATCGAACCGTCTTTCACTTCATTCATAACCACATTTATCGTATTCTTGGCGTTTCTTGTCTTCCAGTCCAGGGTATCAATGCTCCACAGGATCAGCGGTGCTCCCGCATTGATCTGCACATTGCTGTTGTAGGCTCCATACGGCGGACGCACCAGCGTCGCATTGTGGCCGGTGAGTGCACGGATCTGAGCATTTGTGCTTTTGATCTCACTCTGTATGGAACTGCCGTTTAAAGATGAAAGGCTTGCATGATCCCAGGTGTGATTTCCGATCTCGCATCCCTGCTTCGCCATCTGCTGTATCGTATCCGGATAATTTGCGATACTCGTCCCAACCAGGAAGAAAGTCGCTGCTGCCCGGTTGTTCTTCAGACATTTTAACAGACGGTCGGTATAAGGTCCCGGACCATCGTCAAACGTCAGTGCCACCATCTTTCCTTTCGGGTTGATCAGCCGCTCTTTGATCTTTTTGTCCTTATGATAAACACCTTTTTTGTCAAAATAATAAGCTTTGTTGCCAATGTAACGGCTCTTTGTCACTTTGACGCCTTTTTCATCGATATAGTACTTTTTGCCTTTTACTTTGACCCAGCTGCTTACCACTCGCTTTCCTTTTGCATCTACATAGGCATAACCGGTCTTTGTCCTGATCCAGGACGCTTTCTTCATGGCACCGTTTTTGCCGAAATAGTACCAGTGCTTTCTGATCTTCTGCCATCCGGTGACCATCGCTCCCTTTTTGCCAAGATAGTACGTCTTTCCATTGCGATAGCGGAACAGCCCCTGGCGGCGGAAACCATTTTTATCAAAATAATAATATCTGCCTTTTATGTTTGCCCAGGTCTTTGTTGCATAAGTCTTATCCTGTAAAAGAAACCGAATCTTTCCGTGCTGTTTTACCCATTTTCCGGAAAGCTTCGGTGCTTTTTTAACATTTTTCAGAGGAAGTGTCTCACTTTGGCCGGTCGTTTCGGACTGCTGTGTAGTCTCAGGCTGCCTCTGCATCTCGGACTCCTGCGGCGTTTCACTTTGCCGCACGGTCTCAGACTCCTGTACACTTCCTGCCTGATCTGCAATCTCTGCCGCATTTGCTCTCTGTATCCCCCCGGCTCCTGCGGCGAACATGGCTGCTGCCATGCCAAAAGCGACTGCATATCTTTGTATTGCTTTTTTTAACATCTGCAATTACTGGATAAAAGCTTTGAACTTTTCGTCAATCAAAGCTTCATCGTTTGTATTTGCACACAGCTCTAATGGTTTCTCCATGTCCAGACTGAAAATGCCCATGATGGATTTTGCATCTACCAGGTATTTGCCCTGTGCCAGATCCACATCAAAATCCATATGTCCGCAGATTCTGTTGAACTCCTGAACATTTGCTACATTGCCAAGTACGATATTTCTTTTTACCATAACAATTCTCCTTTCCCGGTATCAGATACCACGCTTTATTGAAAGGAAACTATCTGTTTCCCTTATCTCTTAGCATACCATTATCTGAAAATAAGGTCAACCATAAAAAACCTTACACTGCAAACAATGCACTGACTGCCCCGAGCAGTCCTGCGGATGCAAGTCCCATGATGATGCCGGCGAGCATAACGCCGAGCATGACTGCGATGATACTGGACTTAAAATCCATATCCAGAAAGCTTGCCGCAAGTGTTCCTGTCCATGCTCCGGTTCCCGGAAGCGGAATACCTACGAACAGCAGCAGTGCCACAAACAGGCCTTTTCCTGCGGTTGCCTGAAGTTTCTTTCCGCCTTTTTCACCTTTCTCGATACAGTAGGTGAAGAACTTTCCGATCACCGGTTTGTCGGCTCCCCAGAGCAGTACTTTTCTGGCAAACAGATAAATGAACGGCACCGGAAGCATATTTCCGAGGATTGCTATGATGTAGGACGGCACATACGGCAGTCCCTGGGCTATGGCATATGGAATCGCTCCTCGAAGTTCGATCAGCGGAACCATTGATATAAAAAATACAATAATATAAGACATACGTTATCCTTTCCTGTTTCTGTATCATTCAGCAGTCCATTTGGCTGATCATGATACCCCTTTTATGGATGCCGGACGGCACCGATTTCTGGTCACAATATTCGTATGATAAGCTGATTTGCCGGAAATGTCAAGCAATTACCGGCTCTGCTTATCCTTTTGTGCTCCTGGATCTGCCGGAGCTCCTGTCCGGTGTTTCAGGAGAGGACTTTCAGCTGCATCTTCCATTTTTGAAACAGATTTTTTTCATTTAATATCTGTTTTTGGGTACTCATAAGAAATGCCCGGACCTCTTCTACCTGTTTTTCTTCCATGGCATGGCTGCTGTATGCGGCTTTTTCTGCCAGTCTTGTCACTTTCCGATACTGATCTGCCATCTCGGAGCTATACTTTCTGCTCAGTTCTTCGCAGATCTGATATCTGGAGCCTCCCTTTATCCGGACTCCGTCGTACATAAGCCAGCACCTTAGCTGTGCATAACAGCTTCGGATCGCCTGTGAGGCATCTTTCGAATACATCGCCCGATTCTTTTCTTTCCATTTTTTGCGATATTTTAAAATCTGATAAGCGATCCACAGGATCAGTGCCAGTATCAGCAAAAGGATCACAACGATCAGAATTTTCCGAACCGGCAGCTGTTTTCTGCCTTTCCTGGTTTCCGGCTTTGTCTGCTCTTCATCTTTGATCTGTTCTGACGTGTCCGTCTGCTCAGAAGCTCCCTGATTTTGTGCTCCCTGCCAGGAAACCGTCTCGAAATCCGGGCGTTCCATTTTATCGAGATACGGCGGCGTCACTTCCATCGGGATCCATCCGATGCCGTCCTGATAGATTTCCACCCATGCATGGGCCTCTTTTCCAGTCACATAGATCGTTCCGTCATCCTGAGCATTTTCTGCCATCTCCGGCGTGACCAGATAACCCTCGACATAGCGTGCTGGGATTCCGAAGCAGCGGTACATCAGAACAGCCGCCGATGCATAATGCACGGAATAGCCTTTCTTCTCCGTCATCAGAAAATCGATCACAAAATTTCCGGTCTTTGCATCTGTTTTCTGATTTTCTCCGGATGCATCTGTATTCTTCGGATCGATCTCTTCTGTATAAGTGATGTTCTCATTTAAATATCCGGTAATCCTGGTATTTGCCTCTTCATAGGAAATATGAGACGTAACATTTTCGCTGTCTTTCTCATCCGAATCAGAAGCAAGCACTTTTGTAAGCATCTGTTTCAGAGAATCCGGTACCTGCAGATACTGGTCATATACATATGCATTGTAGCTGTTTTCACATTTTTTGTATTCTGCAAATGCCTCCGTATCCTGATCCTGATAATATACGGATGCGATCTGCGGATACTTTCTGATCAGATTGCTGTGTACCGGAAACGAAATCGTCTTTTGCGGCCGGAATCCTTCCGGGATCAGGCGGTCATCTCCAAAACTTCGGACATTTTCCAGAGTATCCGGAAGCGTACTCAGCTCATACGGCACATAAGCATATTTCCGGCTCGCACCAATGGTCGTGACGGTCATATTTCCGGTGTCATTGTCTTCGGGATTTTCCAGCTGATAAAGAGCGGTAAGCTGCTGAAGCCCGGAAACGTTTTCTTTGTGAAGCCAGTAAAACAGATCTTTTTTATCATAAATTTCATCTGCATCCTGTTGTTTCCAGCCGTCTTCTGTGTAAATACTGCCGACAAATCCACGAAGATAGAGAGAATCCGGATGTTCCATGGTCACTTTCAGAGCGGCTTCATCGGTCAGTTTCAGGTTTCCAAGCCCCCGGAACTGTCCTTCCGGCAGGGAATCCACCGTCTTTTTCCCATAACGGATCTGTTCTGCAAATTTCTGTACTTTCTGCGAGAACGGATTGTCTGGCGAAAAACTCGAAGCTTTTCCCCGAAGCATGAAAAATCCGGCTGCCGCCACTGCCGCAAATAACACAAGCAGCATCACATCTGTCTGTAACTGTGCCAGACCTTTTTCTTTTTTCCGAAAGGCAACAAGGCAGAGAAGACCTGCATAGATCAGAAGTACCGGAAAAAGAACAGCTTCTTTCTGCCAGATCAGAAGCAGAACTCCCGGAATAAGGCTGACGAGAATCGTTCCGATGCAGCTTTTGCTGACCCTTAAAAATTCCAGAAGAGCTGCCAGAACCATGCCTGCTGTTACATAAAAAACGGCTGTAACAAATGGCTGCAAAGGTTCGGAAATCGTAAGTGCATAATCCGGCTCAAAGGTTCGCATATTTCTCCCGATCGTCTCAAGCAGCCCGTTTCCGGCGATCAGTGCTCCCTGAAAGATCCAGCCCTTTCGAATCGTAAAGCTGATCAGAAAACAAAGAACTGCCGCTGCCAGAATTTCATGCACGATTTTCCGTATGAATTTCTTTTCTTTTTGTCCATTTATAAGAACGGCCATCACAAGCAGAATCGCTCCCACACTGCCAGAAAGAGTCATCGCCAGAGATGCCCTGCAAAACTGCATCACCATAAGATACCATCCGACATAAATGCAGAAACAGGCAAGTGCTTCTCCGACATTTTCTTTCTGGTTTTCCGGCCTCTCTGCAACCTGAACGTACAGTTCTGTTTCTTGCTTTTTTTGAATTTTTCTGTGTTTCTTCATGTTTCACTCCTAAATCAGCAGGATACCGACATCTTCTCCTGGCCGTACGGTCTGGAAACTGCACTGCCATGCAAAGAGATCTGCCAGATTTCCCGGATCTTCTGCGGTAAAATAGAGAATATGTCCAAATGGCTGTTCCTGATATTTCTGTGCATATTCCTGCAAGCCTGTGAATGTTTTTTCTTTTCTCTCCAGTGAAAGTAAGCCGTGTATGATCTGGGCAAGGTTATCTGCGGAGTCGATTTCTTCCATACAAAGCTGCTCTTTTTTCTGATCGTACCAGCCGATCTTGTGATGCATCCCTTTCTCCGTCAGATTTTCGGAAACGGAGATCAATTTTTCCATCAGTTCTGCCTGATCTGAAGTTCTGCTATCCCCGGTCAGTTTTGCTGTCTCAAAAAACAGAAGCACTGCATTTTCTACCGGAAGTCCCGGTTCCTTCACATAAAGTTCTCCCAGTTTCTGTGAGATTTTCCAGTGAATCATCTTCGTGCTGTCACCTGGCTGGTATTCCCGGATCCCGAAGGTTTCTCCCGGATCGTCCCCTTTTTTCTGTTCGGAATATTGTATGCTTTCCCAGTCGGTCGTAAAACTATCCCCGACCTGTACTTCCACCGTTTTCATTTCCGGAAGCACGATCATGGTATCGCTGATGTTAAGCTTCTGCTCGGTCAAAAACAGTCCCAGCATGTCACTGACCAGAAGTTTCTGCACGGATATTCTGATGGCCCCGCAGCAGTTACTGCAAACACTCCATTTCGTTTCTGTCTTTTCTTTCCCCGCTGCCATACTGTCAAGATGGCAGATTTCTTTCTCTCCGGTCAGCAGATTTTGAAACAGAAGTTCTGCCCTTAAGCGTCCTGCCGGCAGCAGGCTGTGGTTTTCAAAGATCAGTTTCCCGTAAACCTGCTGTTCTTTTTCTGCCATGTCCGGCACTTCAAAATAGCAGGTTACTTTATTTTTCATGGCAATCGAAAGAAAAAAGCAGAAAAAGCAGAGCAGAACGGTTGCCACAGCTGCAATTCCTATGGTGATGCTCGCACTTACCAGATATGCAAGCACCAGAAACAGCATCCAGATGCCGGCAAGGATTCTGGATTTTTTCATGTTCTCCTCCTATCTGATCTCCGGAATGGAAACCTGATGTGTGATCTGCTCCATGATCTCTTCTGCCTGGATACCCGCAACTTTGGCACGCGGATGCAGGATCACGCGGTGTGCACATACCTTTGCAAATACGCGAAGGACATCATCCGGGATCACATAATCTCGCCCGTTTATGTAAGCGGATGCTTTTGCCATGTTGTTGAGGGCCAGTGCTCCTCGCGGGCTGACGCCGAGCTGGATCTTGTCGTTCTGTCTGGTCGCTTCTACAAGCAGTGTGATGTATCTGAGGATATCATCTGCCACTTCTACCTCTTTTACTTCCTGCTGAAGCTGCTGTACTTCTTCTCGGGATGAGATCATCTGAAGCAAATCCAGCGGCTGCTCCGTCTGACGATCCCGCAGGATATTGATCTGGCTTTCAAAGTCCGGATAACCCATGGAGAGTTTGACCATAAAACGATCCATCTGAGACTGCGGGAGCATCTGTGTTCCGGCAGAACCGAACGGATTCTGTGTGGCAATCACAGTGAATGGCTTCGGGATTTCATAGGTTTTTCCATCTACCGTGGCATTTCCTTCTTCCATTACTTCAAGCAGGGATGCCTGTGTCTTGCTGGAAGTACGGTTGATCTCATCTGCCAGAAGCAGGTTGCACATGACTGCCCCCGGTTTGTACTGAAACTCTCCACTCTGCCTGTCGTACAGGGAGAATCCGACCACATCGGAAGGGGTAACATCCGGCGTAAACTGAATCCGGTGATAGTCCACGCCCATGACTTTTGCAAAGCTCAGTGCCAGCGTTGTCTTTCCGACTCCCGGAATATCTTCCAGAAGCACATGGCCTTTCGCCAGGATTGTCATCAGCACCTGTTCGATCACTTCTCTTTTTCCAATGATTACTTTTTCAATCTCGTTTATCATTGCTTCTGTTTTTCTCATATGCCCTCTCTTTCTCATAACTGTCCTGTTATATTTATACTGTTTACTTTCTGCAAAATCCGTTAAAATTTTCTTCCCAACCGTATTTTTGCACACCTAAATCCTGTTTTTGCTGTCATGGCATCCCATGCTTCTCCTGTGCCGGATCATTCTTTTTTGTTTCTTCTTTTTAACATCAGTACCACTGCCACTGCGATCACTGCAATCACCACTGCGATGACCATGACCGGCATGGCACTGCCATTTTTCGAAAGCAGGGATGCTTTTTCCGGACGCAAGTTAAATAAATTTTTCATATTGTTTTTGTAGCGGCAGAATGCGGTCAGTGCGTATGCCGCCTGACCTCCTGCCAGGAAATCGGATTCATCCGGTATGGATGCCGGATTGGACGCATCATAAACATAAGCATGGACAAATCCGCCATCTTCCTGACGAAAGCTCATCAGATTATCAAGCACGGTATTTCCGTTTTTGATAAAACGACTGTCGCTCTGCGGATCGATGCCTAGACTGCAAAGAGCCGTCAGAACCTGTGCACAACTCTCAGAGCTTTCTGTGCCGGTATCCATGGAAGAACAGAATCCTCCGTCACTTTCCTGATGTTCGGAGAGCCAGGACAGTGCAAGATCTGCTGCCGCTTTCGCCTCGCTGTTTTCTTCGTAATATGGTGCCAGGGCAGTCAGTGCCATGGCAGTGATATCTACATCCATCTGCCCGGAACCCGCTGAGAGGGAAAATCCGCCGTCACTCTCCTGTGCTTTTAAAAGTTCTGCCAGGATCTCTTCCCGGCTCTGGTATGCATCTTCCGGCACTTCATAATCCCCGGAATCCAGTGCGATCAGTGCCCAGATCAGTGCATTTGTTCCCTGCGTATCGAGCGGTTCTGTCTTTCCGCGGTTGTACGTTCCGTCTGCAATCAGATTGATGGTCTTCTCTCCTGCCATGTCACTTACTGCCTGTGGATCACCGCCAAGAGCCGCGATCACCAGTGCCGCTCTCTGATATTCGGTCGCTTTTCCGAGTTTTTCTTTTTTTGTGCCATATTTTTTGGCGATCGCTGTTTCCATCGCTTTTCGATAGCTTTTATAGTCTTCCTTGTATCCGCTTCTCGCTGCTGCAAAGGCAAACCAGTCATTGAGCGAAGTATCCGCCCCTTCCAGAAAGGTCTTATCGATCAGCTCGTCAGCATTTGTGAGGCTCTTGGCCCACTCAAAAATACCCTGGATGGTTTCTTTTACTTCTTCTGTCGTGTATTCGTAATGTGTGACAGTTACTGCACTTTTTGTTGTATTTTCTGCTATATTTGCTGTATTTTCTGTCGTAACGTCTGATTCAGAAGCTGTTTGCGTCTCACTGTTTTGGGATGCAGACTGTGCCCGTACTTCCTTGTTTGTGCCGGAAACCATCCCAACGCACAGGATCAATGCCATGAGCAGGGCTGTCATTCTGTTTTTTCTGTTTTTTCTTTTTTCTGCATTTTGTTTTTGATCATTTCCCTTTTTCATTACCATTCATACCCCCAGTTATCTGAACCGCCGGTCATGTCCTGCCCGATATCAGCTCCGTATGCCAGCGTGAAACGCAGCCGCAGTGTATCGCCGTTCTGGAAACAGTAATCGCTTAAGCCATAGTTCGGGTAAACGCCGTTTACCTGATACATCCAGCCGCTTCCTTTTGTAAAATCATAATCTCCGAGGCTGTTCGGTGTAAAATCATAGATTTCAAAGCCGTGTTCTTCCAGTTTGGTCCTTAAATCCTCCGGAATATTTCCGGTGACAAAATTGCTCTCGGAACTAATCCTTGCCAGATAAAAACCGGTCTCATAGTTTCCGGTATAATCAACAGAATAGCCATTATTCTGCAGCATGCGTACTACCGTCTCCGCCGCAGTCTCTCCCTCATAAATATCTACATCCTGTGACAGCAGAATACCGCTTCCCACGGTCGTTGCTTCCACGCTGATGTGGACCGTTCCGATCCGCTCCCCGCTCTCTGCCGCCGTACAGAAAATGCTGTAAGTCAGTTCCGTTGTGTTGTCTTCTGCATCGGTGACGGTGATCACCATGGTATTATAGCCTTGGGACAATTCCGTATGGTAACTGACATCGCCGCTGTTCTCCCAGATCAGACCGGTAATATTGTCTCCGCTGTCACCGAAACAGGAAATGCGGATGTTGTCTGCACCAAGCCCGTTTCCATGATAATCGGTTGCCTGTACCTGGAAACTTAAGCTCTTTCGCTGCGTCTCAAGACTGTTTCCGGAATCACCAATCGTACAGGTAACTCTTGGTGCCTCCACATTGCCTTCGCCGTCTCCGTCTCCGCTGTTCTCTTTGACATAGGTTACGGTATAGGTAATCTCTTCACTGCTTCCGTTTTTTTCTGCATACAGCGTGATCTGGTTTTCGCCCTCTTCCAGCAGCACTTCATAGTTGTCACCATCTGTCGGTGAAAGCTGCGTTCCGTTCAGCCAGGCAGTCAGATCTTCGACTTTGTCACTGCCCATAAAGGCCTGTGCATAGAACCGGTATTTCTTTTTATATACTTCTTTGTCCTCCAGATCGGTGTCAAAGCGGATATTCTGGTTCTGCGGTCGTTCATAAGTTATGGTATAAACCTGCTGTTCGCTCTTTCCGTCTTTTTCTGCATCCAGAACGATCTGATTTTCGCCCTCCTGCAAAGGAACGTCTTTATAATCCCAGTTTTCATCGGCACTGATCGGTGTACCGTTTAGCGTTGCCGTCAGTGCAAACGTCTCTTTGCCAAGCTGTGCCCAGGCACGGAAGGAAATGTGATCGCTTTTTACCGTCTGATCGGACAGATTTGTCTGGATCAGCAGTTTTTCTTCGTCGTAATAGATGGTATATTCTTTGGAAACAGTAAATTTGGTACCGTCTTTCTGCTGATAAGTGACTGCCACCAGAATCTTATTTTCGCCGTGTGCCAGTTTCAGACTTCCCCGGTAAGTGGTCACTTTGCCGTCGTTTAAGGTGTTTTCTGTTTTCAGTACCTTCAGATCCGTCAGCTGTTCAATCTGATAACTGTAATCTGCTTTTGTGACCGTCCCGCCGTTTTCAATCGTTGTCCGGAAATACTGCCTGTCTTTTTTGCCGTTTTTGTCTTTGTTTTTATTTCCGGAGTGATTCTTATTCGGCTTTTTGTTGTTTTTATCGTCTCCATCCGTCTTTTCGCCGCCTGTTCCATCTCCGTAATTGCCTCCGTTTGTTCCTGATGCAGTCCCGCTGCTATTGCCGGAATTGTTTCCGGAAGCATCTCTGTTTGCCTCTGTTGAACTGCCGTTTTCGTTTTTACTTCCGCTCCCTGTGCTTTCTGTGCCCTGGCTGTCAGCTCCGCTTTCTTTTGACGATTCGCTCTCCGTCTCCGGCATATCCTGATTTTCTGACTGCTGATTCTGCATCTGCTGCCGGCTGCTTCCATTCTCTTTTGTCTGCTCTGCCAGCACTTCTTTCGTGCCGGTCAGCATGACCATAGAGCTTTTCTCCATACCATCGATCGGATTTTCCGGCACACTTTCTCTCTGCGTACGGATTCCCAGAATCATCACTCCCGAAAACAGCACAATAAGCAGCAGTGCCGCAATGGCACCTGCTGCTTCTGAATGTTTCCGCAACTTTTTCATCATTTTTTGAAAAAGCTCTTTCATATGCTCCTCCTGTTATTCTGAAACTGTAAAATATTCTGATCCATTTTTCACTGTAATTATGATGTTCCGAATCAGTCACCGCTTATTTTACTTTCACAGAACGAATTTTGCTGTATTTTCCGCTGTATTTCTTTCCTCCGACGATCTTATAGGCCTGGATCTTAAAGTAATATTTTTTCCTGGATTTCAGTTTCTTCCAGGTCAGTTTTGTGGTGTTCGCCTTTTTGATCGTCTTCGCCCGCTTCCAGTTTTTCTTCTTTCCGATCGCGTAGAAAATCTCATATCCAGACACGCCTTTGATCTTCTTCCACTTCAGCACTGCTTTTTTGCTCCTGGATGCCTTCAGGGAAATAAAGGAAACTTTTGGTACGGAAACGGTGATATTCTGGTTTGGATCAGTCGGTTTCGGCTGTACCTGCTGCGTTTCTTTAACTGTCACTTTGATCTGTGCCAGGATCTGAGGCTGCTCCACGCAGTACGCTGTGATCAGGGTCTCTCCGGATGCAAGTGCACGGACCTGTCCGTCTGCATCCACAGATGCCACCTGTGGATTAGCACTGCGATAACGGATGCTGCTCACTACATTCAAATCTTCCGGGAGGAGCTGTACTTTTAACATATGACTCTCGCCCTTTTTCAGCGTCACGCTGTTTTCTGTAAATGTAAGTTTCTCCAGCGGAACTTCCACTTTTAAGGTACAGGTCGCTGTCAGCATTCCAACATGGGCAGACACCACCGTTTCTCCGCCGCCGATGGCTGTCACTGTGCCGTTTTCCACGGTTGCCACGGAAGGATCTGCCACATTCCAGATGATGGTTTTGTCACTGATCGTATCTTCCGGATCGTAAGTCACATGAAGTGTCACCCGTTCTCCTTTTTTCATATTGACTTCTGTTTTATCCAGCGTGATGTTTTTCAGAACAAGAGACTCCAGTCTCGCATATTCTGTCTCCGCATCGGTCAATATTTTTAAGATTTCTTCGCTGACATACTGTTTCTGATCTTCCAGAAGTGCATCGTACGCCGCCCTTGCTTTTGCGATAGCTTCGCGACTGTTCAGGGTCACCTCTCCTATGGCATTTATTTTTTCAACAGCTGACTCTGCCTGGCTTCTGTTGTATTTGAGATCTGCCAGTTTATTTTCTGCCTGTGCAAGCAGCTCATAATTTCTGACCAGATTTTTCTGTGCGGTTGTCAGTGCAGTGTAATCTTTTCGCAGTGCCGTCAGCGTCTCTTCACTTTCAAAGGTGATCTCGCCAAGTGCTGCAATTCGCTCGCTGATGGCTTCTGCGATGGCGGTATCTTTTTTCAGCTTCTCCAGATCCATTTCCTGTGCAACGAGAGAATAATAATTGACAACCATCGCCTGCCGGATCTTTGTCATCGCATCAAAATCACTTCGGATCTTTTTCAGGGTCTCTTCATCCTCAAGTTTCACCTCACCGCTTGCCGCAGCAATCCGCTCTTCCATCTCTTTGACTGCCGTATAATCCTCATCCGTTGCCTCTGCCTGTGCAAGCTCCTGCAGTTCTTTTTCTTTTTCTTTGATCTGTTCGATCAGCTTTCCATCTACCTGTGCCCTTTCTTCATCGTTCAATTTCAGCCATGCGGCATGGGCATTCATAAGCAGTGAAAGACTGTCATCTGTAAGTGACACTTTTTCCGGGATCCGCTTAACGCAGCTTGAAAATGCATCGATCCTGTCTTTCTTCTCCAAAAGCTCTGTAATCTTCTTTTCTGCATTCTCCAGAAGTTTTCTCACACGCTCCGGAACAAGTGCCTGCTGGCTCTCTGTCAGTGCCTGGAATGCTTCTCTTGCCGCTGTGATCTCCTCTCTGGAATCTAAGGTCACATCTCCGATCGCTTCGATCTGATGGATCACGGCATCTGCCTTTTCTTTGTTCTCCTTCATCTGTGAGATCTTTTCTTCTGCTTTCGTCAGAATATCCAGATTTTCTACCATCGCTTTTTCTGTTTCTGTCAGTGCATCGTACGCATTTCTTGCACGCATTACCGGCTGCTCATCTGCAAGCGTCAGTTCTTTATCCAGTGCTTTGATCATCGCACTGACCTGTTCTGCCTGATCCATGCTTGCAAGCAGTTCCTTCAGTTCTTTTTCCTTCTTCAGGAAAGTATGGTAAGTACTTGCCGTGATCCGCTCCCGCTCGATATCCAGCATTGAATCATACAATTCTCTCGCCTTTTCAATGTCTTCTTTATCAGAAATGGCTGTCGCATGGCCGGACAGACGATTCACGATCGCATAAAACTGATTTGCTTTTTCAGTATTTACCGTCCATTTTGCATAAAAAGTCTTATCGCCATAACTGTGTGCCGGTATTTCGGTCACTTTGCTTCCGGTAAATTCCGCATTGGTGTACCATCCGTCAAATTTACATCCTGCTTTTGTGATCTCATCTGCGGTCGGCAGTGTGATCTGGTCTTTCGGAGTGTAGGTGTCCGAAAGAATGATGTCATCGGAAAGAGTACCACCATTTAATTCAAATTTCAGTGCATAACTTGGCTGTCCGTACTGTGCGTAAAGCGTGATATCCTGCTCCGGCATAGAAAGGAGCTCTCCCGGATAATAGCTGATCCCGCTTCCGTCCGGTTTGGTATTCCACTCCGTCAAAAATGCTTCCTGTTCATCGGTTACTTTTCCTTCGGATAAGAGTACTTCTGCATAAGGGGAAGCTTCTGTTGTGAAGGTCTCGCCCTCTTTCTGACCGTCATAGGTGATCGTATAAGTATCTGCCGTGGCATTCAGATAACTGCCGTCCAGCTGATCCTGCATATCAAAAAGGGAATTCTGTTTGTGTGCAAAACGGTCGTATGCGATCAGTCCGTAAAGTGCCTGGTCGGTTGCCATCGGATTGACCGTTGTGCCGGAACCGCCACCTCCGTCGTAGCCTGCCGTTACATGTTTAAATCCGCCGATCGACGCACTGCTTCCGCTTCCGGCTGCCCAGAAGGTCAGAAGTGCATCTACCATATTGTCGGTGTAAACGCCGTCCCGTGTCGCTCCTTCTTTGACAAAGCTGCATGTTTTTCCGATATGCGGCAACGTTACCTTATCTGATTTCGGATCGATCCCCATTTCCAGAAGCGGCATCATCGCCCATACGGTCGATTCGCTGTTGACCGTCCCCCAGCTCTCAAAACCGCCGTTCGGCTTCTGCATATTTGCCAGCACGAGAATACCGCGTTCTACCGCACTTGCAAACTCATCATAACTATAGGTTGCATCTGTTTGCTCATATTTTTCCTGACTCAGGTAATATGGTGCAAATGCTGTCAGTGTCATGCCAGTGATATCGGCATCCGGTACATTTCCTGACAATGCCCAGCCGCCTTTGATTCCGTTTGCATCGGTGATCTCCAGATTCAGAATGTAATCCAGCATTTTTCCAAAGGTATTTGCTGTTTCTGGATGATCCGTCTGGTCAAATTCATAACCGCCGCTGTTCATGGAAATGATCTCCCAGATCGGACCGTTAATGCCCTGGCGATACGAAAAACTGAATGAATCAGATAGTTTTTCAATAAAATCATAGCCTGCCACGCTTCGGATATCATATCCCATTGCAGTCAGCGGCAAGATCAGTCTTGACCACTCGGTAGACTTTGCCGCATGCAGATTTCCTTTCTTATTTTCTACATGTGCTTCCACACGTTTTAAATAGTCAGAAAAATAATTCTCCGGTATGCTGTTGATATAATCTGCCCCTGTATACATGCCGCGCAGCAGATCCCATACTGACCATTCTCCAAACGTACTTCCTACGGTCGGGTAGCTGTTTCCTGTTTTTTCTGACTGCTCCTGCTGGTTTTCCAGAATATATTTTGCCGCTGCATTGATATAAAAACGCACTCCCGGCTTTTCATTGTTCCAGAAACGCAGCTTCAGACTGTCTGAAAATTTATTCTGATCCCACGCTGCCGCATGGACAGCAGTAACAGGCATCTGGACAGATGACAGAGCTACAACTGCCGACAGAACCCCTGCAAGAATCCGTTTTCTATAACCACATTTTTTTGTTTTTCTGCTCATTTCTCCACACTCCTGTTCTTTCTGTAAGTGCATCTCTTTTTCTGAGATTGTAATCTTTGTAATGGTGATCCGGGGGCAGATTTCTGCCCCCCTGATCATCCATCTTCCTTGCTGATAAGCATATATTTCATATTTTTATGCTCTCAGCATACGGAAATTTAATTGTTATTTTTTAATCTTTGCAGACTTGGTATTTGAGTACTGACCGTAGATCACTTTATTTTCTACTTTCTGGAATACACGTACTTTGTAGGTATATTTCTTACCTGCTTTTCCTTTCAGTTTGCAGCTTGCCTTGCTGCCCTTATTGAGCGTCTTCACAAGTTTCCACTTGCCTTTTCCAGTCTTGCAGTAGATTTCGTATCCACTTGCACCCTTAACCTTGTTCCATTTCAGAGTTACTTTTTTGCCTTTCACCTTTGCAGATTTCAAAGTTGTCTTCTCATTAAATCCATACTTGTCTTTCTCTGCTTTCAGTTTTTCTTCCTGCTCTTTCAGTTTTGCATCCTGAGCCTTCTGTGCCTCTTCAAGTGCTTTCTTGGCTTCTTCTTCCTGTTTCTTTGCAGCATCCTGCTGAGCTTTCAGGTCTTCTGCTGCTTTCTTTGCTGCTTTAAGTGCAGCCAGGTCTTTTTCTGCGATAACCAGGTCAGACAGGTTCGTTACTTTTTCTTTCACATCTGCTTCCAGTGCTTCATATGCACTTCTTGCTGCTGTGATCGCTTCTTCACTGTCAAGTGTTACTTCTCCGATTGCTGCAATCGCATCGACTACCGGCTGTGCTTTGGTTTTCAGAGCTTCCTGTTTTGCCTGCTCTGCCTTGTCTGTTTCTGCTTTGTCTGCTGCCTCTTTTACAAGTGCTGCAATGCGGCTCTCTGCGGCCTGCAGATCGCTGTAGTTTGTTACCAGTGATTTCTGGACATCACTCAGAGTATCGTATGCGGCTCTTGCTGCTGCGACTACGCCTCTCTTATCCAGCGTTACTTCTCCGATTGCTGTGATCGCACTGCTTACGGATGCTGCTGCCGCTGCATCTTTGTCCCGACTCTCTTTCTCTGCTTTCAGCAGTGCCAGATTCTTCTCTGCTACGACCAGGTCAGGCAGGTTTGTTACTTTTGCTTTCACATCTGCTTCCAGTGCTTCATATGCACTTCTTGCTGCTGTGATCGCCTTTTCACTGTTCAGCGTTACTTCTCCGATTGCTGCGATGGCATCGATGACTGGCTGTGCTTTGGCTTTCAGGGCTTCCTGTCTTTCCTGTTCTGCCTTGTCTGCTTCTGCTTTGTCCGTTGCCTCTTTTACAAGCTCTACAATGCGGCTCTCTGCTGCTGTCAGATCTGTGTAGTTTGTTACCAGGACTTTCTGATCATCTGTCAGGGTGTCATATGCGGCTCTTGCTGCTTCTACTACACCTCTCTTATCCAGCGTTACTTCGCCGATCGCTGTGATTGCATTGCTTATCGATGCTGCTGCCGCTGCATCCATCTGGTTTTTCAGTTCTTCCTGCTGTTTCTTTGCTTCCAGAGTCTGGATGCTCTTTTCTGCCTGAACCAGAACATCGTAATTGGAAACCAGTTTCTTCGCATCTGTGGAAAGTGCATCGTATGCATTTCTTGCTGCTTCTACACTTTCTTTTTTCTCGAGTGTTACATCTCCAAGTGCTTCGATCAGTGCTTTTACTGCATTTGCATCGGTCTGTGTCTTTTCATCCGCTGCAAGTTCTGCACTTGTTTTCAGTTTGTCCAGATCTGCTTTTGCATCGCTTAACTGTTCTGCAATTTCTTCTGCTGTTTTTGCATTGTTGATCAGGACTTTTGCATTTGCAAGGATCTTTGTGATCTGTGTTTTTTCTGCATCACGGTAATCCTCTGCATTTTTGTATACGTTCAGCTCTGTGATGGCTGCTTCTTTTGCCGGTGCCAGCAGTTCTTCTACCGACGCCACTCTGACGGTCAGCATTTCACTTGTCTTTGGTGTACTGTCGCTGTCTTTCAGCACCATATAGACTTTGTATGCTGCATCTGTAATATCGGTTAATTCCAGTGTATTTTCACCTACTTCAACCTGGATGCCTTCACCTGTTGTATCAATGGATTCCGGTGCAGTTTCCGTTTCCGGCAATACTTTATAGTACAACGTACCGTATTCATTTGCTGTGAATGTTACTGATGCACTTGTTGCACTCTTACGCACACCTGCACCTTCTTCTGCCGAGATCACCGGTGCATTTCCTGTCTGCTGTTTCAGTGTTACATAGTAAGAATCTTTCGTCTTGCCGTCTTTTGCAGTTACTTCGATCCGGACGGTCGCGCAGTCACTGTTGTCTGCAAAATAGATCGCATAACGGTCGTGTCCACTGTTTGTTGCAGTACGGATGATATTTCCTTCTGAACTGCTGATGACCGTGCTCTTTCCTACTGCACTTACCGGATACAGTTTATAAGTTGAACCTGTATCTTCTGCTGCTGTCCAGATATTCAGGAAGCGGCGTGTTGTGCTGTATTCTGCATGATAAACATGATTTGTCTTACTGAACGCCGGTGTTAAGCTGACCAGTCCCATGTTAAACTGATTACTGTCGCTGACATACAGTTCTTTTAAGTTGGTATTCGGTTTTTCACGTTTCAGTGTGAATTTATAAGTTCTTTCATCGCTTCCTTTTTTCACAACAACATCAAAGCTCTTGCCTGCTTCTGTCAGTTCCATCTCTCTGCTGTTTCCTTCCACGCCATCGATGGTAATGCTGCTTCCTTCGGAAGCAGTAAAGGTCAGAGTCGTCTTATCTGCCGAAGTCAGGACAACGATGTCATGACTGGAAAGTTTTCCGTCAAATGCCACGCCATTATCGATCGTGCTGCCTTCTGCACTTGATGTTACGCCAGTCATATATGCCTCACTGGATGCAACCGCCATAACGCATGCACTGTCGTTCTTATAATACAGCGTACCGTTTTCGTCACAGATAATACTTGTGATGCAGTACTGCTGTCTTGCTTTTTCCGGTATGAAAATTTCTTCTACATCCGGAGTTGTCTGTCCTTTTTTATCACGGATCAGAGTGATACCACCCGGATTCTTGTTATAAGTTGCATACAGATAAACACTTCCGTCTTCTTTTTCATAAGCGGTTGACAGAAGTACAGAGCACTGTGGATATCCTTTCAGCGGTGCTTTGTAGATCTCTGTCATCGTTGCCGCATCAATCACGCTGATCGAATAGGTTCCGCTGAAGTTACTTCCGCTTGTCACACCGATATAGATTCTTCCGTTGTATACAACCGGTGTGCTGGTGCTCATGCTTCCAGGCTGTACGGATTTCAGCGTATCTTTATCAAAGGTTCCGTCGGATTTCAGTTTTAGACTGTAGAGGTAGCCGCCTTTTGTTGTGAAATACAGTCTGTCTGTTTCTTTGTCATAAGCAATCGTAGAACGCTGGTCACCGATTACATCGACGCTGTCCATAACTTCTCCGGTCTTCTTGTTCAGAGATAATACATGTCCGGTTCCGTCTGAACCGCTTGTGCCGTCATCCGTACCAAATACAACATAGTCACCGCGTACCACAGAACCTGCCCAGTAGAAACCGCCAAGGCTTGTGTACTGCCATGCTGCTTCTTTTGCTTCCTGTGCGTTCGTCGGATCTTCATCCGTAACCGGGATGCACACATAGTTTGCATCTTTTGTCTCTGCATTCCAGAATCCGGTATAAATATAACCGTCACTGTAAGTGATCGGGCTTAAGGACTGGCCTTTCAGCGTATCCTGGTAAACCCACAGAGATTCCAGTGTCTCTGCATTGAACGCCTGTACACGTCCGTCTGCCAGCGGTGCAAAGATCATGCCGTCTGCATAGGTTGGCGGTGTGTATCCAAAGTTTGTCGCTGCTACCATATCGCCTGTCTGCAGGATATCACCTGTATTCAGATCCAGTTTGTAAATATGGTTTGCACTCATGACGATCAGGGAATTATCCACGATGATCTGCACACTCGGTGCTGCACCCCAGCCGCTTCCCAGTTTCTTAAACCATTTTTCGTAGGTTGTCGCCTCGCTCGTTGGTGTTTTTGCAGAGGTAATACCCATGTTGTCATCACTGTTACGGAAGTTTTTCCATGCTGCGGATACATCTTTTCTGGTGCTCTCCGGTGCTTTTTCCATTGTGATGGTTTTCTCGGTGTCTTCTGTAACAGAAATCGTATCTTTCTTTGTAACATATCCGGCTTTTACGGCAACATAGCTATAAGTTTCTTCTGCCTTCAGTGTGTATACACCGTTCTCTGCTTTCAGCTTTTTGCTGTCAGCATCTTTCAGTGTGATCACTGTATCTGCCGGATCTGCTTTCAGTGTCAGTTTTACGGATTTTTTTCTCAGAACATGAATCTTGTATTCTCTTGCCTGAGACGGTGCATCTTCCATTGCTGCTTTGACGGTGATCACAGTCTCATCTCCGCTCAGAGGAACTGATGTTTCTCCTGTCACTGCGGTACCGTTGACAGAAACTGCTGCGTTTTCCAGAAATGCTGCTGCATTTATTTTTACGCTGTCGTTGTTGTCGGTTACACTGACTGTGTAATCTGTTACATTTTTATCAAAGCCAGGATGAAGTACTTCTTCTCCATCTGCAGATGCCACACTTAAGGATGTCAGAGTGGATTCACGAACAACATCAAATTCATAAGTTGTTGTCTCGTCTCCCTTCTTCACATCTACATACAGTGTGTTGCCATTCATGTCTTTTTTGGTCAGGTAGGCGGCACTTGATGTCGCACCACTTCTCAGTGTAATATTCTTCGCAGATCCGTTATTTGCCGCTGTGTAACGTGCTGTTACCGTTGCAGTTACATTATCTGCAAGTTTGGAGTAGAGATATACATTGGTAATTGCATCCGGGATGATAACCTGATATTTGTTTTTCGTAATATTATATTCCGGTGTGATCTCGTATGCAAAAGAAGTTTCTGCATTGGTTCCTGCCAGGATCTTGAACTCTTTCATGCCGGCTGCTACAACGGTTACCGGAATATCTACGCTCTTCTGTCCTGATTTTGCTGTGATCACTGCTGTTCCCTTTCCGGTTGCTGTGACCACTGCTTCTTTTCCAACCTGCATCGTATTCTCTGCTGACTGTGCTGCTGCCAAAGACTGGTCTGTGCTGACTGCCACAACTGCCGGATTGGAAGAAGTCCATACAACCGGATCGGTTCCATCGCCTACGTCTGCCATAATCTTCTGTGTATCAGAAACGCCACATCCAATCTCTTTCTGATTCGGAGTGATGGATATGGTGCTGAACACGTCTGCATTTGCAGCCAGAACTTTTACATAACATTCTGCAGTAAAAGCACCGCTTGTGAATGTGATGATCGCTTCGCCTTCACTGACTGCAGTTACCTTTCCTGAACTGGAAACGGTTGCCACATTTGTATTGCTGCTCTTCCAGGTTCCGCTCTTGGTATCTGTGGTATCACTTGGAAGATAGCTTGCTGACATATAGGTGGACTGTTTTACTTTCAGTGATTTAGAGCCATAGCTGATCTTTACGCCGGTCATCGGCACTTCTACAACTTCTATTTCAATGGAAGCAGTCATGTCACCGATTTTTGCCGTGACCGTAGTCGTTCCTTTTTTCAGTGCACGTACGTATCCGCTTGTGGAAACACTTGCAACGCTCGGCTCTGAGCTTTCCCAGGTCGCTTTTTTTGCATCCGTTGTATTGGACGGATCAAATCTCAGAGATAAGGTTTTGTTCTTTCCTTTATTCAGGGTCAGTTTGCTGTCATCAAAATAAATCCGCTGTGTATGGACTTCTTTGACTGTTACCGTACAGCCGGCCTCTTTGTCACCAACCTTTGCTGTAATGACAGCCGTTCCTTCTTTTTTACCGGTTACTCTTCCGCTCTGGTTTACCGTTGCGACATCTTCTGCATTTGTGCTCCAGGTAACGGTTCTGTCATCTGTGGTATTTGCCGGAACCAGTGTCGCTGTCAGTGTTTCACTGTCATTTTTCAGGATTTCCAGTTCTGATTTATCCAGCCGGACTTCCTGAAGCGGACTTGCATTTACGGTTACTTTACAGGTTGCTGTCTTTTCGCCGCAGGTTGCCGTGATCGTGGTCGTTCCTTCACCGACAGCTGTTACCAGACCATTTTTCACCGTTGCAACAGAAGGTTCTTCACTGTTCCATTCGATTGGCTCGATCGGTTTGCCTGTCAGCTCCACTTTTGCATTTAACTGCATGGTACCTTCGTTTTCCAGTGTGATCTCACTCTGATCCAGTGTGATACTTGTGATCTCACCGCCAAGCAGTTTGTTCAGTTCATCGTTTACTTTATCTACTTCACTCTGTTCTGCAACAATATTTTGCAGAACTTCTTTTGCTTCTGTGATCTTTGCTGCGATATCCGGATCTGCCTTCAGCTCGGCACTGTTCGGTGCAGAATTGATCTTTGCCAGAGTGGTGGTCAGCACATCTTTGTTTGCGACGCTGTAAGAATCATCATAGCCGCCGCCCATACCGCCGGAACCTCCGATATCACCGCCGTACTTCAGAGTAAACTGTGCACGCATGACATCGCCGTCAGACAGATAATAATCTGCAAATCCTACATTCGGGAATACCGTATTTACACAGTACATCCATCCTGACATGTAGTTGTAGTCAAATTCACCAAGAGAACCTTCTGTTCCGCCGTCGGCGTCAAACATCAGATCCGGAAGTTTTTCTGCCATATGCGGCTCAAGTGCTGCACCGACAAGATCCAGTTTCTTTGTCGCATTCTTTGGGTTTTTTGCATTAGATCCTACGATATGGGACAGATAGAAACCACTGGTCAGACTTCCGGTGTATTCTACATCATAGCCTTCTTCACGGATCAGGTTTACAAATGCTTTCGCTGCATTGTCACCTTCGTAAACCGGCATCAGAACCGGTTCTACGATATAACCTTTTGAGATTGTAAAGGCTTCAATGCTGACCGTTGCATAACCGATAAATTCGCCTTTTTTGGCTTTCTGATAAATAACGGTATAAGTCTGTGTTTTCGATGCTCCTTTTCCGTCTTCTGCGGAAATAACAACGGTATGCTCTCCTTCTTCCATGCCCTGGAAATCCAGTGTAAAGCTTGTCTTTACATTATCACTCCAGGTTGCCGAAAGTACCTGTCCGTCAAGAGTTGCTGTCGGTTTGAGCGTGTTGTCCTCAGCATCTCTTGCCCAGACATCGAACAGCTTGCGCTGTCCTTTTACCTTAAGCTTGTCCTTCAAAGTTGTCTTTAAAAGAATACCATCCTGCGTTGTTTCATCCGATGACGCATCCTCTGAAACAACTGCTCCCGCCTCCTGTGCCGGCAGTGCTGCGAATGCACTTGTCGGAATCATGGTTGTGATCATCAAAAAGGTCAGAAACCATGCCAGAATTTTGGAAGCAAATCTTTTTTCTCTTCGTTCCATTTGTTCCTCCTCATTCGCTTTTTGGCGATTCGCTTCTGTTTGCTTTTTTTATTTTACACATGCTCACATCTGTGTTTTCCTTTTTCGTTTTCCTCCTTCCCTTTCTGTGTGTTCTCCAATTTCATAATTTTCAGACACCGGGCAAAAGGGGACAAAAAATACACCTCCGCTATGCCTGCGGACGTTGCTGATAAACCGGTTTTGTGTTTGTGTTCTGACTTGGGTTCCTCCTACTCAAGATGCCTTCCCAGTTTGACTAACCAGTGGCAAATAATCTTTTTCGTCCCCTATACAGCAGGGAATAACTGTTCCGGATTCTCACCGGATTCCTTTAAAAAGATCACATAAACGCAATCTCACCACAAAACTTCTATGAAATTAGCCCTCTATTACGCCAACAGTGTACCCCTATTTCCGATAATTGTCAATTAAATCCACTTTTTTCTTTTTGCTGAAAGTCCTTGATATAACTGAATTTTTCGTATCTTACATACGTTTGTTCGATTCATATAACAGATGCTTTTTATTATATAAAGCCAAAAAAAGCAGGAATGTCACATCTCATATTCTAATCATGTAACATTCCTGTTTTTTTATAATCCCTGTATATAGTTGAGCATCGGTTCGAGATTTGCCTTTTCACAGACATCAAAGGATTTCTGCATCTGTTCAAAAAGGGCTTTCTCTTCTTCACTGTGTGCTTTGCGGCTTTTCATCATCTTGCAGAAGACTTTCATCATAAGCTTATCGCCAAGATTCATCGCTTCATAATTCAGCCCGCTTTGCAGGTAGAATACTTTTACTTCTCTGTCCTCTCCTTTGCCCAGCTGCTGTTCAATAGACTTGACAGCGTCTGCAGAAGACGGCGGCATCGCCCCGGTCACAAACAGCACGTTTGTCTTTTCAAACGGCAGGATCGTCTCTTTGTACCATTTCAGCTCTTCTACATTTCCTGCACGGAAGCTGCTCCCGAAAATGATCACATCGTAATCCGAGAGCCTTTCTCCGCCGACATCTTCCTGTGGTATGCACTCACAGTTTAACGACTGTGCAAGCCACTTTGCATATTTTTTCGTAAATCCGGTTCTCGATTTATATATGACAATCTGTTTCACTTTAGCACCTTCCTTCTGTTGCGTTCCTTTTTTACTGATGCCTACGGATTGTTCCGTGCGTTGCACTCCCACAATCCTTTCTACGCTCCGCTTCGGTCGGTGCTAAACATGTGCCACTGGCACATAGCACCCAAGTATTCGCATATCGTGGGATTATCATCCCACTTTTATGCTCATATCGGGGCGGGTCCCAAGGTCTTTCATCCACCTATGAGCAAGCTTATGTGGATTTAGACCTTTTGACCCTGGCATCATCAGATATAATCATATCAGAATTTCTTTACAAAACAAGGACACTACTTTACAAAACTATCACAATTCATACTGACTGTTATATAATTTTGCATAAAATCCTTTTTCCGCCAGCAACTCTTCGTGTGTTCCCTGTTCTATAACTTTTCCACTGTCCATCACAAGAATAATATCTGCTTCACGTATCGTCGAGAGACGATGTGCCACGATAAAGCTGGTGCGGCCTTTCATCATGCTGGCAAAGGCCTGCTGGATCTTGATCTCGGTACGGGTATCGATGCTGGATGTTGCCTCATCCAGGATCAGCATCGGCGGCAGGCAGAGCATGACTCTGGCGATACACAGCAGCTGTTTCTGTCCCTGGCTGATATTGCCTCCGTCTTCTGAGATCACGGTGTCATAGCCGTCCGGCAGTCGCTTGATAAAGCTGTGGGCATGAGCCGCTTTGGCAGCTTCGATGACCTGTTCTTTTGTGGCATCCGGTCTGCCGTAGGCAATATTTTCATAAATCGTTCCTGATTTCAGCCAGGTATCCTGGAGCACCATGCCGTAACTTCTGCGAAGGGAAATGCGGCTGATATCACGGATATCTGTTCCGGAAACGCAGATTTTGCCGGCATCTACGTCATAGAAACGCATCAGCAGATTGATCATCGTCGTTTTTCCGCAGCCGGTCGGTCCTACGATCGCCACTCGCTCGCCCGGTTTTACGGAGAGATTGAAATGCTCGATCAGTTTGCGGTCCGGCACATAGCTGAAGGAAACATCGGAAATCTCTACGGTTCCGTCAACCTGTTCTTCCGTCAGTACTCTCGCATCTGCTTTGTCCGGAGTGCGTTCTTCTTCATCGAGCAGTTCAAAAATGCGGCTCGCACATGCCATGGCATTCTGAAGCTCTGTGACAACACCGGAAATTTCATTAAACGGTTTTGTGTACTGGTTTGCATAACTTAAAAAGCAGGACAGCTGACCGACGCTGATGCCGCCGGACACGGCAAACAGTGCTCCGACAAGAGCCACACCGGCATAAACCACGTTGTTGACAAAACGGGTGGCCGGGTTTGTGATGCTGCTGAAAAAGATGGCTTTCAGGCTCGCCTTCTGAAGACGCTCGTTCATCTCATCAAACTGATCCACATTTTCTTTTTCATGACAGAATGCCTGTACCACTTTCTGTCCTTCGATCATCTCATTGATAAATGCAGTCTGCTCGCCGCGGACTTCGGTCTGCATATGGAAATTACGATACGTTTTCTTTGCGATAAAGCCTGCCACTATAAAGCTGAGCGGTGTGACGCACACAACGACGAGCGTGATCGGCACATTGACATACAGCATAAAACCCAGTGTTCCGAGGATCGTCAGAACTCCGGTAAAAAACTGGGTAAATCCCATCAAAAGTCCGTCTGCAAACTGCTCTACATCGGCGATCACACGGCTGACCAGATCTCCGGTCGGATGTGCATCCAGATAAGAAACCGGCAGTCTCTGGATCTTGGCGATCGCTGCATTTCTCAGGTCACGACTGACATTATAAGTGATCTTGTTATTGCAGATACCAAAGATCCACTGGGAGATCGCCGTCACGGCAGTCGCTGCCACGATCACCCGTACGATCGCCGCCACACCCGCAAAATCTACTTTTCCGACTCCGATCATATGGTCAATAGCATTTCCGGTCAGGATCGGCACATAGAGCTGGGATGCAACAGAAAGAGCGGCAAAAATCAGACTGCATACAATATAAAACCAGTATTTTCGAATATGTTTCCAGATTCTCATGATCATGCCGTCTCACCTGCCTTTCCAAACTGACTTTCATAAATTTCCTGATAAACCGGGCAGTTTCCGAGCAGTTCTTCATGCGTGCCCATGCCGACGGTCTTGCCGTCATCCAGCACCAGGATCAGATCGGCATGCATCAGACTGGACGTTCTCTGGCTGACGATAAATACCGTCATCTCTTTATCCAACTCACGGATTGCTTTTCGAAGTGCCGCATCCGTTGCAAAATCCAGTGCACTTGCACTGTCATCCAGGATCAGGATCTCCGGATCTTCCACCAGAGCACGGGCGATCGTCAGACGCTGTTTCTGACCTCCGGACAGATTGCGTCCTCCCTGCTCCACCGGTTCATCCAGCTGTTTCTCTTTTTTCTGTACAAATTCGGCTGCCTGTGCAGTCTCAAGAGCTGCCCAGAGCATCTCATCGGTCGCTCCTGGATTGCCCCAAAGAAGGTTCGAACGGATCGTACCGGAAAACAGCTGTGCTTTTTGCATGACCATACCAATCTTGCCACGCAGCTCTTCTCTTGAATAGCTTCTGATATCGTGACCGCCGATGCGGATCTGTCCGTCCGTTGCATCATAAAAACGTGCCAGCAGATTGACCAGCGTGGATTTTCCGCTTCCGGTTCCGCCGATGATACCCACGGTCTGTCCTTTTTTCACCGTAAAATGAATATTGGAGAGCGTTTCTGCACCGGCACCGCCGTAAGTGAACGATACATGATCAAATGCCACTTCTTCATCTGAAGTGCCTGTTTTTCTGTTTTTTGCATTGTTTTTCGGACAGGAAAACTCCATTTCCGGCTCTACGTTCAGAACAGAAGCAACACGCTCTGCACATGCCATTGCTTTTGTCACCTGAATGATCAGGTTTGCCAGTTTGACCAGCTCGATCAGAATCTGATTCATATAATTCACAAGGGCTACCACATCGCCCTGCTGCATATTTCCAAGATGGATCTGCACCGCCCCAGTATTTAAGATCACAACAACCGCAAGGTTGATCATCACGTAAGTCAGCGGATTCATCAGTGCGGAGATCTTTCCGACCAGAAGCTGGCTGCGTACCAGAAGTCCGTTGTTCTCCTCAAAGCGATCCTTCTCCTGCTCCTCTCTTCCGAAAGCACGGATCACACGCACACCGGTCAGATTCTCCCTGGTGATCCCCAGGATTCCGTCAAGGCTGCCCTGTACCTTCCGGTAAAGCGGCATCGTGATCAACATAATGCCAAAGACAACGATGGAAAGCAGCGGGATCGTTACAACAAAAATAACCGCCGCCTTCGGACTTACGATAAATGCCATAACAATGCTTCCGAATACAATAAACGGGGATCTCAGGAACAGTCTCAGGAACAGATTCAGTCCGCTCTGCACCTGGTTGATATCACTCGTCATTCGCGTGATCAGTGTGGAAGTACCCAGCTTGTCCATCTCCGCAAATCCAAGGGACTGGATATGTGAGAACAGCACATGCCGCACCTTCGTACAGAATCCAACGGATGCTTTCGCCGCAAAATACTGTGCGGTGATACTGCAGGTCAGACCGATCACTCCAAGCAGGATCAGAAGTCCGCAGTGTGACAGAATATACCCTTTGTCTTTGTTTGCAATTCCTGTGTTGATGATCGCAGCCATAACAAGAGGAACCAGAAGGTCAAACGTTGCCTCCAGCATTTTGAACGCCGGGGCAAGAATGCTCTCTTTTTTATAGTCGCGAAGATATATCAGAAGTTTTTTCAAAATTTCTCCTTTCCGTTCTCACTGCAATTTGAAAGAAACTTTCTCTTTTATACCAACATGGTAAAAACAGACCGCTTTTGGCATCCTATGATGTGGGTGTCAAAAATCCCCAACTATGATGCCTACGGATTGTTCCGTGCGTTGCACTCCCACAATCCTTTCTACGCTCCGCTTCGGTCGGTG